>Ga0302321_100002510_pt1 | contig 15721 bp, 12 predicted proteins | sample Fen_T0_1_FD_202505 | JGI IMG/M metagenome (GOLD analysis project Ga0302321, IMG submission 202505) | Peat permafrost microbial communities from Stordalen Mire near Abisko, Sweden - Fen_T0_1 | ecosystem: Environmental > Terrestrial > Soil > Wetlands > Permafrost | place: Sweden: Abisko...
AAATAATCGACTCCCCACACTGCGTTGAGCAACACATCGCGCGTCAATACCTCGCCCGGATGCGCCGCAAAAACCTCGATCAGCTTCAACTCACGCGCAGTCAGCGCCGTCGCCGTTCCTCTGACTGTCGTCGAAAATTTCTTCCGGTCGACCACGGCCGAGCCAAAACGCAGCATCGCTGGCAGCTCCGATTTCGTTTCTCCGGCTAACTGCCCCGACAGTCGCGCACGCCGCAACAACGCCTCCACTCTCGCCAACAGCTCATGTACACCGAAGGGCTTCGCCATATAATCGTCCGCACCGAGCTTTAGGCCTACGACTTTGTCGATCTCCTCACCCTTCGCCGTAAGAAACAACACCGGCACACGCCCATCACGCGACCGCAACTCACGGCAAACGTCGTAACCGCTCTTTTTCGGCATCATCACGTCGAGAATCACGAGATCAAACTTACCTTGAGCAAAAACTTTCAGCGCCTGCGCGCCGTCCGTCGTCGCCGTAACATCATAACTTTCGCTCTCCAACGTGGCTGCTAGTCCTAGGCGGATGTTAGCATCATCTTCAGCGATCAAAATTTTAGCTTTCATAGTAGTTCCAATATGAATTCCGCTCCTCCACCAGCCCGAGATTCGTAACGCAAATCACCGCCCAGCCCGCGGGCCAACTGCCGCGCGATGCTCAGCCCAAGACCCGCCCCGCCTTTCTCGGCCGTGAGCGTATCGTCTACGCGGTGAAATTTTTCGAAAATCCTTTCGCGGTGCGCCGTCGGCACACCAGGTCCACGATCACTTACGTGTATCTCAGCGCCACCACCTGCACGCGAACGGAGCGCCACAACCGCCTCGCCTCCCTCGGTCGCATACTTGCAAGCGTTATCGAGCAGATTGAGTACGATCTGCTCCACCGCATCACGATCGGTGATAACCGAAATTACCGCTACCGGTAAATCGCGTTTCAGCTCCAATCCTCCCTCGGCTATCCGCGGCGCATGTGCATCAAGTAACTGCGCAAGTGCCAACGTGAGATCCAGCGACTCTTTTTGGTATTTTTTCCGGCCCTGTTCCAACCGGCTAAAATCGAGCACGTTATTCACCAGCCGCGCCAGCCGCTGTGTCTCGCGGCCAATCGTACGCAGGTATTCACTGCGCTTTTCACCCTCAGGCACGCGGCCTTGTTCCAACAATTCGGAATAAAGCCGAATCGTCGTCAGAGGAGTTTTAAACTCGTGCGAGACGTTGGCCACAAATGACGTTTTCTGCGCTGAATCCGCCGCACTGCTCCGTGCCTGCAACAGCAAAAGAGATCCGCCCAGCATAATCGCCACGACCAAAATTCCGGACAACAGCAACCCGATTAAAAAGAACCCACCGCCACTTTCTGTCGGCGCATAGGCTAAATGCGCGACCACCTCCCAGCCGGGCAACAATGCTGAGGCCAACGGAATTCGCGTCACTGGCGTTCCCCCGGTCGTCGGCACTTTGCCTGCTTGATGGATGACTCGGCCCTTGTCGTCACGTAAAATATAACCTTCGTCCATCGCCAGCTCCGAAGGTAATGCCCCGCCGAGCCGCGAAACGAGCGCTGTCATTTCAACTTCCACGCCACGCACCTCGCCAAATTCACCGGTCTGCACCCAACCGAGCAGATGCAATTTTGCATCTGCGACCATTGGCGTCCATCCTCGGCGTTCGGACTGTGGCCGGATTGCAACCGGTGCAGCCGCTGCCGGCATGCCGCGCTCAAGTTTGTCTGACTCTGCATCGCGCGCAGCACTATCTTTTCGTTGCAGACTGGAATAAGACGGAGATTTAGCTCTGGCTAACGATTGGTTTTCTTTCCGCGCGCTCTGCACTTTAGAAACATTAGAGGCCACCTGTCTCTGCGCCTCGGCCTGGGCGAAATCCTCCACGATCAGCGCCTGCACTTTCTTGTCCTGAGCCTGGACTTGCTGCTGGGTACGCGGCTGCCAAGGCGGATTTTCCAACAACTTGGTCGCAAACCGGCGCCTAAATCCGCGGGCATCCTCACCGCTAGCCGAACTAGCCGGCCGCAGTAAACGCCCATCGTCAGCACAACGAAACGAAGTTCGCACCAGAGGATTACTCCGCTCCCAGCCATCGAGAAACGCATCGAGGTCACCCGCCGACGGCTCAGCCAGCGTGTCCAGTAGTCCAGCCTCCACATCGCCGACGAATAGTTCGACGTTTTCCGCCACTAATTGTGCCCGCGCCTCCACCGCTGCCCGACGTGCTGCCTCGGCTGAGCTAGCCTTGACCGCTAACCGTGATTCCTCACGCCGTAACAACAACCAAGCCCCTGCGCCTACGCCTAAAGCAGCACCAATTAACAGGAGCCAGTACAGAAAGAGGCGGCGTGCGGGGGTGGTCACGGCAGAAGACTATTCAAATTGGGCGGACGATCTCAACAACGCGTTGGAAACTACTGGAAAAGAAATAGGGTGCGAGAACGTGCCCACACCCGATTTGCATTGCCCGGTCGTTATTTGCCATAAGAAGACGATTGCTGACTCTTGGTCTGGGCATTTTCAGCCCGATAGGATTTGCGGGCAACGTTGCTCAGTCCTTCACGTTCGAGTTTATCGGCCTCTGCCTCCTGCTGAACCGCGAGTACGGCCATTGGAGCATTGTTATAGGTCGATGCTGTAGCTTTCAATTCGGCGGCCTTAATGCGAAGTGTTTTCGCAGCGTCACCACGACGATTGGCGTCCACGAGTTCCACGGCCTTGTCCTTCGTGTCCGCGATGACGTTTGCGGCATAATCACTCTGAACTTTCAAATTGGCCGAACTCACCACCGTCTCACGACTCTCACTGAATGTGACCCTGCGCTGGGCGCGCATCACAGCGGTTTTCTGTGTGAGGGCGTTTTCATAGCTCAGCTGGGCTGAAGCGATCTCAAGCTCCACACCGGCTCGCGACGCAGGCACCTCGACTTCGATCAGGGCAAACTTCTCCTGACCGCCATAAAGCTGGTTGAGCGTGATCTCGGCCTTGCGACCGCGGATGACGCCTTCGCGCCCGATAAAACTCAGCGGACGCACGCCTTCGGGAAATTCCACTTCAACCACAACGCGCCGGGCGATGACGTTGAGCACGTCACCAAGCTCTCCAGCAAAAATCCGCGGCAAATCATCACTCGATTCGACGAAATAGGTGTTACCGTCACTGCGCTGCGCGAGTCGCGTCATCAAATCTTCGTTGAACCCGAGACCGAGGCCAACCGTCGTCACTGAAATCCCCTCCTTCACGAGCGCGGTACCAAGTCGGCCCAATTCCTCTGGGGTTTGTGGTCCTACGTTGGCCAAACCATCTGAAAGAAGTATAATGCGATGGATGTAGCGGCGGTCCTCAGTGTGCTTGCGCACCTCGGAAGCTCCTTGGGAAACGCCACCGAACAGCGCTGTACTGCCACCCGCGCGGATACCGCGAATCGCCGCAGCAATGCTACGACCATTACCCACGCATTGAGCGGGCACGAGCGTTTGGACCTCAGTATCGTAAATAACGATCGAAAGGATGTCATCCGGCGCAAGGCGTCCTAGGGCTTCAAGCGCTGCCTCGCGTGCTCGAGCGAGCTTTTCGCCCTCCATAGAACCTGAGCGATCGATGACAATAGCTAGATTTACAGGCGGACGCGCTTCGGCACGTGGAAGACGAAGACCGTCGAGGCATACCTTGACGATCGCCCGACCCGTAGTTCCAGCAGGCAAGACAGTGCGATCGAGATCAATACGAAGTTGAACAACTTCGTCTGATTGCTTGGCCGAACAGACTGCAAGCGACAATACGCCTAGAAGCGCAGCCGCGATTTTGGAGAGGAATTTTGTTTTCATGAAGGATCTGTGTTTGACGGCACAGATCTCACCACAAAACGCCGCCGAAGTTGTCACCGGCAGGTCAGGAAGTTGTCAGGGAATTGTCATGGGCCGTCGAATTCGCCTGCTGTGACGCGCCGTTTACACATGTCACCCGCCGGCCTACAGCCGTTACAGCTCACGCTTCACGCCGGCGGGGCCGACCCGGTATATCGACAGTGTGCTTGCAGGTTCAACCTTAACCTTTTGGCCGCGACAAAGAAGTTCGCCAGAAACAATCTCGCCCGGCGTGACCGGCATCAGCGAGATAAAAAGACCGCCGTCGTCAGCAGGAATCGCCGAGACGTAGGCGCCAGGCAACGCTGACACCGGAGAAGGCAGGTTGAGCCGTCCGATCGCCGCGGTGAGTCCGGAGGCGTCGGTTTCGATTTTGAACGAGACCGGCAGGCCGAGCGAAACGTGCTGCCCGTCGACGGTCAGAGAGGGAGCTTCGTCGATGACGTAGATCGGAAACTTTGCCGCAACCAGTCGGTTGAGAACAATGAGTTCCTCCGTCGTAACCACGCGAGCGCACAGCAGCACGACAGCTTTGTAGCTCTGCTTGCCCAGCTTGAGTAAGCCGTTTTCCAGGACCGCCTCGCCGAGCCAGTTGTCCGAGATGACATCGATCTGCACACCCGCCGCAGGCATCGCACCGGTGAGCCGATTGACCTTTTCCATCAACTCATCGTTCTCCGGCTCGCGCCCGACAATCATTGTGGCAAGCGGACAGACCACAGCGACCTCGACGATGGGCAGTTTGTAGTCCGTGATCGCGTGAACCCAACGCGTCTTCTCGATCAGCTTCGGTAAAAGCGGCCATGTCGAATGGTTAGGAAAACCGGGGCCAAAATCACGGCCAGCACCGATTCCTTTGGTGCTGCCGTAGGAATGCTGTATCCATTCATTGGAGAAGAGTGCCATCAAGTCGTTCCAATAGACCGGAACAGACTGGTCGTATTTCACACCCCATTGGTTGAAATAGGCATGCCCCGTCTTCGAAAAACGCGCGAGGCTGGTCGCCAGCACCATGTATGAGGCTTGCTCATATTTTCCGGCGAGACTGGCCTTGAAATAACCTTCGAAACTGCCGGCGTCGGTGTAACCCGAGTCGACTGCCGCGAGCCCACGCCAGTAATCCGCCGAACCATGGTACATGTTATCAGGAATTGTGTGCCAGTTCTGGTGAATGCCCATGCGAAGCGGTCCGAAGCGTTTTTCGCCTTCCTGCCAAAAACGTTTTTCCGATCCAAAAACGTAATCCATCACCAGTTGAAAGTAGTCGTTGCGAACGCGCATCTGGCTCTCGTCGTCAAGGGAGAGCAGCAAGGCATAGAGCTTCTTTTTTAGATCGTAGCCGTACTTCGCACGAAAATCGCGGTAGATGCGCTCGCTGATCGCGTAATGCCCGAATTGGAGATAGTACCCTGGTTCGTCCCACCAAAAACCGTCAAAGTGAATCTTCTCGGCCTCGTAACGATCGAGCAATTTGGTCATCTCGTGCTCGTGCTCGGGCGAGTCGAACGCATATAGATTTGTGCCAAACCTTGGAAAAGCGACAACCCACCACTCACCAGGCGGCAGATCGAGCTTCCCGAAGACCTCGACGTAAAAGAGGCTGCGATTGATGAAGAAATGATGCTGCGCGGTGACGTCGCGGACCGAAGAGGCGAGCACCCGGCCATCCTTGCGTTGGTACGCGAAGACCTTGTCGACACCGACTGGATTTAGCCAGAGGCCAACCTCCGTCAACATGTGCACGTCGCGTCGCGAAGGATAATTATAGCGCAACGTAAAGCGCCCATTTTCGACTTTGCATTCGTTGAGCAGCGCCCGGTCGGCCGGGAGCGTGCTTCCGGCGGCAGGCGACTTCGCCATGAAATCTACGCCTGTCACCAAAATCTCCGCACCATAGCCCGTTTTCGAAATGATGTGATGCGCCCCGAAGCGAGGGTCCGGTCCCCAGATAAATTCGATCCCCTCACGGCGACAGGCCTCGCTCGCGAGTTTCACCGCGGCGATCATCTCGTCGTCGAAAATCTGGTACCGCGTGGCGCGGGGCATCACAAACAACCCGTCAAAACCGGCAGCCTTCAGGTCGGCGAGTTGCTTCAGTAAAATCTCCGGGTTCTCGATCGCGTCGTCCTGCCAGGTCCAGAACATCGTGGCGAAGGGGTCGCGCGACGGCTTGTCCGGGCTTTCATTTTGCGCGGCGTGCACTCGAGCAAACATGCACAGAAAAGTGGCGAAACAAAGAGCGCGGTAGAGCATGATGGGGGCGATTGAGCCAGTCCGCAAATTTGCCGCGCGTCAATTCAGGGCGCCGCACATCGTTGACTGGGCCAACGGTTCTCGCGAACTTTGCAGGTTTATTTTGGTCAGCAGACGCATGGCGCGCGCGTTTCTTCTTTCTCCGGCAAAGGTGAGCGGTGAGCGGGCGAAATTTCTGCTCAACCCTCGCGCTACGTTCAGTCTCGCCCGCCAATTTCATCGCGAAGGTTTGCCACTCGCGGAGGTTTTCACGTTCGCGAGCGGACTCTATTTTCGAGGAAAAATCACCTACGCACGGCGGTTCACGGATATCGCGTCTGGCGACGTCATTCGCGTGATCACCACCAACCGAGGGCTCGTTGAACCAGAATTGCACGTTCGTCCTGAGGACCTGAAGGCATTCGGCGACGTCGATATTCATGAAGACGATCCCCGTTATCATGAGCCGCTTCGCCGTGACGCAAAACAGATCGCGAAAAGCCTCGGCGCGAAAGGCACCGCAATCCTTCTCGGTAGCATCGCCACGGCAAAATATCGCGACGTGTTGATTGACGCTTTCGGCGAGCGACTGCTTTTCCCGAAGGATTTCGTCGGACGCGGAGATATGAGCCGCGGCGGGCTTTTGCTTCGGGCGGCGCGTGACGGCGTGGAGCTTCCCTACTCTGCTGTCGTGGGCGCGGTTCTTCGAGGTAAACGCGCGCCGAGTATATTTAAAATGAAACCTTAGCTGGCGAATTCTCCCGCCGACACCGGCTCACAGCGAGGCGAGAAGCTTGCGCAATGTCTCGTCGACGAGCTTGGGGTTGGCCCTGCCCTTCGAGGCCTTCATCACCGGTCCCTTGAAGGCATTGATCGCACTCTCTTTGCCGCCCTTGAATTCAGCGAGAGCCTTCGCATTGGCGGCGATTGAATCGCGGCACCACTGTTCAAGTTCACCGGCGTCCGTTGGCGTGGCTTTGAGGCCGCGGCGCTCAGCGATGACGTCCGGCAAGTCTCCGGTGGAAAACATCTCAATAAAAATTTCCTTCGCTGCGTTGTTTAGCACGGTGCCGGAATCGATCAGCTTCACGAGTGCAGCAATGTGCGCCGGCTTTATCTTGGATTCCGCGAGGGAAACCTTCGCCAGGCCGACTTCGCGGAGCAAGTCATTGACGATCCAGTTGCCAGCGGCCTGTGGCTTCCCCGAGAGCTTCGCGGCTTCTTCAAAGTAATCGCTCAACTCGCGATCAGGCACGAGCACCGACGTGATTGTATATGGGATTTGGTATTGGTCGAAAAAGCGGCGCTGTTTCTCAAACGGCATCTCGGGACACTCGGCTAGGATGCGGGCCTTCCAAGCGTCGTCGACCTTCACCGGCATCAGATCTGGATCCGGGAAATAGCGATAATCGTGCGCCATTTCCTTCGAGCGTAGCGATTGCGACGCGCCGGTCTGGCCGTCGTAGTCACGCGTCTCCTGGACGATGGTTCCGCCGCTTTCGGTCACGGCGATCTGGCGTGCGATTTCGTGGGCGATGCCGTCACGAACGAAAGAAATGGAGTTGAGATTTTTTAGCTCAACTTTGGTTCCAAGCTTTGTTTCGCCAACCGGCCGGATGGAAATGTTGGCGTCGCAGCGCAGCTGGCCTTTTTCCATGTCACAGTCGGAAATGCCGCCGTAGATCATGGAATTGCGCAGCGAGGTCAGGTACGCGAACGCCTCGTCCGCGGTGTGCATCGCGGGCTCCGAGACAATTTCCATCAGCGGAGTGCCAGCGCGGTTGTAATCGACGAGCGATTCGAGCGCGCCGTGGTTGAGCTTGCCGACGTCTTCCTCGAGGTGGATGCGCGTGAGCGGAATGCTTTTATGCTCGCCCATCACATTGCGTGCCGAACCAGGAAACTCGATTTCAACGTTGCCGCCGAGGCAGATGGGTTGGTCGTACTGAGAGATCTGGTAGTTCTTCGGCGAGTCGGGATAAAAGTAGTTTTTGCGATCCCATTTGCAGACCGGCGCGATCTCACAGCCGAGCATGAGGCCGGCCTTGATGATCGCATCGAGTGCAGCCTTGTTCATGACGGGCAACACGCCGGGAAGCGCGAGTACGACGGGGTCGGTCAGTGTGTTCTCGTCGTGGCCATAACCAGCCGCGACGCGGGTGAACATCTTTGACCGCGTCTTAACCTGCACGTGGACTTCAAGACCGATGACGGCTTCGTATTTCATTTCGGAGATGGATTAATTTGGAACTCAGGAAGTCAGGAATCGGGAAAATTCATCTTATGCCTGAATGTCTTTTCCAGCCTTCCTGAGTTCTCTATTAAAGGTTCGGTTTTTTTGAGGCCCAGTCGTGGCCTTTTTCGTAGGTCTGAGCGATGGCGAGAAGTTCGGCTTCTTGGAAGGGCTGGCCGATGATTTGCAGACCGATGGGCAGACCTGTCTGTGAAAAACCACACGGCACGCTGATGCCCGGGAGACCGGCCAGGTTGACGCCAATCGTGTAGATATCACACAAATACATAGCCAATGGGTCAGCTTTGGCTCCGCGCTTGAAGGCAGGCGTAGGCGAAGTCGGCGTGAGGATCGCGTCGACCTCCTTGTAAGCATTAAGGAAATCCTGGCGGATAAGCGTGCGGACTTTTTGCGCGCGCAAATAGTAAGCATCGTAGTAACCGCTCGAAAGCACGTAGGTACCAAGAATGATGCGGCGCTTCACTTCCGGACCAAAACCCTCGGCGCGCGACTTGAAATACAGATCAACAATGTCCTTCGCGTCCTTCGAGCGGTGCCCGTAACGGATGCCGTCGTAGCGCGCGAGATTCGAGGAGCACTCGGCAGTCGCGATGATGTAGTAAACACCCACGCCGTATTCAGTGTGCGGCAGCGAAACGTTTTTTACTTCGCAGCCAAGTTTTTCGTAGTAGTTGATCGCCTTTTCCACGGCGGCGGCAACTTCAGGATCGAGGCCTTGGCCGAAGTATTCTTTCGGAATGCCGAGACGCCATGGTCCCTTGCGCTTGGTTAGTTCAGCGCGATAATCCGGCAAGTCGGTTTTAAACGAAGTCGAGTCCAGCGGATCGTGCCCGGCAATGGCGCTCAGTGTGATCGCCGCATCCTCCACCGAGCGGCTGAAGGGGCCGATCTGGTCGAGCGAAGAGGCAAACGCGATCAATCCGTAACGTGAAACAAGGCCGTACGTCGGCTTGAAGCCCACGACGTTGCAGAGAGCGGCTGGCTGGCGGATCGAGCCGCCCGTATCGGAGCCGAGCGTGACAATCGCCTCGCCGGCAGCGACCGCTGCGGCACTGCCACCGGAGCTGCCACCGGGAACACGCTCAAGGTCGTAGGGATTGCACGTGGTATGGAACGCGGAATTTTCGGTCGACGAACCCATCGCAAACTCATCGAGGTTCAAACGCCCCCAGCAAATCGCGCCGGCGTTCTTCAACTTTTTCGTAACGGTCGCGTCGTATGGCGAAACGAAATTCGCGAGCATCTTTGAGGACGCCGTCAACGGCTGACCCGCCACGGAGATCACGTCCTTGATGCCGACCGGAATGCCGTCGAGCGGGCCTCTCGCCTGCCCTGCCGCGCGGCGTTCATCGGAGGCGCGGGCCTGAGAAAGCGCGTCAGTTTCATTGAACGAGTTGAAGGCCTTCACCTTTGTATCAACTGCCTTGGTTCGGGCGACAACCGCCGCGGTGAGTTCAACCGAAGAAATCTTCTTCGACTCCAGCAAGCTGGAGAGCTCGGTGACGGGTTTGTAGAAAAGTTCGGAGGACACAGGGAGATTTTCTTGAACTACCAAGAAGCTAAGAAACGAGGGTTCGGAAATGATTTATAAACTCAGGCTGATCGCACTTAGGTTCTTCGTTTCTTCGCAGTTCACATTGGTTTCATTCCACGACTTTCGGAACGACGATCATGTTGTTGCGCTGAGCAGGGGCGTTCTTCAGCGCTGCTTCGACCGGCAGGCCCGGCTGTGCAACGTCATCAGCCCAGACATTATAAACTGGGAATGCGTGCGCGGTCGGCTCGACGCCGCTTACGTCGACCTTTCTCAGCTGCTCGATGTACGTGAGGACGTCGCCGAGCTGGGCGGAAAACTTCGCCTTTTCCTCGGGCGTCAACGCGAGCCGCGCGAGGTGGGCGACATGGTCGATGTTTAGGTCGGTGGGCGCGGACATGGTGTTATTTTCGAATTTGATAGGGTGTGGTTTTGACCAACTCATCCAGAAGCTTATTGAACGCGGTATTCACCTCGTCGTCAGTCAACGTGCGGTCGGGGGCGCGGAAAACAAGCGAAAATGCAAGGCTCTTCTTTCCTTCAGACAAACCAGCGCCTTGATACACGTCAAACACGTCGATCGACTCCAGGGCGAAGGCGGTGCCGGCAGCAGCACGAGCGAGTTTCGACACGGCTTTCTGCACCTCGGAAGCCAGCAAACTTTGATCAACCACCAAGGCCACGTCACGAAGGGCCGCCGGAAACAAGCCGAACGGCTGATAACGGCGGTGTGTCTCGGCCGAGGCTAATTTCTCGGGAAGGATCGTGAACGATCCGGCGTAAACCTTTCCGTTAACTCCCTGTGCCTTAACCATAGCCAAATCGACAAGACCGCAGGCCACACCCCAGCCGTGTTGCATTTCGCCACCGATCGCTGCCTGGCCTTCCTGCCAGCCGCGGTGAGCATTGGTCGCAAGTTGCAGCGGTTGACGCACGAGATCGATGCCACCCGCAGCCGCCAGGGCCGTGACAATGCTCTTCGCCGTATAGAAATCGGCCGACTCACGTTTGAGCCAGCTGCGGTCTGCAGGGTTTTCTGCGATCACAAACGCCACCGCCAAACATTCGAAGTTGGCGCCGTCGCGCTCGATGAACACCCGGCCAGTCTCGAACAAACGCGACGCCGATACTCCGCGTGATTGGTTAAGCTTCAGCGATTCCAGCAAGCCCGGAATCAACGATGAACGCAGGTGCGACTGGTCCTCGACAAAGGGATTCGCCAGGGCGAGTTCAGAAACCGCCGTGGGAGAAACCCAAGCCTGCAACTCTCGTTGCGACCGAAGGGTGTAGTTCACGCATTCGTGGAAACGACCACCCACGAGTTGATCAGCGACTTTGCGATTGAACAGCACGATGGGATCATCATCGCCCACGAGACCGGGAGATTGAATGACGCTGACAGGAATTTTCTCAGTCCCGTAAACGCGCAGCACCTCCTCCACGAGATCAATGGGGCGATCAAGATCGTCGCGCCAACTCGGTATGGAAACAGTCATCGCTGGCCCGCGTTCCGGCGTTGGTTCTTCGCGCACGATCGCAAGCTCAAGTGCCTCAAACGCACCGCGGATTTCAGCTTCGGGAATAACAAAGCCCGCCTTTTCGTTGATGAAACCCGGTGTGATGAGGATCTCACGCTGCCAGGGAATATCACCGCCGATGCGCTGAGTCTCGCCCGCAACTTTTCCGCCGGCGAATTCCAGGATCAGGTCGATCGCCCGGTGCGTAGCTTCCTCCAGAGAATGCGGGTCGACGCCGCGTTCGTAGCGATAAGACGAATCAGACGAAAGGACCAATTTCCTGGAGGTCACACGAATGGATTGGCGACGGAAATACGCACTTTCGAGAATGAGGTCGGACGTGGTGTCATCCACGCCGGAATTTTCGCCACCCATCACACCCGCCACCACGAGCGGCTTGTTCGAGTCGGCAATGACGAGCATGTGGTGATTAAGCACCCGCTCCTTGCCGTCGAGGGTGACTAGTTTTTCACCGTCGATCGCGTGGCGCACGATGATTTCTTGGCCGCCTATCTTTTTTGCATCAAAGGCGTGGGTCGGCTGACCGTACTCGAGCAAAACGTAGTTGCTGATATCAACGACGTTGTTGATCGGGCGAAGCCCAACCGCCTTAAGCCTCTCCTGCATCCAGGTGGGGCTTGGTCCGATTTTTACACCCGTGATCACGGTGGCGGTGTACAACGGACAATCGTGACTCGCGTCGACGCGAACGGCTTTGAGCAAATCTTCCCGGGCAGCGGGATCGGCCGCTGTCGGCGTGAAGGTGACCTCTGGGTATTTAAGGTCCAGCTTGAACCAGGCTGCGAGTTCACGCGCGATGCCGATATGACTTAGGCAGTCTGGACGGTTCGGCGTAACCTCAATGTCGAAAACTACGTCGCCCGGAGGCAAGACGCTGTTAATGGGCGTGCCGAGCTCAGGCTTTCCGTCGAGAATCAGCAAACCAGACGCTTCGTCAGATATCGTCAGCTCCTTGGCCGAACACATCATGCCGTCGGAGAGCTGGCCACGAACTTTAGCCTGCTTGATGGTGAAATTGCCAGGCAGCACGGCGCCCGGCAGGGCGACTGGCACGCGGTTGCCGACATCGCAGTTGGCCGCGCCGCAAACGATCGTTTTCACGCCACCTGCCGAACCAACGTCGACCGTGCAAACGGAAAGTTTGTCGGCGTTGGGATGTTTATCCCTGGTGAGAATCTCGCCGACGACAACGCTGCTCAACGCGGGCGCGCCGGTGCGGATCACTTGCTCTACTTCAAAACCGAGGAAGGTGATTGCTCGGCAGATTTCGTCGACGGAGGCGTCGAGTTGAACGTAGGACTTGAGCCAGTTAAGAGAAATTTTCACAGAAAAGTAGTTAGGAGATAGTAGTTTGTAGTGAGTAGCGGCTAGCCTCCAGAGCACCCGCATAGCCTGCTAACATGCGTGCAACTTCATTGAGCTGCTCGGTCAAAGCTGACGTTTCAGCATAGCGCAGATCGTGAGCAAGTATAAGGTAGTAGTGACACTCTTCGAGAGATCCTTGAGCGATATTGTAGTAGCGAAGCTTGTCAGCTTTCCCGCGTTTTTTGAACCCCTCGGCGAAATTGGCCGGAATTGAAATGGCTGCTCGTCGTAGCTGGGATGTTAAGCCGTACATTTCCGATTTCGGAAATGAGTCGCTGAGGCGATAAACGTCCAAAACAAAAGCGTGTGCTTTTTGCCAGACGATTACATCGCGAAAGGATTTTGAAGAGGTGTTCATACTAACTACGATCTACTAGCTACCAACTACTTCGCCGTCAGGCGAACTGCTTCAGGAAACGAACGTCGTTTTGGTAGAAATAGCGGATATCGTCGATGCCGTAGAGCAGCATCGCGAGGCGCTCGAGACCCATGCCGAAAGCATAGCCGCTCCAGACTGTGGAATCATAGCCGACACCCTTGAACACTGTGGGATCGACCATACCGCAACCGCCAATCTCGATCCATTCCTTGTTCACCTTCGGCAGGTGTCTGGCGGACAGATCGACCTCAAAACTCGGCTCAGTGTAACCAAAGTAGTGCGGACGAAAACGAGTCTTGGTGTCCTTTCCGAGAAGCGACGCGAAGATGTAATCGAGCAGCGCCTTCAGGTCGCGCACGGTGACGTTCTTGTCGACGTAGAGGCATTCGAGCTGGTGGAAATTGGCCGAGTGGGTGGCGTCGGTCGTATCGCGGCGGTAAACGCGCCCGGGCGAAACGACGCGGATCGGCGGCTTGCCCTTCAGCATCGTGCGAATCTGCACGGACGACGTATGTGTACGCAGGAGGTATTTTTCCTGCTGATGCTTCTTCGATACATTGCCGAACTTGGCGGCATCGGGAAGATAGAACGTATCCTGGGCGTCGCGCGCCGGATGATCGGGAGGTGTATTCAGGGCGTCGAAACAGTAGTACTCCGTTTCCACCTCGGGTCCCTCGACCACCGTGAAGCCGACCTTGCGCAGGATCCGGCACATTTCCTCGCGCACGAGTGTGAGGGGGTGGTGCGTGCCGAGCTCGGAATCGGGCGATGGCAGCGTGGGGTCGACTGCCGGCCCGAGCTGCGCCTGCAACTCGGTCGCTTCGATCTGACGGAGCGCGGCGTCGAGCTGCGTTTGGAGCTGGCCTTTGGTTTCGTTAATCAACTTGCCGACCGCTGGACGCTGTTCCTTTGGAACGGTGCCCATTTGCTTCATGAGGGCGGTGAGCTCGCCATTCGGCCCCACGTAGCGAGCCTTGGCGGCTTCGAACTCAGGGCGGGTTTTCAGCGCAGGGAGTTCGTTTTGGGCTTTGGCCAGGAGGGCGTTGAGTTGGTCTTGCATGAGGAAAAGGAGAAGTTGAACCACAGAGGCACAGAGAGCACGGAGAAACTAAGCCTCCCATCTCTGTGACCTCTGTGTCTCTGTGGTTAAAGAAATAAAAAAGGACGGCGCCTTGGAAGGCCCGTCCTCGGGAAGGGCGACGCGCTCTGAAACGCGCCGTGCCTTTGTAGGAGCGAGCCACCAGGGCTCGCGTTTTTAAGAGTTAGGCCTTTACGGCCTTGGTCTTCAACGCGTCCTGGGCTTTTTTAACCAGGGCATTAAAGGCAACCTCATCGCGGATGGCGATGTCGGAGAGGACCTTGCGGTCGAGACCGATGTTGGCGGCTTTGAGACCTTCAATGAAGCGGCTGTAGCTGATGCCAGCGGTACGGCAAGCTGCATTGAGACGCACGATCCAGAGAGAGCGGAAATCGCCCTTCTTTTTCTTGCGGTGATCGTAGGCGTATTGCCAAGCGTGTTGGACAGCCTCTTTCGCGTAGCGATAGAGCTTGGATTTACTGCCGAAGTAGCCCTTGGCGTACTTCAGTACTTTTTTGCGACGCTTGCGCGACGCGGGGGAGTTTGTTGCACGAGGCATGTTATTTTATGTATTTTAGTGGCCGCCGGGTCGTCTCGTTAAGATTCACCCGGCTGGCGCAGTTATGGTTGTGCTTCGCTTAAAGGCCGAACGGGAGGCAACGTTTAAGTGCCTCGGCATGGCCTTTTGCCACGAGCTTGTCCTTGGTAGCACGGCGTTTCTGCTTGGTGCTCTTTGCGGAAAGCAAGTGACGGAAGCCAGGCGTGCGGCGGATCAGCTTGCCCGTGCCGGACAATTTGAAGCGCTTGGCGACAGACTTTTTGGTCTTTTGCATGAGAAGAGCGGAAGAAAACAGAGAAGGCGCGCGCCCTTTGCAAGGGGAAATTTCCAACGTCTCGTGCGATGCCTATAATCATGCCACGCACAACCAATGCAATTACGGCGTTGACAGGCTCCAGCGGGCCTGAGATTCGATCCGGCTCCGCAAAAACTTTTCATCGTAAAAATCCGCGCGCCACATCCGCATTCGATCCGCCCGCATTCCTCTCTTAACACACATCCATCATGGCTTACAGCGAAGTACTCCTCCTCCAGCCCGTTGACGGTCTCGGCGCCGAAGGCGACCAAGTCAAAGTCCGCGCCGGCTACGCCCGCAATTTCCTCCTCCCGCGCAAGGTCGCAGCGCCGCTCACTACGGCCAACCGCAAGCAGGTCGAGTCCCTCAAAAAACGTCGCGCCGAGCGTGAGATCAAAGAACTTTCCGGTGCGCAGGAACTCGCCAAGAAAATCGAGAAGGTCAGCATCGCGTTCGCCGTGAAGACCGGTGAAGGTGGCAAGATGTTCGGCGCGATCACCGCCAACGATCTCCACGAGAAACTCGTGCAGGCTGGCATCCCGATTGAAAAGAAGCGCATTCACCTTCACACCCCGGTGAAGACCCTCGGCAAGCAC
>Ga0302321_100002512_pt1 | contig 15711 bp, 9 predicted proteins | sample Fen_T0_1_FD_202505 | JGI IMG/M metagenome (GOLD analysis project Ga0302321, IMG submission 202505) | Peat permafrost microbial communities from Stordalen Mire near Abisko, Sweden - Fen_T0_1 | ecosystem: Environmental > Terrestrial > Soil > Wetlands > Permafrost | place: Sweden: Abisko...
CGGTAGATCGAAGCGGCCTTTTTGGGCGTAGTTGGTAGCGGTGACTTCGGTGGTGAAATCGCCGCGCAGGGTGGCGCCTTCGATTTGGACATAGTCGTAGAGGCCGGGGAGAATGAGGTCCTTGTCCGGGAAGTGGACGCGGATGCCGCCGGTGGCGTCCTGGAGGTAGATGAAGCGGGTGTTGGGGTTGGCCCAGGTGACCATGCCGGTGAGGCGTACGGGTTGGTTGAGGGCGGCGTTTTCCGGGCTGAGGAGTTGGACCTGGCCGACGAGGCGGCGGAGTTGAAGTGGCGTGTTTTCGACTGGACCTTTTTTGGTGTCGAGGGCGTTGGTTCGGAAGTAGGCGCTGCGGAGGATGGCTGTGACGCCGTTCATGGCGGGGTAGCCGATGGCGATGATGGTCTGGCCGGCGGAGACGGTTTGGTTCTGCGGGCTTTGGATGGTGATCTGCCCGGTTTGATCGCGGAGGGTGACGGAGCGGCCGGGTTCCTGGCTGATGACGGTGCCGGTGATCGTGACCATCTCGGCGGTCGGGGCGTTGAGGAGGTTTTCGATCGGGACCGGAAGGTGGTCGAAGCGTGGGTCAGTTTTGATCGAGCCGACGACTTGGATGTTGTCCTTCGACGGGATCCACAGGGCGATGGTCGATAGTTCGCCTGTGGCATCGAAGGCGCCGACGTAAACGCCGGTGAAACGGACGAGGGCGTCCTTGAGTTGGAGGATGGGCTCGGTGCCGTCGAGGGGTATGCGGACTTCGACTTTGCGGCCGTCGGTGGCTGTTTCGAAAAGGACGTGGTTGTTATCTACTTCTGATTGGTGGTCGACGTAGCCTTCGACGGTCACGATGTGGCACTGGAGTGCCTTATGATCGGTGATGCGGCCTTTGGTGTCGAGGGGAGTGGGCGGCGAGGGCGGGGGCAGGATCGTGATTTTTGCCCTGGTCAGGTCGATACCTTGGCTGGGAACCATGATGCCTTCAACGTGGATGCGTTGCCCGGATTTAATAGGGAGGACGTCGGGGCCGGAATTAACAAAGAAGGTGACGCCGTTGTCTTCGCCCCACAGGACTTTCCAGTAGGGGTCGTAGTAGTTGACGGTGAACTCGAATTTGACGGGGTTGGGCAGTGACTTGATTTCGTTGGGAACCTGCCAGAATTGCGCTGAGTTGGTGATCGTGGGGATTTCCGCAGCGCGGGTCTGGGGGGGCGCGCATAGGCTCGCGATGGCTAGTTGAAGGGTCAGCCAGCAGGATCGCCTCAGTTTTGAGGTGATTGCGCGTGCGAGGTTAGGATGCATGGAGGCGGGAAGCCTGGAGCGAGCGGTGCGTTTGATAGCTGGTAATTATCGACACTTAGGCAAGGGGGCTTAAGAGGAGTTGGGGCGGTCGTGGCGGTTGAATGCATAACCGGCGACGACGGAGCGACCGGCGCCCATCGGAAAGACTTCGGAGTCGTGTGGGCGGACGCGGTCTACTTGGCGTTCAGAACCTGGCGGACGATTTGGGTGAGTCCGGTGGATTCGAAGGGCTTGGAAAGGTAGGTGAGGCGTTCGGTGGCGAGGACGCCTTGCTGGCTGAGTTCGAGGCTGTAGCCGCTCATGATGATGACTTTGAGATCGGGGTCGTCTTTGCGGAGGCGTTTGGTGAGATCCAGGCCGGTCATGCCTTCGGGCATGATCATGTCGGTGAGGAGGAGGTCGATTTTTTGCACGCGGGTGGCCCAGAGTTCGAGTGCCTTTTGGCCGTTGGTGGCGGTGATGACTTGGTAGCCGGCGTGGCGGAGGACGGCGAGGGCGGCGTTGCGCACGGGTTCGTCGTCTTCGACGAGGAAGATGGTTTCGCGGCCGCCGATGATCGGTGTCGCGGCGGGGTTGCGGGAGGGGCTGGCTTGTTGGTGGCCGGAGGCGGGCAGGTAGATGTGGAAGGTGGTGCCGTGGCCTACGGTGCTGTTGACTTCGATCCAGCCCTCGTGGCGTTTGACGATGCCGTAAACGGTGGCGAGGCCGAGGCCGGTGCCTTTGCCTTGATCTTTGGTGGTAAAGAAGGGTTCGAAGATGTGTTCGAGGGTAGAAGCGGTCATGCCGGCGCCGGTGTCGGTGACGGTGAGGCAGACGAAGGTGCCGGGACGGGCTTCGGTGGAGTTGCCGGTGTCGGAGCGTTCGACGACGGCGGTGGTGAGGGTGATGCGGCCGCTGGTCTCGATGGCGTCGCGGGCGTTGACGACGAGGTTCATGACGACCTGTTCGATCATGCCGCTGTCGGCGTTGATCCAGGTGGCCTTGAGGTTGCCTTTGAATTCGATGCTGATGTTTTCGCCGATGAGGCGGCGGAGCATTTTGAGGACGTTGCCGAGGAGGGAATCGAGATCGACGAGCTTTTTTTGCATGACCTCGCGGCGTCCGAAGAGGAGGAGTTGGCGGGTGAGAGTGGCGGCGCGGTTGACGAATTCCTGTTGTTCGTCGAACGCGGCGCGCATTTCGGGGCTGATGCCAGGTTCGTCGCGCATGAGGCCGATTTGCATGAGCATCGCGGCGAGGATGTTGTTGAAATCGTGGGCGACGCCGCCGGCGAGTTGGCCAACGGCGTCCATTTTCTGGGCTTGGATGAGCTGGCCTTGGAGCTTTTCGCGTTCTTCTTCGGCGAGTTTGCGGCGGGTGATGTCGCTGGCGACGCCGAGGGCGCCGGTGGGATTCCCCTGGCTGTCGTGCATCGCGGTGACGACAAGGATGACTTTGAGTTCGGTGCCATCTTTGCGAATGAAGGTCCACTCGCGGGAGTCGGATTGGCCTTCTTGGGAGAGGGCGGTGAAGGTGTCGAAGCCGGAGATTTTCCGGTTGAGGAGCAGGGAGAGTTCGGTGGCGCGGGTTTCGATTTCGGCGGCTTTGTGCCAGAGGATAGGTGTGGCGCGGTTGACGATTTCGGCGCTGGTGTAGCCGAGCATGTGTTCGGCGCCGGTATTAAAAAGGGTGACGAGGCCGTTGGGGTCGCAGGCGATGATGGCGACTTCGGTGGTGGCGGCGAAGACGTCGCTGATGAGGGTGTTGGCCTGGCGGAGGTCGGCGTCGCGCTGGCCGATGACTTCGAGCATGCGGTTGAAGGCGTTGGCGAGGAGGCCGAGTTCGTCTGCGCGGTCGAGTTTGGCTCTAACGGTATAGTCGCGGTGTTCGGTGACGTGGGTGGTGGTGGTGAGAAGGGCGGAGAGGGGGCGGAGGAGGTTTCGGCGGACGCCGTGGATGAGAACAAAGCCCATGACGGTGAGAGCGAAGGCGACGGCTCCGGCCATGATGGTGTATTGGGGGAGGCGGGCGTAGAACGGGGGGAGAACTTTTAGAAGATAGAGGTGGCCGACGGTGTTGGCGCTACGATTGACGGGTTGCCAAAGGGTGAGTTCGCGGGCGGTGAAGCGATAGCTTGATGGTTCGATGGTTCGGGGCGCGGGGAAGGCGATGGCATCGTGGTTATAGATGGCAAAAAGAGCTCCGTCGGCGTCGTAGAGGGCGGCGACGACGACGCCGGGTTGAGTCTCTTCGGCGTAGGTGCGGAGGTAGGCGTTGGCAGAGTCGTAGCCGCCGAAGTCGAGGGTGCCGGGCAGGACTTCGAGGAGGAGGCGAGAGGTATTTTTGAGGGTGTCGAGTTGGCGGGGGCGGAAGGTTGTGGATTCGTAGATGGCGACGGCTACGGCAACGCAGAGAAACGTCAGTCCGCTGGTGAGCAGGATGAGGCGGAAGATCCGACGCCGGATGGACTGTTTGGAATCGCGGTCCGGCATGGTCAGTTTGGCTCCTCTGGCATGTTATGGACGGCTTTGGCGTAGCGGAGCATGTCGGTGCTGATCTTGAGGCTGGCACGGTCCATGGCGGGGCGGCTGACTTCGAAGAGGACTTTTTTACCTTCGGTCACGAGGCGAATGACCGCACCGTGTTTGATGGTGCGGTCGGTTTCACCGACGGTGAGGATGGGTTTTTCCTGTAACGCGGGGAGCCAGTTTTCTTCTTGGCGGGCGTCGGTCCGGCCGAAAAAGACGGCATGGCAATGGGCGGCTTCGTCGGCGGTGGAGACGGTGCGGATTTCGATGCGTCGAGGGCTGGTGATGCGTCGGGCTTCTTGTTCGAGATCGGTGGTCAACAGGCTGGGGTCGATGACGCCGATGACGATGGGGCTGGTGTCGGATGCAAAGGCGGTGGTGGGCCAGTTGGTGTATTGGGTGAACTTGACGATGTAGGCGGCTTTGACGCGGGATTCCTGGGCGACGGTGGGCTGCGCGGCGGCGACAAGGAGGGGCGCTGGGGGAACGGCGGCGAGGACGGGCGTCTGCGCCTGCACGAACACTCCGGCACCGGCAAAGGTGCAGAGGGCAGCGAGGCGGCGGAGATGTTTCAATGGCGCCATGTTAACTTGAGCAGGAAATTGCGCGGGATCTCGGTGGCAGGGCCGGCGAGGCTTGGTTTTAGTTCAGGATGGCGGTTGTGGAGGAGGTTGTTGCCGATCAGCGCAATCTCCCATTCAGGGGACGGGCGAAAAGCAACACGGAGATCGCATTCAAAGTAGGCTGGGATTTGGAGGCCAGGGATTGGGTCGACATACCGTCCGGCGACGAAGAGTTCCCAGGTCTTAAAGAAGTTAAGCGTCGAGGTGATTGAGGCGGTGTTGCGCGGGTTTTTGCGGTCGACGCTGGTGTAGTTAAACGGGTCGGGGGTAGTTGCCCAGAGGGAAGCGTGGTTGTGGGCGTAGCCGAAATCGAGCCGCCAGTTTTCACGCACCTGCCACCGGGCGGAGAGTTCGCCGCCGTAGGCGCGACCGGCCATGCCATTATCTTGAGGGAGGGGTATGATGAGGGCGGGGCCGGGAGAGGTTTGCAGGTACGGGGTGCCGCTGGTGACTTTGATGAGATGGGAATAGTCGTTTAGGAAGGTCGTAAGGGTAATGTTGAAGGCCTCGGAGAGGTTCCAGCGCCAGCCGGCGTCGTAGGTGCTAAGGCGTTCGGCATCGAGCGTTGGATTGCCGAGGCCGCGAAGGGCTCGCGGCAGGCCTGAGCCTGGAATGACGGCTACATCGGTTTGGTTGGCGAGTTCGGTGTAGGCGGGGGTGCGAACGGCGCGTGCCCAGCCGGTCCAGAGCGTGTTTTTTGGCGATGGGAGCCAGGTGAGTTTTAGGTTGGGTTGTGGTTCGGTGCCGTTGGTGTTGGTGTGTTCCAGTTTTATGCCTGCGGTGAACGCCAGGGCATCGGTTATCAGCGCAATTCGATCTTGTGCGAAAACACTCGCCAGCGTGGAGGAAGACGCTGACGGCGTGAGGGCGATCCAGCGGTCGTGCGTGCTGATGCGGGTGGTACGCGCGGAGAGGCCCCAGTCGATTTGCTGGAGTTCGGTGGCGGCGATCGAATGCTGCAGCTCGACGTCGGCGGTGCGAACGCGTGCGTAGAAGATGGGTCCGATTCGCTCATTTTGGTCGAGCCAGGCTTGCCAGCGCAGGGTGGAGCCGGAGGTGAATTTATTTTCCCAACGGCCGAGGAGGTTGGCTCCTTCGATGCGTTCGCCGGCGGTGTCGGTGATCTGGTACGGGGGGGGGGCGGAGAGGGTGGGCAGGGTGACGAGAAAATCGTTCCAGCCGCGATAGGCGTCGCTTTGAAGGGTCCAGCTGGCCGATTCGCCCGAGGTGCCGTCGACCCGGAAGCCGCCTTGGAAGAACTGAGTAGCGTCTTTTGATGGTTCGCCAGTGGGCAGGAGCGTGGAGGGGGTTGAACGGTATTTGATGTAGGCGCGGGCAAAGGTTTCCTGGCCCATCTTCCAGCCGTGGCGGGCGCCGAACGAGGGGTGGGCGGTATCGTCGATACGGGTGTAGGCAAGGGCGCCCTGGGTGTCGCGAGCGGTTTTGGTCAGGATGTTGATGACGCCGTTGACGGCATTGGCGCCCCAGAGTGAACCGCCCGAGCCGAGGACAACCTCCACCCGGTCGATGTCGTCGAGGAGAGCGTCCTGGGCGTCCCAGAAGACACCGCCAAACACCGGGGTGTAGACGGAGCGGCCGTCGATCATCACGAGCAGTTTGGCTGAAAACTGGTTGGAGAAGGTTCGTGCGCCGATGCCCCAGGTCGAACCATTGATTTGGGATACATTCAGTCCGGCGATTCCTCGTAGGGCCATGGGGATTGTATCTGCGCCGGACCGGTGGATTTCGTCACCGGTGACCACGGTCACGGCGGCCGCCGTGCTGGCGAGTGACTCGGAACGTTTGGAGGCGGTGGTGACTTGGATTTGGGCGAGTTCTTCGAAGGAGAGTTCCGAGAGGGCTGGCGAGCCGGCTCCGAGGTCGGCGGCGGGAAGAATTCCTGCCGAGGCCGCGAGAGCGACCGCTCCGAGGCGCCGGAGTCGGTGGATGATGGGTTTAGACGTGGAGCTCATTGCCTAGAACCTTTTCGTGAGCTTCACGTTTACGCCGCGTTGCAGCTCGTAGCGCGGTTCGATGGTTTGGGGTCCCATTTCATCATGTCGGGGTGCTAGGAGGTTTTGGCCGGTGACGATCAGTTCGAGGCCCGGCCGGACGGCCCAGCCCACACGCACATCTGCTTCGAGGTAGGCGTGGACGGTATAGGCGGGCACGGCACCGATCCAGCGGAGGTTGAGGTCGAGTTTCGTCCTGCCGGGCAGATCGATGCTGGTGCGCAGGCCGCCTTGGTGACGCGGCGCGCTGCGTGTAAATGATTCCAGTGTCCGTCCGGGCTGGTTAGCCCAAGCGTCCACTTTCAGGAAGCTGTAGAAAGGCGAAAAGCGGAGGCCCTCCGACGGTTGCCACGCGAGCGCCAGTTCGCCACCGAGACTGTGCGCATGAGCCGCATTCAAAAGCGTCACGGGTGTGACAAGATGCATCGGTGCCGGTGAGGTTTCCACATAGGTACCGGCGGGGTCGGGAATGCCGATAATGAGATGATCGTAATCGTTGTAGAATATGGCTAGATCGGTCGAAAACTGTGACTGAAGCTGGAGGCGCCAGCCGGCTTCCCAAGCGATCAGGGATTCGCTTTTGACGTTCGGGTTGCCGATAGCCCGTACCACCAGCGGTAGCGGGAGGCCGGGCTCTGGGGCGATATATTGATAGTTAATGTCGGCACCGTTGTCGGTGCGGTTGGGCGTGCGTACGGCGCGACTGACACTGGCCCAAAATGACTGGCGATTGCTGGGCGTCCAGAGGAGTCGTGCGCAGGGCTGGAATTCGAAACCAGTGAAGCTGTTGTGCTCAAGTTTTGCCCCGAGTGAGCTTCGCAGTCGGTCGGGGGCGAGGGCGATTTCGTCCTGCACGAAACCGTTAAAAAGGTGGAAATCACGGTCGGTGGGTCGGTAGCCTCCGGAGATTCCGTCCACCGTGTGATCGCGGCTCAAGCGGTAGCCGATACCGCAGGTCGCCGTGTGGCGCTCGCTTGCTTTCCAGTTGTCCTGCATGTCCACGTCGAAGGTGTCGCGGGTTTCCTGAATGACGATTGTATCGCGATAGGTGTGGTCCCAGTAGGATTGGAGGGTGAGCGTGGAGTGGGGGAAAAGTTCCTGGGTCCAGCGGCCGAGCAGGTTGACGCCGTTGACCTCGATGGGCCGGTCGGTTTCGACGGTGGTCGATGTTGTTGCCAACGTCGTGTGCCGCTCACGCTCGCCCTGGTAGGCGTCGCCTTGTAACGTAAAGTGGTTGGGAGTTGTGGTTGATTCGGTATCGAGCCGGAAGCCGCCTTGAGTGGTGTGAAGGCCGTCGCGGGCTTTGGTTCCGTCGGGTAGTTGGCTGTTGTCCACGCGATCGTAGCTGGCGTAAACGCGCATCCAGGTGGAGTCGTTTAAGGAGAAGCCTTGGCGCGCTCCCGCTTGAACGAGTTTCTCGGTGCCGGCGCTGCTGTAGAGGAGCGTGCCTTGGGTGTCGCGAGCGGATTTGGTGAGGATGTTGATCACGCCGTTGACGGCGTTGGCGCCCCAGAGCGCGCCGCCGGGTCCGCGCACGATTTCGATGCGATCGATGTCTTCCAGCATCGGGTTGACAACGTCCCAGTAAACACCGGCAAGGAGCGGCGTGTAGACCGTTCGACCGTCAACCATGACGAGGAGTTTGTTGGAGAACCGGCCGTTGAAGCCGCGCGCACTCACGGCCCACTCGGCGGCGTTGATTTGAGCGACGTCGAGGCCGGGTACCCAGCGAAGCGCTTCAGGGATGTTGGTGGCGCCGGAGCGGAGAATGTCGTTGTTGGTCAGAACTGAGACGGCGGCTGGCGTGCTGACGACGGGCTCAGAACGTTTTGAGGCGGTGGTGACCTGGATTTGCGAGAGTTCTTCGAAGGAAAGGCTGGAGAGTGTGGGGCTGTCCGTGGTGGCTCCAATCACGGTGGAGCATCTCGTCAGCAGGGCGATCAGCCACGCATAACGCCATCGTCCGACAAGGAGGATGAGAGGCCGATTTGGGGTCATGAGAGCATCGCGGCAGACAAATAGGAATACTGTATATCGTCTCGAACCCGCCCTTTCTGAGGGCTAAAGGAAGCATTCTTACCATTCTGAAAACGATGGCTTTAGCAAGTATGGCGCCTGCTTTTGGTTCGTCTGGTGGGCCAGGAGCAGGCCGCCTCGATAGGGATTTGGTGGTTCCGGTGCGCCGGGTACTAATTCGGTGTTGCGGCGCGAGGGGGCGCTGGGCATGGGTTTGGGGCATGTCGTCACATCCTGTTACTCCCACGCTGGTCGCGTTGTTGCATGGTCCGGACCAACCCGGACTGGTCGCGCGGGTGGCGGGCTGGATTTTTGAACGCGGTGGCAACATCCTGCATGCCGACCAGCATCGCGACATGGAGGCGGGGATCTTTTTTCAACGCATCGAATGGGTGCCAGCGGCAGGGCAGGGCGAGGCGGGCGTGGATGAGTTTCGGGCGTTTGCCTCTAAGCTCGGGATGGCGGTTCGGCTGGCTTCAACGGCGCATCGTCCGCGCGTGGCGATCTTTGTTTCGAAGTTTGATCATTGTTTCCATGATTTGGTTCTGCGTTGGAAAGCGGGCGAGTACGCATGCGATCTGGTGGCAATTATTTCCAACCACACCGACTTGGCCGAAGTCGCTCGGGGCTACGGGTTGAACTTTCATCACCTACCGGTCGCGGCTGCGACCAAAGCCGAAGCCGAGGCGCGCCAGTTAGCGCTGTTGCGCGCGGAGAAGATCGAACTCGTGGTGCTCGCGCGCTACATGCAGGTGTTGTCGGGCGAATTCTTGAAGGAGTTCGCGCAGCCGGTAATCAATATTCACCATTCGTTTTTACCGGCGTTTGCCGGTGGGCGACCGTACCAACAGGCGCATTCGCGCGGGGTGAAACTGATCGGCGCCACGGCCCATTACGCGACTGCTGTGCTCGATGACGGCCCGATTATTCAGCAGGACGTCGTGCGCGTGACGCACCGGCATGATGTCAACGATCTCGTGCGCAAGGGCCGCGATCTGGAAAAGATGGTGCTCGCGCAGGCGGTTCGCTGGCATCTGGAGAGCCGAGTGTTAGTCTATGGCAATAAGACCGTGGTTTTTGACTGATCGAATGGTTTTTGGCTAGAATCAGTCGCTAGCGGTAAATTTGTGTAGACAACAGAGCCGGCATTCGGCTTTTCTGAAAGCTTATGCACTTTCGGGAGGTTATAGGTATCGGGGTGATGGTTCTAGCCGGAGCATGTCCGGCTGGGTTGCTTTATGGGCAACAGGAAACGGCGGCTGCGTTGTCGGGAGTCGTCGTTGACGCCCACAGAAACCCGGTGGCCGCGGTGTCGGTGGTGGTTGATTATCTGCCGACCGGCGCGCATCAAACCACCCAAACCAACGCCAAAGGTCTATTTTCCTTGGGCGGTTTACCGGTGGGTGGCCCCTATACGGTTGTGGTTGTAGCGCAGGGTTTTGAGCCGCAGCGGATAGAAAATGTTTCACTTGGTTTAGGTGAGGCGCGCTGGTTGGAGATTGCCTTGGTGGTGGCTGCGGCCGACGCGACGATCCGGCTCGAAAAAGTGGAAGTCGTGGCGGCGCGCACGGCGTTGCTGACGGGCCCCCGGACGACGCTTTCGCGCGACGAAATCGAGGGCCAGCCCACGATTGACGGCTCGCTCAATGAATTTGCCGCGCGGGACCCGCGTATCGTTTATCTCGATCCAGAGCGCGGCGAACTCGAGGCCGCCGGACAGAACAGCCGGTTCAACTCTATCTCCGTCGACGGCGTGCGCATCAACGACCAGTTCGGTCTCGCGGCCTGCGGTTTTCCCTCGCAGGGAAATCCGCTTTCGCTCGAAACCGTCGAGGCGATCAATGTCGAAGTTTCGCCGTACGATGTGCATCGCGGCGGCTTCACCGGCGCGTCAATCAACGCGGTCACGAAAAGTGGTAGTAACAAGTTTCGTGGTTCGGCCTACTACTATTATCGCGACCAAAACTGGCGGGCGAAACATCCGATCACCGGCGAACGCGATCCGTTTACCGACGAAACCTACGGAATCACGCTCGGCGGGCCTTTGTGGCGGGATCATTTGTTTTTCTTTTCGAGCTACGAACACGCTCAACGCACCGAACCGGCACCGAGCGCCGGGTTCGAACCCTCCGCTGACGCACTCCAGCGAGTTGTGGCGATATCTGCTAATTATGGTTATAATCCGGGGGCGCTCACCAATCCCGGTCAGCAAGCCAAGCAGGACAACAAATACCTCGGGAAAATCGACTGGCAGATCAGCTCACGCCAGCGCCTGAGCCTTCGTTACAGTGAAACTCGTGGGAACCAGCCGGTCTTCTCCAATTACTCCGCGCCCGGGCGGGTTTCGCTCAGCGGACATTGGTATGACAGCACGCAAAACCTGCAGGCCTTTTCCGCCCAGCTCTACAGCCAGTGGACACCCGCGTTTTACAGTGAAGTGAAGCTTGCCACGAACCGTCACGAATCGACACGCACGCCGCGCACTCGTTTCCCCCAGGTCCGGATCGGTGGCGTGCCCGGGGCAGACGGAGACACGGGATCGGTCTATATCGGCGGGGAATATTCCAGCCAGTGGAACGCGCTCACCGTGGAGACGAATCAGGCGGGGGCGTCAGGCACCTGGCTCCTGGGTCGGCATCGCGTGCTGTTCGGTACGGAGATCGAGACGAGCGAATTTGATAACACGTTTCTGCAAAACGCCTGGGGTAGTTACAGCTTTGCCAGTCTGAACGCCTACGAAGCAGGCACGCCTAGCAGTTTCACCTATCAATACATGCAACCCGGCCGCAGCCCGTCCGTTTCCTGGGGCTATCGGATTGGCTCGGTTTTTCTTCAGGACAGCTGGGTCATTAATCGCCACCTGACGCTGGCCGGTGGCGTCCGGTTCGATTATCCGTGGGCGGATTCAACACCCCACCGCAACCGGCTCGTTGAGGAGACTTTCGGGCGAAGAAACGACCGCTCCATCGACGGCGCCTACGTGCTCGGGCCGCGTGGTAGTTTCATCTTGAAGCTGGGTGAAAAGGACCGCACGGAGGTCCATGGCGGCGCAGGTGTTTTCCAGGGACGTTCCCCTGGCGTCTGGTTATCGAATGCCTATTCCAACGACGGGCAGTTTTCCCTGGTGAATACCACCATCAACGGCTTCTCGCCCGATCCCGATAACCAGCCCAAAGGCAATCCGGCGGCCGCCCGCCAGCGGGTCGATCTCATTGATGAAAATTTTCATCTGCCCACGGTGGCGCGGGCCAGCCTCGGACTGGACCAGAAACTGCCCTGGCAAAATCTCACGCTTGGGTTCGATCTCGTTCAGACCTGGGTGTTGCAGGGCCTCGTGTACCAAAACATCAACCTGCGCCAAACGGGCACCGGGCCTGATGGCCGTGCGATCTACGGCGATCGCTCACCGACCTACGGGCTGGTTGCGAACAGCCAGTACGCCAGCACGTCGTTCACCGACGTGTATCTGTTGTCGAATACGAACAAAGGCCGGGCGACGCAGGCGACGATCAGCTTGAGGTGTCCGCTCCGCAACCACTGGGGCGCGTCGCTCTCGTACACCCGTGGCTCCTCCTCGGACGTCAGCTCCGTTACGGCTAGCGTAGCCGCCACCAATTACAGCACTCGTGCCAGCCTCAATCCAAATGACGAACGCCGCGGCACCGCCAACTACGAGATCCGCGACCGCGTGCTCGCGAGCTTCACGTTCAAGTTTGCCCTTGTCAAAAAGTTCGACACCAAGTTCACGTTGCAATACGAAGGCCGCAGCGGCCGGCCGTACAGTTTCATCTCTGGCACCGATGTGAACGGCGACTCCGCTGACTATGACAACGACCTTTTTTATGTGCCCTCCGGACGCAATGATCCGAAGGTTCGCTGGGCTGACCCGAAACAAGCCGACGCCTTTTTTGCGTATATGGATCAAAATCCTGCGCTCAAGCGCTTCGCCGGCCGCGTCGCCCCGCGCAACAGCGAGCGCAGCTATTATCAGCACCGTTACGACCTGAAGTTTTCCCAGGAAATTCCGTTGCGCAGGCGGCTGAAGGCCGAGCTTTTCCTCGATATTTTGAATCTCGCAAACCTGCTCAATGACGACTGGGGCCGGGTTTACGCGGCAGGCTTTCCCTACGGCCTCGCAGTGGGCAACGCGAGCTACGACCCCGTGGCCAATCAATACGTTTACCGATTCACCAGTGCCAAAGCGCAGACCTTGGTCGCCTCGTCGTCTCGCTGGCAGTTGCAAGGTGGCGTTCGGGTGAAATTTTAGCGTGGCTGGATTTTGCGCCGAACGATTTCCTGCATTTACACGCTGCGACCGATTTGTTTTGTTCGCGGTTTCATTTAACGAAACGCATCGCAGTCCCCGCCCATGTCCACTCCTGTACCCTCCAATCAGCACCCAACTCCAGCCACCTCCAGCGACGTTATTGTCCCTCCGAGCTTCGAAGAGCAGCTGCATAAATTCTGGAAGAATTACGCTAATCCGATCTACACGCTGTGCGTGATTGTGCTGGTCGCCATCATCGGTAAAGGCGGCTACGATATGTACGTCACCAGTCAGGAAAATCAGGTTGGGGCTGACTACACAGCTGCTTCTACCAGTGAAAAGCTCAAAGCCTTCGCGGCCGCTCATTCTGGTCACCAGCTCGCTGGTGTCGCGAAATTGCGCCTCGCTGATGAAGCCTACGTCGCAGGTAATTTCACTCAGGCCGCCCTTGATTATCAGGCCGCCGTCGACCGTTTGAAAACCGGTCCGTTTGCCGGTCGTGCTCGCCTCGGCTGCGCTATGGCCAAACTTCAAGCCGGCCAGACTGCGGAAGGTGAAAACCAACTCAAACAGCTCGCCAACGACGACAAACAGATGAAAGCCGTCCGTGCCGAAGCCGCATATCAACTTGCCTCACAAGCAGCTGCGGCTGGCCGCAACGACGACGCGCTCAAGTTTCTCGATCAGGTTATGACCGTTGAACAAGGCGGCACTTGGGCCCAGCGCGCGATGATGTTGCGCTCCACGCTTCCGGTTCCCACCGCGATCAACCTTCCCGCGAAGCCCTAACTGAATCCTACTCCCACGGGCTAAATGGTCGGGGCGGAGAGATTCGAACTCTCGACCTCCTGGTCCCAAACCAGGCGCTCTACCAGGCTAAGCTACACCCCGAAAACCAAGCGCGAAAACGATTCGCCTTTCGATCAACTGTCAACGTTAACTCTCGGAATGTCGCATTCTCTGTAACAAATTGATGTAATCTCTTCTTGCTTAGAATCCCCTTTACCCATAACCGTCAAATTCTCATCTATTAATTTTCATGGATACCATTTCTCGCGAAAATAACAGTTACATGCCCATCGCTGGCGTCGTCGTCGGTCTTCTGGCCGTCCTTCTCTCCATCGTGGCTCTGACCCAGATTTCCAAACTCAGCAAAAAAGTGCCCGAGGGCCTTGCTGACTCAGTAGCAAAGATCGATGTGATCGAGAGCGAAGCGCGTAGTGCGACCAGCTTGGCTGAAAAAGCCAACGGCGGCATCAACTCGCTGAGCCGTTCTTCACAAGAAGCTTTCAACGCCGTCGCCTCCCAGATCCAAGAGGTCAAGGGCGAGGTCGTTAAGATGCAAGAGGCAGCCAAGTCCAAAGCCCCCGCTCCTGGTTCCGTTAAAGGCCCCAAGGGTCCGGTCGTCGCAGGTCCTGGTGAATACGTCGTCAAAGCCGGTGACGGTGGCACCAAGATCGCGAAAGCTAACGGTGTTTCACTTGAAGACTTGAAGGCCGTAAACCCGAGCGTCAACTGGACCAAGCTCGCTGTTGGCCAGAAGATCAAACTGCCTGCCAAGAAATAAGTATTTCACGGTATCCATTTTCAAATGCCTCCCGCACTTTCGAGTCGGGGGGCATTTTTCTGTCCATGAATAAACCCACTCCACAACCTTCCCGCTGGGACAAACAGGGCGAAAGCGTCCTGACTCAGACGCGCATTTTTGATCTGCGCACGGCGCGTTACCGGCATCCCGTGCGCCAGACGGAGCGCGATTTCTACGTCGTTCACTCGCCGGACTGGGTCAACGTGATCGCGCTCACCCCGGATCATCAGCTCGTCCTGGTGCGGCAGTTTCGTTTTGGCGTGGATGATTTTTCCATCGAAATTCCGGGCGGCGTGATGGATTTGGGCGAAGATCCATTGGCGGCTGGTCTGCGTGAACTCCGCGAAGAAACGGGTTTTGTGGGCCAAAATGCACGCATCATCGGCCGCGTGCATTCGAACCCGGCGATTCTCAGCAACGCCTGTCATTTCGTTTTTGTTGAACAAGTCGTGCGTGGCGCTGAGCTCGAATGGGACACCGACGAAGAGATCGAGGTCGCCACGGTGCCGGTGGATGAAGTGCTGGCGATGGCGCAAAGCGGAAAGATTTCGCACAGCCTCGTGCTCGACGCGCTTTTTTATTTTTGGCCGCTCTGGCTGGAGCTGAAGAAACGGTGAGCGTGGCGTCATTTGACTTCGCGCGGCGATGCGATTAGGTGCCTAATCACTTTTAGGAAACCGATTCCACGCTCCCATGGTCGCACCTTCTTTCGCCAACGTTCCCGCTGTTTTTGATCAGGCTCAACCGAGCCGTCTTCCTGCCTTTTTAGAAGCGGAGATCCGACGGATTTACGAGCGCAGCCCGTTGTACGCACAACGGTTTCCCTTGCATGCCGGGCCGTTGCACTGGCCGTGTTACCGGGAAATTCCGACGCTTTCAAAAAAAGAAATTGTGGCGCGAGGGCACACGGCGTTTTTCGCAGATTACCGCGAGATCGAGCGCGGCTTGCAGGAAAAACGTTACGAGTACGAATCGACGTCCGGCACCACCTCCGGGCCGATGACCGTGATCATGGAGGATGGTTGGTGGAACGCGCAGACGGCGCGGGCCTACCGGGCGCATCCGCTGCTGGCGCCGTACGCTGACCGGCCGTATCGCAAATGTATTTTGGCTCCGGTGGGTTGTTCGAGTAACTTATGTCCGTACGAGGATCATCCGTTTCCGCACCGCTATTTTGATGGCACGGTTTATCTGAATCTCACGAGTGATCCGTTTGCTTTTCCGGAGCCGGAATGGGATCGCATTGTGTTGGAGTTGCAGGCTGTGCAACCCGACGTCATCGAGGGTGAGCCGATCTATCTCGCGCTGCTTGCGCGGGCGGTGTTGCGCCGCAAAGTCGTTGTCCCTAGCGTCAAGGTCGTCATTCTTACCTACGGCAAGGCGAGCTTGCAGCACAGCCGCC
>Ga0302321_100002513_pt1 | contig 15708 bp, 9 predicted proteins | sample Fen_T0_1_FD_202505 | JGI IMG/M metagenome (GOLD analysis project Ga0302321, IMG submission 202505) | Peat permafrost microbial communities from Stordalen Mire near Abisko, Sweden - Fen_T0_1 | ecosystem: Environmental > Terrestrial > Soil > Wetlands > Permafrost | place: Sweden: Abisko...
CCTTCGCCGGCCCGCGCCGGCTGACCGTATTGCGGGGCCTCGATCTCGAGGTCGCGCGCGGCGAGTTCGTCGGCGTCATGGGCGAATCCGGCATCGGCAAGTCGACGCTGCTGAACCTCATCGCCGGGCTCGACCGGGCGGACAGCGGCCAGGTCGCAATCGATGGCATCGATCTCGCGACGCTCGAAGACGACGCGCTGACCCGGCTGCGCCGCGAGCGGATGGGCTTTGTTTTCCAGGCGTTTCACGTGCTGCCCTATCTGACCGCCGCCCAGAATGTCGCGCTGCCGCTGGCGCTGATCGGCGTGCGCGGGCGTGAAGCCGATGCGCGCGTCGCGGAGATGCTTGACAGTGTGGGCATGGGCGAGCGCGGGGTCAGCATGCCGCGCGAATTGTCCGGGGGCGAACTGCAGCGAATCGCCATCGCGCGCGCGCTGATTCACCGCCCCGCGCTGGTCCTGGCCGACGAGCCGACCGGCAACCTGGACGCGGAAAGCGCCGCCGGCGTGATGACGCTGTTGCGGGGCCAGTTGCAGGCACAGGGCGCGACCGGTGTCCTCGTCACCCACTCGCCTGCCGCCGCGGCAGCTACCGACCGCTTGCTTACGCTCACGGCGGACGGCCTGCGCGCGACGCCGATGCCGTCGTCGCGATGATTCTGCGCTCGGCGCGAGTGTCCGTGCTCGGCGCCACGCTGGGCGGTGCAATGCAGGGCAATCGCGGGCGCCTGCTGCTCTCGGTGCTGGCCATCGCCGTGGGTGTCGCGCTGGGCTTCGCCGTCCAGTTGATCAACCAGGCCGCGATAAGCGAGTTCTCCGGCAGCATGGCCACGTTGTCGGGAGACGCCGACCTCGAAGTGCGCGGCCCGCGCTACGGATTTGACGAAACGCTCTTCGTCGCGTTGGCGCAGGACGCGGACGTCGCGGTGGCGAGTCCCGTCGTCGAAGTCGACGCGCGCATCAAAGGCAGCGACGACGCATTGACGATCTTCGGCGTGGATGCCTTTCGCGCGGCCGCCGTGACGCCGGCGCTGCTGCCCGACGCCGCCGATCCGCTCGACGTGCTGCGTCCCGACAAATTGTTCCTGAGTCCGGCCGCGGCGGCATGGCTGTCCGTGCGACCCGGCGATGCGGTGACACTGCAGACGGGATTGCGCGACGTGACGCTAACGGTGGCCGGCTTCGTCGCGGCGCATTCGTCGCAACGGTACGGCGTCATGGACATCGCCGCGGCGCAACAGGCGTTCGACCGCGGCGGTCGCTTGAGCCGCATCGATCTTCGCGTGCGCCCCGGCGTCGATGCCGCGACGTTGCGGACGCGCATCCCGCCCGGCATGCCGGCCGGCGTCGCCGTCGAGGCGCCCCAGGCGCGCGCCGATGCCACCGCGCGCATGTCGCGTGCGTACCGCGTCAACCTCAACGTGCTCGCGCTGGTCGCGCTGTTCACCGGCGGCCTGCTCGTGTTCTCCACACAGGCGCTGTCCGTCGTCCGGCGGCGCGCACAATTCGCGTTGTTGCGCACATTGGGGCTTCCACGACGACGCCTGGTCGCGCTGCTGCTGGTAGAAGGCGCAGGCGTCGGCGCAGCGGGATCGCTGCTGGGACTGGCGGCGGGCTTCGCGCTCGCAGTCGCCGCGTTGCGCCTGTTCGGTGGCGACCTGGGCGCAGGCTTCTTTCACGGCGTGGTGCCGTCGGTGTCCATTGACGTACTCGCGCTTGCCGTATTCGGCACGCTCGGCATCGCGGTCGCGGTGCTGGGCAGCCTCGTTCCGGCGCTCGAAGCCGCCCGCGCCGCGCCCGCAGCTGCGCTCAAGGCCGGCGACGAGCAGGCAGCCTTCCGACCGCTTCGCCATGCGTGGCCCGGCGTCATGCTGCTGGCCGCGGGCCTTCTGGCCGCGCTGCTGCCACCGGTCTACGGACTTCCGCTGTTCGGCTACCTCGCCATCGCGCTGCTTCTTTTCGGAACGCTGCTGCTGATGCCGCGGCTCGCGCACGCTCTGCTCGCACGCATTCCTGCACCGCGTTTCGTTCCCGCGGCGCTGGCGCTCGACCAGCTTCGCGGCGCGCCGGGACAGGCGACAGCGAGCCTGGCCGGTATCGTCGCCAGCGTTTCGCTGATGGTCTCGATGGCCATCATGGTGGCGTCGTTCCGCGATTCACTCGATGCCTGGCTGGTCCGCGTGCTTCCCGCCGACATGTACGTGCGCGCCGGGACCGCCGGCGACAGCGCGTACTTCAGCGTCGACGACCAGCGCAAGTTCGCGAACCTGCCCGGCGTACACCGCGTCGAGTTCCTGCGCGTGCAGAGCGTGCTGGTCGATCCTGCACAGCCGCGCGTCGCGCTGCTGGCGCGCGATCTTCCGGCCGACGATCCTGCGCGCGCGCTGCCGCTGGTGGCGGAATTTCCGGCCCGCGCCGCCGGCGATCCACCACCGGTGTGGGTGAGCGAAGCAATGGTCGATCTCTACGGCTTCAGTCCCGGCAAGCAGATCACGTTGCCGCTCGCCGGGCATCCGGTGCCGTTCACCGTGGCCGGCGTCTGGCGCGACTACGCGCGGCAGCAGGGTTCGGTCATCATGGCGCGCGCGCAGTATGCGGCGCTGACCGGCGACACGTCGGCGAACGATGCCGCGATCATCCTCGAACCGGGCGCGCGCAGCGCCGACGTGCGCCGCGAACTCGAGGCGCGCGTCGGCGCCGGCGGACAACTGGCCTTCGCGGTGCCGGCGGAAATCCGTGCGGCGTCGCTGCACGTGTTCGATCGCACGTTCGCGGTGACCTACGCACTCGAAGCCGCCGCCGTCGGACTTGGGCTGGTCGGATTGTCGTCGTCGTTCGGTGCGCTGGTGTTCGCGCGGCGGCGCGAGTTCGGCATGCTGCGGCACGTGGGAATGACGCGGCGGCAGATCGCGGCGATGCTCGCCACCGAAGGCGCGCTGGTCAGCAGTATCGGGCTCGTCGCGGGCATGCTGCTGGGGTGGGTCATGAGCCTCGTCCTTATCTTCGTCGTCAACCGGCAATCGTTTCACTGGAGCATGGAAGTGCACGTCCCGTGGCTGCTGCTGGTGGCGCTCGCGGCGGCGCTGCTTGTGCTGGCCACCGCCACGACGCTGGTCAGCGCGCGAGGCGCGATGAGCGGTGATGCGATCCGCGCCGTGAAGGACGACTGGTGAAGCGGCGCGCGTTCCTGGTGGCTCCGCTCGCGCTGGTGGCCGCACGTGCCGGCGCGGAGGTCCGCTATCCTGCCGTGTTACCGGACACGGCGCTGGCGTTTCCGCGCGACCACGGCAGCCATCCCGACTTCCGCACCGAGTGGTGGTACATCACCGCATGGGTGCGCGACGGCGACGGCAACGACCTGGGCGTGCAGATCACGTTCTTTCGCAACCGTCCGGGTGTGGCTGAAAGCGGGAACAGCCGCTTTGCGCCGCGGCAACTCATGTTCGCGCACGCGGCCATCGCCGATCCGCGCCGTGGCCGGCTGCGCCACGACCAGCGCGCCGCGCGCACCGGATTCGGACTGGCGGAAGCTGCGGAAGCGACGACCGGCGTGAACATCGGCGACTGGTCGCTGCGATTGGATGATCAGACGTACCAGGCACGGGTCGTCGCGCGCGACTTTTCGCTCGATCTCGCGTTCGCCGCGCACGCGCCACCCCTGCTGCAGGGAGACCGCGGCACGAGCCGCAAGGGTCCGCGCGCTGAGCAGGCGAGCCACTATTACAGCCGGCCGCACTTGCCGGTCACCGGCACGTTGACGCTGGATGGCCACAAGCTCGACGTGCGCGGCTCGGCCTGGCTCGATCACGAATGGTCCAGCAGCTATCTGGCGCCCGAGGCACGCGGCTGGGACTGGGTCGGACTCAATTTCGACGACGGGTCGGCGTTGATGGCGTTCCGCATCCGCGATGCCGGCAGCGGCCCCTACTGGTCCGGTGGCGCGTGGCAGGATGAGAACGGCGCGGTGCGCGACTTGAAGCCCGCGGACGTCGACTTCACGCCGCTCCGCCATTGGCGATCGCCGCGCACCGGCATCGAGTATCCGGTCGCCTTCGCCATTCGCGCCGGCGGCATCGCCATCACCGTGGAGCCGCTGCTCTCCGACCAGGAACTCGATTCGCGCGCCAGCGTCGGCACGGTCTACTGGGAGGGCGCCGTGCGCGCGTTCGCCGATGGACGCGAGATCGGCCGCGGCTATCTCGAACTGACGGGGTACGGCGGCAAACTGAAACTCTAGTCAGCCCGCGGCTGCCCGTTCATCCGAAGCGTGCACGCTCTCTTTTGGCGCACGCCTCGGCACGCCCCCTGCTGTTTCGCGACAAACGCAACTGCCGACCGCGTTCCTGTCCACCGGTCGCTCGGCGCGAAGCTTACGCCGCATGCGATAGACTCCGGTGTATGCCCGCCGCCCGCCGCAAGGAGCCTGCCGCAGTCCACGCCGACGCATTGGCGCGATATCGTCAAGGGCTCGGCGAATCGCATCGCGGCGAACTGAAGTCCCTGCAGACGCTGAACACCGCACTCGAGAGCTTCGTCGCGCAAGGAGACGCCAGCGGCGCTGGACTCTGCTCGGCGGTGCTGCTGATCTCCGGGCAGGTGATGGGGAACTATCGCCGGTTTCCCGAGCATATCGCGCGACTTGCAATTGCCCGCGACCCCGGTTTCCCGTGGAGCGATTCCGACGACGAGCTGGTAGCGCTGTCCGGATTGCTCGCCGGCCTGATCTTTTTCGGTACGGAGGATCCGTTCCTCGAAACCTGTGTCGAGCGGATCATGGCGCTGCTCGAGCTCGAGCTCGACGTCAACGTGAAGTACGCCGCGGGCCGTCTCGTGATGTATTACAGCGAGCCACGCGAGCTCCGCGCGCTGGGTCAGCGCGTCTACAGCCTGATGCGGCAGAATCTGGATCACCCGGATCTCTCGCCCTACCGACTCGGCCAATGGCTGATTTTCTGGTCGCGGTGCGCGCGCATGGCCAAGGAACCGCGGCAAGCGGAGGTCGCGGAACGGCAGGCACGGAAGCTTGCCGACGACCACAACCTTCACGACATCCTGTTTTGGCTGACGGTGATCGACGTCGATCGCAGCCTGCCGGAGAACAACATCGCGAAGGCCGAGCGGGCTTGCGCCGCCGCCGAGGCGATTGCGGACCCGGCACGGCTCAGCGAACTGATGCGACTCGAATTCCTGAAAACAAAACTCGCGAGCATGAAGGCGAATGGCGACCAGGCAGTATTCCACGCCGCGCGCGCCACCAAGTACGCAACGGAACTCGAATGCCCGCCGCCGATACGTGCCGTCTTCGTTGTCAACGAAGCGCAGGCGCGATTGCTCATCGACGACTTCGCCACGGCTCTGCGTCTCCTTCGCCAGGCCGTCGACATGGTACCGGGGCATTACGTTGATGAAGTCCGCGAGATGATCGCCCTCGTCGAAGCCTATCAGGCGATGACCGTCGGGCAGGCGGACGGCCGCGCGCTTCTGGCAAGTGCTTGGGCCACGACCCGCGAACGTCAGTTCTACAACATTTTCGATGGCTTTCCGGCGTTTTGCGCAAGGCTGTGCGTTCTCGCACTCGAACACGGCATCGAAGTCGAGTTCGTCCGCAGCCTTATCGAAGCGCACAAACTGCCGCCTCCGGCCAATGCGCCGGAGTCCTGGCCATGGCCTATCCACGTGCGTGCGCTGGGCGGCTTCACCGTGATGCAGCGTGGCGGACCTCTGGCCGTCGAAGGCAAAGCCCAGAAAAAGCCGATGGAACTCTTCAAGGCGCTGATTGCGCTGGGCGGCTTTGCGGTTCCCAAGCAGAAGCTCCAGGAAATGCTGTGGCCCGATGCTGAACCGGCGGCCGCAGCTGCGGCGCTGGATGTCGTGATCTCCCGCTTGCGCAAGCTTTTGGGCGAACCGGACGCCATCCGCGTCGAGGAAGGCAAGATCGGCATCGCCGCTGAACGCGTGTGGCTCGATGTGTGGGCGTTCGACAGGGACGTCGAGGCGCTGCAAGGCATGCTTCACGGGCAGGCGGATGCATCCGTCATCGTCAGCATCGGCCAGCGCCTGCTGGCGCGCTACGGCGGACCGTTTCTCGGCAACGAGGCTCCACAACGTTGGTCCCTCGCCGCGCGGGATCGCTGGCAGAACCGCTTTCGTCGCTCTCTGGCCGATGCCGGACGGTACTGGGAGCAACGCGACGACTGGCCGCGCGCAATCGCGCTGTACGAGCGTGCGCTCGAGGAAGACAGCCTTGCCGAGGAACTCTATCGGCGGCTCATGCGTGGGTATCTGGCGCGTGGCGAGCCGGCGGAGGCGGCGCGCGTCTATCGCCGATGCCGAGACATGCTGTCGGTCCAGCTCGGCATTGCGCCGTCGGCGGACACCGAAGCCCTGTTCAAGACGATTTACGGCAGCTGACAAGGGTCGTCACGTAATTGCCGCAATTCGCAATCCGTTAGGTATCGGAAAGGTACCGGCCCGCAAACTGGCAGCACGTTTCTGCCTGCCAATCACCCGACCGCATGCGCATCCTGCTCGCCGACGCTCAGGCACTCACGCGCGAAGGCTTGAAGCGCGTTGTGCTGGAGATCGACGCTGCATGCGAATTCGTCGAGGCCGCCGACGATTCGGCAACACGGGCAGCGCTGCACCGTGCGCCGCCGCTCGACGCCGTGTTGTTCGACGTCACACTGATCGCACCCGACGAGCTGTCGACATGCCGGCGCGACCGGCCGAGTCTGCTGCTGATCGCGTTGACCGCCTGCGACGATACCGCCGCCGACGCGCGATGGCTTGCCGCCGGGGTCAACGCGTTGGTGCCGAAGGCGGCGCCGACCGCTAACTTGAGCGCGGCGCTGCGGCTGGCGCTGGCCGGCATCGTGCATGTGCGGGGAAATGGCCCGAGCCTTCCGCACCCTGCCAAGAGCGTCCGCGAACGGACCGCCCCCGGTTCACGGCGCGGGTCCGGCCCACTCAATCTCACGGCACGCCAGTACGACGTCCTCGGTCTCGTCGCGCAACGCTGGTCGAACAAGGCAATTGCCGCCGAGCTCGGTATCGGCGTGCGCACGGTGAAAGGTCACGTGTCGGTGATCCTGCGCGCGCTGCATGCCGACAATCGCGCCGACGCGGGCCGGACCGCCCGCCGCTGGCTCGCGCGCGCCGCGCCGGTGCGCAAATTGCCCGAGTTGCCGACATGACTTGCCTCCATCGACGGTGACAGGTCGCGCCTTGTTGGCAATCTGTTAGGCATCGGAAAGGTACCGGCCCCCATACTGGCCTCGACACCTACCGGGAGGGGCAATGGATCGGATCGAGGCTTCGCAGTTCCGCACGCAATTGCACGCGGCGTTCAGTACCGTCGCCGGCGTCCTGTTGGCAGCTATCACGATGGTCCTGCCGATCCGCGCGTCGACTGCGCAGGAGTTGGTGCTGGCGCCGGAGCATACGGTCGGCAGCAATCCCTATTCCGCGCCCGTCGTCGTGTTCCCCGACTTCGGAGGAGGACTTCCGAATCCGCCCCGATCCTATGTGTTGCCTCTCGACTACCCGCCGTTGGACGCGCACGGTCTCGCGCTGGTCGCGGCCGACAGGGCGCTGTCGGGCCAGGTATCGACCCAGAGCGTCAATCTCCTCGACACGGCCAACGCGACCCGCATCGAAAGCTACCCCCTGCCGCAGCCGTCGCCATCGCCGTCGACCTGGTATGACGGACTCGGCACGCTGGCCGCAAATCCCGCCAGGACTCACGTGCTGGCGGTCTCGAAGCTCGACACGCTGTGGGTCATTCCGGCGCCGTTCGACAGTACCGCCGTTGTGACAATGCTGACGCTGCCGAGCGGCACCGCAACGCCGCAAACGCGCGCGATCGCCTTCGACAGCACGACCGGTCGCGCGTATGTCGCGGTCAGGACCGGTATCGTCGTTGTCGATCCGCCCTATACGTCCGTGGCGTTCACCATTCCGGGCAGCAATGGCGTGGTGGGCGGTCAGGTCGGCGCGATCGCGCTATCGCCTGACAACGCGACGCTTGTCGTGACCACCGGCACGGCCACGGGCTATACCCCCGATCTGCGCATATTCCATGCACCTTTCTCGGTGGCCAGCGTGCCCGAGGTGCTGACCATCCCCGGGTCGAATCTCAACGGCATGACCTTCACCCCCGACGGCAGCAAGGTGATCGTCGTCGAGTTCGCAAAATTTTCGGCTCCGCCGGGATCGCCGAGAGTTTATGCCGTCACTGGTCCTTTCAGCGCCGCGTCGACGGTGGAAACGCTGCTGATCGCCGCGTTGGGGGTCAATCATTCCGGCTTCGAGGACATCGACATCAGCGCCGACGGTCAGCTTGCGGCACTGTCAGGCGGAAGTTCCTTCGAACCCGATCCGCTGGTCGTGCTCAAGGCGCCCTTCACGGCCGCTGGATTCAGCGCCACCCTGATCGATATACCGCAGTTCGGCTATCCCTATAGCGGAGTCCCGGGGCGCGGCGCAGGCACGGCAAGGTTCTGGTCGACGGCGATTCCCGCGTCGCCGCCACAGGTCTTTGTGGACTTTTCCGCGACGTATTTCGGCATATCCGTTATGGAAGGTAACAGCGGCACGACGGACGCGCTGGTTCCGGTGAATCTTTCCGCGCCAAGCGCGCAGACCGTCACCGTCGACTACACGACCGTCGACGGCACAGCCCCGGGCGGGGCCACTGCCGCCAACAACGACTACATCCCCGCCAGTGGCACGCTGAGCTTCGCGCCCGGCGAAACGACCAAGAACATCGTGATCAAGGTCAACGGCGATACGAAATACGAGGCGGACGAGCGCTACAAGTTGGTGATCAGCAATCCGGTCAACGCCACGCTTCTTAATCCGCTCCCCAGTTTCGCCAACACCGGAACCATCATCATCGTCAACGATGACGCGGCGGTGCCGGTAGCGATCACGACCGTCGCGCTGCCGAACGGAGTCGCCGGCACGCCCTACTCTTTCCAACTGACAGGTACCGGGGCCGACCCTCTGACGTGGCCGTCGACCAACAGTTCGTTCAACCCGTCTCCGTTCGGCCTGACGATCGACCCCGCCACGGGAATCATCAGCGGCATTCCAACGAATCCCGGTTCGTACACGGTATTCATCAATCTCACCGACGGCGTTGGAAATACGGACTTCAAAAGCCTTCCCATCACCGTCACCGGCGTCGGACAGCCGGTGGTCGACCTGTCCCCGAATCCGCTCGACTTCGGCAGCCGCGCGGTGGGCTCGACCAGCGCGAAACTCCAAGTGGTAGTGGCGAATGACGGTTTCGGGCCGCTGGTTTTAGGCTCGCCGGTCGTGACGATTCCCCCCGGCAGCGACTTTGCGTTGGCGAGTGGCGCGCAGCCGTGCACCGCCGGGCTGACGGTGCCGCAGGCCAACACCTGCAGTCTCTACTTCACGTTCACTCCGCAGGTGGCGGGTACCCGCTCGCTCACCGTTAACGTCGCCCACAATGCGCCGGCAACGTCGCTGACGCTCACCGGCATCGGCACGGGCGGAGGCGCGCTCCCCGTCGTCTCGATCGCCAATGCTGTTGCGGTCGCCGAGGGCAACGTCGGCACCACGCCGATGACCTTTGCCGTGACGTTGACGCCGGCCAGCGCGGGCACGGTGACGGTGAACTACGCGGCAAACGGTGGCACCGCGACGAATGGCGTCGATTACACCGTCGCCGGTACCGGCACGCTGACGTTCGCGCCCGGCGTCACGACGCAGAACATCACAGTCAACGTCAACGGCGACACGCAGGTGGAGTCCAACGAGACGATCGTCATGACGCTGTCGACACCGAGTGGCGCGACGCTGGGCACGGCGACGGCAAGCGGGACCATCCTCAACGACGACGGTGCGGCGCCTGTCCTCGCGCTGATCACCGCCGCGCCCGGCTTCGGCAACCAGGTGCTGGCGACGGCCAGCGCGACGCGCCAGGTGACGATCGGCAACACGGGCGGTGGCAACCTCGTGCTGGCCACGCCGTTCGCGGTGTTAGCCGCGGGTGACTTCAGCTACGACACAGGACAGAACTCTTGCCACGCTGGTGAGTCACTGGCACCCACGGCGGTCTGCAACCTGTATATCGTGTTCACGCCGTCGGCACTGGGCCCACGGACGATGAGCATCGTGCTTTCGAGCAATGCGCCGGACGTGACGATGGTCCTGACCGGCGTCGGCATCACGGCAGCGGCGCCGTCAACGAGTCAGCCGATTCCGACGCTCTCGCAATGGGCGCTGGCGTTGCTCGCCTTGTTGATGATTGCGATTGTCTTGGTGCGGCAACGGGCGCAACGCGGGGGGATGTGGCCTTAAGGGCGGGATGAGCGGATAGCGTCGCGCGCGGCGAGGGCCAGCGGATCGTCGGCATTGCTGGCGATGCGCATCAGAACGTCGCGCGCGCCGGGCCCGCCGACGATGCCGAGCCCCGCGATCGCATTGGACCGATATCCGGTGGAGAATCGCCGCACCTGGTCGTCGACATACGCCGCTTGAGAAACGCGACGGAACGCGGCCAGGTCCTTTTCGCTGACGCCTTCGATTCGGTAGTCCTGCCAGGGAAATTTTTCACGCGCGGCAAAGCGCACTTCGGCCGCGATACGCGCGGCGCGCAATTGTGCCGGCGGCGGCCCCGCGACGATCGCCTTGCGGAAGGCCACGGCGAGCGGCGCGGCATGGCGCCGCAGCTCGTCGATCAGCTTGCGCTCCTCCTCGCCGGTGCATGTCGTCGCTACCCAGCGATTGAAGATCGCGTCGACTTCCGGCGAAAGCCCGCTGCGTGGCTGGGCAAGCGCAGCCGAAGCCATCAGCACGGCCGCAGCGGCAGCCATCCATGTCGCGGCATGGCGCAGGCAGTCGATCATTGGCCGCGTGGGTCGAGCTCCTCGTTTCATATCCTCTGTCACGGTCAGTCGATCTTCAGTTCTGCGGAAAGCTGCCGTCAGCCCACAGCCGCTTCCTGATCACAGGGCAATTGAGCGTCGGTGTGTCCCGGTCGCAGTCGCGTGTCGGCAATCCCAAGCGCAGGCCGAAGAGCTGGTTGATGGCGGAGTAGGTCCGCAGGTGGGCGCGGAAGACCTGCCCTTCGGTCAGGTATTGTCGTCCGCTACTCTGCGAGTGCATCACGTTGAAGATGTCGAAGTCGGCCGTCAGGTCGTCGACGTGCTCGAGGCCGAAGTCGTGCCCCAGCTCATGGGACAGGAGGTCCGCGCTGGAACCCGCGGCAATGGCGACAAATGCGCCGCCGATGGCACACGCATTGCCTCGCGACGTCGATCCATCGACCAGCCCGACCATGTACACGTTGATGCGGCCCGGGCGCGCGCCGATGTCGGCTGCGATCGCCGTCACGTTGGCATTGCCGGCGCCGCACGTGAATGCGGCCCACGTCGCGGCCTTGACATTGGAGGTCGCGTCGACGATTTCCAGCGGAGACAGATGCACGCCGAGGCGTTCGTCGGCGTAGACCTGCTGCGCAAGCTGCCACTGGAACAGCGCGGTCTGCTGGTTGGTGACGAACGGGCCGGCCACGACCCAGATGGTGACCGGCGCGTCGTACGCATTCGCGAACGGCACGCTGACGATCTGGTTGCCGAGCGCGGTCGCCCACAGCGTCGACTGGATGGCAGGCGGCCGGTCGCGGGTGAACGTGACGACTTCGCCCGCGCCGGAACGCGCGCCGACGTCGACGTTGTCGGCGGCCGTGAAAAAGCCCTGGTAGCTGGCCGTCGCGGTACTGGCGCCATCGCTGACGAGCGCCCCGTTGGGCGCCCCGGTTCCGGCGCCGAAAACGATCTTCGCGGTTCCGGCCGCCGCTGCGCACATGATGACCGCATTGGGCCCATAGCCCTCGGCGACATAGCCTGCAGCGATCATCTGCGCCTTGATCGCGGTGGAGCTCGTGTAGCGATGGTTCGAATCGATGCGCTGGTTCCAAAGCCGGAATACCGGCGCGGTTCCGGCGGGACAGGCCCCGGTCGTCGTGTCGGGCAAGCCGGCATAGAACACGTTGGGCGATTCGAACACGTAGCCGCTGAAATTGGGATCGGTCGCCGACTTCTGCACGACCACGTTGCATTCGGCCGGCGACGCCGAGAAGAAATGCGAATTGCCGTGGGCGGGCGGAATGTAGAAACGGCACACCGGGTTGACGCCGGCCCCCCCGCTGGCCTGGCTCGGATATACCCGGAACGACTGCCCGGTCCTTGCCCAGCCGGCGATTCTTCCGGCGTCCAGCGTGTCGATTTCCTGCTGCAGGCTGCTGATGAAGTAGTGGTCGAGTCCCGCGTGGTAATACTCGACCGCTGACACGGGCAGCGCGGGCAGTGCAACGGCCTTGGCGGAGAAGTTGGTCGCGGCGTTGGCGACGGTCGCGCCGGTACGGTTGATCGCGCCGACCCCGTCCGTCGGAAGCGATGCGTAGGTGACCGTATCGGCGCCGGCAAAGTTGAGCGTGCCGCCATCGACGGCGAGGAAGCCGTTCGGGACGACATAGTCCGACGCGATGAAGGCAAGCGCTGCCAGGCCCTGCGTACCGATCAGCACGCGCTTGTTCGCGGTCGCCGCCGCTGGAAGATCGGCGGGGAATGCAAACGACTTCGTGACGCCGGCGTGGGTGCTTGTGAGCGTGCGCCCCGACCAGTTGTTGCCGCCGTTGGTGCCCTGCGTCTCGTGCAGCACGACGAATTGCACGGTGCCGTCCGCGTTCGAGTAGACCTGCTCGATCGCGAAGCTCTGGTAGTCCGCCCATGCCGCCGTCGCGGCCAGCGCGGCCGCCCCGACAAGCAGATTTCGAAACCGTAGGGCCACGTGGGATGCCTCGATTGGCGCGGCGACCGCGGGGAGGCTTACGTTCGCCTGCACAATATCTTATCCTTGTTTGACGATGATCGCGCTTCCGACCCGGATGTTCGCTGCCTTCCCAGCCTGCCCATTCGGGCCAATGCCGTGAACAGCCTCATCGTCTCCATATTTACCGGCGCGTTCGGCATGGCGTATTTCATCTATGGCCGGCGGCAAAGCAAGGTCATGCCCGTCGTCTGCGGCCTGCTGCTTTGCGTCTACCCGTGGTTCACCGAAAACGTCTACGCGCTATGCGGCATTGGCGCCGTGCTGATCGTGCTGCCGTTCCTCGTCGACTTCTGAGCGCCGCACTTGTCGCGATTCCGGCGTTGGCTTGGAATGCTCATCGGCGCGGTCGCCATGGCGACGGCGTGCGTGGGGCCAGCGGCAACGCTGCCACCGGTTGCAGGTGCGGAATACGCGATCCGCTGGAACCCTCGCGACGGCGGGCCTGCGACGGCGGCCGACACGCTGGCGCTTCTCGGGCTGCGCGCCAAGCACTCAGCCCGGTTCAGCGTCGACTACTACGACCTGCCGCCCTCCCCGACGGTCCCGCCGGGATTCGCCACGATCCTGCGCCGGCGCATCGACGCCGCCGGACAAGCTACGGTGACGTGGAAGCTGCGCGGCGACAAGGTGCTGTCGCGTTGGGTGTGCCCGCTGCGCGACGCGCGCGACGCCAAGGCCGAAGTCGACGTCGGATTCGGATTCGGATTCGGATTCGGATTCGGCAGTGCGGACACGGTGACACGGCGATACTCCTACAGCTGCACGAGCGACGACCTGGAAGCGGCATTGGCGTTGCTTTCCGCCCGCGCCAACGGATGTCCGGCGGCGGTGACGCGCAAGGATGCGGGCAGTGTGAGGGTCGAGGAATGGCGGCTGCCCGGCGGCGAAGTTTTGCTCGAGGTTTCCGGCAGCGGCACCGACACGTCCGCCGCACTGGAACGGTTTCGCAGTCAGGTGGTGGTGCCGTTGCTGGCCGCGGGCATCCGGCCTGCGCCGGAGAGCAAGACCGATCAGGTCAGCCGCTGCCCGTAAATGGGGTCAGGTTAAGTTTCCGTCCAAAGGAAGTGCGGAAACTTAACCTGACCCCATTAGGCATGCTAGCGCCGCGACGTCCCCGTTACGCCGGGCACGTCGGCCACCAGCGCCAGCGCGCGTTTCAGCACGGCGAGACTCTGCACCTCCACCGTGAACGCCATCCGCGATTGCATGTTGCGCGTCAGCGTGTTGGCCGCGGTGACGTTGATCTTCTCGCGCGACAGCACTTCTGAAATGTCGCGCAGCAGTCCCTGCCGGTCCATCGCCTCGACGACGATATCCACCGGAAAAACTTCGTCGCGCGGCGCGCCCCAGTCGGCCGAGATCAGTCGCTCGGGCTGCGTCGCACGCATCCGGGTGATGTTGGGGCAGCTCGCGCGGTGGATCGTGACGCCCTTGCCGCGGGTCACGAACCCGGCGATCGGGTCCGGCGGCGCCGGCTTGCAGCAGCGCGCGAGCCCGGTGAGCAACCGGTCGACGCCGACGACGAGGATGCCGCTGCCGGATCCGGCCGCGCGGCTTTGCCGCATCTGCACTTCGGGCTCGGGAACGGGCGCCGGCAGCGTCTGCGGCGCGGTGAGCGAGAGGATCGCCGTCTGCACCTGCTTGGAGTTGATCTCGTCGCGCCCGAAGGCGGCGAAGAAATCCTCGGCCTTGGCGAAGCCGGCCTTCGCTGCCAGTGCATCGAGCTTCAGCGCCGTCTGGCCCATGCGCGCCAGCTCGCGTTCGACCAGCGCGCGTCCTTGCGCGATGGTCTGGTCCAGCTGCTGCGCCTTGAACCATTGCCGCACCTTCGCGCGCGCGCGATGGCTCTGCACGTAGCCCAGGTCCGGATTCAGCCAGTCGCGCGACGGCCCGCCCTGCTTGGCGGTCACCACCTCGACCTGCTGCCCGTTCTTCAGCGTGTAATGCAGCGGCACCATCTGCCCGTCGACCGTGGCGCCGCGGCAGCGGTGGCCGAGATTGGTGTGCACGGCATAGGCGAAGTCGACCGGCGTGGCACCGCGTTGCAGGTCGACGACCTTGCCTTGCGGTGTAAGCACGTAGATCGAATCGGTGAACAGGCTCTCCTTGAACGCCGAGAGCCAGTCGCCCGAATCCGCGACGGCGTCCTTCCAGTCCAGCACCTGCCGCAGCCAGGCGATCTTCTCGTCGAACGTCGGGTCGTGCCGCACGCCCTTCAGCGCCCCTTCCTTGTAGCGCCAGTGCGCGGCGACGCCGTATTCCGAATGCTGGTGCATCTCCTTCGTGCGGATCTGCACTTCGAGCGGCTTGTCCTCGGGACCGATCACCGCGGTGTGGAGCGACCGGTAATTGTTGGCCTTGGGCTTGGCAATGTAGTCGTCGAACTCGTACGCCAGCGGCGTCCACAGCTGATGGACGAGCCCCAGCGCCGCATAGCAGTCCTTGACCGAATCGACGTGGATGCGCACCGCGCGGATGTCGTAGAGCGCGTCGATGCCCGTCTGCTTGCGGCGCATCTTGTTCCAGATGCTGTAGATGTGCTTCGGCCGCCCGCTGACCTCCGCGGCGACGCCCGCCGACTTCAATTCGCGCCGCAGCGTGGCCAGCACGCCCTCGATGAAGAGCTCCCGGTCCAGGCGGCTTTCGTCCAGCATCTTCGCGATCGACCGGTAGGCGTCGGGCTCGAGCGTGCGCAGGCACAGGTCCTCCAGCTCCCACTTCAACTGCCAGACGCCCAGCCGGTTGGCGAGCGGCGCGAAGAGATCCAGCACCTCGCGCGCGACCTGCGTCGGCACGGCGGCCGTCCCGGCGACAAGCGCCCGCAGCGCCTGCGTGCGTTCGGCCA
>Ga0302321_100002514_pt1 | contig 15707 bp, 15 predicted proteins | sample Fen_T0_1_FD_202505 | JGI IMG/M metagenome (GOLD analysis project Ga0302321, IMG submission 202505) | Peat permafrost microbial communities from Stordalen Mire near Abisko, Sweden - Fen_T0_1 | ecosystem: Environmental > Terrestrial > Soil > Wetlands > Permafrost | place: Sweden: Abisko...
CGAGGCCGTGACCGGCCCGACGGCTTGCCAATCCCCGCCCACGACCGCCAGACGCGTCGGGCGGCCGGACCCGTCGATCCCGCCATCGGGCAGCTCCATCCCGTACAGGTGCGCGGTGGGGTCGGTCGGGTCGAACTCCGCGACGACCGTCCGGTCCGGTCCGGTCCCTTCGACCAGGACACGGACGACGACATGCGCGTCGTCGAACGTCGTGACCGCCGCCGGGTGGCCGGCGCAGCCGACGAACAGCAACCCTGCGCCCAGCAGGGCCGCCGCCGATCGGCGAACATGGGTCGTCAGGGCGCCCAGCCCTTGAGGACCGCCAGGACGTCCGTCTCGGACATGGACCGAGCGTTGGCCAGGCCGCCATCGCCGGTCGACCCGACGATCGTGCCAGCGCCATCGAGGATGACCACGGCGGGGATGCCGTTGACGATCGGGTCGCCGAGGGCCTTGGAGATATCGAGGTTCCGATCGAAGATCCCGACGTCGACCTTGACCACGTGGAACGAGGCATCCACGAGGGCCGAACCCTGCTCTCCCTCGAGGTAGGTCGCCAGCACATGGCAGTCCGGGCACCAATCCGCCCCGAAGTCGACGAGGACGCGCTTGCCATCGGCCCTTGCGGCCGCGACGGCCGCATCGATCTCCGCCGCCGCATCCGCCGTCGGGTCGTACAGCTCGAACGAGGCGGTGGGCGGATCGGTCGGGGCCGCCGTGGCCGGCTCGGTGGCCGCAGCGGTGGTCGGTCCGGCCGTCATCGGGGCCGTCGTCTCGGTGACGGCGACACCGGCGTGGGCACTGCAGGCGGACACCACGGCGATGACGGCGAGGGCGGCGATGGCGCGAGGCAGGTTTCCCATGTCCACTCCTTGTCGGCCCTGGCGCGACCTCAGCGAGGTCCTACTCCCGTAACAGGCTGCGGAGGGCGGCCTTGACCCGGTCCTCCAGCGTGCTCCCGACGCCGACCTCCGACAGGGCCGCCCGCGATGCCTCGCGCGCCTCGCCCAGTGAATAGCCGAGCGCCTGCAGCGCGGCCACGATCTCGCCTTCGCCCGCCTCCGCCCCGGCGAGGCCGCCCGCGGCCGCCACGGAGACGCCTGCCGCCGTGACCTTCTCCTTGAGCTCGAAGATGACCCGCTCGGCGAGCTTCTTGCCGACGCCCGGGATCGAGACCAGGACTGCCTGGTCGCCGGTCATGATGGCGAGCTGGAGATCGGCCGTGGGCCGGCTGCCCGCGATCGCGAGGGCCACCTTGGGCCCCACGCCCGTGACCGTCAGCAAGAGGGTGAAGAAGCCGAGGTCGTCCGCGGTCCGAAAGCCGTACAGCGCCTGCTGGTCCTCGCGGACGAGGTGGTAGGTGTGCAGCTTGAGCCGGCTGCCGGGCTGGGCCGAGGCAAGGATCGCCGGGGCGGCAAAGACCCGATAGCCGATGCCGCCGACCCCGAGGACCAGCGAGTCCATGGCGACGGCGCCGACCGTCCCTTCGACCGAGGCGATCATCGGATGGTCACCCGGCTCATACCGTCAGGACGCGTTGCGCTTCACGGCGCGCTCGAGGGCGAGGGCCTCGCGGACGGCTCGGTCGTAGCTGTTCTCGGAGCGGTCGATCGGGGCGATGGCCGCGCGATCCATGACCGCCGCCGTGTGCTGCTGGCCGAGCCGCTCCGTGTGGGCGACCCAGGCCGCGATGGCCAGGGCGTCGGCGGCGTCATCGGGGCGAGGGAGTTCGGCCATCCCGAGGACCAGCTGGACCATCCGCGCGACCTGGTCCTTGTCGGCGGCGCCGTAGCCCGCGATGGCCGACTTGACCTCGCTGGGCGTCGCCTCGCGGACGGGGACGCCGTGCTGCGCCGCGGCCAGGAGGACCACGCCACGCGCCTGCCCCACCCCGAAGGCCGTCTGCACGTTCTTGGAGAAGAACAGCCGCTCGACCCCCATCAGGGCCGGCTTGTGCAAGGCCAGAAGCTCGTCGACGAGCGTGTGGATGGCCAGCAGGCGTTCTGGCAGCGGCAGGTCGGCGCTCGTCACGAGGCAGCCGTGGTCGACCTCTCGGAGGCGGCCACCGGTCCGCTCGATGATCCCGTAGCCCAAGGCGGCCGTTCCCGGGTCGATGCCCAGGATGATCACCCGGCGACCTCGGCGTAGATGTCTTCGGGGATGTCGAAGTTGGCCGTCACCCGCTGCACGTCGTCGAGATCCTCGAGCAGCTCGATGAGCCGAAGGGCGGAGCGTGCCTTGTGCGAGTCGAGCTCGATGGTCTGCTTGGCGATCATCGCCGACTCGGCGGACTCCACCTTGATCCCGGACGCCTCGAGGGCCTTGCGGACCGCCTCCAGGTCGCCGGGCGTCGTGTAGATCTCGATGGTGTCCTCGTCGTCCGTATCGACATCCTCGGCCCCGGCATCGATCGCGGCGAGGGCGACCTCATCCGCATCGAGGCCGGCTCGCGGCACGGAGATGAGCCCGCGAGGCTCGAACTGCCAGGCGACTGCGCCGGAGCCGGCCAGCTGGCCGCCGCTCTTGGTGAACATGGAGCGAACGTCGGCGGCGGTCCGATTCTTGTTGTCGGTCTGGGTCTCGACGAGGACCGCGATCCCGCCCGGGCCGTAGCCCTCGTAGACGATCTCCTCGAACTGCTCGGCGTCGCCGCTGCCGGTCGCCTTGTCGATCGTCCGCTTGATGTTGTCGGCGGGCATGTTCACGGAGCGCGCCTTCTCGATCGCGAGGCGCAGCCGGTAGTTCGCGTCAGGGTCGCCGCCACCCTGCCGGGCGGCCACGGAGATCTCACGGGCGACCTTGGTGAACAGGGCGCCGCGCTTGGCATCCGTGATGCCCTTCGCGCGCTTGATCGTGGACCACTTGGAATGACCTGACATCGCGGGGCGGAGTATAGCCGACTATCATGGGTGGACCGCCTCCCCCATCAGACATCCCGGTCGTCCAGACAGCACAAGGACCGACGAGCCGATGACGATGAAGAGTGTCGACCTGCCACATCTCCGCAGCGTGGTCCTGACGGGACACGTCGGATCGGGCAAGACCACGCTGGCCGAACAGCTGCTGTTCAGTGCCGGGGCGATCCCGCGGTTGGGCAAGGTGGACGAGGGCACCGCCCACCTCGACTTCGAGCCGGAGGAGCAGAAGCGGCACGAGTCGCTGAGCCTCGCGGTGGGCACGTTCGAACGGGACGGCACGCGGATCTCGCTCGTGGACACCCCCGGCTACCCGGACTTCATCGCGGACGTCATCGAGGGCTTCGCCGCTGCCGATGGCGCCGTCTTCGTCATGGACGCGTCCGGGAGCGTGGAGGCCGGCCTCGAGCAGGGCGTGGCGCTCGGGCGGGCCACCGGGACGCCCGCCTGCTTCTTCATCAACAAGTCCGATCGTGAGAACGCGGATCCCACCGCGGCGCTCGACAAGCTCCGCGCAGCCTTCGGCGACAAGATCGCCCCGATCCAGCTCGCGATCGGCGCGGCCGAGTCGTTCAGAGGCTATGTCGACCTCGTCCACAACAAGGCCTACGAGTGGGACGGCAAGCAGGAGGTCGAGATCCCGATCCCGGCCGACCTGGCCGACGAGGTCGCCCGACGCCGTGACCAGCTCCTGGAGGCGGCCTCCGAAGCGGATGACGACGTGCTCGCCAAGTACCTCGACGGCGAGACCATCACGGATCCGGAGCTCGAGGCGTGCCTGCGCAAGGGCGTCAAGGAATCCGTGCTGGCCCCGGTCCTGCTCGGCAGCGCGGTCAAGGGCATCGGCCTGCGCGGACTGCTCGACGCGATCGTCCGCTACCTGCCGTCGCCGGCCGACGAGGCCCCCGCCAAGGCGACCGACAAGGCCGGCAAGACGGTCGAGGTCGCCGCGGCCGAGGATGGGCCGCTCCTCGTGCGCGTCTTCAAGACGACGGCGGACCCGTTCGTCGGCAGGCTGACCTACCTCCGCGTGCTCTCCGGCACGCTCCACTCACAGGCCCACATCTGGAACGCCACGCAGAACGCCGACGAGCGGATCGGACAGCTCCTGCTGCTCCACGGCAAGGAGCAGGAGCCGATCGGCGAGCTGAAGGCGGGCGAGATCGGCGCGATCGCCAAGCTGACCGTCACCGAGACGGGAGACACGCTCTGCGCCCAGGCGGCCCCGTTGCGACTCGCCCCACTCGCCTTCCCGGAGCCGTCGCTCGTGGTCGCCATCGAGCCGGTGTCCAAGGGCGACCTCGACAAGATGGGCCCGGCCCTGGCGCGGATGCTGGAGGAGGAGCCGACCGTCCGGCTCGAGCGGACGTCGATCGGCGAGCAGGTCCTGCGCACGATGGGCGAGGCCCACACCTCGGTCATCATCGAGCGCCTCAAGCGCAAGTTCGGGGCGGCCATCGCGACCCACACGCCGCGCGTCCCGTACAAGGAGACGATCCGCGGCAAGACCCAGGTCCACGGCCGCTACAAGAAGCAGACCGGCGGCCACGGGATGTTCGGCGACGTGTGGCTCGAGTTGGAGCCCAATCCGGAGGGTGGCGTCGTCTTCGCCGAGCGTGTCGTCGGCGGGGCCGTACCCAAGGGCTTCTTCGCCGGCGTCGAGAAGGGCATCCGCGAGGCGGCCGCCGAAGGCGTGTTCGCCGGCTATCCGCTCTCGGACATCAAGGCGACCCTCTATGACGGCTCGTTCCACCCGGTGGACTCGAACGAGATGGCATTCAAGATCGCGGCCTCCATGGCACTCAAGGACGGGGTCCATAACGCCAAACCGGCCCTCATGGAGCCGATCATGGCCGTCACGATCCGGGTCCCCGAGGCGTACATGGGCGAGGTCAACCGCGACCTGAACGGTCGCCGTGGGCGCGTCCTGGGCATGGACTCGGACGACGGGATGCAGGTCATCACCGCCCATGTCCCGCAGGCGGAACTCTTCAGTTACGCCACCGAGCTGCGGTCACTCACCCACGGCCGCGGCACCTTCAGCGCCGAACCGGACCACTACGACGATGTGCCGGGCCACATCGCCGAGAAGGTCATCGAGGTCCACCGCAAGGAACTCGAGGCGGCGGGCGGCCACGCCGCGGGCCACTAGGCCATCGCGGACTATGGCGATCCGAGCTCGAGCGCGGCAACGAGATCCAGCGAACCATCCAGGAATGCCCGGCCGACGATCGCGCCGCTGCAGCCCAGGTCCCGCAACGCCTGCAGGTCACCCAGGGAGGCGATGCCGCCCGAGGCGATGATGCCGCCGTGGCCCGAGGCGATCAGCCGCTCGTAGAGGGCCAGGTCGGGGCCGCCAAGGAGTCCATCGCGATCGATCGCCGTGACCTCGAAGGTCGTGACCCCCACGTCGGCCAGCCGCCCGATCGCCTCCAGGACATCCACCCCGGGTGCACCAGGGACCCAGCCGTGACCGACGGCCAGACCGTCCCGTACGTCGATGGCCAGCGCGATACGCGTCGGCCCGTAGCCGGCGACCAGGTCGCCCGCGAACACAGGATCCCGCAGCGCGGCTGTCCCGATGACGACACGAGCCGCCCCGGACGCCAGCATCGCCGCGACGGATCCTGCGGTCCGGAGCCCGCCCGCGACCTCCACCGACATCCGCTCCCCCACCGCCTCGGCGATGGCGCGCACGGCCTCGCCATTCACCGGGGCCCCGGCCCTGGCACCATCCAGATCCACGACATGCAGCCAGCGGGCACCCGCCGCTGCGAACCCACGCGCGACCGCCACCGCATCGTCGTCGTAGACCGTCTCGCGCGCGAAGTCGCCCTGCTGGAGCCGGACCACGCGGCCGCCGCGCAGGTCGATGGCGGGCAGGATGTCGAAGGCCGTTGCGGTCGCCATGGCAGCATGATATCGTAGTAGCACGCTAATACGCTAGCAGCACATGACGGAGGGCCACGGCCATGGCCGACGACTGGCGCACACCGGACGCCCAGGCACTGTTCCAGGCGATCGGCTCACTTGACGGGCTCGAGGAGACCGAGCGGTTCTTCCGCGACCTGTGCACCCTCACGGAGTTGCGCGACCTGTCGCAGCGATGGGCGGTCGCCCGGTTGCTGGACGAGGGCCTGCACTACGCCGAGATCTCGAAGCGAACGGGCGCCAGCACGGCGACCATCACCCGCATCGCCTCGTGGTTGAACCACGGTGAGGGCGGCTACCGCGCGGTCCTGGACAAGCGCGCGTGACCGAACGACCCGTGACCGACCGATTGCGACTCGCCGTTCCCAACAAGGGGCGGCTGGTCGAGCCCACGCTGCGGCTGCTCCACGACGCCGGCCTCGTCTTCGAGGAACACGACCGGAGCCTCGTCGCGCGTGTCCAGAACTTCGATCTCGACATCCTGTTCGTGCGGACCAACGACGTGATCGAGTTCGTCGGGGACGGCGTCGCCGACCTCGGGATCACCGGCGTGGACCTCCTGAGCGAGTCCGGTTCCGCGCTGCCCCGTGTCCGCGACCTCGGCTATGGGCGATGCCGGCTGGCGGCGGCCGTCCCGACGGACAGCCGCTATCGGACCATCGAAGACTTGGCGGGCCTGCGTGTCGCGACCGCCCATCCGAACACCACGCGCCGGTTCTTCGCCGAGCAACGCATCGAGGTCGAGGTCGTGCCGATCTCCGGGGCCGTGGAGGTCGCACCGAGGCTGGGGCTCGCCGAGGCGATCGTCGACCTGGTCTCCACCGGGAGCACCCTCGTCATGAACGGACTGCGCCAGGTCGGCGACGTGCTCGCGAGCGAGGCGATCCTCGTCGCCGACCCGAAGGCCCAGGTCGCGCGCGCCGACGAGCTCGCCGCCATCGACACGATGCTGAGTGCCGTCCTCACGGCCCGCGGTCGCAAGTACCTGATGATGAACGCGCCCGCGGCTCGCCTGGAAGACCTCGAGCGCCTGCTGCCGTCGCTCGAATCGCCCACCGTCATCCCACTGGCCCACACCGGGATGATCGCCATCCACTCGGTGGTCGGGGCGGACGAGGTGTGGGGGCTGCTGCCGCGCCTCAAGGCCGCGGGCGCGTCCGGGATCCTGGTCCTCCCCATCGAGAAGATCGTCGCGTGACGGCCGTGCGCACCTTCGACCCAGTGACCGATATCCGACGCCTCGACCTGACCGCGGTGCGCACCGGCGACCCGGAGGCCGTGCGCGATCGCGACGCGCTCGTCCGGCGCGGCGCCGTCCCGGACCCGGCCGTGCGGGACGCTGTCCGCGAGACGCTCGCCGCCGTCCGGGCCGATGGGGATCGGGCCGTCCGCGCCACGAACACGCGCGTCGGTGGTGGACGGCCGGACGGTCGTCTCGTGCTGACCGCCGACGAACTCCGCGCCGCCGCCGAGGCGCTCGATCCGGAGATCCGGATCGCGCTCGAACAGGCCATCGATCACGTCCGACGGTTCGCCGAGACCCAGCGCCCGGTCTCCACGCGAACGACGATCGTGCCCGGCATCGAGATCGAGCGGCGCTGGACGCCGATCGAACGCGTGGGTTGCTACGTGCCGGGCGGCTCGGCGCCGTACCCCTCGTCGCTGATCATGACCGTCGTCCCCGCCCAGGTCGCCGGCGTGGACCGGATCGTCGTCGCCTCACCGGCAGACCGCGCCGGGGCCATCCATCCGGTCCTGGCCGGGGCTGCCGGCTTGCTCCAGGTGGACGCCCTGATCGTCGCGGGCGGGGCCCAGGCCATCGGTGCGCTCGCGTTCGGGCTCCCGGAGGCAGCCGTGGCGGCGGTCGATCGGATCGTCGGGCCAGGCAATGCCTGGGTCACCGCCGCCAAACTGGAGGTGTCCGGCGAGGTCGGGATCGACCTGCCGGCCGGCCCGTCAGAGGGCATGGTCCTCGCCGACGGGTCCGCGGATCCGCGACTGGTCGCCGCCGACCTCGTGACGCAGGCCGAACACGGCCCCGACTCCCCCGCCCTGCTCGTCACGACCGACGCCGCGTTCGCAGAGCGAGTCCTCTCTGAGGTCGCGCGGTGGCTCGCGACCGCCGCGCGCCGCGACATCCTCGAACGCTCCCTTCGCGATCACGGCCGGGTGGTGATCGCGGCCACGCTTGACGACGCGATCGAGTTCGCCAACGCCTACGCACCCGAGCACCTATCAGTCGACGTGGTCCAGCTCGAGGCGACCGTCGCGCGATTGCGCAACGCCGGCTCCCTGTTCGTCGGACGCTGGGCCCCGGAGTCGGCCGGCGACTACGCGACCGGCGCCAACCACGTGCTGCCGACGGGTGGCCTCGCGCGCGCCTCGGGTGGTCTGTCGGTCGAGGCGTACGGCAAGTTCACCCAGGTCCAACGCGTCTCGGAGGCCGGCCTCGCATCGATCCGCGCCACCGTCGCCACGCTCGCCGAGGCAGAGGGGCTGACCGCGCATCGCGACGCCGTCGAGTCGCGCTTCGCGACCTCCGAGGGAGCCCGATGAGCCCGACGCCCGTGACCTTCACCGATCCGGGCCAGCCGGCGAGCTACAGCTGGGAGGCGACGAACGAGGAGGTCGCCGCGCGCTACGGCGTCCCGATCGACTCGATCGTGCGGTTCGACCTGAACACCTCGCCGGCCCCGCCCGACCTGATCGGGCGCCTCATCGCCGCCGGTCGGTTCGTCGCCCCGATGTCCGAGTACCCGCCCGCCGACTACGGCCGGCTTACCGCCGCCGCAGCCGCCCGCTACGGCGTCGAGCCGGGCGAGTTGATCGTCGGTGCCGGTGCGGACGAGATCCTCGACATCATCACGAAGGCGTTCCTGCCGGTGGGCGGTTCGGCGCTCATCCCGATCCCGACGTATGCCATGTATCGCGTCGACACGGAACAGCGCGGCGCCGCGGTCGTCCCGGTGCCGCGCCTGCGCGACCGCGCATGGATCCTGGATCTCCCCGCCGTCCGTGCCGCCGCCCGCGCAGTCGATGTCGTCTGGCTCTGCAGCCCGAACAATCCCACCGCGCTCGCCGAACCGGATGGGGCCATCGCCGAACTCCTCGTCGGGATCCTCGGGGACGCGGTCGCCGACGGCCGGACACCCCCGATCGTGGTCCTCGACGAGGCGTACGCGGAGTTCACGGGACGCTCACTCGCCGGCCTACGTACGGACTACCAGAACCTCATCGTGATCCGGACCGCCAGCAAGGCGTATGCCCTCGCGGGCTTGCGCGTGGGCTTCGCGATCGCCCGGCCGGAGCTCATCGCGCGGATGAACCCGTACCGGCCGCCGGGGTCCGTGTCGGTGGTGTCGGTCACGATGGTCACCGAGGCGCTCCTCGACGACACGATCCTCCACGCCAACCTGGAGCGCGTCGCCGTCGAGCGCGAGCGACTCGCGACGGCGCTGCGCGAGCTCCGCTGGTCCGTCGGGCCATCCGTCACGAACTTCCTGCTCGTGGACTTCGGCTCGGCGGCGGCCGCGACGGTCGTCAGCGAAGGGCTGCTGCGCCACGGGCTCGTCCCGCGGACCTTTCCTGAAGGGCATCCCCTCGTCGACCACCTGCGGATCACCGTCCGCGATCGAGGCGAGAACGACCGATTCATCGCCGCCGCCAGGTCCCTCGCCACGGAGGCTCGCCCATGACCACGCCACTCGGGTCGCTCACGGTCGGTCCGCGCGAGGACGGCCGGCGCGTGACGGTCGCCCGCACCACGAACGAGACCGATATCACGATCACGCTCGGCCTCGATGGCTCCGGTCACACGTCGATCGACACCGGGATCGGCTTCTACGACCACCTGCTGGGGTCGTTCGCGCACCACGGCCTGTTCGACCTGGCCATCTCGGCCGACGGAGACCTGCGCATCGACGAGCACCACACGACCGAGGATGTCGCCCTGGTCCTCGGCGCGGCGGTTGCCGAGGCGCTCGGTGACCGGGCCGGGATCCGTCGGTTCGGAGACAGCTCGGTCCCGATGGACGAGTCGCTCGCGACGGCCGTCATCGACGTCGGCCGACGACCGTATGCGGTGATCGACCTTCCGTTCCTTGGCGATCGGGTCGGCGCGCTCCCGCTGCAGCTGATCGAACACGCCCTCGAATCGTTCGCGCGGACCTCGGGCAGCACGCTCCATCTCACCGGCACCGGTCGCAACGACCACCACCTCGCCGAAGCCGCCTTCAAGGCGTTCGGACGGGCCCTGCGCGTCGCCTGCGAGCCCGATCCGCGTCGCGAGGGCGTCGCGTCCACGAAGGGCGCGCTCGGATGAACCGTGCACCCCGGATCGCCGTGATCGACTACGGCGCCGGGAACCTCGTCAGCATCGAGCAGGCGCTGACCTCGGTCGGGGCACAGGTCTCGTTCGTCCACGACGGCGAAGGCCTCGCCGGCACCGACGCGGTGGTCGTGCCCGGCGTGGGCGCATCCGCACCCGCTATGGACCGCCTGGACCAGCAGGGCCTGACCGAGCCGCTGCGCGCCTGGCTCGCCGCCGATCGGCCGTTCCTTGGGATCTGCCTTGGGATGCAACTACTGTTCGACGCGAGCGAGGAAGACGGCGCGTCGACCCTCGGGGCGATCGCCGGGACCTCGACCCGGCTCGTCGGCGCTCCGACCCTGCCGCACATCGGCTGGAACCAGGTCGTCCGCCGCCGCTCGCATCCCGTCTTCGATGGCATCGCGGACGGCGCCGACTTCTACTTCGTCCACTCGTACGCCGGTGTGCCGCGGACCCAGGATCCGGCCGACGCTGGCCGCCCCGCGAACGACGTCACCCTGGCGACCACGACCCACGGCGGCATGTTCACCTCGGCCGTCAATCGCGGCTCGCTCATCGGCGTCCAGTTCCACCCGGAGCGGAGCGGAGCGGATGGGCTGCGCCTGCTCGGGAACTTCGTCGACCTGGTGAGGGCAGCCTGATGCTGCGTCGCCGCGTCATCCCATGCCTGGACGTGGCTGACGGTCGCGTCGTCAAGGGGACCCGGTTCGTCGACCTCGTGGACGAAGGCGACCCGCCGGAACTCGCCGCGCGCTACGCGGCCGAAGGCGCGGACGAACTCGTCTTCCTCGACATCACGGCGGCCCCGGAGCGCCGCGGCACCCTCCTCGAGGTCGTCGAGCGGACGGCCCGCCGTGCGTTCATCCCACTCACCGTGGGCGGCGGCGTCCGCACCGTCGCCGACATGCGCGACGTCCTGCGCGCGGGCGCCGACAAGGTCTCGCTCAACACCGCGGCCGTCGCCGATCCGACGCTCATCAGCCGCTGTGCCGCGCGGTTCGGGCGCCAGGCCGTCGTCGTCGCCATCGACGCGCTCCGACGGCCATCGCGCTCCCCGGCCGACCCGCCGACCTGGGAGGTCGTCGTCAAGGGCGGCCGCGAAGCCACCGGCCAGGATGTCCTCGCCTGGGTGGACCGGGCCGTGGATCTCGGAGCGGGCGAGTTGCTCGTCACCGCCATCGACCGGGACGGGACCGGCCAGGGCTTCGATACGGAACTGCTCCGGGCGATCACGTCGCGCGTCCACGTGCCCGTCATCGCCTCGGGCGGGGCCGCCGGGCCGGACGACTTCGTCCGTGCCGTCGTCGAGGGTGGCGCCGACGCCGTGCTGGCGGCCTCGATCTTCCACCGCCGCATCCACGCCATCGCCGAAGTCAAGGCCGCCATGGCCGCCGCCGGCCTGCCGGTCCGCCTGGTCGCAGAGACCGTCGCATGAGCGCGTCGCTCGCCGCGCCGGACGTCGCCTTTCCGGTCACCGGGCTGGTTCCGGCCATCGTCCAGGATGCGACCGATGGCCGGGTCCTGATGCTCGCCTGGATGGACGCCGAGGCGCTCGCGGCCACGGTCGAGACCGGCGAGGCCCACTTCCACTCCCGCTCGCGCGATCGCCTCTGGCGCAAAGGCGAGTCGAGCGGCCACACGCTGACCGTCGTCGGGCTCGAAGTTGACTGCGACGGCGACGCCCTGCTCCTGACCGTGGAGCCGCACGGACCCACCTGCCACCGCGAGACCCGCAGCTGCTTCGATCCCGAAGGAGCTCCCTCGCTGCACGACAGCCAGGGGTTCGCCTGGCTCGAGACGCTCTGGGCGACCATCGCCGATCGCGCCGCGACCCGTCCGGCCGGTTCCTACACGACGTCCCTGCTCGACGGTGGCGTGGATGCGACCGGCCGCAAGGTGACCGAGGAAGCCACCGAGGTCCTCATCGCGGCCAAGGACGACGCAGCCGCCGAGGCCGCCGAGGCCGACCGAACCATCACCCACTCGGCCCTGGCCGGCGAAGCGGCGGATCTCCTGTACCACGCCCTCGTCCTGCTGGCCGAACGCGGCCTCGCGCCATCCGAGGTCATCGAGCGGCTGCGGGCGCGCCACTCCGGCTGAGAACGGCCCGACCTAGTCGCCCGCCCGGCGCCCGATCTCGCGACGTCGCTTGCCGATCCGCACGTCGAGCCACTCCCCGGCGATCGGCTGCGGGACGAGGGCCGGGTCGGCGACCCGCTCCCCGTTGATCGTCACGCCCCCGCCCACGATCAACCGCCGCGCCTCGCCGCGCGAGGCGAACACGCCGGCCTCCGCCAACAGCACGGCCGCCCCCTCCGCCAGCGTCCGCGCCGTGAAGGTGAACCCTCCCGAAGACTCGAACAACGACCGCAGCGCCGCCGGGTCCGTCACCGGTCCCGACGCGAACTTCGCCTCGGAATCGGCGATCGCCCGGGCCGCCGCCGCCTCCCCGTGCGTCCGGATCGTGATGTCGCGCGCCAGCGCACGCTGGGCGGGGCGCCCCTCGGGAGCGGCGGCCGCCTGGGATTCCAGCGCCTCGATCGCCGCGCGGTCGAACTCGGTGAACCAACGCAGGTACGTACCGACGTCGCGGTCGTCCGTGTTCAACCAGTACTGGTAGAACGCATACGGGGACGTCCGGGCCGGATCCAGCCAGACGGACTCGCCGCCCTCGCTCTTGCCGAACTTGGTCCCGGACGGCGACAGCAACAGCTTGTAGGCCAGGCCGTGCGCGGGCTCGGTATCCTCAGCTGCCCCGCTCGTGCGCCGGATGAGCTCGAGGCCGGCGGTGATGTTGCCCCATTGGTCGGCGCCGCCCATCTGCAATTCGACGCCGAGGGTGCGATGGAGGTGTTCGAAGTCGCGCGCCTGCAGCAACATGTAGCTGAACTCGGTGAACGACAGCCCGCGCTCAAGGCGCACCTGGACCGAGTCCTTGGCCAGCATGTACGGGATCGTGAAGTGCTTGCCCGTGTCGCGGAGGAAGTCGATCAGGCTGAGCTCGCCCAGCCAGTCGAGGTTGTCCACCATGATCGCCCCGCCGTCCGCGCGCGTCGGCGAGAAGTCGAGGAACCGCTCGAGCTGGCGTCCGATGGCCGCCACGTTCGTGGCCAGGGTCTCGCGGTCCAGCAGGTTCCGTTCGGACGACCGGCCGGACGGATCGCCGATCATCCCGGTCCCGCCGCCCACGACCGCCACGGGCCGACCGCCGAAGCGCTGGAGCCGCAGGAGCCCGAAGATGGGCACCAGGTGCCCGACGTGGAGTGAGGCCGCGGTCGGATCGAAGCCGATGTAGCCGGCGATCGTCCGACCGGTCGCGAGCCGCGCCGGCAAGCCGGGGGTCGTCGCGTGGAGGATGCCCCGCCATTCGAGCTCAGCGAGGAGGCCTCCAAGGCCTGTCGCGGGTCCGGACGTCACAGTCCGCACGGACGGGCCGTCTCGAGTAGCCGGGGGGAGCCTGACCGATCAACCACGCCCCCTATGCTATCGTGCGGCCACTCATGCACACCAGCCTCGCGCGTCGCCAGCGCCACAGACGGGCGCTCCAGCGACGCCCCCAGGCGGGTGGCTCGGCGCTCCGTCGAGTCGCGATCGCCGTCCCCATCGTGCTGCTCCTCCTGGTCGTCATCGCGACCGGGACCGGGCTCGTCTTCGCCGTGGGCACGTACAACCACTATGCCGAGGGCCTGCCGGACCCCAAGGACGCCCTGACCGACCTCTCCTTCGAGCAGCAGACGATCATCTACGACCGGACCGGCAAGGTCGAGCTCGCCCGCCTCGGGGCTCTCAAGCGCGAGGTCGTGACGTTCGACCAGATCCCGGGCGAGATGATCGACGCGACGACGTCCATCGAGGACAAGGACTTCTGGCAGAACGCGGGCTTCGACCCGGTCGGCATCATCTCGGCCGGACTCGACACGATCTCCGGCCGGCCACGCGGTGCCAGCACGATCACCCAACAGCTCGTCCGCGCCCGGCTGCTGCCGCCGGAGGCCTTCCAGGGCACGACCTACGAACGGAAGCTGCGCGAGATCATCCAGTCGGTCCGCCTCACCGATGCGTATCCCGGTGAAGAGGGCAAGAAGGAGATCATCACCGCGTACCTGAACCAGAACTTCTACGGGAACTCGAGCTACGGCGTACAGGCGGCAGCGAAAGGCTACTTCGGCAAGCCGCTCGCGCAACTCAGCCTGGCCCAGTTCGCGCTGCTGGCGGCGATCCCGCAGTCGCCGACGAAGTTCGACCTCATCAAGAACGCGGATGAGATCTGCCTCGACCAGGTCGCCGAGGGCCAGGAGTGCACGCACCTCAAGCTCGTCGTGCCGGATACGGCCGAGGTCGTCGTCCGACGCGACTACATCCTCGACCTGATGAAGACCCGCAGCGTGCTGACCGCAGGCAAGCACACAGCCGCCGAATACGACGCCGCCAAGTCCGAACCGGTCGAGCTCACCCCGCCCGCCTCGATCAACTGGAAGGCGCCGCACTTCGTCTGGCAGGTCCGCCAGGAACTCGCCGAGCTTCTCTGCCCGGACAAGCCCGGTGACTGCCCACAGGTCGATACCGGCGGCTATCGCGTCACGACGACGCTCGACTGGAAGATGCAGCAGACCGTCGAGAAGTGGGTCTACGCGGCGGCTCGCGCCCCGAACGCGAAGGACCCACGGGCCGTCCTGAAAGCGAAGAAGATCCCGAGTGGGGATTACAACTGGATCCTCGGCCTGCGCGGGCACAACATCAACAATGCGGCAGCCGGCGTCATCGACTATCGGACCGGACAGGTGCTCGCCTACGCCGGCAGCGCCAGCTACACGTCGCAGGGCAACAAGAAGTTCCAGCCCCAATTCGACGTGCTCTCCGATGGGTTTCGCCAACCAGGCTCCGCGATCAAGCCGATCGACTACCTCATCGGCATCGATGACCAGACCCTGACCGCCTCGACGATGTTCATGGACGTTGCCACGAACTTCGGGAACAACTTCACGCCGGTCCAGGCCGACTTGGCCGAACGTGGTCCGGTCCGCCTGCGCTCGGCCCTGGAGTTCTCGCTGAACGTCCCTGCGATCAAGGCCACGCTCATCACGGGCCTTGACCATACGTTCTCCCGTCTCAAGGACTTCGGTCTGCACTTCCTGTCCGGGGCGGTTCCAGTGAAATCGATGGGCATCGGGACGCTCGAGGTCCATCCGATCGACCTGCTCGGGGCCTACGGAACGGTCGCGAACGGGGGCATGAAGATGCCGCGCGAGATGATCCTGTCGGTCGAGAAGGACGGTCAGCAGCTATATCCGCTGACCGCGGCGCCGGTGGCCGGGACCCAGGTCGTGAGCAAGCAGGCGGCCTACATCATCACGGACATCCTTGCCGGGAACACGGACGTCAAGGTCAATCCGTTCTGGGGCAAGTGGGCCATCTACGACGGCAAGACCCGCCGGCCCGCCGCGTACAAGACGGGCACCACCAGCGACAACAAGGACGTTGCCGCGTACGGCTACCTCGCCCCGCCCAAGGATCCGAAGGCGCCCGCGCTG
>Ga0302321_100002515_pt1 | contig 15705 bp, 8 predicted proteins | sample Fen_T0_1_FD_202505 | JGI IMG/M metagenome (GOLD analysis project Ga0302321, IMG submission 202505) | Peat permafrost microbial communities from Stordalen Mire near Abisko, Sweden - Fen_T0_1 | ecosystem: Environmental > Terrestrial > Soil > Wetlands > Permafrost | place: Sweden: Abisko...
AGCCTTTGTTCAGCTACTTCAAGCAGCTCTTTGCGCAAGTCACGAATCCGCCGATCGATCCAATTCGCGAAGAGCTGGTGATGTCGCTAATTAGCTATATCGGCACCGAGCGCAACATCCTGGATGAAATGCCGGAGAACTGTCATACGCTCAAACTGCCGCATCCAATCCTCACTAATCGAGATTTGGAGAAGCTGCGCCGCGTCTCTTCAGGCGATTTGCTTGCCACAACGCTGCCGGCTCTCTTCCGTGCGGCTGACGGTGAGGATGCGTTGCGGCACGGATTGGAAGATCTGAGTGTCCGCGCGGCTCATGCCGTTGCATCGGGCTACACGCTGCTGATTCTCTCGGATCGGGGCGTCGATGCGACCTATGCGCCCATTCCCAGCCTGCTGGCGATGGCCGCTGTGCACAATCGCCTGGTGAGGGAGAAGACCCGCACCCAGGTGGCGCTGATCATTGAGAGCGGTGAGCCGCGCGAGGTGATGCATTTCGCGCTGCTGATCGGTTACGGCGCGAGCGCCATCAATCCTTACCTTGCGATCGAGACCCTGCACGACCTGAAGCGGCGCGGCCTTTTGCCACACAACATCACCGCCAACCATGCGGAGAAGAACTTTATCAAGGCCATCAACAAAGGACTGCTCAAGACTTTTTCGAAGATGGGCATCAGCACCCTGCAGAGCTATCGTGGCGCGCAGGTCTTTGAGGCAGTGGGCCTGAACCGATCGCGGATCGAGGGTGTCGGGCTCGACGTTCTTGCTCGCGAAGCACAACTGAAGCACGCTTACGCCTTCAAGCCGCTTACCGAGTCGGAGACGGAACTGGCCGTGGGAGGCCACTACCAGTACCGCGTAGACGGCGAATATCATCTGGTGAATCCAGAGACCATCAGCAAGCTGCAATTTGCGGTGCGGCAGAACAATCCGGCGACCTTTCAGGAGTACACCGACCTGCTGGACGATCAGAACCGGCATCTGTGCACGTTGCGCGGTCTTTTGCAGCTGAAGTATGCCGATAAGCCGCTGCCGATCGAGAAGGTGGAGGCGGCCAAAGAGATCGTCAAGAGATTCACGACCGGCGCCATGAGTTTCGGCTCCATCAGCAAAGAGGCGCATGAGACGCTGGCAATCGCGATGAACCGGCTGGGCGGAATGTCCAATACGGGCGAGGGCGGCGAAGATGAGGAGCGCTTCAAGCCCGATGCAAACGGCGACTCGCGGCGCTCGGCGGTAAAACAGGTGGCCAGCGGCCGCTTCGGCGTTACGACGAACTACCTCGTGAATGCCGATGAGTTGCAGATCAAGATGGCGCAGGGAGCGAAACCCGGCGAGGGCGGGCAGTTGCCCGGCCATAAGGTGGACGAAATCATCGCCAGGACACGCCATTCAATTCCGGGCGTGGGATTGATCTCGCCTCCGCCACATCACGACATTTACTCGATCGAGGATCTGGCGCAGCTGATCTACGACCTGAAGAACGTGAACCCGCAGGCGCGCATCGCGGTGAAGCTTGTGTCGGAGGTTGGCGTAGGCACTGTGGCAGCGGGCGTGAGCAAGGCCCATGCCGACGTGGTGCTCATCTCCGGCGACAATGGCGGCACCGGCGCCTCGCCCCTGAGCTCCATCAAGCACGCCGGACTGCCCTGGGAGCTTGGCCTGGCCGAGACGCAGCAGGTACTGCTGTTGAACGATCTGCGCAGCCGCATCAAGGTGCAGACCGATGGCAAGCTGCAGACCGGCCGCGACGTGGTCATCGCTGCGCTGCTTGGCGCAGAAGAGTTCGGCTTCGCCACCATGCCGCTGATCACGATGGGCTGCATCATGATGCGCAAGTGCCATCTGAATACCTGTTCGGTCGGCATTGCAACGCAGGATCCTGTGCTGCGCGCGCGTTTCAAGGGTCAGCCCGAACATGTGGTCAACTTCTTCTTCTTCATTGCCGAGCAGGTTCGCCAGTACATGGCCAAGCTCGGATTCCGCACCTTTGATGAGATGGTGGGCCGCGTGGAGAAGATTGAGGCCTCGGTGGCCGATGCGCACTGGAAGGCCAAGGGCATCGATCTCTCATCGATCCTCTACTCGCCCACGCTTCCTTCGCGCGTGGCACGTCACAAGGTTCAGGCCCAGGATCACGGTCTTGACAAGGCTCTCGATCATGCATTGATCAAGAAGGCCGCGCCTGCGCTTGAATCGAAGACGCATGTAAGCGGCAGCTTCGCCATCCGCAATGTACATCGCACGGTAGGCGCGATGCTGGGAGGCGAGATTGCCCGGCGCTACGGATCGGCCGGATTGCCGGACGGGACGATTCACTTCAAATTCGCTGGCTCCGCCGGACAGAGCTTTGGCGCATTTGTTCCTTATGGAGTGACGCTGGAACTCGAAGGCGATTCAAACGACTATCTCGGCAAAGGACTCTCAGGTGGCCGGATCATTGCTTATCCGCCAAAGACATCGAGCTTCCTGCCCGAGGAGAGCATTCTAGTAGGCAACGTGGTGCTCTACGGCGCGACCAGCGGCGAGGTCTTTCTCAATGGCATAGCCGGCGAGCGCTTCGCTGTTCGCAACTCCGGCGCCACGGCGGTGGTTGAGGGCGTGGGCGATCACGGCTGCGAGTACATGACCAATGGCACAGTGGTCGTGATCGGCAAAACCGGCCGCAATTTCGCTGCCGGCATGAGCGGCGGCCGAGCATTTGTTTACGACGATCGCGGCGATTTTCCGGCGCGGCGCTGCAACCAATCCAGTGTCGATCTGGAGCCGCTCGTCCTCGACGCCGATGCTGCGGAGGTACGCAATCTGCTGGAACGCCATCGCGATCTGACGGGGAGCCCGCGAGCCGCGTGGATCCTTGAGCATTGGGAAGAGGCGCAGCCCAAATTTATCAAAGTGTTCCCGCACGAGTACAAGCGCGTGCTGGGCATTCCGCGTTCAGAAGCCGCTGGCGCCGCGGCCGTTTCTGTTTCTCCCGTAATCGCGTCGCCCGTGCCGGCGGCAGCGTTAGAGGTGCAGCATGGGTAAGGTCACTGGATTTCTGGAAATCGCTCGCGAACAACCGACCAGGCGCAAAGTCGAAGATCGGCTGCAGGACTGGCTTGAGATCTACGAGCCTTTCCCCGAAGAAAAGCAACGCGAGCAAAGCGCCCGCTGCATGGACTGTGGCGTGCCCTTCTGTCATACCGGTTGCCCAGTCAACAACCTCATCCCCGACTGGAATGACCTGGCGTATAACAATCGCTGGGAGGCTGCGGTTCGACGGCTTCATGCGACAAATAATTTCCCTGAATTTACGGGGCGCATCTGCCCCGCGCCCTGCGAGGCGGCCTGCGTGCTTGGCATTGACCAGCCCGCGGTTTCCATCAAGCTGATGGAGCGATCGATCATCGACCGCGCCTGGGATGAGGGATGGATTCATCCCGAACCGCCCGAGCAGAACACCGGCAAGCGCGTGGCAGTAGTTGGAAGTGGCCCCGCGGGCCTTGCAGCAGCCCAACAGTTGCGTCGTGCCGGCCACTCGGTCACCGTTTATGAAAAGGCGGACCGCATCGGCGGCCTGCTGCGCTACGGCATTCCAAACTTCAAATTGGAAAAGCACATCATTGACCGCCGTATCCAGCAGATGCGCGCCGAGGGAGTAACCTTCGTGACGAATGCGCATGTGGGCGTGAGCGTTCCGGTTGAGGCCCTCACCGAGCACTACGATGCAATCCTGCTGTGTGGCGGCGCTGAGCAGCCGCGCGATCTGAAGATTCCCGGCCGGGAGCTGAAGGGGATTCACTTTGCCATGGAGTACCTGCCGCAGCAGAACCGGCGCTGCGAGGGAGATTTAGTTGACCCATCGCAAGCGATTCTGGCCGATGGCAAGCGGGTGGTGATTATTGGTGGCGGCGATACGGGCGCGGATTGCCTTGGCACCAGCCTTCGCCAGCACCCCATCAGCGTGCAGCAGTTCGAGATCATGCCCAAGCCGCCTGAGAAGCGGGCTGCATCCACACCGTGGCCCATGTGGCCGCTTCAACTACGCACAGAGAGCGCTCACGAAGAGGGTGGCATCCGGGATTGGAGCGTCAATAGCGTGAAGTTTACCGGCGACGGAAACGGCAATGTGAAACAGTTGCACGCCGTTCGCGTCGGTCCCGCACCGAAGTTCGAACCGATTTCGGGCACTGAATTCACGCTCGACGTTGATCTGGTTCTACTCGCCATGGGCTTTCTAGGCCCAATCAAAAATGGAATGGTCGAGCAACTGGGACTGGCTTTGGACAACCGAGGCAACGTGGCTACCCACAACTATCAGAGCTCGATTGAGAACGTCTTCGCAGCCGGGGATATGCGGCGCGGCCAGTCGCTGGTGGTGTGGGCCATTGCCGAGGGCCGAATGGCCGCCGCAGCCGTCGACCGCTATTTGGCCACGGTTGCGGAACCGCTGCCGCAGCGTCATCGCGCGACAGCGTGAATTGCAGCCAGAAAGCGCTCTCCGTCATTCTGGCACGCAAAACCGCGAAGCCCTCGGGCTTCGCAGTTGTTTTCTGATTCGATTGATGCGAGCTACGGCATTTTCGGAAATAGTGTGGCCCATTAAAATCCTGCAGGGTCACCGCTCCCTGTTGGTCGCGTTGACTTTAGGTCATCGGCTTCGGTCTACGGCATTCCCGAAAATGCGTTATTTTGCCACCGGCACGCGCAGATCGCCGCCGGTCATCTCCTTGGGCAGTCCGAGGTTCAGGATATTCAGCAGCGTTGGAGAGATATCGCGCAAAGAGCCGTCTGGGCGCAGGCGGAAGTTCTTGGCCTCTTCGCTGATGTAAAGCAATGGAACCGGATTGGTGGTGTGCGCAGTGTGCGGCTGCCCGGTGACCAGGTCTACCATCTGCTCCGCGTTGCCGTGGTCCGCGGTAATCAGCCAACTGCCGTTCTTCTCCCTGATTGCCTTGTAAACGCGACCAAGTTGCGCGTCGATCGCCTCGATGGCTTTGATGGTTGGCTCGAGCTTGCCGGAGTGGCCCACCATATCGGCGTTGGCAAAGTTGGCGACGATCAGATCAAAGCTCCCGTCGTTGATCGCCTTGATGATGGCGTCGGCGATGGCTTCGGCCTTCATTTCAGGCGCAAGATCGTAGGTGGCCACTTTGAGCGACGGGATCAGAACCCGATCTTCGCCGGGAAAGGGCGTCTCGACGCCACCGTTGAAGAAGTAGGTTACGTGGGCGAACTTCTCCGTCTCGGCAACGCGCAGATTGCGCAGATGATGCTGCGCGAGCACGTTGGCCAGAATGTTATCCAGTGACTCCGGCGGCATGATCAGCGGCAAGTCATAGAGTTTGTCGTACTGCGTCATGCACAGGTAGTAGAGACCTTTGGGAATCTCGGAGCGAGGAATCGTCTGATCGAGCGCCTCCCAACCGTCCAGGTCGCGGCCGCCGCTCTTGTTGAGGCCGCTCTCGCGAGTGAGCATCCGGGTGATCTCGCGGGCGCGATCTGCGCGGAAGTTGAAGTTGATGCAAACGTCCTCGTCACGAATCCGGCCCACAGGCTTGCCTGCGGCGTCGACCACCACGAAGGGAACGATGAACTCGTCGGTGGAGCCGTTGTTGTAGCACTCGGTCATTCGCGCGACAGGGTTTGGATAGGCGCCTCCCTCCGCTTTGCCATTGACCATTGCGTCGAAGGCCTTGCGCTCGCGCTCCCAACGCTTGTCGCGATCCATTGCATAATAGCGGCCGTTTACCGTGGCGAGCTTGCCTACGCCGTACTCGCGCATCTTCTGTTCAAGACGCGCAATGTACTCCGCGCCTGAAGCGGGAGGAGTATCGCGGCCGTCCATGAATGCATGCACAAAAACCCTCTCCACGCCGTACTCGCGCGCGGTGCGCAGAAGGGCGTAGAGGTGCTGCTCGTGGCTGTGCACGCCACCGTCGGAGAGGAGCCCAAAGAGATGCAGTTGGCGACCGGCCTCGCGCGCACGCTTCATTGCCTGCACGATCGCGGGGTTCTTCACGAATTCGCCCGAGGCGATGGCCGCTTCTATGCGCGTGATGTCCATCTGCACGATGCGTCCGGCACCGATGTTCAAATGGCCGACCTCGCTGTTGCCCATCTGGCCGTCGGGCAGTCCGACGAAATGGTCGGAGGCTTGAATCAGCGTGTTGGGAAACTCGCGCAGTAGCTTGTCATAAGTTGGCTTGCGAGCCAGCGCAATGGCATTGTTGGCGGTTTCGGCGCGATAGCCCCAACCGTCAAGGATGGTGAGAACAAGAGGACGCTTGAATGTCACGAAGGGAACACCTCAGATACGAGTCGATCAACGTGTATTCAGGATAACCTGCTGGGTGTCTTTAGCGCATATCTCAAACAAACCTGTCATCCTGAGCGGAGCGTAGCGGAGTCGAAGGACCTGCGGTTGCTTTTCGGTTTAGAGTTCACTTTTTGAAACCAAATTCCCGCGGCTGCCCATCTTTCCTCAGGTGTGTTGAATGTCTTTGATCTCGCAACCTTGTTCAGACGCTCGTCCTCTTCAAGTGTGATCACGGCAAGTTTCCAATATCGCTCGACCAGCTTGGCCATGGTCTTTGCGCTCAGCTTGTCCTTTCGATACAGCTCCAAGACTTTGCGCGCAAAACCGCGGCGCGGTGTGCCATGCTCCACACGGAAGTAGTCCCTTGGCTTCGCATCGGGCATACGACTTCGAATTCGCCTTGCCTTGACGGACCACAAATCGACTTGGTCCACGTGATGGGGCGTTGCGCTTCCCCCCTTGTAACATTTCGCGTACACGTCCGCGAAAAGCTCCAACGTCCTGATAGCGCCGTTTTCGGTCACGCCAGCAGCAATCATCTCTTCAAGATGACGGCAGGCGAGCGCCAAGTGATCGATTGTGACGGCGTTCCTTGATGCTCTATCGTCCATCTGGGTCATAGGGACACGTTGGACAGATCATATCAAGACCGATCCCGAGTGTGGACGCGATTGATTCGGCGCTCTTAGCTTGAGCCGAAAAGCGCAAAAGCAACCGCAGGTCCTTCGACTGCGTTTGTCGCAAAGAACGCGCCAAACTCCGCTCAGGATGACAGATTTGTCGTGGTGGGTACTTTCGCTACAAGCGAAAAAGCAAAGAGAGGGAGCCGAAGCTCCCTCCCTCTATTCGTGGCGAGGCCGTCTGCCCCACCGCAGGGGTTTAGTCGCTGTAGTTCAGGCTTTCAAGGCCAAGGTAGACCGCCCCTGCGCCCAACTCCTCTTCGATGCGCAGCAACTGGTTGTATTTGGCGATGCGGTCGGTGCGGCTGACCGAACCGGTCTTGATCTGGCCTACGCCCGTAGCGACGGCGAGATCGGCAATGAAGGTGTCTTCGCTCTCGCCTGAACGATGCGACATCACTGATGTGTAGCCGTAGCGGCGTCCGAGATCGATGGCTTCGAGTGTCTCGGTGAGGGTGCCGATCTGGTTGACCTTGATGAGGATTGAGTTCGCGACCCCCTCGTCAATGCCGCGCTGCAGGCGCTTCACGTTGGTGACGAAGATGTCGTCGCCCACGAGTTGGATCTTGCCGCCGAGCTTGTCGGTGAGGACCTTCCAGCCCGCCCAGTCGTCTTCCGCAAGACCATCCTCAAGCGAGACGATGGGATACTGGCGGGTCCAGTTCTCCCAGAACGCAACCATCTCCTCGCTGGAGAGTTCGCGTTTGTCGCTCTTCTTGAAGACGTACTTGTTCTTTTCCTTATCGTAGAATTCGCTTGCTGCCGGATCGAGCGCGATGGCGATCTGCTCGCCGGGCGTGTAACCGGCGGCCTCGATGGCGGCAAGGATCAGCTCAATGGCTTCGTCGTTCGACTTGAGCGAGGGTGCGAAGCCACCTTCGTCGCCAACGGCCGTGCTGTATCCCTTTTTCTTAAGCACGCCCTTGAGCGTGTGAAAGGTCTCTGCCGACCAGCGCAGTGCATCGCTGAAGCGCTCGGCACCGACGGGCATGATCATGAATTCCTGAAAATCCACATTGCTATCGGCATGCGCCCCACCGTTGAGGACGTTGAGCATGGGGGTCGGGAGAATCGAGGCATTGACGCCACCTAGGTAGCGGTAGAGCGGAATCTCGAGGGTCTGCGCCACGGCGCGCGCCGCTGCAAGCGAGACGGCCAGAATTGCATTGGCGCCCAGTTTTCCCTTGTTCGCAGTGCCGTCGAGAGCAATCATGGTTTGGTCGATCAAGCGCTGATTGGCCGCATCCATGCCCTCCAACTCGGGCGCGATCACGGTTTCCACATTGGCGACGGCCTGGAGCACACCCTTGCCAAGATAGTGGCTCTTGTCGCCGTCGCGCAGTTCTACCGCCTCATGTTCGCCGGTGGAGGCGCCAGAAGGCACAATGGCGCGGCCTAATGCGCCGCTCTCCAGGATCACGTCCGCTTCGACAGTGGGATTTCCGCGCGAATCCAGAACCTCGCGCGCACGGATGGCAACGATTTCAGTCATATCGGTCCTCGCAATGCGATGCTGCAGCCGGTCGTTCAATTGCGGACGGCGATCCACGGCAAGAGTTTCTCCGGCGGCGCTTTGAATGGTACTCAAAAACTCCTGCACGTGCGGGATTTCCTCTCCGTCCAACGAAAAAGTGGTTGAAGTTCCATACCGATTTTAGCAAACAGGGCTAAAACCGAGTGTGTACTCGCAATCACAAAGGAGAGACCCACCAGAATGGGAACGGCGGTAGAGGAGGGTTGCATCTGTTGATTCGTGCTGCCGAGAGCACCTCTCCTGTAGCTGACTGCTTCGGGGTTGGATATCTGGGTTAGCCTAAAGTTGGGTAAGTGGGCGTGTGCCTTGCATGAGGCGCAACTCTCTCAGTCCCAAAGGGTCTAAAGAATAGCGGATTCTGTTCTCGTCTGCGGGCTAGGGCCTGCTAACGCTACCTCAGGCGGATGGCGTTGCGCGCGAAAAACCGTCCAGACGAGGCGGAGTCCGCAGGGTTTGGTGATTCCAAGCGCAAGGACGACAACAAAGTATGGGCGGTTTTTCGCCGCAACCCGAAGGGACGGGGCCAATTTTCCTCATTTCTTTGTTGCTCGTCGCTTCAGTAACCGGCTACAGTGCACTCCTCGCGCCTCGAACTGAGAAAAATTGGCTCCCGTCGCCACAGTCTGAGGTAGTGTTAACAGGCCCTAGTGACCACGAGCAAGCGAATCAAGGAGAGATGGATGAACCGGTCAATTCTTATAAGCGCCTTGTTGGTAGTGGGCTTAGCAGCTCTCGATGCACAGGAGCCAGCCCCGTCAAACCCGTATGAAGGGGTTTCGACCCCTCCGGCACAGGATGCCACCACCACGGCCACAACACCGAAGGCAAAGCCACGGGCGGGTCATCCTGTTACGCCCAGCCAGGTACCGGATCAGGAGCAGGCTCCCGAAAGTGCTCAAGTCCTGCCTGATGCCGCGACTTCCTCTGCGAGCGCGGCAGATCCGGACAGTGGAATCGTTCGGCCGCCGGAAGGCACACTCAACCCCGAGCATCCTGCTCTGGCCGAGCGGCCCTATGCCGCCGATCCCGATGGAGACATCGTTCATCCGCGGCCGCCAGGACCGGGCGAACTTGGCGAAGGAACCACTTTGCGCGTGAAATTGCTTGACCGTCTCTCGACCGCGAACAGCGAAAAGGGCGAAGCCTTTCATAGCCGCGTGTCGACCGACGTATTGAGCGACGGTCAGATCCTGATTCCCGCAGGGGCGGAGATTGACGGCCATGTTGTTGAAGTTTCAAGCGGCCGCCCCGGGGGGCATGGAACCATGCGCCTGCGGCCGGAAACTGTGATTCTGCCCAATGGCACACGCTTCCAATTGCATGCCGATCTGAGCGGAACCCCGGGTTCAAAGACCAAAGTCGGAACTGAAGGTACGGTGCGCCCCAACTCGCGCCTGAAGCGCGATGGAATCGAGTATGCCGGCGCAGTGGGCGCAGGAGCCGTAACCGGGGCGATTGTCGCGGGTCCGGCCGGCGCTCTGACCGGAGGCCTGATTGGGGCCGGAGTGGTCACGGTTCATCTGTTGGTCAGCCATCCGCAAGCCACGCTGGAGCCGGGAACGACTCTTCTCTTCACGCTGTCAGAACCGTTGAGCATGGTCCAGGCCGGCAGCATCGGAAACTGAAGGGTTGGCGAGAGACCTTTAATCCCGAATAAAAAGGCCAGGAAGCCGCGCGCGCTGTCACTATGGTTTCGCTATAGGCTGGCCGGTTGCGTTCTCATGCTTGGCCAGCTTTCCACGCGCATTTTCCAACTTGCGCTGCACCTTCGCGACATCCCCGGGTTCCACGTCAGCAGCAGAGGACTTGGCGTACTCGGCCAGCGAGAGCTCCCATTGCACTGTCGCCTGGCGAATGCGGCCTGTCTTCTCATAAAGGTCGCCCATGTGGTCGTGCACCGTTGGGTCGGTTTGGTCACGTTCGACGGCCTGGCGCAGGTTCTGTTCGGCAAGCTCATAGTCGCCTAGCTTGAAGTAGGCCCAGCCGAGGGAATCAAGAAAGGCGCCGTTTCCGGGCTCAAGATCGACCGCCTTGCGAATCAGCTTAAGCGCCTCTGGCAGCTTGAGATTCTTGTCGGCCAGCATGTAGCCGAGGTAGTTGAGAGTCATTGCACTCGTTGGATCGAGTTCGAGGGCTTGGCGGAAGAAATGCTCGGCCGGCTCGTAGTGCTTTTGCCTCTCTGCGAGCTCTCCCCTAAGAAAGAGGAGGTAGATACGATCTTCCTTCTTTGTGGTCAGACCCTCAGCCTTGTTCAAGGCATCTTCGGCGTCCTTCCAGCGGCGGAGCCGTATGCAGACCTGCCCCATGCCGACCCAGGCTGCGCGATGATCGTCTGATTTGTCAATCAGACCTTTGGCAGCGGCAAGGCCTTCCTCGGACTTGCCGGCGTCCACAAGTTGATCGGCCAGGATCAGCTTGAGGTCCATGTCTTTGGGAGCAATCTCCACGGCCTTCCGCGCCATCTCAACGGAGCGGTCATACATCTTGGCGCCACTGTAGGCGCCAACCTGGCCGCGGTATCCGCTGAGAGCCAGATCGCCGCCCATATCGATCAATTTCTGGTAGACGGCAATCGCCTGCTCGACCTTGTTCTGTTCCTGATAGACTCCGCCCAGCCTCTCCAGGAAGATGGCACGGTTGTTTTTTTCTTCAACGGTATAAGCTCCATTGGCATGCGAGGTCTGGTCTACCATTGTTTCGAAGACCTGAGCAGCCTCTTCGTAGTGACCCAGGACATCCAGCAACATTCCCTCGTCAAGCCCGGCTTCCAGCGATGTGGAGTCTTTCTTGCGCGCTTTGCGGATGGTGGTCAGCGCATCCTCATACTTTCCCTGGCGGCGCTGAATTTCGCCAATATGGATCAGATTGCCAACGTCTTCCGGATCTGCATCCGCCAAATCCTTATACTGCTTGAGCGCCGCGTCGAACTGGCCGTCGTTGAACAGTGCCTGGGCCAGCGCAGCCGTCATGCGCATATCCCCGGGCTCCATGTCGCAGGCCCGCTGATAGGCAGCGACAGCGTCTTTGGTCTGTTTCAACTGGTCGTAGATGCCGCCGAGCGCTGCTTCCATCCTGGCGGTACGGCCGGTCAACGGGACTGCTTCGATCTCCTTTGCCGCAAGGGAGATGTCGCCGCTTTCGGCGAACATTCGAGCCAGATTGAGCACCACTTCTTCGGCGTAGGGCTCGATGGCTTGCGCCGCCTTGAATTGCTCCTGAGCCTTCTTCTGGTCGTGTCTGACCACATAGAGCTGGCCCAGAACCATGCGCTCCTCGACGTTCCTGGGTTCGAGAGCGACAATCTTTTCGTACTCAGTGATCGCCTGGTCCAGTACATTTCCGGCGGGTGAGGCGGAGGAAGGCGCGTTCTGCCCCTCGCTGAGCGAACGGAGGTAGATACGCCCCAGCAGCTTGTGCGCCTCAAGGTCGTTGGGTGAGCTCTTCAGGAGCAACCTGGCCGCGCTCTCAGCGTCATGGGAGCGACCGATGCGGAAGTAAAGCTCCGCCAGTTCATTGTTCAGTCTTGGCGAGGCCGGATCGGCGTTGAGGGCCTTCTTGTACTCCTCGATGGCGAAGCTCGCGTACTCGGGACGGCCTTCGGTAATGGCCTGTTCTTCGTATACTTTGGCCAGCGCAGCGTGAAAATAGGCCTGGGCGCGATCCGGGAGCGGAGTACTCTCGTCTGCTTTGGCCGTGGGCGCCGGGGGGGCTTGCGATGGTGTCGGCTGAAGAGTTTGGGCGCAGACAGCCATGATAGGCAGCAGGAGAACGACCGCCGCGGCAACGAGAAGCCGGGGAGAGGGTGTTTTTGTTGTCTTCGTCATCATCCTCGGGAAGGCATGCCCCTCAGGACCGGGCCGTTGGCGAAAGTGGCTCCGCGCGGCGGACCAAGAGACAGCGCAGGCAGCCGTTTAAAACGACTCCCTGCCTAATAGACGATTCTAACCGGGATTTGGCCCGCACTGCTTGACGAATCGCAGCGATCCCGGGATTAGCAGACTGACTCGTTGCCCGGCGAGCGTCCAGATCGCGCCGGTTGTAGTCTTAAAGACGTGGAGACTCGCCTGAAGACCCTTTCAATCCGGGCGGCAACGCCAGTCCTGGCAGTTGTCGCGTTCGTTGCCATTCTCTTCTTCCCGGAATGCATTCCGGCGCAGACGAAAGCGAGCGCAGGACCACCCACCAGTTCCGGCTTCTATCCCCTGAGCGAGGTGCATCGCGGATTGAAGGGGACAGCGTGGACGGTATTTACCGGGAGTGAACCGGAAGCGATGGATGTGGAGATTCTGGGTGTGCTGCGGGGGGCGCGCGGCCCCGGACACGATATGATTCTGGCGCAGTTGCACGGCACGAAGCCTGAATACACAGGAGTTGTGGCCGGAATGAGCGGCAGTCCGGTGTACATCGACGATCGCCTGCTCGGCTCTCTCTCCTATCGGATCGGCCAATTCAGCAAGGATCCGATTGCCGGCATTACGCCCATTGAGCAGATGCTGGAGGTGCGAGATCTGCCGGTTGAGAATCTGGCTGTTCCACCAGGTGCAGTGGACCCACCGGCGGCTCTCTCAGAGTTATTGGACCAGGAGCCAGGAAGGAGCGGCCAGTTCCAACAGGCGGTGATACAAGCAATGGAGACGCCGCTGGTCATGAGCGGTTTCAGCCCCGGGGCGATCCAACTGTGGCAAAAGCGGATGACCGGAACCGGCCTTGACATTGTTGCCGCCGGCGGAATGGGAGGCTCGTCGCACTCAAGTTCGGAGCCATCGGCCAAGGCGATCGCCGGAATCGTGCCAGGGTCAGCTGTGAGCGCGCAACTGGTGCGCGGCGACCTTGAGATTGCGGCCACCTGTACGGTGACCTACGTCGATCCTAAACAGCTTTTGGCATGCGGACACCCTATTCTCCAAGCTGGCGCGGTTTCGCTTCCCATGACTGCGACAGAGGTGGTGACGACGCTGGCGTCTCCATTGAATGCATTCAAGATCGTCAACACCGGGGCGACCATCGGCGCCTTCACTGATGATAGAGACTCGGCCATTCGCGGCCTTTTCGGGGCAAAGGCGCGGATGATTCCCCTCCATATTCGAGTGCACGAGGGCGACAAGGAGCGCAGGCTCAACGCCGAGATACTCGATATGACGCCATTGACACCTCAGGCGGTGACTGTTGTCTTGTACCAGGCACTAGTGCAGGACAACAACAGCTCTCTCGAGACAAGCTATCACCTGACCGGAAACGTGGAACTGGACGGCTATCCACCGTCGCCCTTGGACCTGTGGACTGCGGGCGGGGAAGGACTGGGGGCGGCATTGGAGATGGCTGTGAGGACGGGAGATCAGTTTTCGCGGCTCTTCTCAAGCGGATCCCGGCAAGGGATGGTGCGGGCAGTCACCCTGGATGTGACAGCGGTTCCAAATCGAGTTGGGGTGGAACTGGTATCAGCGAAGATCGAATCGAGCGATATGGTGCATGCGGGCGACACGGTTGTGGTGGAGGCGACGCTGAGGCCCTGGCGGCAACCGACACGGGATGTGCGCATTCGGGTGAAATTGCCAGCCCGCTTACAGTCAGGCAACTTGAGGCTTCTCGTGTCAGATGCCGGGACGTTAGATCGAACACTCGATCAGCCCCGCATGCAAAGTCACCCGCCAAACCTTGAGACAACGCTAGCTTTGGCGCGGCGCCAGCATCCGGCGGACCGACTCTATGTAAGCCTTTTAATGCCTGAAACACAAGCGGGAATGGAGGGACAGACGCTGACCGGCCTTCCGCTTTCAATGGCGAACGCGCTCGAGCCGCTACGGACGGCCCAGGAGACAACCTTGAACGGAGAGTCGGCAGAGGTGGCGGGAGAAGCGCCTGCCGGAGGCCTGCTGAGTGGTTTTGCACTGCTGAATCTGCGCGTAGAGGCAGGAGGCGGTTTAAACTAGTCTTGGGGGAGATTCATTCCATCCAATTCAGGGTGGGCGACTGTTATCCGCCCGCACCCAATCTGCATCTCACAGTGAGGATTCGGACTGACCATGAGCCTAATTCAAGGACTTGCAGCACATGCGGCGGGCGCAGAATTATTGCCGTTCAGGTACGACCCGGGTGAGTTGGGCCCGCAGCAGGTGGAGATCTCGATAACCCACTGCGGAATCTGTCACAGCGACCTGCATTTGATCTCGAACGACTGGGGAATCAGCCAGTATCCATTTATACCCGGCCATGAAATCGTGGGCACAATTACGGCGGCAGGTGAAGAGGTGCGCTCGCTCAGGGTTGGCCAGCGTGTCGGCCTGGGTTGGCAGTCAAACTCCTGCGGGATATGCGAGTGGTGCAGCCGGGGGATGGAGAATCTTTGTCCCGCTGCCGAAGGAACATGTGTTCACCGGCATGGTGGCTACGCGGAGAGGGTGCGCGCCAATGCGCGGTTTGTGATTCCCATTCCCGATGTCCTGAGCAGCGAACATACAGCGCCGCTTCTGTGCGGCGGCATTACCGTCTACAACCCGCTGCGGACCCATGGAATCAATCCGTCCTCGCGGGTGGGGATCGTCGGTATTGGCGGGCTGGGACATCTGGCGATCCAGTTTGCCAGGGTCTTTGGGGCGGAGGTTACCGCTTTCTCGACCTCAATCGCCAAAGAGGAAGAAGCCCGGACGCTGGGCGCACACCACTTTGTGAATACCCGCGAGTCCAAGGCCATGAAGGAAGTGGCCGGAACGCTGGATTTTATTCTGAGCACGATCAATGCCGACCAGGACTGGGGCGTCTACGTGTCGGCGCTGAGACCGACAGGAACGCTTTGCTTTGTTGGGGTTCCGCCGTCTCCGGTCAGCGTTCACGCTTTTCCGCTGATCTCTGGGCTTCGCTCGATCTCGGGTAATCCGACCGGTAGCCCCTATCGGCTGAAGGAGATGCTGGACGTGGCGGCCAGGCACGGCGTCAAGGCGAAGATCGAGGCCTTCCCGATGTCCCATGCGAACGCGGCCATAGAGAAGGTAAAGAAAAACAAGGTCCGTTACCGGGCCGTTCTGGCGAACTAGGGCCTGTTAACCCTACTCAGGCGGATGGCGTTGCGAGCGAAAATCCGGCCAGACGAGGCCGAGCCCGCAGGTTGTGGCAATCCACTATCAAGGGCGGGAACGAAGTATGGCCGGATTTGCGCCGCAACCCGAAGGGACGGGGCCAATTTCCACGATTTCGTTG
>Ga0302321_100002520_pt1 | contig 15693 bp, 10 predicted proteins | sample Fen_T0_1_FD_202505 | JGI IMG/M metagenome (GOLD analysis project Ga0302321, IMG submission 202505) | Peat permafrost microbial communities from Stordalen Mire near Abisko, Sweden - Fen_T0_1 | ecosystem: Environmental > Terrestrial > Soil > Wetlands > Permafrost | place: Sweden: Abisko...
ATCGAGCAAATCCTCGGTCTGACGCCGATGAACCAGTTCGACCTGGTGGCGTCGCCGATGAGAACAGCTTTCGTCAAGGGCCAGCCGCCCGCGGAGAACTTCCAGCCGTGGACGCACGTACCGAACCTGGTACCGCTGGACCAGGGTGTTAGCGCTCGCGTAGACAACCCATCGGACAGCGATACGATCAAGGGGCTGAGGAAGGCTTGGCTCCAGAAGAAGGCGGAGGTCTTTGCCGGTAAACTGCACAAGCCCGACGCCGAAGACCCCGAGACCGTCAACCATTTGAACTGGTACATGTCGACCGGGTTTACGCGTCCGTATCCTGGCGAGAGCACGGTTCGCCCACCGAGCGAATTCAACAAGCCAGCTCCCGCAGGCGACGGCGACGACGACTAAAATACGTTTCGACTACAACGGCCCTCTCTCCAGTGACTGGGGAGAGGGCTTTTCATTTCCGCCCTAAACACAAAGTCTGGAGGATTTACGTTTTGTTTAAGATTGCGTCCACTTGTGCGCGCCATGCGTCGATGGAGCTTATAATCACGCCCACGGATGTCTCTCGCCTCTGGCACAAAACTAGGCCCTTACGAGATCCAGTCGCCGCTCGGCGCCGGTGGCATGGGCGAGGTGTATCGCGCCCGCGATACTCGCCTTGATCGCACGGTTGCGGTCAAGATTCTGCCAGCCCATCTGGCTGAGAATCCCGAGGCTCGGCAACGCTTCGAGCGCGAGGCCCGCACGATTTCTTCGCTCAACCATTCCAACATCTGCACGCTTTACGATGTCGGAGAAGAAGGTGGGACTTCCTACCTTGTCATGGAGTACATGCAGGGCGAGACTCTGGACGCGCGCCTGCAAAAAGGCCCCTTGCCGCTGAAGCAAGCTCTGGACTGCGCAGTACAGGTCTGCGATGCACTTGAAAAGGCGCACCGGGCGGGCATTGTGCATCGCGATCTGAAACCCGGGAATATCATGCTCACGGCATCGGGCGCGAAGCTGCTTGATTTCGGGCTGGCGAAACCTGTGGGGATTTTCGGAACGCAGCCGATCAGTAGCCAGGGAAATCTCACGCCCTCGACCCCCACGATGACCCTGACAGCGCTCGGCTCAAGTCCTACAAAACTGACGCAGCAAGGCTCAATCGTGGGCACTTTCCAATACATGGCTCCTGAGACTTTGCAGGGACAGGCCGCTGACGCACGCAGCGACATCTTCAGTTTCGGGTGCGTGCTCTACGAGATGATCACGGGCCGGCGGGCGTTTGAAGGTAAGAGCCAGATCTCGGTCGCGTCTGCCATTCTGGAGAAAGAACCGGAGCAGGTCACCAAGGTTCAGCCGATGGCTCCGGCGGCACTCGATCACGTAGTGCACGATTGCCTGGCGAAGGATCCGGAAGCGCGCTGGCAGAATGCGGCGGATATTGGGCGCGAGTTGCGGTGGATTGCGAGCGGCGGTTCCGGCGTGACTGCAGTGCCGCAGATTGAAAAACGAGAGCCCGGTCGTGAGCGATTGCTGTGGGGCGCGCTTGCCGCGTTGTTGTTCGGAGCCGTTTTATGGCTAAGCCTCCGCGGCGGCGAACCCGTCCGGACGGTGCGGTCGTTCCTGCCTGCTCCGGCGCAGATGGCGTTCGACTTTACGGGTGATTTCTCTGGGCCGCCGATTATCAACAGCGATGGCACGGCAGTTGCCTTCTGCGCGCGAACCCAGAAAGAGCGAGATTCAGTCTGGGTGCAAGCGCTCGGCGAATTGACGGCCAAGAAACTCGAGGGCACCGAGGGGGCTGCGTTTCCTTTCTGGTCGCCCGACGGAAAAACGCTTGGCTTTTTTGCCGATGGCCATCTGAAGAAAGTGCCGGCAACGGGTGGGCCGGTTACGATCCTCGCGGATGCGAACAACCCGCGCGGTGGGTCTTGGAATCAGGATAACGTCATCATCTTTGAGCCGGACTACCGCGATACGCTCTGGCGGATCAGCGCTGCTGGAGGAACACCGGAGCGCTTGACCAAATTCGCAGCAAACCAGACGACTCACCGCTGGCCGCAGTTCATGCCCGACGGGAAGCATTTTCTTTTCTTTGCCACCAATCATTCGGGAGGTTCGGAACAGGGCATCTATTTCGGTTCGCTGGCCGACGGATCGTACAAGCATGTGCTCGAATCCGATGCGGGAGCGCAGTATGCGTCTGGATATCTTCTTTACCATCTGCAGTCGCAATTGCTGGCGCAGAAGTTCGACCCCGTGAATGGTACGCTTTCCGGCGATCCGGTCTCAGTAGCGAGCCTGGTGGAATATGACACGGGAACCTGGCACAGCACATTTTCCGCTAGCCAAAACGGGCTCTTGGTCTATGAGCCGGGATCAAAGACTCTGGGCACTGACCTCTACTGGATGGACCGCACCGGTAAGACGCTGGGAAAGGCCGGTGAACGAGCATTCTACAAAGGTGCGGGCAGGATCTCCCCTGACGGTAAACGGCTGGCTGTGTCCATGGGGGATCCGCAGGCAGACATCTGGGTGATGGATTTCTCGGGCGGATCGCGAACCCGCCTGACGTTTGGCGGCGCTACGCATCTCGAGCCTTCGTGGTCCGCGGACGGCCAAAAGGTGGTTTACACGCGTCAAAATGGGACATCCGTGGTGACAGGAACTACGCTCCGAGCCCGGCTGGCCAACGGTGGCGGACAAGAAGAGATTTTGAAGGAGCCTGATCCCGCTGCCAAGATTCCGAGTTCATTGATCATGCCGCAGTTATCACCGGACGGGCATTACCTGGTTTACATGGAGCAAAATGGCCCAAGCGGCGCGGCCGTGTGGGCACAGCCGCTGACCGGAGATAAGAAGGCAGTCCCGGTCGTGCAACCGCCTTCACCCCAGGCGAGGATTGTTCAATATCGGCTCTCACCGGACGGCCGCTGGCTGGCCTACAGTTCCACCGAGTCTGGGCGCGAGGAAGTTTACGTCACGCATTTCCCCAGCGGACAAGGACGTTGGCAGGTTTCGCAGAATGGCGGAACGTTCCCCGCCTGGAGCCAAAATGGGAAAGAACTCTGGTTCACGGGAACTGACCTCACGCTCCGCGTGGCCGAGGTAAATCCAAAAAGCACAGAGTTTGAAATGCAACCGGTGCAGAACATGTTTCAGATTAATTACGTCACCCCAGTCGGGACGCCCTACGATGTGAGCCCGGACGGCCAGAAGCTGATTTTCAGCACCTTCCCGGAGAGCGTCTCGACGCCGATGGTTCTGGTCACGAACTGGACTGCGGAGCTTAAGAAATAGACGGCTCTCGCCAGCCAGCCATCGAGCCAAAGTGTAGTGAAATAAGGGCGTTCGGGATTTTCCTCGATCGTGGTAACATCCTCAGCCGGTTCCCAAAGTAATCGGGGTCCGGGGTCTATCGTAGCGTTGACCCAACGATTTTTGCGATAGTACCATCTGACCATCTAGGGGACTGGGTCGGCGGAAGGCTGCATCCAACCCGATTTGCGCCAAGTTTTGCGGAAGTTTCAGAATCTATGAGGTTTGGTTTTAATCCCTATCGGGCTTTCTTGCTCTGCGGCTTCTTGGCGGCGACTCTTGGCTGTCAAAGCGCGCAGAAGCAAGCTGCATTCCGGCCACCGCCTACGGCACAAGCCCCGGCGCTGGTGGCAGGCGCGACTCCCGACAGCTCCAAAACCGCCGCTACTACTAAGAAGGATCCGGCTGCTGAGGCTCAACCGAACGCGCAGGCTGCCCAGGCTCTGGCCGTCGATCCCGTGGCTGACTTAATCGCCCGAGTCGAAAAGGAATACAAGGCCGGACAGGAAAACTACCACGCCGGCCACCTGGAAGCTGCCAAGCAGAATTTCGATTCCGCCTTCAACCTCTTAATGGGGAGCGGTCTTGATCTGCAATCTGACGATCGCTTGCAAGCCGAACTCGATCGTATTCTGGACGGCGTCAATGGCTTTGAAATGGCGGCGCTCCAGCAAGGCGACGGATTCTCTGAGCAAAAGTCTGAACCAGCGCCGATCGACGAAGCCAACGAAGTCACGCCTTCTGTTGACCAGAACGTAAAAGCGAAGGCCGAAGCAGAAATCAGGTCCACCCCATCCGATCTGCCACTGATGATGACGGACCAGGTCGCCGGGTACATCAACTATTTCTCGAACCGCGGCCGCGGCACCATCGAACGCGCTCTGTCTCGGTCCGGACGCTATGAAGACATGATTCGGCGCACACTGAAAGAAGAAGGCGTGCCTCAGGATTTGATCTATCTGGCCCAAGCCGAATCTGGGTTCCACCCGCTCGCGGTTTCACGCGCAGGGGCGCGAGGCATTTGGCAATTCATGGCAAGTCGCGCCAAGGGATACGGCCTGCAGCGCAGTTGGTGGGCCGATGAACGACAAGACCCCGAGAAAGCCACGCGCGCTGCTGCACGCCATCTCAAGGATCTTTACAACCAGTTTGGCGACTGGTACCTGGCCATGGCTGCTTACAATTCGGGACCGGGCACGGTCCAGAGCGCGGTCAAACGTACTGGGTATGCCGATTTCTGGGAGCTTTACCGCCGCAACGTTCTACCGAAGGAAACGCGGAACTACGTTCCCATCATCGTTGCCGTCACGATCATGGCGAAAAACCCCGATCAGTACGGGCTCACGTCGATCGTCAAAGAGAAAGCCATTCCTTACGATGTGGTGAAGATCAACTATCCGATCGACCTGCGACTGGCCGCCGAGTGCGTCGATGCTTCGTCCAGCGATCTACAGGATCTGAATCCGAGCCTGTTGCGGCTGACCACGCCCAAAGATCAGGGGTTCGACCTTCACCTGCCAGCGGGAACGGCCGAGAAATTCCAAACGACCGTGGCGGCGATTCCTATCGACAAGCGCGTCTGGTGGCGCTATCACAAGGTGCAACCAGGCGAGACGCTGGCGTCGATTGCGAGGACCTATCGAACTGCGCCCAAGTCCATTGCGGATGCGAACAATCTGGACGATGGCGAACTTTCTCCGGATGCGCGTCTGATCATTCCAATGGCGCCGGGTAAAGAGGTAGATAGCAGCACGTATTCACGCGCGATCACACGCTACAAGATTCGCAAGGGTGACACGGTGGAATCGGTCGCAGAGAACTTTGGCGTTTCTGCGAAGATGATCCGCAGCTGGAACCGCATCAAAGGCAGTAGCCTGGCGGGAAGGCGAACTGTCCTTCTACACTTGCCGATCTCCCCAGGCGCAAAAACCGAAATCGCTTCGAAGAAATCTTCTTCGCGCTCCCGCACAGGCAAGACAAACTCGGGTGCGAAGGAAGCTACGGCGTCAGCCAGCGGTGTGGTCCGCCACAAGGTGAAGCGTGGCGAGACACTTTCTTCGATTGCGAGTTCCTACAAGACCACCGTTACCGCAATCAAGCACGACAACCGCAATATCGCGTCGCTGCGGCCGGGAATGATTCTCGTGATCCGCGACGTCCGCTGAACTCCGGCTTCCAACCCTACCCGTGGTGCAATAGCAGCCCAATCACGCCTGCACAACCGATCAGCACTGGTTCCGGAACTTTCCAGCGGAAGAGGATCGCCACGCTAATGGCGCAGATCAGAACGGTGGGTAGGTCGAAAACGGAGCGCCGCGCCAGAACAACGACCGACCCGGCGATCGCGCCCGTGGCTGCCGCCGTCACGCCTCGGACAAATGCGTTCAATTGTTCGTTCTTGGCCCAGCGTTTGTAGGAGGGCGCGAGGATGACAACAACAAGATAAACAGGCAAGAATATTCCGAGCGCTGCCGCCGTGGCTCCCGCCACGCCCGCCACCAGGTATCCGATGAAGGCTACAGTGATGACCACCGGACCCGGCGTGATCATGGCAACGGCCACGGCATCCACGAACTGGTGGTCGGTCAGCCAATGATGCCCTTGCACAACGCCACCATAGAGAAACGGGACGACGGCGAGTCCGCTTCCGAATACGAACATCCCGGCTTTCCCGAAATAGAGAACCAGTTGCAGCAGGATATTGTTCGTGCCCAAGGCTAGGGCCGGTAGAAACGAAAAGAGCGCCGTCCCCGTCGGTGCGCGGGTTGGCAGCGCTTTGGCTATGCTGGTTACTACGCCGCCTAGCAAGACGAGCCAGATGATCTCCTGGGAAGTCCACGCTGTTGTGATTGCCAGAACGGCGAAGATTGCCCAGCGCAACCTGTCTTTTCCGAGTGTGAGCTTGGTGAGTTTGAAAGCGGACCGCGCAATGATTCCGATTACTGCAGCTCCAATTCCGTAGAACATCCCCTGCATCCAGGGCAGCCCGCCAAAGCGAACGTAGGCCGCCGAGAGAGCTAGAACCATCAGAAAAGAAGGCAAGACAAACGCCACTCCGACCGCCGTCGCTCCAACAATGCCAGCGCGAACATAGCCGAGATAGATTGCCAACTGGGCTGCCAGAGGGCCAGGGGCAAGCTGTGCCAGTGCAAGTCCCTCGACATAGTCCTCCTTGCGAACCCAGCCACGGCCGTCAACCAAGTCCTGCTGCATGTGCCCGGCAAGAGCGATGGGCCCGCCGAATCCAACGGTTCCAAGCCACAGAAAATATCCGACGAACTGGTGGAGCGGTACTTTCGTCGGTTCCGGCGAGGGGCTGGTCGTTGGATCCATTGGCGGAATTCTACTCGACGGATGGAGAGCGTGGGGCGAACACAAACGGCAGCGGACTCTGAAAGGATTCAAAGTCCGAATTGGGGGCGGGAGGCAGCCTCCTCACCCCATCAGCATGCCGCCGTTTACGTTCAGGACGTGCCCGGTGATGTAGGACGCTTCTTCGGAAGCGAGGAACACCGTGGCGTTGGCAATGTCTTCGGGAGAACCGACGCGGCCCAGCGGGATCTGCTTCACTGCCTGCTGCTTGAATTCCTCGCTGAGCGATGCGGTCATACTGGTCTCGATAAAGCCGGGGGCGATGGCATTGCTGGTGATATTGCGCGAGGCAACTTCCCGGGCGATGGCCATCGTCAGCCCGATCAGTCCTGCTTTGGATGCAGCGTAGTTCGCCTGCCCCGCTTGCCCCATCTGTCCGAAAATGCTGGTGATATTGATGATGCGTCCCCAGCGCTGCTTCAGCATCGAGGGAATCACCTGTTGGATCGTCAGGTAAGCCGACGTTAGGTTTGTGGAGAGCACCGCATCCCAGTCGGCACGCTTCATACGCATGACGAGCTGGTCGCGGGTAATGCCAGCGTTGTTGACGAGGATATCAATCTTGCCGAAATGGCCGATTGCAGATTTGACGGCGGCCTTGACCTGATCTTCATCAGCTACGTCCACGACGAACGGCGCGGCCTTGCCACCGGCGGCAGTGATCTGTGCGGCCAGTTCATCGAGTTTCTGCTGGTTGCGGGCTGCCAGGGCCACGCTAGCTCCGGCGCGCGCCAGAGCCCGGGCGCAGGCGTGTCCTATGCCCTGCGAGGCTCCCGTAACCAGCGCGACTCGTCCTTCTAGCTTCATGAATGCTCCTTAAATCCTTAGGAAGACGTGATTATAAACGGCAGAAGCCCGGTGCGCGGTGATCTCAGGAGACCGGACATTTCGCACAGAGTCCAGGTGTTCTCGAAGGGATTCACGAATTCCGTACTCCCTAACCTGCTTGGGTCGCCGCCCGATAAAGCGGCAATGGGCTCAGAATCTTCTCCACCTTGTCAACCAGCGAGCGCCGGGAGTACGGCTTCGACAGGAAATAGGTTTGTGAAGAGAGGTCTTCGGTGGCGAATTCCGCATTGCTGTAGCCCGAGGTGATCAGCACTTTGAGTTCGGGCGAGCACTCCCGCAGTTCCTTCGCCAGTTGCTCACCTGTCCGGCCCGGCAATATCAGGTCGGTCATGACAAGATCCACATGGTGTTCCCGCTCTTTGTAGAGTCGCAGTGCCTGGTCCGCATCCTCAACGGGAAAAACTACAAAACCCGCGCTCTCGAGAATATTGCGGGTTGCTTCGCGCACAAACGGTTCATCTTCGACCAGCAGAACGGTTCGGCGGCCGGGCTGCTTCTTGATTGAGGCACAAGGTAGAAGATCCATAAGTCCTCCGATCACGTGAATATCGCAGTGGAAACAGCAACCGGAAGGCCCGAAACTGCTTGGGAAGGACGACGCGTGCCACACGAATGGCTATGGCTGACTACGCGGCTATTTTGGCGCTGTCAGAATGGTCTGCTTGGGATCAATCACTAGTTTTCGAAGGTGCGCGGATGAGGTCAGATGAAAGGAAGTCTCGGGCCCATCGGCGAGTACTTGCCCAAGAAAAATCAGCGAGTTAGACGCTGTCTCGCCATACACGGGAACAGCGGTAACGAAATCTTCTGGCGTGTCCTTTTGAACAATCACGCCGGAGACACTGGTCACGGTCGCCTTCTCGGTGATCCGCACGTCGCGCACGGAAAGCTCCGGAATCGTTGTGCCGTTGATCCAGCTAGCCATGAACCAGTCGAGTTTGTGACGATTCTCGTACCAAAGTGGGCGAGGCAGTTCCTCTTCGAAAACTTGAATGAACTCGCGCGTGCCAATACTGTTGCCGGCATAGCGCTCACAAATCTTGTGCAGGCCCCGCAGGAAAGGTTCGTCGGAGTTTGGATCTGCCTTGCGCGCGCGTGTGGAGGACGCTTCCGAATCCCGCAACATGGAACGCAGCATGTGGAGCAGCCACGTTCCGCGCTCATAGGCGATCGTCTCGTATCCACCGGGGAAATGCGATGAAATCAGGCGTGGTCCCAACGTGACCGGACCGGCCTGGTCGAGCGATTCCCCATCACTATTCTTGAACACGAGATCATTGCGGTACTTCTCGAGAACTTGTCGAAACTGCGCCGGATTCTGGCGTTCCAGCACCAGCAGCGATGAGTAGTTCGCCAAGGCTTCCGAGAGCCACTGATCGCGATATGTACTCCAGAGCACCAGGTCTCCCCACCACTGATGCGCAGCCTCATGCACCAGTACCTGGCTGTTCAGAATGCCCAAAACCGGATCAAGACGAAGGTCCGCCTGTTCCTGCGGGCTGAGAAACGCAAAGCTGGAAAGAAAAACCAGCCCCGGCCATCCTTGACTCAAATCCCCGGGCATCTGCGTAAACGCCAGGGAACCGTAGGGATAAGGCCCAAACCATTGGGAGAAGCTCACAACCGCCTTCGCCGCCTTGTCCGCTACCGGCTGTGCCTCGCGGGCAGGAGACGGCGGTGGCGGTTCAATGACCATGGGCCCCATCTGCGGCATACCCGGGGGAAGGCGACCGGGGAACGAAGGTGTTTCGATGACTTGCGAGGGAGCCTTCGGAAAACTCTTCTCGACTCCTTTTGTGCTGTAGGCCTCGATAAGTACTTTACCTGCTCGAGCTTCCGCGCGAATGTACTTACCCAGGTTGAAACCAGCCACCGGGATCGGGCGCTCCGAGACCCAGTGCGAGACTTTCTCCGCCGCATCCGAATCCGGCGTTTCTCCAGTCGGCCGTGAAACCTGCTTCCCGGTAGCCACCAGTGTCCATGCCGAGGGATAGCGGAATTCCATATCGAAGGTTGTCGGACTCAAGCCAAAACTTGGATACCAGGTCCCGCGCGCTCCCACGTAGAGCAAACCGCTCCCAGCTTCCGAAAGAACGTCACCGGTATAACTGAACCGCATTTTCAGATCTTGTCCGCTCCTGAGTTCCCCCGGGAAAACCACAGCGATCAAGTCGTCTCCCCTGCGCTGGAGTTCCGTCCCTTCCATCGCGGGATTCTGAATGAAATCGACCGGTCGCCCGTCAGCATCCACGGAGTCCACTTTGAGGAAGCGTGAAAGCTCGAAAATCAGCGTGCGTTGGCCGCCGTTACGGAGATGGAGGTTCAGATCCGCCGAGGCCTGCAGCTGCGTGGGTGGGCTAACGGCGGCTCGTATGCGGCAACTAGTGACGGCCGCCTCGCCGGCTCTCAAGGGCTGAGCTCGCGCAACACCGGCAGCAAAGGACGTCCAGATGTCAAAAAATTGCACGCCATCTTTCACCTTGGTCTGTCCGGCTCGTAACTGTTCCGTGACCGAGGCGTCCCAAAACACTTCGAACCCGCCTAGTTTCTTGCCGATCAGATGAGCATGCAACATGGGTGGGAATTTTTGCGCAGCAGATGCAGGCGCACCGGGCAGGAAATGGCTGAAATCGAGCAGAAGTCGTAGGCCGTCATATCCAGCAAGTTTGTGGGTCGCTTCATCCCAGTCTTTCAAAAAATCGCCCGGCTCGGGCTCTAGGACCAGAAATGGGAGCAGCCGTTGCGCGGTGTCGTCGTTAAAACGGAGATACGCAGAACTGAATTGTTCTTCGAGAATCGCCATCCCGGTGAACAAGGCCATAGAACCGCGTTCGGCGCGATCCGGCGGGCGGAGCAAAATCTCACCGTCGCCTTCAAAAAGCGCACCTGTGATATGCCCGCAGATATCTTCGGTAAACGCCAGGGTGCCGCTATCGAATGTGAGGTTCAGGTTTGGATGGGTGATGGCAGCGTCGCGCACGCGATACACGCGCGCAGTATCGAGCCCCACTGTGCTAATGCGAGTGTAGAGGGCACTGGCAGTGCGCGGGCAATCGGCAGTGGGCGGAGCAGACTGCGCACGCAGCGCCGGCGCAAGCAGGCACCCTACCAACCCGATCATCGGCCGCCACCGTCGCAGCACCTTGGTCACCTACGAAGGGGTCCGCACCCATTGCTAGAATCAGCCCAGTGCGAATCCTCATTCCCATTCTAGTGCTTCTGCCGGCCCTTGCCGCACCCGCCGAGGTGATTCACCTGAAGAATGGGCGTACGATCTGGGCCGATCAGGTTCGGGAAGACAAAGAGAAGAATCGGGTCGAATACGATATTGGCGAAAACAGTTTTGCCATTCCCAGATCTTCGGTCGATCGCATTGATGCCGGCGGAACAGCGCCAGCACATTCAAACGGTGGGGGATCGAACACTGTTCCAGATTTCACCCCGCCAGCACCAACGTTCGGCCATGAAGGCGATATCACCGAGAAGGTGATTCACGATGGCAAGGTGGATACTGCGGCGCTTGCAGAATTCGAACGCTCCGGCAACTCGGAATTAGCTGCCACCGGATATTTCCTCGCTGGCAAATACGTCTCGGACCACGGCAATTTCCCCCAGGCCAAGGGCTATTACGAAACCGCTTTACGCTTCCAGCCCGAGAGTTCGACTCTGCTCATCTATTATGCGGCTGCCCTGATGCGCACCGGGCAGGGGCCCCAGGCATTGCCCTATGCGGAGCGAGCTGTGCGGATTGCTCCCGATTCTCCGGACACGCTGGCAATGTTGGGCTTCGTGCAATTCGCCAGCGACCATACGGCGGACGCGATTCGTTCCTGGAAAAAATCGCTAACAATACGTCCTGACGCAACGGTAAGCCAATACCTGGAGCGCGCCGAGCGCGAATCAAGTGCCGAGTCGAATTTCTCGCAGCGTGAAAGCAGCCATTTCAGCCTTCACTTCGAAGGCAAAGACACCTCCGAGGCTTTCCGTCACGACTTGCTTGCCACGCTCGATTCCGAATACGACGATCTGGTTCGCGACCTTGGCTATTCGCCGCATAACAACATTGCGGTCACACTCTACACACAGCAGGCATTCTTTGACGTGACACGAGCCCCTTCCTGGAGCGGCGCGATCAACGACGGCAAACTCCGGATACCGGTAAGCGGGATGTCCAGCGTGACATCCGACCTGGCGCGCGTGATGAAACATGAACTCACGCACTCTTTCGTCTCGCAGATGTCGAGTAACCGCTGCCCCACTTGGCTGAACGAAGGCGTGGCGCAGATGGAAGAGGGTAAGTCGAGCGCGTCCAACGGACATGTGCTGGCCCAGATGTTCGCCGCCAACGCGGAGATTCCGTACAACTCCCTTGAAGGTAGCTTCATGGGATACTCCGGTCCGGAAGCTGCTGCTGCCTACGCGGAATCGCTCGCTGCCGCCGAATATATCCGAGACACCTACGGCATGGGCGACCTGCAACGGATCCTGGAACGACTGTCGCAGGGGAGTTCTACTGAAGCTGCTTTGCGCGGCACGATCCACTGCGATTACCGCCAACTTCGCGACGAAATGACGCGCTGGTTGACCGATAAGTACGGCCGATAGTCCCTTCCCCAAAGCCCTGTTTGGGCGATTGCTCACCTGCCAGGAATGTGTTACCTTCAGCCGTCATGAAGGGCCTTCTCTCCAAATTTTTCGGCGAAACCACAGGGGAAGGTCCCCAGATTGTCCACACCGATACGCCACCCTTGGAAGGGGCGGCGCTGGCAGTTGCCTATTTTTCGCCGCAGGCGGGCGGTGACTTTCACGATTTCATCCGTGTCGGCCCTACGCGCTTTCTTTTCGGGTTGCTGGACGTAGCGGGCAAACGCGAGACCAGCGCCCCAGTCCTTGAAGCCGCTAAGGTGTGCTTTCGTACTGGCGCCGAAGACCTGTTCGCTGCGGAAGAGGTGAACGAATCGGAGGCGATGATCGAATTGTCCCGGCGTTTGAATCTGGCGATTATGCGCGCTGCCGGAGGCGTCCGCAGTTGTCCTGCGTTTGCCGGCTGCTATAACGAGGAGCTCGGTACGGTGTGCTATGTCAATGCAGGCCACACGCCGGGCCTTCTCCGCGACGAATCCAGCGTTGTCGAGCTACCCGCGACCGGCCTGCCTTTTGGCTTGTTTTCTCTGGCTCCGACCGACGCCCGGATTGTCGGCCTGGGTGCGCGCGGTTCGATGGCGATAGTCTCTCGCGGGGTAGTCGAAGCGGAGAGCAAGCACTCGGAGTTCGGTCTTACCGGAGTAAAGAATGTGATGCAGGTTGGCCCGCCAACGGCGAAAGACCTGTCGCAGCGCATTCTGGAAGAAGTACAGTCGTTCATGCATACCTCTCCGAAACACAATGACGTCACTGCGCTCACCTTGATGCGCGGCAACTAGGCTGCCTTTAAAGTGTCTGCGCGATTGGTCGTAGCCCCTATTCCAGCGTAAAATACAAGAAAATTCACCCTCGGGTTCAACCCAGGTTTCAGAGAGCCCTTAATGACAAAGTTCAAGCTTCCTCTTTTGCTGGCCGTTGGTTATGCGATGTTGTTGCCCGCCCTGCTGCCTGCCGACACCGTGGTCGAAGAGATCATTGCCCGCGTCAACAACGAAATTGTGACGCGTTCGGAATACGTTCGCAGCCGCGACCAACTCAAGCAAGACGTTCAGCAACAGGAACCGGCAAATGCCGATAAGGTCTTCGCAGAAAAGCAACGCGATGTCTTGCGCGACCTGATTGACCAGCAACTGCTGCTGCAAAAAGGCAAGGACCTCGGTTTCACCGGCGATACGGAATTGATCAAACGCCTCGATGAAATGCGCAAACAGATGAACCTTGGCACGATGGAAGAATTGGAAAAAGCAGCCGAAGCCCAGGGCGCTTCCTACGAAGAATTCAAGCAGAACATGCGCAACCAAATCATCACGCAACACGTCATTGGACAAGAGGTAGGTTCAAAGCTCGCCATGAACAAGGATGACGTGGCGAGGTTTTATAACCTGCACAAGGCTGAGATGGAACGGCCAGAGGCAGTCCGTTTGAGCGAAATCCTGATCACCCCCAAGACCCCAGTAAAGCCGAACGGTCCGGACGGAAAGCCGGAAGCTCCCAGTGAAGCGGAGACCACGGCCGCTCTCGCTGCAGCCGAGGCCAAAGCGCAAGACGTGCTGGAGCAACTGAAGAAAGGCGCGAAGTTTTCGGACCTCGCCAAGAAGAATTCCGATGGCCCTTCGGCGAAAGATGGCGGCGACTTGAATTTCTTCAATCGCGGAACGCTGGCCAAAGAACTCGAAGACAAAGTCTTCGCCCTGAAGGCCGGCGAATACACCGACGTAGTTCGCACCAAGCAAGGGTACGTGATCCTCGCAGTCACCGAACATCAAATGGCGGGAGTTCCTACCCTGAAGGAAGTGGAACCACGCATTCAGGACGCCCTGTACATGCAGAAACTGCAGCCGGCCCTGCGCGCTTACCTGATGACACTGCGCGAGCAGGCATTCATTGACATCAAGCCCGGCTACATCGACACGGGCGCGAGCGCGAAGCAGACCAAGCCGGTCGAGACCACCGCGGCGAAGGAAGCCAACGCGAAGAAGCTGAAAAAGAAAAAGAAGCTCGGTGTGTTCTAGACTAAGCTTAGGCGCTGAAGCTCGAGTTCATCGGCTGTCAGGACTAATACGGCAACGCAGAATCGCAGAGGCTCATGAAAGAGTTCTTCATCTCGGAATGTCCGCAGCAGGAAAACAAAGTCGTCACCTCGAGCTTCGTGGTGGCGTCCAAGCAGGTGAAGGCCAAGAAGAACGGCGAGCCCTACCTGGCGCTGGTTCTGGCTGACCGCAGCGGTCAGATCGAAGCCAAGATGTGGGACAACGTCGAGGAGTTCATCGACAGCTTCGAGCAGGACGACTTCCTCAAAATCAAAGGGCTGATCAACAAATACAAGAACCGGTTTCAGCTCACCATCCACAAGATCCGCCGCATGGGCGATACTGAAATTGATTTTTCCGACTACCTGCCGAAGACCACAAAAGATATTGGCGAACTCTGGCGCACACTCGCGGATTTTGTAGCCACTTTCCAGAACGCGCACTTGAAGGCTCTGGTCGAGTTGTTCATGGCTGATCCTGAGATCGCCGAGCGCTACCGCAATGCGCCAGCCGCCAAGACGCTCCACCATGCGTACATCGGCGGGTTGCTCGATCACGTGGTTTCGCTGTTTCGCTCCTGCGATCTGATGTGTCGCAACTATTCGCAGATCAATCGCGACCTGCTGCTCACCGGGGCGTTCCTTCACGACATCGGGAAAATTCACGAGCTGACCTACAACCGCTCGTTCACCTACACCACGCGCGGACAGCTGCTCGGGCACATGATCATCGAACTGGAGATGCTGCAAGCGAAAATCGCCAAGTTACCTGGCTTCCCGGGTGAGTTGAAGACCATGCTGGAGCATCTGATCATCAGCCACCATGGGCAATATGATTTCGGTTCGCCGAAGTTGCCGATGTTTCCGGAAGCGCTGATGCTTCACTACCTCGACGATCTAGATTCGAAGATGGAGTCGATGCGCGCTCACTTCGAACGGGAACGCGAGATGGAGGGTCCGTGGACGAGCTACAACGCATCCCTTGGACGTCCTCTGCTGGATTCGCGGAAATTTGCGGAAGGCGAGAAAGAGGCGCCGGGGAATGCCGGCGCGGAGGATTCGTCCAAGGGAACATCCAACGCAACAACGACGGACGCGGAGAGCGCGTCCAGCCACGCTCTTGACCTGTTTAGCGAGCAAAAAGCTTAAGCCCATCGCGCACCGTCACCATCGTAGGACCTTGTAGTGTTTGCACACTCGCCGCACTTCCGATAAAGTTTGGCCCTCAAGAATTTTGATTAGGAGGAAATGATTATGCGATCTCGTTCACTTTTCGTAGTTTGCATTCTTTTAGTGGTAGCGCTTGCCGCTTGTTCCAGCAAGCCGGCTGACACCAGTTCCAGTGCGGCGCCTTCTGGCTCCACGCAGCCGAACTCTTCCAATTCTGCTGCTCCTGCAGGTTCGTCTGGCAGCGCGATGAGTTCTTCGGGCTCAGCCATGAAGCCGGCAGAGGCTCCTGCTCCTCCGGCGCCCTTAGTTGTTCCCGAGGGTACGACTTT
>Ga0302321_100002521_pt1 | contig 15690 bp, 11 predicted proteins | sample Fen_T0_1_FD_202505 | JGI IMG/M metagenome (GOLD analysis project Ga0302321, IMG submission 202505) | Peat permafrost microbial communities from Stordalen Mire near Abisko, Sweden - Fen_T0_1 | ecosystem: Environmental > Terrestrial > Soil > Wetlands > Permafrost | place: Sweden: Abisko...
TCATAACCGAGCGCGCGCAGCCCTTTGCTCAGCTCGTGGAAATACAGGTTCTCCACGAATTTTTGAGCGCGGTACATGCCCCCGGTTTGGAGCGCTTTCCAGCGCTTTTCCACGGGGTCGTGAGTCGCATTAAAAACCACGCAATGCGTATGCAGATGCGGATCGAGCTCCCGGCTGGTGTCATGCCGAAAGCACGCGGCCACAATGTTACCGGTGATGCGCTCACCATTTTGCTTGGCTTTGCGGACGCGGGTTTCAGCCAACTTTTCCAATTCCGCCAAGGCGCAACGGATCGCACGGCGATGCTCCTCAATCACGCGGGCGTCCTGATAAAGCGCCACAATTGAAACGCTCTTGGGCGGACTGATCGTGAAGTCATGAAAAATCCGGCGATTGGCCGTCATCTGGCCGTTTTCACAACGGACGGTGTTGAACCGCTGCGTCAGCTTTTTGCCCGTCTGCGGATGCGATCCCTCGCACAACGCCAGAAAGTCTTTCTCTGTCACCGAACCGGTCAACCCGAGTTTTTCCGCCGCTTGGCCGAACCATTCGCCGGCGATTGTTTGTCCTTCAGAATAATAATCGCCCACGCACAAATGCTCGCGGAAATACTCCCGCGCATTGTTCAGATTCAACTGAGGTTTTGGTCGCAACATGACGCCTCCATTTTTGATTTACCCTTTCCGATTTGATTAGAATTGCTCGTTGGCAGCTTCTGCCGGGTCTCAGAAACACGAACTTTTCGTGCCCCTCTACTAAAGTGGCACGCGGTCAAGCGAACCAGGCGACACATGCTGTGTCGCGAGTGAAGTCCTACCGAAAATGGTGTAAGTCGCGTGAGAAGCATCCGACCGCGATCCCAAGCCGAAACGCAGTCGCGTTTCCTTTTTACGGCAGACACATTACCCCTTGCCAAAATGGCAACGTATCTAAGTCGCGGATACGTCAACCATGAACACACAGATCAAGTGCGACAGCCTGACTCGTTTCGCATTTACGGAAGTCCGACGTCCACGAAGCAACGCGCGCTCTGCCCGCGTTTCCTCGTGGAGATCGCGGAGTGTCGGCCGTGAGCCACGAGACTGCGGGCGCTACGGCTCCGCTGCGCTGCGCCTTCGGCCCTCCGACCCGTGGTGCAGTCAATTCAAGCCGCAGCTGCGGCCAGAGGACGGATAATACCGCGACGATCCTACGGCGGAAATGTCCACTGCCGCCCCGCCTTCAATTATATTTTGTGCCGTCAAGATATTGCTCGGCTCCGCCTGTGCTCCATCTTGACCGCACAAAATTCTTTGCGGCTATTGGGGCCCGCAGGAACGACGTCGTTCGTTGGCGAGAAGCCCGGCATGTCTTTGCCACGCTTATCTAGCCTTGGCAAAAATAGGCCCAACAGCCCGGGTCCGGGATGCTGACCCTATTTCAAAGCGACAAGGTGCGGTAACATGGCACGCATGAAAGCACCGACCGCATGCGACCAACGAACGGAGATTGGGACAATAGGATCAACCCCGACCCGGCACGCTGATCCTATTCGCCCACGGAACTGCGCGCTATGATGCGCTCCACAACGAAAGGAAACGCCCGTGAATTCGCTCGCAACCTCCGTCCCGCCCGCCGTCAGCGCACTGCGCCCTCATCTACCGTAGATTCGGGAGAGACACGCCGTTGTCGCGCGGCCGAATCAGGCATATACATTTACCATCACTAAAAATCAAAAAGAATAATTATGAACTCATCCGTATTCACTCCACCGCTGACCACCACGACGCCCCAGCGTGTTGAATTCTTCCGGCTACCAGCCCCCGGCAAGCGAGACCCGCATTTCGGCCTTTCGCGCGGGTGGTATTACAAGGCCGCTGCCCTCGGCGAAATCAAAATGGTCGCCGTCCGCCAGCGCGGAGCCCTTCGCGGCGTGCGCCTGGTGGTGTATGACTCGGTTTGCGGCTATATCCGTCGCGCCGCACAGACAACGCAGGCAGCACCGGCAAGCGCCGTGTCAACGCTCACGCAACTGCCGATTGATTTTTCGAAAGCGTAAAAATGCTTTGAGCTAATTTCACATTTTCGGAGTCTTGACGAATTAGATAAAAGGCATACAAATGACATACATGTCCACCATACTCACAGTCCGCCTCACAAAAGAGGAACAGGGCATCCTTGCAAAGCGTTCGAGGCGTGCGGGGATGAAAAAGGCCACGTTTGTGCGCAAGTTGATCCGTGACGAGGAAATCGCCACCGGGGCAGACTTGCTTGCATGGGCCGAGCGCCATGCTGGAGATGATCGGCTCCGCATCACACCTCGCAAATGAAACGCTGTTTGCTCGATTCTTCGTTTGTCATCGACCTACTAAACGAGGTTGCAGCGAATCAACACGGTCCAGCGCGGGCATGGGCCGAGCGCAATCGCAGTGCAGAACTTTGGATTTCGCCCGTCACCTCAGCCGAAGTGCTAGAAGGTGCGGCCGATACCGCCGCAGTACGGGAGGCATTTCGAGCTTTCCGTTGGCAAACCATCGGGCGTCAACACGCCGAGCGCGCAGCGTTGCGCCAGAGCCGTGCAGCGCAACGTATGGGCGAAAACGATGCCTGGCAGGTCGCGGTCGCCGAGTGCATGGACGCGGTCATTGTCGGACACGATCCACGAGCTTTCGATCGTCTTGGCGAAGGCTACGAAGATCACCGACGTCGTTAATTTTGTAGCTGGGAGTGTGGTGCGGTGGGTGCTTTCAAAAGAGCTTGGGCAGCTTTTTCAGCGCCGCGCGTTTGGTCTTCGTTTCGATGTGTGTGTAGTGGCGGCTGATGGCCTCGCTCTCATGGCCAATGATATCCATCGCAACCGCTGCCGGCACGCCCGCGTTCTTGAGCAGACTCGTTGCGGTGTGGCGTAGCGAATGGAATGAAATTTCACTAACGGTGCGCCGTTGCGAATGGCCTTTCCCGGTTTCCTCCTTGGTTCGTTCTTTCGCCATGCCGGCAGCGACAAGCACGGCATAGAATTGTTGCGACAAATGACCGGCATTACCCTCCTTGCAGGCAATGGCGTGGGCATCAGGAAAAAGCGGGGCCGAGGGATCGTCGCCCGCAGGCATTGCTTGCAGGTGCGCCATGAGCGGCGAGGCAAGCGGAAGCGTCATGCGCCGCCCTGTCTTGGCAGTGACAAAATGTAATTCCTCCTGTTCGATGTCTAGGTTTTGCCAGGTCAATCGGGCTATGTCCTTGAGCCGCTGCCCGGTATAAAGCCCGAATAAAATGATCCCTTTCCATTCGCCGGACGCATGAGCCAAGATATTTTTAAGCTCCGTCAGCGTGAAGGGACGGCGCTCGGCACGGTCGGTTTCCCGTCGTCGGAAAGTGTCGAGCTTCGCGGCTGGATTGTCCTGCGCCACTCCGTCTTTGTAAGCCGCCCCGAGCGCGACCCGCAGGTATTTGAGCGTTTTATTGGCGTTCGCAACCGAAGTCCGGTTCAGCACTTCGTCGCGGAATTTAGCAACGTCCGCTTTGTTCAGTTGGGAGATGTCAAACGTCGCACGATCCCCGAGCGATTTGACGAAATCGCGCACAACCTGGGCGTAAGCTTGGTAGGTACGCAGAGCCGTATCCACTTTTCGCTTCTCAGCCCATTGGGTCAGAAAATCGCGAGCGACCGCCGAGCGCAGCGGCTCCTTGTTTATCGCCTCATAAATATCCGCCACCACCCGGCGCGCCTGAGCTTCCCCTAACCGTCTCTCAGCGGCAAGCCGGGCTGCTTTCTCCCATTCGTTCGCCACGGCCTGCGCCTGTTTGCGTTTGATCTGTTTGGTTGATCTCTGCACGCGTTGGCCATCAGGGCCATTAAAACACGCAAAATAGTACGGAGAGCGGTCTTTTTTCCTCAGAGAAGCCATGAATTTTAGTGACAACAAAAGTGGCAACAAGTTCGTGCGTTCACCACTGTTTTTTGATGTCTCTCTCCTCTGAGGAAACATTAAAAAACACCAAAAAGGGTATCGCGGGTTCGAGTCCCGTTGGCCGCCCCATTCTCGGGAGGACTGGGAGGGACTTCCAGAAGTGGAAGGCGTTTGTGGCAACATAACGCCCTGAACTCACGAATGTTCACCGGTGCGTGTTGTATCAGTGGGGACGGCGACCGCCACAACCACGCCGGCTTCAAGCGCCTGCTGCCGCCCACTTGCTAGAATACCGGCAACCCAACGCCGCACGGCCTTCATCTAGGGGGTGTGAATTGGCCGTTGTCCTAGTGATAGATGCAATACCAACCCTAAATACCAACCCAGCGACCTTCAACCATGGTTATAGTTGGATTTCGCGGAATACCACGTTCGTCGCGGTGAATTTGGGCGACGAGTGTATCCACCGCATGGCTACCGATGACCTCAAAAACTTGGTCGATGCCGGCAATGTTTGCTGCAGCATCGTAGTCGAGGCACACAAACACTGTCTCACGTCTTTGGCGCGCGCTGAGCGCCGGTTGAAAAAATTGCTGCACTTGATACGCGTTGGCCACGACAACTGCCTGGGGGTGATTTTTTAGAAACCAATTCTGCAAGCCTCGCTTGTCGGTTTCATCGAGATATAGAATCGGCAACGCTTTGGCTGTTCCAGTGCTGGCCATGCGAGAATAGGCTCCCGTGTAAGAGTGATTCGTCCGAAATTCCATATCCCGTGTCATCGCGATACCGATCCGCCTGAATCCGCGCTGTTCCAGAGCTGAAAATGTACGGACAGCGTTGTCAAAATGATGCGTCACCACTCGGTGCACATGAGGTTCAACGATAGAATAAGTCATGGCTACAGCGGCGAATTTGGACCAATCGAGAAGTTTTAGATAGGTTGTTGGCTTATCCGTAGGGGCGAGCATTACCCCGGATATTCCGCGCGCCGTCAGGGTTCGCGTAAGAGCCCGGTCGGACTGCGCATGTTCTCGCACGTTGATCTCGTCCAAATGATACCCGAGGCGCTCGGCGCGCGCATATGCTCCACTGAGAAGGCGGGTGACAAATGGTGCGTTGAGATTGGTTAGGACAGCAAGATTTCCCGCAAATTTAGACGTGCGCTGCGACCGGAGGTGCTCCATCAGGTGCGTCAAAAGCGGATCGGGGCGGTAACCAAGCTCATCAGCGATGCGCTGGATACGGGCGCGCTCCTCGGCGGACACTTCGGGACTATTCCGCAAAGCGTAAGAAACCGTCATCACACTCACTTCGCTGGCGGCGGCCACCATGCGCAGAGTGACACGGCCTTTGCTGGAAGAGCTGGTCGGGGCGCCCATAGAAATACGTTGAGCGGTCGGTGGCGTACTTGCAACTGTACGTTACAGCCACGAGGTATTTGTCTTTGCGAAAAAGCGCCCTGACGTTGCGCCTGCTTCGATCTACCCCGTCCCAAAACCCGTTAATTCCGGACACTGCAAAGTCCGTTCGCCCCACCCCTGCCGCTCAGGGAATATCATCACCCCTGAGGGTTCCCGTGCTCGTCCAGTCACCAAAACCACGCTATACGCACCTAATATGACCCCATCAAAAGCACTAGCCTACCTGTTACTCGCGCTCGGCGTAATGTGCCCCGATGCCCTGCTAGCTCAAGCCCCCACCCCTCCCACTCCTGAGCCTGCTTCGGCTCCCGCTCCTGCCACCGATCAAGTTATTGAGCTGTCGCCGTTCCAGGTTTCGGGAGAAAAAGTCGAACGCTACCAAGCCACCGAGGCGACGTCCGGCACGCGCGTGCGCATGTCTTTGCTCGATTCGTCGCAGAGTATGGCAGTCGTCACACGTGATCTGATCGATGACATCGGTGCGGGCCGTGTGCTCGACGCCGCAAAATACGTTGCCGGCGTCTACGAATCGACCATTCCCAACGCTCAAGATCGCACCACCATCCGCGGCTTTCAAAACGACGGTGCCACGGTCGATGGCTTTGGATACTTTTCGTTCGCCAATCTCGATCCGGTGATCGTCGACCGCATCGAAGTCGTCAAAGGCCCCAATGCCATCATGGCGCCTCAAGGGGTTCCCGGCGGCACGGTGAACAACATAACCAAAAAACCCAATTTCGATAACTCGGGCTATGTCTCCGCTCAGGTGGGTCAATATGGTTCTGACCGGACCGAGGTTGACGTGAATCGCATCATTGTGGAGGGCAAGCTAGCCGCCCGCTTCTTAGGCGCAGTGCAACGCGCGACCGATTACGGTGACGGCAACTTCCACAATTCAACCATGGTGATGCCCGAATTCACCTACCGCTTTGGACCGGCCACCCAGTTGACGGTGCAAACAGAGTTCTACACCTGGTGGTCGCTGAACTTCGGTGGCGTGCCGATTTCTCTCTACTCCGATTCGTCCAACACGCCTCGCATTGTCGATGGCTTGTCGCGCGATTTTGTGCCTCAACACGACGACATCACGCGCCACCAAAGCGCACAGCATTATCGGGCCGTCTTTACCTCCGCCATCACTGACCACCTCTCCATGCGCGTTGCGGGCAACGTCATAACCTCCTACGGCTCGTCCTCTCAACTCAACATCGGTGCCGCGAGCAACCAAGTCATCGCGGTCGACCCCGCCACTGGTCTTTCCCATTGGGACGGTGTCGCCCGCAACGACAACCCCATGTTCTCGTTTAGCGGCAGCTTGAATACTCAAACCCGCCTCTATACCGACCTTCAAAACGACTTTGTTTATGAACTGAAAAACGATTCCGTGAAATCTAGCACGGTCGTTGGATATTGGTTGAACTCTTATACGACGAAGAATGAAAAAAATCGAAACTTCGTTGCCGATGCGAACGGCTCAACGACCTTCCCGCGGCAGAATTTACTCAACTACTCCTACGCGAATTACTCTCTCGCGCCGACACTGAACAGTTGGAACACCCGCAACTATCGCGGCAGGCAGGTTTACCTCTACGAGTCGCTTTCGCTCTTTAATGAAAAGCTGCTCCTCAGCGGCGGCGTCTCCAAAAACTGGTACTACACCGACAACTACGATTTCCTCCTAAGCACTCGATCGATCGTCGACGTAGCACACACACACACCACTTCCGAGGCATCAGGCACGCGTGTCAGCGTCGCCCCCTCGGTCACTCTACCGTCAGGGGGTGTAGTATTCAAAGTACGCAACGACGTGTCCCTATTCTATGGATACTCGAAACAGTCCACAGCGATAAACCCGTCTACCACATCGAAGAACTTCTTCGATACGCAAACCAGTCAGCAGCACGAATTCGGCATCCGCACGCAGGCACTGAATAAGAAACTCTACGTGAGCTTGAGCTACTTCGACATTAAACAGGATAACTTCTCGATCCCCAATCCGCTCAACAGCGCTGTCCCCATCCCGAGCCCGTTGCTTCCTTCGATCTTCGCCAACCGTCTCGCCCACGGCGTCGAACTCGAGTTCAACTATGCCGTCAGTAAAAACCTGTCATTCGTCGGTAACGCCACTTCGATGCGCAACCGCGATGCCGATGGCGTCGCCTTCCGCGGCACAGCGGAAAAAGCCGGTGCGCTTTGGGGCACCTATAGCTTTACGAAAGATAGCACGCTGCGCGGCCTCTCCCTATCACTGGGAGCCGATTACCTCGGTGAACGCGCGGGCGACGCTGCATCAGGCGTCACCTCTGCAAGCACGCCCGCACAGGTCATCCGCGTACAACCTTCATTCTGGCTGCCCGCGCGAACCATCGTGAATGCGGCGATCACGTACTCGATCAACGACCGCTGGAAGACGAAGATCGACGTCAATAACCTCTTCGATAAATATTACCTCCAAGCCAGTACGGCCCGTACAAACGTCTGGGTCGGTGCGCCGATCAACGCCAAAGCGACGGTCACTTATAAGTTCTAGGCAAAACGAATTCAGTGTGTTTTGCGCGTTACGAGGTGAGCTACATTGCCTCGCCTCGTAACACTTATTGCCCATGACCTACAAATCAACCGATGCCGCTGATCGTGTCTCATGGCGCGAGAGGATTGGCTTGGGCTTTGGCAAGGTCGTAGCCGACGGCACTCACGGCACGTTGCACGTGCTGGTAAATCCGATCTACAACATGACGCTTGGGCTAAACCCGGCGCTCATCAGCACAGTCGTATTTATCCAACGCATCTGGGATGCCATGCTCGACCCAGTGTGGGGCAACTTCTCAGACAACTTCCGTTCACGCTGGGGCAGACGGATTCCACTGCTGCTATCCGCCTGTATCCCACTCGCGCTGCTATTTGCAGCTATCTGGTGGTTTCCACGCGGGGCAAGCCAGGCCTGGTTGTTCTGGCATCTGCTCCTCGTGTCGCTGGCCTTTTATACCGCGCACTCCCTGTACTCGATGCCCTTGGGCGGACTCACGGTCGAGGCCACGGACGACTACCACGAGCGTACACGCCTCGCCTCGATCACGCTAGCCTTCGGTTTCGCTTTCCAAATCGCGAGCCAGTGGCTGTTTCCGCTGACCCAGCTCTCGGTATTCAGAGACGGGATACACGGGCTGCGCTGGGTCGCCGCAGGCTGCGCGCTCCTTTTTTTGGGATTCGGCCTGATGCCCGTCTTTCTATGCCGCGAACGGCATTACCATCGCATCGCCGGTAAACAAAAATCCACCTCGCTGCTGAAAAACCTTCGGGCGGTACGCGGAAATCGCTCGTTTCTCGCGATGCTCTCCGCGCGCTTTGTCGCGAGTTTTGGCTACAACATCGTCGGCATGCTCGGCATCTACATGAACACTTACTATGTGTTCGGCGGCAACCTCAAGGCGTCGGCAATGGCGTACGGCTTCCTCGGTTCGGCTTTTCACGTCGCGGCAATCATTATGTCGCTGTTGGTTTACCCGGCGATCGCCCGGCGGGTTGGCAAGAAAAGGACGTTTCAAATCTCTGCATGCATCTTACTCTGTGGCTGTGCGGCCAAACTGGTGGTCTATCACCCCGGGCATCCCTGGCTGCAGTTTATCGTCCTCTCCACGAATGGCGCCGCAAGTGCGGGACTCTCGCTCATGCCGGCCGCCATGCTGGGCGACATCGCAGATCAAGATGAATTGAAAACTGGTCTGCGCCGCGAGGCGCTTTTCGCCTCGCTTCTTTCTTGGTTTGAGAAAGCGGGCAATTCCTTCGGATCGCTCCTTGCCGGCTTTGTACTGGTTTGGGTTGGCTTCAACGCCAAACTCGGCGCACAAACTCCGGAAACGCTCGCGTTGATGAAGTTCAGTTATTTTCTCGCTCCGACGCTCGGAGCCTTGCTCGCCCTGTATTTCATCCGGCACTACGATCTGAATGAGGACGAGGCCTACCGGATCAAAGCCACTCTCCAGGAGCGACGCGCTGCCCGTGAATCCGCCTCGATCACAACCGCATGATTTCTGCCGTAGCCTTCATCCGCTTTAGTCTACCGCTTTCTCCCCGCGCCTTTCAAAAATCCTTCACTACGAACTATGGTTCATTCCCGCTCCTCCGAAACACGTCGCGCCGTCGATCGTGCCTCAGTCGAAGAAAGCATTCGATTTGTCCTCGCGACGATCGACGACAATATACCTTTGTTCGCGGACCAATTTCCGTCGCCGGTCGGGAAAGACAATGTCTATGCGCCGATCCCCAATAACTATTGGACAACCAGTTTCTGGACGGGGATGATCTGGTTGGCCTACGAGTTCAGCGGCGACCGGAAATATTTTCAGGTCGCCGAACATCACCTGAAGAGTTTTCGGCAACGCCTTGATCAACGAGTCGAAACCTCAACCCACGATCTCGGATTTCTTTACACTTTGTCCTGCGTGGCCGGATACAAACTGACGCAAAACGAGGCAGCCAAAACCACGGCATTGGCCGCAGCTGATCTGCTCATGACACGGTATTTCGAAAAAGCGGGCATCATCCAAGCATGGGGCAATCTCGACGACCCGAAGGAGCGCGGGCGCATGATCATCGACTGCTGCATGAATCTGCCTCTCTTGTACTGGGCATCGATTATCACAGGCGATTCAAAGTATAGAGACGCAGCCTATCGCCATGCCGTGCAAGCCGGGAAATATTTGGTGCGACCGGATAGCTCAACTTTTCATACATTCTACATGGACACCGAAACCGGTGCTCCAAAATTCGGGAAAACTAGCCAGGGGTTCTCGGATTCTTCCTGCTGGGCCCGCGGCCAGGCCTGGGGCGTCTATGGCTTTGTCCTTAGCTTCGTCTACACCCGCGATCCGTCATTCATCGGCTTGGCAAAACGGCTGGCCGATTATTTTCTCCAGCGGCTGCCCGCGGACTCGATTTGTTACTGGGATCTTGTTTTCACCGCAGGAAATGAAGAGCGGGACTCCTCGGGTGCCGCGATTATGGCCTGCGGCCTGCTCGAACTAATCAGACATCTACCGCCAAACGATCCGGACGGCATTCGTTACCACGACGCTGCGCTCAAAATAGTCGCATCACTCAGCCGAGACTACACCACGCGCGATTTACCGAATTCCAATGCGCTCCTACTTCATTCGGTCTACGTCAAAAGCACCGGGCTCGGGGTCGACGAGTGCTGTATCTGGGGAGATTATTTCTATTTTGAAGCTCTCGTTCGATTAACCCGTGACTGGTCGCTCTACTGGTAGTTGAAATACTGAGTTCCCGCGCTCCGTTCGAAATCCAGATCATGCTTGCAACTCCGCTTAAAGCCATCGCGCCCAAATTGCCAACTGGCATCCTCTACGGCGGCGACTACAACCCGGAACAGTGGCCGGAAGCAATTTGGATGGAAGACGTCCGCCTCATGCGCGAAGCCGGAGTGAACTTCGTCAGCCTGGCGATTTTTTCTTGGGCAAAATTGGAACCGCGTCCGGGCGAATTCGATTTCGGTTGGCTAGACCGTGTTATCGATTTGCTCTGGAAAAACGGCGTCTCGATCAATCTCGCTACCGCCACCGCCTCTCCGCCCGCGTGGCTTTCGCGCACAAATCCGGAGAGCCTGCCCGTCGACGAAAACGGCACGCGCCTTTCCATTGGTTCCCGTCAGCACTATTGTCCAAACAGTCGCGCCTATCGAGCCGGTTCCGCCCGGCTCTGCAAAAAACTCGGGGGACGCTATGCGCATCATCCAGCCGTTGCGTTGTGGCATCTCAACAACGAGATCGGCTGCCACAGCCATACCTGTTATTGCGAAACGTGCGCGAGCGAATTTCGCGTGTGGTTGAAAAACAAATACAACACGCTCGAGACGCTCAACGAGTCGTGGGGAACCTCCTTCTGGAGCCAGGCCTACGGCGAATGGGAGGAAGTTCAACCGCCGCGAAAGATGATGACATTTCGCAATCCCGGTCAGGTGCTCGATTACACGCGTTTCATGAACGATTCCCTGCGAGGAATCCTCGTCGGCGAAATCGAAGCTCTACGCGAGGTCGCTCCGGACGCCAAGGTCACCACCAACGGTCTCGGCTTCTGGCGGAAAACCAACTATTTCTCTTGGTACAAACACGTGGACATTGCCGCGTGGGATTCCTACCCCGATCCGGCGAATGGGCCGGGAGATGTTCGCACAGCAGCGTTTGGACACGATCTCTTCCGGTCCCTGCGCAGCGGCCAGCCGTTTATCTTGATGGAGCAGGTCACCTCGCAGGTGAACTGGCGGTCCGTCAATACACTCAAAGCTCCGGGCCAGATGCGGGCGTTGAGCTATCAGGCGATGGCGCGCGGTTCCGATGGCATTATGTTTTTCCAATGGCGTGCGTCCGAAGCCGGTGCCGAAAAGTTTCACGGCGCAATGGTCCCGCACTACGGGCCGACTGGCCGGATCTTCCGAGAAGTGTGCGAACTGGGCGGCGAACTAAAAAAACTTGCTTGCGTATCGGGTTCCCGGATACCTGCACGCATCGCTTTTGTCGTCAGTTGGGAAAACTGCTGGGCAATCGAGATCGAGTCCAAGCCCACGCAATTCGATTACGCCGCCATCGTTGCTGATTTCTATAATCCGCTTTGGGAGCTCAACATTGCGGTCGATGTAGTCGGACCGGACGCCGCTCTTGACGACTACGTAATCGTTATCGCTCCGGCGTTGTACCAAATTTCGCAGGAACAATCCGGCCGACTGAAACAGTTTGTCGAAAAAGGCGGCGCCTTGATCATGTCCTACTTCAGCGGTGTCTCAGACGAGCGGGACCACGTTGGGCTCGGAGGTTACCCCGCGACACTGAAGGACGTTTTCGGTCTCGTAGTCGAAGAATGGCAACCGCTACGGCCAAACGAAACGAACAGCCTAGAAGTGCACGGCTGCAGCAAACAAGTGTCCTGCACTAAATTCTGCGAGCTACTTGAGCTCCGCGGCGCACGAGCGCTGGCGACTTACACGCAAAGTTTCTTCGCCGGTCGGCCGGCAATAACAACGAATCAATACGGACGCGGTGAAGCCCTCTACATAGCGACGCAGCCCTCCCCTGAACTATTGCGAAAACTCTACTCTGACCTCTTCGCGCAGCGAAACCTGCACGCACCAGCTTGCGCCGACATAGGGGTTGAGCTCATGGTGCGCCAAGGTGAAACCGAGGAGTTTCTTTTTGTCGTCAATCACAACTCTTCAAAATCGAAAATCGATTACGCCAACTGGAAGGGCGTCGATATCCTCAACGGTCAGCCTATCTCGGGAACCGAAAGCCTCGCCGGTTTTGCCGTGCGCATCGTTCAGCGGTCGCTAGAGTCCGTTGGCTAACCCCCCCGCTCACCGTCGTGGCCAACCTGCCGTTTTCAACCAATCCACTGCGCACCCGGACTGATGTGCAGCAACTGCTTCGCGATCTGGTCAACCCCATATTGCCGCATTTCTCTAAGGGCCGAGCCGAAGTCCGCCTTGGCGCAAACCGAGCGCACTACGGTGATCCCGCTGGCTGGTTAGAAGGTTTTGCCCGACCGCTTTGGGGCCTTGTGCCACTGGCCGCGGGCGATGGCGATTTCAAGCATTGGGCGCTTTGGCGCGAAGGGCTCGATTCCGGAACCAATCCATTACACCAGGAATTCTGGGGCATGGCCGGTGATTACGATCAGCGCAGCGTCGAACAGGCTGCTATCGGCTTCGGCCTTGCGCTCACACCGAAGATCGTGTGGGACCCGCTTTCCAGCCAAGCCAAGAAAAACCTCTCGTCCTGGCTACAGCACATCAACGACGTAAAGCTCGTGCAGAGCAACTGGCAGTTTTTCCGCGTGCTCGTGAATCTCGGGCTGCGGCGCTGTGGTCAGCCTTGGTCGCCAGATCGCATTCAGTCAGACCTTGATTTGATCGATCAATTTTATCTCGGCGATGGCTGGTACTCCGATGGCAAAGGATCTCCTCCGGGTTTTCGCGACGGTCGGCTGGGCGACTACTACATTCCGATGGCCTTTCACCTCTACGGCCTGATTTATGCTCGGCTCGCCTCGGATTTTGACCCCACGCGCGCCGCCCGCTACGTGGAACGCGCCCGCTCCTTCGCCCGTGATTTCGTATATTGGTTCTCATCTGATGGTTCGGCTTTGCCTTTCGGTCGCAGCCTAACCTACCGTTTTGCCCAAGGTTCGTTCTGGGGCGGCCTGGCTTTTGCCGCGGTCGAAGCACTGCCATGGGGCGTGATCAAGGGACTTTACCTGCGTAATCTCCGATGGTGGATGCAGCAGCCGATATTTTCAGAAACGGGTCTGCTCACGATTGGCTATGCTTACCCGAACCTACTCATGGCAGAAAGCTACAATTCCCCCGACTCGCCCTACTGGGCGCTAAAGGCTTTTTTGCCGCTTTCGCTACCAAAGACGCATCCGTTCTGGCGCGCCGAAGAAGCGCCGCTGCCACCACGTCGCGCGGTTCACACCGTGCCAAATGCAAATCTCATCATCGCCACGGATCCAAAACGGCGCGAAATCACCGCGCTTACGCCAGGCCAGCCCTGTTTTGACTGGCCGCGCAACGCGCCGCACAAGTATTCGAAGTGTTCATACTCAACCCGCTTCGGCTTCAACGTTCCAGCTGGCGCTCCCAGCCTTTCCGAAGGGGGACTAGACAATGTTGTCTCGGTCAGCGACAACAACCGACTATTCCGAGTACGGGAGCATTGTGAGGATTCAGTGATCAAAGACGGAGTGGGCTATTCGCGCTGGATGCCTTGGCCCGACGTGGAAATCCGCACCTGGATCGTCGCCACATCGACTGCACACTTCCGTATTCATAAACTGACGACAGAGCGAAAACTCTGGCTCATCGATGGCGGCTTCCCGGTCGGCTACGTCCGGAAAAATACACTCGTCCTCCAACCCAACGAAGGATCGGGCGCTTTCGTACGCAGTCCTAACGGAGCATCACTTATACGCAATCTTCACGGGGAACGCCAACAGGAGTGTGCCGAGCTCGGGGCGAATAGTTCGTTGCTATGCTCACTGACCGCCCTGCCGCTGCTCCGCTCGGCGCATGAACCCGGACAATATTGGCTCGCAAGCTATGTCTCTGGCCAGGCAGAGCCTGAAAGCAATTTTGCCGAGGCTGGCGAATACTCTGTGCAAATCGAGGGGATGTCCGTCCGTATTCTTCGAAATCAGGAGCCTTGGTGGACTTTTGAAGCCGAATCCATCCCTACAGGCAATTCTTCGCCTGCTCGCATAGCAGAGATCTCGCGCTGGGTTTAGTTCGAAGTTCGGTGAGCAAACCTTCCTTGGCGCCATGAGCCTGCCCGCTTTGTCATATTCCTTCCCGGCCTTCGCCGCCGTTGACGAGGGCCTAGACCGAATACTTCTAGTTAATCGTGGCGCTGCTACAATCGATTGGACCCATCCTCTGAAAGAGAAATGCAGGTCACTGCAGTGGCTCTCATCGGGACGTTTGCTGGGCGTATGTGATACAGGATACCTGGAAATCGACAGCAAAACAGGTAAGCTTTGTCGTGAACTGCGGGCCGCGAACTCGGGTGTCATTTCCGCCGAACGCCTTGGTAACGGGCACACCCTTCTCGGCGGCGTTGGCTTGACCGAGGCCAACATGATCGAATTTCTCGAACTCGATTCCGAGGATGCGCCTTTCCGTTCCACGCGTTTCCGCGGCGATTATGTGCGTCGTTCGAGCGCCGCTTCGGCAAACACAATTCTATTCACGTGCGATTCGCTGGTTATCGAGGGCGATTGGAGGGGCCGAACGGTTCGCCAATTTTCCATCCCCGGATTTAGGCACGCTTGGAAGGCTATTCGCGCCACCGACAACACCACGTTCATTTCAGCTGGATACGGAGCCTTCATCGTACAATGCGACGAAAACGGGCAGGAGCTACGGCGCTGGTCCTGCCCGAGCGGACATGAAGAGATTCATCCCTTTTTCTTTGGCGATTTCGCACTGTTGCCCACCGGCGGACTACTGGTCTGTAATTGGCTTGGGCACGGAACGAACCTTGGTGCTTCAGGATATTCACTCCTAGAATTCGATGCAGGCGGCCTGCTCATCGGTGCCTGGCGTGATACTGCGCACACCTCCTCCCTACAATCATTCGCTCTCGCGCCTTCGTGCTAGCCACGCCCACAGGGTCTTGAGCGGAACCCCGGTTGTCTGCCAAAAACGCAACGTCTCTTAGTATTTAGGCTTTGATCAGACGAGTCGACTCCAAGTCACCTGGCTATTCGATCCTTTCTCGCGCGAAGGCGCCGAGCTCACGGAGAGCAAATTCTGAAATTCCGCCAGTTCGGCGTCTCCGCGTGAGTCCCTCCGGCAATCGTCATCGCCCCGCCTC
>Ga0302321_100002523_pt1 | contig 15687 bp, 9 predicted proteins | sample Fen_T0_1_FD_202505 | JGI IMG/M metagenome (GOLD analysis project Ga0302321, IMG submission 202505) | Peat permafrost microbial communities from Stordalen Mire near Abisko, Sweden - Fen_T0_1 | ecosystem: Environmental > Terrestrial > Soil > Wetlands > Permafrost | place: Sweden: Abisko...
GTACCGCGACATGGTGGCCGTGCGCCCGCTCCTCGACCGGCCCGCCTGGGCCGCGCTGACCGAGCACCGCCGCACCTGCGACCTGCGCCTGACCGAGCTCTTCGCCGCCGATCCGCGACGAGGCGACCGGATGACGCTCGAGGTGTGCGGCCTCTATGCGGACTACTCCAAGAATCTCGTCACCGAAGAGACCCTGGAGCTGCTCCTGGCCCTCGCGCGGGAGTCCGGCCTGCGGGAACGCATCGATGCGATGTTCGCGGGGGAGAGGATCAACGTCACCGAGGACCGCGCCGTGCTGCACGTCGCCTTGCGTGCCCCGCGCGAAGCGGTGATCGAGGTCGACGGAGTGGACGTCGTGCCGGCCGTCCACGACGTCCTCGACCAGATGGCCGCCTTCAGCCGCCGGATCCGGTCCGGGGAGTGGACCGGCCACACCGGACGACGCATCCGCAACATCGTCAACATCGGGATCGGTGGGTCCGATCTCGGTCCGGTGATGGCCTACGAGGGCCTGCGGTTCTACAGCGACCGCGACCTGACCTTCCGGTTCGTCTCGAACGTCGACGCCACCGACTTCGCCGAGGCGACGCGCGAACTCGATCCGGCGGAGACCCTGTTCATCGTGGCGTCGAAGACGTTCACCACCTCGGAGACCATGACGAACGCCCACAGCGCCCGGAACTGGCTCGTCGACGCGCTGGGTGGCGACGACGCGGCTGTGGCCAGGCACTTCGTCGCCGTGTCGACGAACACGCAGGCGGTGGCCGACTTCGGGATCGACGCCGACAACATGTTCACGTTCTGGGACTGGGTCGGTGGCCGGTACTCGATGGGCTCCGCGATCGGTCTGTCCACGATGATCGCGATCGGTCCGCAGCAGTTCGCCGAGCTCCTCGCCGGTTTCCACGACATGGACGAGCACTTCCGCACGGCGCCGTTCGAAGCGAACCTTCCGGTGCTCATGGGTCTGCTCACCGTCTGGTACGCCGACTTCTTCGATGCGCAGACGGTGGCCGTCCTGCCGTACGAGCAGTACCTCAAACGCTTCCCCGCCTACCTCCAGCAACTCGCCATGGAGTCCAACGGCAAGCACGTCACGGTCGGTGGTGATCAGGTCGACGCCGACACCGGTCCCGTCTACTGGGGAGAGCCCGGCACCAACGGCCAGCACTCGTTCTACCAGCTGATCCACCAGGGCACGCGGTTCATCCCTTGCGACTTCATCGGGTTCGCGCGCTCGTCGAACCCGTTGCCGGACCACCACGACCTCTTGCTCGCCAACCTGTTCGCCCAGGCCGAGGCCCTGGCCTTCGGCCGGACCGCCGACGAGGTGCGTGCCGAGGGGGTGCCCGAGGCGCTGGTTCCGCATCGGGTGTTCGCCGGCAACCGCCCCTCCACGACGATTCTCGGGGAGGTCCTCGACCCCCGGGCCCTCGGCCGACTGGTGGCGCTGTACGAGCACAGCGTGTTCACCCAGGGCACGATCTGGGGGATCGACTCGTTCGACCAGTGGGGGGTGGAGCTGGGGAAGAAGCTGGCCCACGTGATCGTGCCCCAGCTGTCGTCACCGGACGCCGTGCTCGCCCACGACAGCTCGACGAACGCGCTGATCCGGCGCTACCGCGAACGCCAGGCCTGACGGTGGCCGTCGCTCAGCTGGCCTCGGCCAGCAGGGCGGCGATCCGGCCGACTCCCTCGACCAGGTCGTCGTCGCCCAACGCGTAGGACAGCCGCAGGTAACCGGGCGTGCCGAAGGCCTCTCCCGGGACGACCGCGACCTCCGCCTCGTCGAGCAGCAGGTCGGCCAGCTCGATCGACGAGGCGGGTCGCCGCCCCCGGATCTGGCGCCCCAGCACGCCCTTCACACTGGGGTACGCGTAGAAGGCGCCTTCGGGTTCGGGCGCGACCACTCCGGGGATCTCGTTGAGCATCTTCACCATGGTGAGCCGACGCCGGTCGAACGACTCGCGCATGTGCGCCACCGCGTCCAACGACCCCGACACCGCAACCACGGCCGCAGCCTGGGCGACGTTGTTCACGTTCGACGTGGCGTGCGACTGCAGGTTCACCGCACCCTTCACCACGTCCTTCGGACCGATCATCCAGCCGACCCGCCATCCGGTCATCGCGTACGTCTTGGCCACACCGTTGACCACCACGCAGCGGTCAGCCGCCTCGGGCACCAGGGTCGGCAGCGACGAGAACGTGGCGTCGCCGTACACCAGGTGCTCGTAGATCTCGTCGGTCAGCACCCACAGTCCGTGCTCGACGGCCCAGCGGCCGATGGCCGCCACCTGCTCCGGCGGGTACACCGCCCCGGTCGGGTTCGACGGCGAGACGAAGATCACCAGCTTCGTCCGCGGTGTCCGGGCCGCCTCGAGCTGGTCGACCGTGGCCAGGTACCCGGTGGTCTCGTCCGTGACCACGGGCACCGGCACGCCGCCGAAGAACCGCACGGCCTCGGGGTAGGTCACCCAGTACGGGGCCTGGACGATGACCTCGTCGCCGTGGTCCACCAGCGTCGCGAGGGCATTGAAGATCGCCTGCTTGCCGCCGTTGGTGACCAGGACCTGGTCAGCGCCCACCGAGTGGCCCGAGTCGCGCAGCGTCTTGGCGGCGATGGCCTCCCGCAACGCCGGGAGGCCCGCAGCGGGGGAGTAGCGATAGGTCCATGGCTGGTGCAGCGCCTCCTGGGCGGCCGCGACGATGTAGGCCGGGGTCGGGAAGTCGGGTTCTCCGGCCCCGAAGCCGATCACCGGACGTCCGGCGGCCTGCAGGGCCTTGGCCTTGGCGTCCACGGCGAGGGTGGCGGATTCGGCGATGCCCGCGACCCGGGCGCTCAATCGACTCGACATGTGCGGCATCCTTTCACCCTGGCTCCGGCGGTTCGACTGGTCACCCGGCGACCCCGTACACTCACCCGGGTCGGCGGTGTCGGCGGACCCGACGTGCCCGCGTCCGGGGTCGTCCGCCTCGTCGACGCCAGCAGATGGATCCAAGGGCAGTAGCTCAATTGGCAGAGTCCCGGTCTCCAAAACCGGTGGTTGGGGGTTCGAGTCCCTCCTGCCCTGCGAGGTCCGTCGGCAGCCGCTGACGGACGATCATCCGGGGCCAACCGGTCCCTCGACGGAATCGGGGCAACGACGTGTCCGAGACCCTCGCGACGCCGAAGGGGCGTTCGCCGAAGGCGTCGCGCCCTGGCCTGTTCTCCCGGATCGCCTTGTACTTCCGGCAGGTGGCCGCGGAGATGCGCAAGGTCGTGTGGCCGACGCGCTCCCAGCTGCTCACCTACACCGGCGTCGTGATCGTCTTCGTGTTCAGCTTCGCGATCTTCGTGCTGCTGGCCGACCTCGCCATCGCCAAGGGCGTCACGTTCGTCTTCGGCAACTGATCGTGGCCGACCCGTCCCCCGCGACCCCAACCCGCCCGAGCCCCAACCGCACCGCTGACCAGGAGTGACCGCCACCGTGTCCGACAACCCAGGCGCCGAGTCGCAGTCCGATCTCGACGTCGCCACCGCGACCGACGATCTGCTGTTCCAGGCGGCCGAGGACGAGGCCGACGCTCAGGACGACGCCGTGGTGGCCAGTGACGAGGCCGCCGAGCTGGTCGACGACGCCCAGGCCCGCCTCGAGGTGGCCGAGGCCTTGGTGATCGACGCCGAGACCCAGCCCGACCCCGACGTCGCCAAGGCCGAGGAGGCGCTGGCCGCCGATCTGGTGGCGCAGGCCGAGGTCGAGGTGGAACTGGCCGCCGACCTGCTCGAGGCCGCCGCGGACGAGCTCGAGGTGGCGCAGGCCGAGGTCGAGCTGGCCGAGGCCGTCGTGGAGCTGGAGATCGTGGGTGAGCTCGAGGGAGCCGCCGACGCCGAGAGCGAGGATGCGACCGAGGACGAAGACGAGGACGAAGGCGATCCCCGCGAGGAGTTCCGCCAGACGATCCTGGCCCGCCCGGGCGACTGGTACGTGGTCCACTCCTACGCCGGCTACGAGAACCGGGTGAAGCACAACCTCGAGAACCGCCGCACCTCGCTGAACATGGAGGAGTTCGTCCACGAGATCCAGGTGCCCCAGGAGGACGTCACCGAGATCAAGAACGGGCAGCGCAAGCAGGTGCGGCGCAACAAGTTCCCCGGTTACGTGCTCGTGCGCATGGACCTCACCGACGAGTCATGGTCGGTCGTTCGGCACACCCCCGGCGTGACCGGTTTCGTGGGCCACGCCCACCAGCCGACACCGCTCACGACCGAGGAGGTCGTGAACATCCTCTTCACCGAGCCGGAGCGCAAGGCGGCGGCTCCGAGCGAGGTCAAGCTCGTCGACTTCGAGGTCGGCGAGTCCGTGACCGTCATCGACGGGGCCTTCGCGACCCTGCCGGCGACGATCAACGAGATCAACCCGGACGCCCAGAAGCTGAAGGTCCTGGTGTCGATCTTCGGCCGGGAGACCCCGGTCGAGCTGTCGTTCGACCAGGTCCAGAAGCTCTGACCACCCACCGACCCCCACCCGCAGCCAGATCCACCCGGCCCTATCAACCCGAAGGACCCGAAAGCGCATGCCCCCCAAGAAGAAGGTCGCCGGCCTGATCAAGCTCCAGATCCAGGCCGGCCAAGCCAACCCCGCCCCTCCGGTGGGTCCCGCGCTTGGCCAGCACGGCGTCAACATCATGGAGTTCTGCAAGGCCTACAACGCAGCCACCGAGGCTCAGCGTGGCAACGTGATCCCGGTCGAGATCACTGTGTACGAGGACCGCTCGTTCACGTTCATCACCAAGACCCCGCCCGCGGCGAAGCTGATCCTGAAGGCGGCCGGTCTCGAGAAGGGGTCCGCGGTTCCGCACAAGGACAAGGTCGGCTCGCTGTCTCGTGACCAGGTGCGCGAGATCGCGGCGCTGAAGATGCCCGACCTCAACGCCAACGACATCGAGGCCGCGGCCGACATCATCGCCGGCACCGCCCGTTCGATGGGCATCGTCGTCAACGACTGACCATCCGATTTCCGGGGACCCCGTCCCCCGTGGGAGGGCCGAGCGCTGGCCCACACACCACGACTCCTCACGAACGCAAGGGAGCAGCACCATGCAGCGCAGCAAGGGCTACCGCAACGCAGCCGCCAAGGTCGACCCGGACACGTTGTACGCGCCGCTCGAGGCCGTCCGACTGGCCAAGGAGACCTCACCGATGAAGAACCCCGCCACCGTCGACGTCGCCATGCGCCTGGGCGTCGACCCGCGCAAGGCCGACCAGATGGTCCGTGGCACCGTCAACCTCCCCAATGGCACCGGCAAGACCGCCCGGGTCCTGGTCTTCGCCGCCGGTGAGAAGGCTGACGAGGCACGCGCCGCCGGAGCGGACCACGTCGGGTCCGACGACCTGATCGAGAAGGTGGCCGGCGGGTTCACCGACTTCGACGCAGCCGTCGCCACACCCGACCTGATGGGCAAGGTCGGTCGACTGGGCAAGGTCTTGGGTCCGCGTGGCCTGATGCCCAACCCGAAGACCGGAACGGTGACCATGGACGTCACCAAGGCGGTCGAGGAGATCAAGGGCGGCAAGATCGAGTTTCGCGTCGACCGGCACGGGAACCTTCACCTGGTGATCGGCAAGACGTCGTTCACCGACCTGGAGCTGGCGCAGAACTATGCGGCCGCATACGACGAGATCCTGCGGCTGAAGCCGTCAGCGGCCAAGGGTCGCTACGTCCGGAAGATCACGATCAGCACCACCTTGGGGCCGGGCATCCAGGTCGACCCGAACCGCACCCGCAACATCACGTCGGACGACGCGGCCGACGCCTGACGGTCGCTGCGGCGAGTGGTCCGGCCCGGCCGGACCACCCGCCGCAGCCGAGCGTCAGCCCCGCCGCGATCAGGGCCTGGGCGGCCACGTAGGTGGTCATCACCGCCGAGTCCCAACCGGCCCCGCCGGCCACGGCGTCGAAGGCGGCCGCGGCCAGGAGGCCGTCGGACACCACGAACAGCGCCCCCCCGACCGCGACCCAGGCACCGAACGGGCGGGGCAGCCCCGCGCTGACGTCGAGGGCCCGCACGGCCATGGCCAGCAGCACGGCGCTGTAGACCAGGACCGGGACGAACAACGTGTCGACGCCGGGGTGGAGCCACCCGTTCATGGCGACCCAGACCACCAGGTAGGGCAGGGCCAACGCCGGACGCAGCTGCACCAGACCTCGGCCAGGGACGGCCCGGAAGGCGGCGAGGTAGGCGACCTGCATCCCGAGGAAGCACAGCAGGCCGACCAGGAAGGCGACGTCCGCGTCGCAGAGCAGGGCAACGTCACCGAGCCAGGCCAGGCCGAGGCCCACCAGCAGCCGTCGTACCGGCCGGGCGACTGGTCGGGTCGCCACGACCAGCACCCAGCCGGCCAGCACGGGCATGAGCAGTGGCTTCGCCACGACCCGCAGCCAAGGCAGGTGACCGAGCAGCGCCACGACGTCGACGACCAGTGCGACCACGAGCGCCGCCGCCAGCCCGACCGCCCACGGCGAGCGGCTCCGATCGTTGCCCACCGGCTGCGTCGTGGCATCGGACATGTCCACCATTTTGACCGAACGGACCCCGCCCCGTACGCTCGTGCCCGCCGAAGACCGCTGGTCGTCGTTTCGTCCGCGAAGCGACCGAAAGTCCCGCTAGCCAACACTGCGGGCGGCCCGCGCAGGACGACACCGACGTGTCGCGTCCGGACCACCGGGCGTGATCACGCCCCGTGCGCCTGCGCCGGGGCGTTTCGCTTGTGCGGGGGTCGCTCTCGCTGGGTCAGCAGTCGTCGGCACGACCCGGAAGGAGTTCCATGGCGCGGGCTGACAAGTCGGCTGCCGTCGCGGAGATCGCGGAGCAGTTCCGCACCTCCAGCGGCGCAGTGCTGACCGAGTACCGCGGACTCACCGTGAAGCAGCTCAAGGAGCTGCGTCGCTCGCTGGGTGGGAACGCGAACTACGCCGTGGTGAAGAACACGCTCACCAAGATCGCCGCGAAGGACGCCGGCATCGAGGGCCTCGACGACCTGCTCGCCGGCCCCTCAGCCATCGCGTTCATCGTCGGCGACCCGGTGGAGACGGCCAAGGGGCTGCGTGATTTCGCCAAGGCCAACCCGCTGCTCGTGATCAAGGGCGGCGTCCTCGACGGCAAGTCGTTGACGACGGACGAGATCAAGAAGCTGGCGGACCTGGAGTCGCGCGAGGTGCTCCTCGCCAAGCTCGCAGGGGCGATGAAGGCGTCGCTGAGCAACGCCGTCTCGCTGTTCAACGCGCCCCTCGCGCAGACCGCCCGGTTGTTGGGGGCGCTGCAACAGAAGGCGGAGCAGGACCCTGCGGTCCTGGGTGGCGGCGCCGGTGTCGCCATCACGGCGCCGGTCGCTGAGGACGCATCCGCGTCCGACGAGGCCCCAGCCGAGGTCGTCGCGGTCGAGGTCGTCGCGGAGGAGTTCGTCGAGTCGGCGGCTGCCCCCGAGACCATCGCGTCCGAGGAGACCACCGAGGCCTGACGGCCCGGAGACGAAGTCAACCCTTCGGCCCCAGGGCCGCAGAAACCAGGAAGGACGCCGACATGGCGAAGCTGAGCACCGAGGACCTGCTCGACGCGTTCAAGGAGATGACGCTGATCGAGCTGTCCGAGTTCGTGAAGAAGTTCGAAGAGGTCTTCGAGGTCACTGCGGCTGCTCCGGTGGCTGTCGCGGCCGTGGCGGCCCCCGGTGGGGCCGGCGGTGACGCCGCCGCCGTGGCCGAGGAGCAGGACGAGTTCGACGTCGTCCTCGAGGACGCCGGCGAGAAGAAGATCCAGGTCATCAAGGAGGTGCGCAGCCTGACCAGCCTGGGCCTGAAGGAGGCCAAGGACCTGGTCGAGAGCACCCCGAAGCCGGTCCTGGAGAAGGTCAACAAGGAAGCCGCCGCCAAGGCCAAGGAGGCTCTCGAGGCCGCTGGCGCCAAGGTGTCGGTCAAGTAGCACCTCGCCCCGGTCGGTCCTCCGACCGGCTGGCCGCGTCGTCCGGGCGGTCCCGCATACCTGCGGGGCCGCCCGTCGATGTCTGCGCCCGAACGTCGGTTCCCCGGCGGCCTCGGGTCGATCACGATTGGCGGCACGCGGTCCCCAGGTGCTTGACGGCGGCCCGAACCCTCCGTCATGCTGCCGCCGTCCGACCGGGACCGCTCGACCCTCCGGGGTGGTTCGGGTCCCCCGGTCGGGTACTGCTTCTTCGAGCTCGGCCGGAGGCGCGGCTGGACGGCTGCGGCGCTCGCCGCTATGCTGTCGCTTTGCGCTGCCCCATTCCCTTGCTCCACGCCCACTTGTCTGGCTGAGCGTGGAGTGTTTGGCTGCGCGCGGTAACCGAGCCCGGAAGGACGCCTCTTGGCCCCCTCGCGTAACCCTGCCACGTCTTCCACCGCCGCCGCGAGTACTGCTCCCGAACGCGTCACCTTCGCCAAGATCCGCGAACCGTTGGCCGTTCCCGACCTCCTGGCCCTCCAAGTCGACAGCTTCGACTGGCTGATGGGCAACGAAGTCTGGCAGTCCCGTGTCGCTGCCGCCCTCGAGGCGGGTCGCCCGATCCCGGCCAAGTCGGGGTTGGAGGAGATCTTCGAGGAGATCAGCCCGATCGAGGACTTCTCCGGGACCATGTCGCTGACCTTCCGCGACCACCGGTTCGAGCCGGCCAAGAACTCCGTGGACGAGTGCAAGGACCGGGACTTCACCTACGCGGCCCCGCTGTTCGTGACCGCTGAGTTCATGAACCACGAGACCGGCGAGATCAAGTCCCAGACCGTCTTCATGGGCGACTTCCCGCTGATGACCAACAAGGGCACGTTCATCATCAACGGCACCGAGCGGGTCGTGGTGTCCCAGCTGGTCCGGTCGCCGGGGGTCTACTTCGAGCGCTCGGTCGACAAGACCTCCGACAAGGACATCTACACGTCGAAGATGATCCCGTCGCGCGGCGCGTGGCTCGAGTTCGAGATCGACAAGAAGGACATCGTCAGCGTCCGGATCGACCGCAAGCGCAAGCAGAACGTCACCGTGCTGCTGAAGGCGCTCGGCTGGGACGACGCCAGGATCCTCGAGGAGTTCGGCCAGTACGACTCGATGCGTCAGACCCTGGAGAAGGACCACACCACCGGCCAGGACGACGCACTCCTCGACATCTACCGCAAGCTGCGTCCGGGCGAGCCCCCCACCCGGGAAGCCGCGCAGACGCTGCTGGACAACCTGTACTTCAACTCCAAGCGCTACGACCTGGCCAAGGTCGGTCGGTACAAGATCGACAAGAAGCTGGGTCTCGAGCTGCCCCTGGAGTCGTCGGTGCTCACCACCGACGACATCGTGGCGACCATCAAGTACATCGTCGCGCTGCACGCCGGCGAGACCACCGTCTCGGCGCCGGCCGGAGACCTCGTGGTCGAGGTCGACGACATCGACCACTTCGGCAACCGTCGCCTGCGCACCGTGGGCGAGCTGATCCAAAACCAGGTCCGTACCGGCCTGGCCCGCATGGAGCGGGTCGTCCGCGAGCGTATGACCACCCAGGACGTCGAGGCGATCACGCCCCAGACGCTGATCAACATCCGACCGGTCGTGGCCTCCATCAAGGAGTTCTTCGGGACCAGCCAGCTGTCGCAGTTCATGGACCAGACCAACCCGCTCGCCGGCCTGACCCACAAGCGCCGGCTGTCCGCGCTCGGCCCCGGCGGCCTGTCGCGCGAGCGGGCGGGCTTCGAGGTGCGCGACGTGCACCCGTCCCACTACGGCCGCATGTGCCCCATCGAGACGCCCGAAGGCCCGAACATCGGCCTGATCGGCTCGCTGTCCACGTACGGCCGGGTCAACGCCTTCGGGTTCATCGAGACGCCATACCGCAAGGTGGTCAAGGGCCGGGTCACCGACCAGATCGACTACCTGACCGCCGACGAGGAAGACCGGCACGTCATCGCCCAGGCCAACGAGCCGATCGAGGACAACGGCGTGTTCGTCGGCGACCGCGTGCTCGTGCGCACGAAGGGTGGCGAGGTCGACTACGTCCACCCGTCCGACGTCGACTACATGGACGTCTCGCCGCGCCAGATCTGGTCGGTCGCCACCGCCTTGATCCCGTTCCTGGAGCACGACGACGCCAACCGCGCGCTGATGGGCTCGAACATGCAGCGCCAGGCCGTGCCGCTGCTTCGTCCCGAGTCGCCGCTGGTCGGCACCGGCATGGAGTACCGCGCTGCCAAGGACGCCGGTGACGTGATCACGGCCGAGGCCCCCGGTGTGGTCACCGAGGTCGCCGCCGACCACATCACGGTGGAGCAGGACGACGGCGTCCACCGCACGTACCGCGTCGCCAAGTTCACGCGCTCCAACCAGGGCACCTCGTACAACCAGAAGCCGATCGTCAGCGACGGTCAGCGGGTCGAGTTCGGTCAGGTCATCGCCGACGGACCGAGCACGGACGAGGGCGAGCTGGCACTCGGCAAGAACCTGCTCGTGGCGTTCATGTCCTGGGAGGGTCACAACTACGAAGACGCGATCATCTTGTCCGAGCGGCTGGTCAAGGACGACGTCCTCTCCTCGATCCACATCGAGGAGCACGAGGTCGACGCCCGCGACACCAAGCTCGGTCCCGAGGAGATCACCCGGGACATCCCGAACGTCTCCGAGGAGGTCCTGGCCGACCTCGACGACCGCGGGATCATCCGGATCGGCGCCGAGGTTCGCACCGGCGACATCCTGGTCGGCAAGGTCACGCCCAAGGGCGAGACCGAGCTCACGCCCGAGGAGCGGCTGCTGCGCGCGATCTTCGGGGAGAAGGCCCGCGAGGTGCGTGACACGTCGCTGAAGGTCCCCCACGGAGAGTCCGGCGTGATCATCGGCGTGCGGGTCTTCGAGCGGGAGAACGGCGACGAGCTGCCGCCCGGCGTCAACGAGCTCGTGCGGGTCTACGTCGCGCAGAAGCGCAAGATCACCGAGGGGGACAAGCTCGCTGGTCGCCACGGGAACAAGGGCGTCATCGCGAAGATCCTGCCCGAGGAGGACATGCCGTTCCTCGAGGACGGGACCCCCGTCGACGTCGTCCTCAACCCGCTCGGGGTGCCCGGACGGATGAACGTCGGTCAGGTGCTCGAGACCCACCTGGGATGGGTCGCGAAGACCGGCTGGGACGTCGAAGGGACGCCGGCGTGGGCTCGCGGTCTGTCCGAGCGGGCGCGCAGCTCGGAGCCGGGAACCAACCTCGCCACCCCTGTCTTCGACGGTGCCCGCGAGGAGGAGATCACCGGTCTCCTCGCGTCGACGCGGCCCAACCGCGACGGCGTGCAGCTCATCGGCGGATCGGGCAAGGCGCACATGTTCGACGGGCGAACCGGCGAGCCGTTCCCCGAGCCGATCTCGGTGGGCTACATCTACATCCTGAAGCTGCTCCACCTCGTCGACGACAAGATCCATGCCCGGTCGACCGGCCCCTACAGCATGATCACCCAGCAGCCGCTCGGTGGTAAGGCGCAGTTCGGTGGTCAGCGGTTCGGCGAGATGGAGGTGTGGGCGCTCGAGGCGTACGGCGCCGCGTACGCCCTCCAGGAGCTGCTCACCATCAAGTCCGACGACGTCCTGGGCCGCGTGAAGGTCTACGAGGCCATCGTCAAGGGCGAGAACATTCCGGAACCAGGCATCCCGGAGTCGTTCAAGGTGCTGATCAAGGAGATGCAGTCGCTGTGCCTGAACGTCGAGGTGCTGTCCAGCGACGGTCTCTCGATCGAGATGCGCGAGACCGACGACGAAGTCTTCCGCGCAGCTGAAGAACTCGGTATCGACCTGTCCCGGCGTGAGCCGAGCAGCGTCGAAGAGGTCTGAGATCGAGTCGGGTCACGGCCGAACGCCCTGACCTGACTCCCCGGGCCCGGTGACGACGGAACTACGTAAAGGACGACCCCTTGCTCGACGTCAACTACTTCGACGACCTGCGGATCGGTCTGGCCACTGCTGAGGACATTCGGCAGTGGTCCCACGGCGAGGTCAAGAAGCCGGAGACCATCAACTACCGCACCCTCAAGCCGGAGAAGGACGGACTCTTCTGCGAGAAGATCTTCGGTCCGACCCGCGACTGGGAGTGCTACTGCGGCAAGTACAAGCGGGTGCGCTTCAAGGGCATCATCTGTGAGCGCTGTGGGGTCGAGGTCACCCGGGCCAAGGTGCGCCGTGAGCGCATGGGCCACATCGAGCTGGCCGCGCCGGTCACCCACATCTGGTACTTCAAGGGTGTTCCGAGCCGACTCGGCTACCTGCTCGACCTGGCGCCGAAGGACCTCGAGAAGGTCATCTACTTCGCCGCCTACATGATCACCTGGGTCGACGAGGACGGTCGGCACCGCGACCTGCCGTCGCTCGAGGCGAAGATCTCCATGGAGCGCGAGCAGCTCGAGCGCAAGCGGGACTCCGACGTCGAGACCCGGCAGCAGAAGCTCGAGGCCGACCTCGCTGCCCTCGAGGCCGAAGGGGCCAAGAGCGACGTGCGCCGCAAGGTGCGCGAGTCCGCCGAGCGCGAGATGGCGCAGATCCGCAAGCGGGCCGACGCCGAGGTCGACCGTCTCACCAACGTGTGGGACCGGTTCAAGGGCCTGAAGGTGCAAGACCTCGAAGGCGACGAGCTGCTCTACCGCGAGATGCGCGACCGGTTCGGCATGTACTTCCGCGGCGGGATGGGCGCCCAGGCGATCAAGGACCGGCTCGAGAGCTTCGACCTCGCAGCCGAGGCCGAGCGCCTGCGCGAGATCATCGCCACCGGCAAGGGCCAGAAGAAGACCCGCGCACTGAAGCGGCTCAAGGTCGTCTCGGCGTTCCTGAACACCCGCAACAGCCCCATGGGCATGGTCCTCGACGCTGTCCCGGTGATCCCGCCGGACCTGCGTCCGATGGTCCAGCTCGATGGTGGTCGGTTCGCGACCAGCGACCTCAACGACCTGTACCGCCGGGTGATCAACCGGAACAACCGCCTCAAGCGGCTGCTCGACCTCGGGGCGCCGGAGATCATCGTCAACAACGAGAAGCGGATGCTGCAGGAGGCCGTGGACGCGCTGTTCGACAACGGTCGTCGTGGGCGTCCGGTCACCGGCCCGGGCAACCGGCCCCTGAAGTCCCTGTCCGACATGCTCAAGGGCAAGCAGGGACGCTTCCGGCAGAACCTGCTCGGCAAGCGCGTCGACTACTCCGGCCGTTCGGTGATCGTCGTCGGCCCGCAGCTGAAGCTGCACCAGTGCGGCCTGCCCAAGCAGATGGCGCTGGAGCTGTTCAAGCCGTTCGTCATGAAGCGGCTGGTCGACCTGAACCACGCGCAGAACATCAAGTCGGCCAAGCGCATGGTGGAACGTCAGCGCCCCGTCGTGTGGGACGTCCTCGAAGAGGTCATCTCCGAGCACCCGGTGCTGCTCAACCGTGCTCCCACGCTGCACCGCCTGGGCATCCAGGCCTTCGAGCCGCAACTGGTCGAGGGCAAGGCGATCCAGATCCACCCGCTGGTCTGCACCGCCTTCAACGCCGACTTCGACGGCGACCAGATGGCCGTGCACCTGCCGTTGTCGGCCGAGGCCCAGGCCGAGGCGCGGATCCTGATGCTGTCGAGCAACAACATCCTGTCGCCGGCGCACGGTCGCCCGATCACGTCGCCGACGCAGGACATGGTGCTGGGCATCTACTTCCTGACCGGCGACCGCGACGGTCTCACCGGCGAGGGTCAGAGCTACTCGTCGCTGGCCGAGGCGACCATGGCCTTCGACGCCGGCGTGCTCGCGGTGCAGGCCAAGATCAAGATCCGGTTGCGGGACGTCGTTCCGCCGGAGGGCTGGACTGCGCCCGAGGGCTGGGCGCCGGGTGAGTCGGCGACGATCGAGACCACGCTCGGCCGCGCGCTGCTCAACGAGGCCCTGCCGGTGGACTACCCGTACGTCAACCGGGTGGTCGACAAGAAGCAGCTGTCGGCGATCGTCAACGACCTCGCCGAGCGCTATCCCAAGGTCGAGGTGGCCGCCACGCTCGACGCGTTGAAGGACACCGGCTTCCACTGGGCCACGCGGTCCGGAGTCACGATCTCGATCGAGGACGTGGTGACCCCGCCGACCAAGGCGGCGACGCTGGACACCTTCGAGGGCAAGGCGGAGAAGGTCCAGAGCCAGTACGAGAAGGGTCTGATCACCGACGACGAGCGTCGTCAGGAGCTCATCGAGATCTGGACGCAGGCGACCAACGAGGTCGCCAAGGAGATGGAGGACCACTTCCCGGCGAACAACCCGATCTGGATGATGGTCCACTCGGGCGCCCGAGGGAACATGATGCAGGTGCGTCAGATCGCCGGCATGCGTGGTCTGGTGGCGAACCCGAAGGGCGAGATCATCCCGCGCCCGATCAAGTCCAACTTCCGCGAGGGCTTGTCGGTGCTGGAGTACTTCATCTCCACGCACGGCGCTCGTAAGGGTCTTGCCGACACCGCGCTGCGGACCGCCGACTCCGGGTACCTCACCCGCCGTCTGGTGGACGTGTCGCAGGACGTCATCGTCCGCGAGGACGACTGTGGCACCGACCGTGGGCTGACCCTGCCCATCGCGGTCACGGCCGCGGACGGGTCGTTGCGCAAGACCGACAACGTCGAGACCAGCATCTACTCGCGCACGGTGGCCGAGGACGTCGAGGCCGGGGGCGAGACGATCCTCCCCGCCGGCACGCTGCTCGGCGACCCCGAGATCGACTTCCTGATCTCACGCGGTGTCGGCGAGCTCAAGGTGCGCAGTGTCCTGACCTGCGAGAGCAAGAAGGGCACCTGCGCCATGTGCTACGGCCGCTCGCTGGCGAGCGGCAAGCTGGTCGACGTCGGCGAAGCGGTCGGCATCATCGCCGCCCAGTCGATCGGCGAGCCAGGCACCCAGCTCACGATGCGCACCTTCCACACCGGTGGTGTGGCTGGTGAGGACATCACGCACGGTCTGCCGCGTGTGGTCGAGTTGTTCGAGGCGCGCACGCCCAAGGGCAACGCCCCGATCGCCGAGGCGTCCGGACGGGTGCGGATCGACGACACCGACAAGGACCGCCACATCGTCGTCGTCCCGGACGACGGATCCGAGGAGACCAAGTACAAGGTCTCCAAGCGGAGCCGGCTGCTCGTGGGCGAAGGCGACCATGTCGAGGTCGGTCAGCAGCTGCTGGTGGGTGCGGTCGATCCGAAGCAGGTGCTGCGGATCCTGGGCCCGCGCAAGGTCCAGGAGTACCTGACCGGCCAGGTCCAGGACGTGTACCGCAGCCAGGGCGTGTCGATCCACGACAAGCACATCGAGGTCATCGTCCGCCAGATGCTGAAGCGGGTGACGATCATCGAGTCCGGCGACGCCGAGATGTTGCCCGGCGAGCTGGTCGAGCGGGCGCGCTTTGAGGAGGCGAACCGGCAGATCGTGGCCCAGGGTGGCCAGCCGGCGTCCGGGCGTCCGGAGCTGATGGGGATCACCAAGGCGTCGCTGGCCACCGAGTCGTGGCTGTCCGCGGCGTCCTTCCAGGAGACGACCCGGGTGCTCACCGACGCCGCGATCCAGGCGAAGTCGGACCCGTTGCTCGGTCTGAAGGAGAACGTGATCATCGGCAAGCTGATCCCGGCCGGCACCGGGTTGCCCCGGTACCGCAACATCCGGGTGGAGCCCACCGAGGAGGCGAAGGCGGCCATGTACTCGA
>Ga0302321_100002524_pt1 | contig 15686 bp, 6 predicted proteins | sample Fen_T0_1_FD_202505 | JGI IMG/M metagenome (GOLD analysis project Ga0302321, IMG submission 202505) | Peat permafrost microbial communities from Stordalen Mire near Abisko, Sweden - Fen_T0_1 | ecosystem: Environmental > Terrestrial > Soil > Wetlands > Permafrost | place: Sweden: Abisko...
CGGTTCCTCACCCCCGCCAACGCCACCTTCCGGGCCACCACCACGGACGTCGACCTGGCCGGGTTCTCCATCCCCCGCGACCAGCTCGTCCGGCTGACCTTCCCGACGGCGAACCGCGATCCCCGCAAGTTCACCGATCCCGACACCTTCGACGCCGGCCGGAATCCCAACCCGCACCTCGGGTTCGGTCACGGGAACCATTTCTGCCTCGGCCGGCAGATGATCAGGGTGGAGACCGGGATCGTGTTCAACCTGCTGCTGGACCGCTTCGACCGGATCGCCGTCGACCCGGACGTCGCGCCGGCCTTCTTCGCCTCCCCGGACTTCACCGGGGTCAAGTCCCTCACCGTCCGCGCCGGCTGACCCCTCGGCCGACCCGCACCCGGAATCACTGGAGGAACCGAACCATGAGCCGCTTCACCGAGCGCTGGGGATTCAGCGCGGACCGCTTCTGGTTGCGCGGCGAGCAGCCGCCCGAGCGGGTGACCTTCGATCCGGAGCTCAACCGCTGGAACGTGTTCGGCCACCCGGAGGTCCTGGAGATCTTCAAGGACACCGAGTCCTTCGGCGTCGACTCGACCCGGCTGTTCGACCTGGACGCCGACAGCCGGCGGTACATCGACGGCGACATCTCCCAGATGGTCGGCCTGGAGCACGCCAACGCCCGCAAGCAGGTGGGACGCTGGTTCACCCCGAAGGCGATCGGCGACCTGCAGACCCGCATCCACAAGGTCGCGGACGAGTTGCTCACCGACCTCGCCGACCGCAAGCAGTTCGACATCCTGGACGACTTCGTCGAGGACATCACCTCCATCATCTTCAGCCAGATGCTCGGCACCCCGGTCGAGGAGCGGGACATGCTGAAGGTGAAGGACGAGCCGATGAACTACGAGGTCGAACAGGGCGACGAGGGGTATTTCGAGGGCCTCGTGGCGCCGCTGGCCCCGCTGCGCGACTTCATCGGCCGGGCCGTGGACGCCGCCCGGGAACGGCCGGGGGACGACCTGCTGAGCCTGATGGTGCAGTTCCGCACGCTGACCGGCGAGCCGATGAGCCGGGACGAGATCATCAATTTCGGGATCAGCATCCTCGGCGCCGGCCGCCTCGCCACCCCCATGCTCATCGGGAACGCCCTGATGTGCCTGGAGTCGTTCCCCGACCAGGCGGCGATGGTGCGCGCGGACCGCTCGCTCGTCGGGCCGATGATCGAGGAGACCATGCGGTTCATGAGCCCGGGCAACCAGTCGGCCCGCGCCACGAACCTGGACGTCGTCGTGGACGGCACGAAGATCCCCAAGGACCAGTTCGTGGTGCTCTGGCTGGGACCGGCCAACCGCGACCCGCGGGCGTTCGCCGACCCGAACCGCTTCGACCTGACCCGCGACCCGAACCCGCACCTGGGCTTCGGCCACGGCGCCTACTACTGCATGGGCGCGCAGCTGGTCCGGATGGAGACGAAGATCATCTTCAATCTGCTGCTGGACCGCTTCCCGACCCTCCGCATCGACCCGGACCGGCCGGTCGTGCACTTCGCCTCGCCGGAGTTCACCGGGCCGAGCGCGATGACGGTCCTCGTCGACTGACCGGCGGGACCACGGCCGGAACCCTCGCCACATTCGACGCTCCCGGACGGAGCGCTCCCGGAAGGAGAAGGGCATGACCGTTGCGGCCCAGCACGACGGCACGACGACCGGAGACGGGCCGGTGAGGAAGGTCGTCATCGTCGGCGGAGGCACCGCCGGATGGATGACCGCGTCCTACCTCGTGGCCGCGTTCGGCGACCGGATCGAGGTGACGCTGGTCGAGTCCGCCAACGTCACCACGGTCGGCGTCGGCGAGGCCACCTTCAGCGACATCCGGCACTTCTTCGAGTTCCTCCGGCTGGAGGAGCACGAGTGGATGCCGGCGTGCAACGCGACCTACAAGCTCGCGGTGCGGTTCGAGAACTGGCGGCAGCCGGGGCACCACTTCTACCACCCGTTCGAGCAGCTGCGGTCCGTCGACGGGTTCCTGCTCACCGACTGGTGGTTGCGCTACCCGAGCACGAGCCGGTTCGACGCCGACTGCTTCGTCATGGCGGCCCTGTGCGACGCCGGCCGCAGCCCCCGCCACCTCGACGGCGCGCTCATCGACCAGGACTTCGTCGAGCAGGACCGGTCGGGCGGCAGCGGCCGGACCACGATCCTGGAGTACCAGGGCGCGCAGTTCCCCTACGCCTACCACTTCGAGGCGCACCTGCTCGCGAAGTTCCTCGCCCGTTACGGCACCGACCGGGGCGTGCGGCACGTCTTCGACGACGTCGTCGACGTCCGCCTGGACGAGCGCGGCTGGATCGACCACATCGTCACGGCCGAGCACGGGGAGGTCCGCGGCGACCTCTACGTCGACTGCACCGGCTTCCGGGCCCTGCTCCTGAACAAGGCGCTCGACGAGCCGTTCGTCTCCTTCCAGGACAGCCTCCCCAACGACAGCGCCGTCGCCCTGCAGGTGCCGCTGGACATGGCGTCCACCCCGATCCGCCCGTGCACCACGGCGACGGCGCAGGACGCGGGCTGGATGTGGACCATCCCGCTGATCTCGCGGATCGGGACGGGGTACGTGTACTCCCGGGAGTACTGCGAGCCCGAGGAGGCCGAGCGCGCGCTGCGCGCGTTCGTCGGCCCGGCCGCCGCCGACGTCGAGGCGAACCACATCCGGATGCGGATCGGGCGCAGCGCCCGCTCCTGGGTCGCCAACTGCGTCGCCGTCGGGCTGTCGAGCGGGTTCGTCGAGCCCCTGGAGAGCACCGGCATCTTCTTCATCCACCACGCCGTCGAGCAGCTGGTGCGGTACTTCCCCGGCGGCGACTGGGACCCGCAGCTGCGCACCCTCTACAACCAGTCGATCACCCACGTGATGGAGGGCGTGCGGGAGTTCCTGTGCCTGCACTACCGGGCCGCGAAGCGGTCCGACACCCGGTACTGGCGGGACGCCCGGACCCGCGCCGTCCCGGACGCCCTGGAGGAGCGCCTGCAGCAGTGGGCGACGAAACTGCCGGAGGCCTCGACGGTCTACCCGCACTACCACGGGCTGCCGCCGTACTCCTACAACTGCATCCTCCTCGGGGCCGGCGGGCTCCCGGTGCGGCCCTCGCCGGCGCTGGCGATGGCCGACGAGAAGGCCGCCCTGGCGGCGTTCCAGGAGATCCGCGAGAAGGGCGCCCGGCTGGTCGCGCAGCTGCCCACCCAGAACGAGTACTTCGCCCGGATGCGGGCCGACGCGGCCTCGGGATGAGCGTCGTCGGGACGAGGGAGGAGCCGGCGGCGCGGACGGTCGACCCCGCGGAGTTCCGGGCGCTCATGGCCACCATCCCCGCAGGCGTGTCCGTCATCACCGCCACGGGGGCGGACGGCCGGCCCCGCGGCATGACGTGCTCGTCGGTGTGCAGCGTCGCGGTCGACCCCCCGACGCTGCTGGTCTGCCTCCGCGAGGGCAGCCCGACGCTCGCCGCCGTCCTGGAACGGTCCACCTTCGCCGTGAACCTCCTCACCGACCGGGCCCGGGACGTCGCGGCGCTCTTCGCCTCCGGCGCCCCCGACCGCTTCGACCGGGTCCGGTGGGCCGGCGGGCCCGGCGTCGCGGGCCCGCACCTGGTCGCGGACGCGCACACCGTCGCGGACTGCCGGATCGCCCTGACCACGCGCGTGGGCGACCACGTGGTCGTGTTCGGCGAGGTCCTCGCCGTCAGCCGCACGGACGGCGGGTCGCCCCGTCCGCTCCTCTACGGGATGCGCCGGTACTGGTCGCTGGAGCTCTGCAGCGAGGCCGAGGACGCCGCGACACGGTGCTGAGACGGCGCCGGGGACGGGAGGCTCCCGGGCCTCCCGTCCCCGGCGTCACCGGCGTCCCGACGACGCGCGTCCTCGGCCAGCTGCCGCCCCAGCCCGTCGAGGACGACGTCCAGGCCCATCTCGAAGCTCTTCTCGGGCGCGCCGTAGTAGTCGCCGTCGTCGACCGTCTCGAGGCGGGCGCGCAACCGCGGGAACTGCATGGCGATCGACTTCTGGTGCGCGACCAGCTCGCGCAGGCGCCGGCGCGGGTCACCCCCGAGCCGGCGCAGCCGCGCGTCCAGCTCCGCCGACGCCGACGCGCCGAAGGCGCTGCCGAGCACGAACATGAAGACGATCGCCGCCGCCCGGTCGGCCTCCGCCCCGGCGAAGCCGGCCAGCTCGTAGACCGCCAGGTTGTGGTCGTCGTGGCGGGCCTTGGCGGGTCCGTAGAGCACCTGGGAACTCATCGCCTGGACCAGCCACGGATGCCGGGTGAGCATCGCGTACTGGCCGCGCGCCATGTCCGCGGCGCAGTCCCGCCACGCGGTCTTCTCCAGGTCGGGCAGGGGGATCTCGGTCCAGGAGGCCTCGCTGGCGAGCACGAGCAGGTTGTCCTTGCTGCCGATGTGCCAGTACATCGTCGTCGCGGCGGTCCCCAAGCGGTCACCGAGATTGCGCATCCGCAAGCCGGCAAGCCCTTGCTCGTCGAGCAGTTCGACCGCGGTACGTACGATCTTCTCCCGGGTCAAGGTCTCGCGCGTCATGCCTTCCACGATACGGCACGACCCGTCCGTAAGTGCTGCGGGACGATACCGGACGGCGCCGGACGAGCCCGGGAGAAGACGCGCGGCGGGGCCGCCCGGAAGCGATTCAGGGGACGGCGCCGACGCGCCGTCCACCCGACCCGCCCCGGGCGGCCCCGGAGGGTGCTAATCGCGCCGGACCCGCAACGACCGGACGCCCAGCAGATCCTGCGTGGGGAAGAAGTCCGGCGGCACGTCCGGGTCGACGGACAGTTTCGGGAAACGGTCCATCAGCCGGTTCAGCGCGACGCGGCCCTGCATCTTGGCCAGGTGCGAGCCGATGCAGAAGTGCGCGCCCTGGCCGAATCCGAGGTGCGGGTTCGGCGACCGGGTCACGTCGAAGACGTCGGGGTTCTCGAACCGGCGCGGGTCACGGTTGGCCGCCCCCAGCCAGGGCAGGACCATCTGGTCGGCCGGGATCCGCACGCCAGACAGCTCCACCTCGGTCGTGGTGCGCCGCGACAGGGTCGCCGACGGCGGCAGCGTGCGCAGCACCTCGTCGAGGGCCCCCGGCACCAGGGACCGGTCCTGCCGGACCCGCTCGAACTGCGCGGGGTCGGCGTCCAGGCACACCACGGCGTTGCCGATCATCAGCGTGGTGGGGATGTGCCCGGCGCCCAGCAGGAAGTTGACGATGTTGACGACCGCGTTCTCGGTGAGCGGCTCGCCGTCCACCTCCGCGGCGAGCAGCCGGCTCACGACGTCGTCCCGCGGGTGGGCGCGCCGGTCGGCGACCTGGGCGCGCATGTACTCCAGCAGCGGAAGGAACTCCTCGACCGCCTGCTCCACGCCCTCCTGCGCGTCCTCGGCGAGGAAGGTGAGCCCGTTCATCTGTTCGATGATCTTGGTGGAGTGGTGGATGAACAGGTCCCGGTCGCTGCTCGGGATCCCGAGCAGGTCGGCGATGACGATCACCGGCAGCGGGTAGGCCAGGTCCGCCACCAGATCGACGGCGTCCTCGTCCTTGGCCTCGATCACGTCCAGCAGCTCGTCGGTGATCGCGGTGACCCTCGCCTCCAGGCCCGCGACGACCTTGGGGGTGAACACGTTGCTGACCAGCCGGCGGTACTTCAGGTTCTCCGGCGGGTCCATCTGGGTCATGTCGCCCTCGAGGTAGGCCGGGTCGATCTGGACGGCCGCCAGGTCGACCGTCCGGTTCGAGAAGGTCTTCGAGTCACCCAGGACGGTCACCACGTCCTGGTAGCCGTAGACGTTCCAGGCGTTGAACCTCTCGTCGAACTGCACCTCGGGATCGGGCCGGACACCCCACAGCCAGGGAATCTCCGGATGAATGTTCCACCGCTCGACAACGGAAACCATCGTGTGCCTCCTTCAGTTGGTCGTCGTCGCATCCATGGCGATGCGCAGGCTCCGTGGCCGCATATCGGTCCAGTTCTCGTCCACGTACTTCAGGCACTCCTGCCGGGGCGCCTGCCCGAACACCGGGCGCCACCCCGCCGGCACGGCCGCGAACACCGGCCACAGCGAGTGCTGTTCCTCGTCGTTCACCACCACGAGGAACCGGCCCTCGTCGTCGTCGAACGGGTTGGTGCTCATACGTCCCCTTCCTGGGTGTCGCCTGCCTCGAGGGCGGCCAGCCGGTCGCCGAGGATCTGCGCGATCTCGGCGGCGGGGCCGGGCAGGTAGAGGTCCTCGTGCACGGCGTCGACGTCGTGCACGGCGACGACGCCGTCGATGTGGGGGCGCCACAGGGCCGCCGAGGGCCCCGCGGTGCCCTGCGCCGCGCGCAGGAGCACGGCGTCCCCGCGGTAGACCGGCGAGGCGAAGTCCACCGCGTGGGCCACCTGGTTCATGACGACCGCGACGGCGTTGGTGACGAAGGCGTCGTCCTCGTCCGCCCCCGACGTCGGCGCGCTCGTGAAGTGCGCGCGGAAGTGGTCGCGGGCCACCTGCTCGGTGGGGGCCAGGTCGCGCACCAGGTGGTTGCCCGGCGCGCCGTCGATCAGCCCCAGCAACCCGACGCGGTGCCCGAGCCGCTGCAGCTCCGCGGCGACGGCGTGCGCGTAGGTGCCGCCGATCGAGTACCCGACCAGGTGGAAGGGACCCTCCGGCTGCACGGCCAGGACCTCGCCGACGTAGTCGTGCACCAGCTCGTCGATCGACCCCGGCAGCGGGGTGCCCTTGTGCAGCCCCTTGGCCTGCAGCCCGTGGACCGTCCGGTCGGCGGGCAGCCCCGCGACGATCCCGAAGTAGGGCCAGCACAGCCCGCCGCCGGGGTGGACGAACCAGAGCGGGCTCCGCCCGGTCCCCGCCGCGCGCAGGGTGAGTACCGGGGCGAACGGGTCCGACACCTCGGCGCCGCCGTCCCCGCCGTCCAGCCGGGCGGCGAGCCCGGCCACGGTCGGCGCGTCGAACACCGTCCGGATCGCCACCTCCACCCCGAGCACCGTCCGGATCCGGGCGATGAGCCGGGTGACGAGCAGCGAGTGGCCGCCCAGGGCGAAGAAGTCGTCGTCGACGCCGATCCGGTCCAGGTCGAGCACCTCCGCGAACAGGCCGCAGAGGATCTCCTGGCAGGCCGTCCGCGGGGCGCGGCCGACCGGCGCCCGCACGACGTCGGGGGCCGGCAGGGCCCGCCGGTCCACCTTGGCGCTCGGCGTGAGCGGGATCTCGTCGATGCACAGCAGCGCGCCCGGGACCAGGTGGTCGGGCAGCCGCTCGCGCAGGTACGCCCGCAGCGCGGCCGGCAGGTCGCCGTCCGGGACGCCGTCGACGGCGCCGGGCTCCGGGACGACGTAGCCCACCAGGCGCCGCCGCCCGCCGCGGTCGTCGACGACGGCGACCGCCCCCCGGACGGCGGGATGCGACCGCAGCGCCGCCTCGACCTCGCCCAGCTCGACCCGGAAGCCGCGGATCTTCACCTGGTCGTCGACCCGGCCGAGGAACGTCAGTCCCCTTTCGGGGTGCCGGCTGACGACGTCGCCGGTGCGGTACATCCGGGTGCCGGGCCGGTCGAACGGGCAGGCGACGAACCGCTCGGCCGTCAGGCCGGGGCGGCCCGCGTAGCCGCGCGCCAGGGCGGGCCCGGCGAGGTAGAGCTCGCCGGGCACGCCGTCGGCCACCGGGCGCAGCGCGCCGTCGAGCACGAACGCCTGGACGCCGGGGAACGGGCGCCCGATCCCGGGCGGGGCGCCGTCGACCGCCAGCGGGTCGCTCATGGTGGCGCACGCCGTCGTCTCGGTCGGCCCGTACACGTTGACCAGGCGGCGCCCGGGTGCGAAGGCGGCGACCAGTTCCGGCGGGGTGACCTCCCCGCCGACCACCAGCGACCGCACGCCCGCCAGCGGCTCCCCCGGCATCGCCGCCAGCACCGCGGGCGGGATCATCGCGTGGGTCACCCCCCGGACGGCGAGGGTGCGGGCGAGCGGGGCCCCCGCGGCCAGGTCGTCCGGCGGCGCCAGGACGACCGCAGCCCCGGAGAGGAGCGCGGTGAAGATCTCGCACAGCGAGACGTCGAAGGCGACCGACGCGAGCTGGAGCATCCGGCTCGCCGGGGTGACCCGCATCCGCTCGACGTGCGCCGCCACCAGGGCCGCCACCCCGCGGTGGGTCACGACGACGCCCTTGGGCCGGCCGGTCGAGCCCGAGGTGTAGATGACGTACGCCGCGGCGTCGAGCCCCGCGTCATCGACGGGGGCGGCCGGGGCCGGGACGGGCGGTGCGCCGTCCGGCAGGTCCACGCGCACCTCGGGCAGGCCGTGCCCGGCGAGCACGGCGGCCGTGACGCCGTCCACGACGGCCAGGGCGGCCCCCGAGTCGGCGAGCACGAACCCGATCCGCGCGGCCGGGTAGGTGTGGTCGACCGGCAGGTACACCCCGCCGGCGCGGGCGACGGCCAGCAGGGCCACCACCAGTTCCGGGGAGCGGCTCACTGCGCACGCCACGACCACCTCCGGTCCGACGCCCCGGGCGGCCAGCACCGCGGCCAGCCGCTCCACCCGCCCGGCGAGCTCCCGGTAGGTCAGCGACGTCTCCCCGAACACGACCGCGGTCGCGTCGGGCGTCGCCACCACCTGCCGGTCGAACAGCTCCCGGACCGTGCGCTCGGTGACCGTGGCCGCGGGCCGCAGGTCGTCGGGCAGGCGGTCCCGCCCGGCCGGGCCCGCCGGGTCCACCCGGCCGAGCGGCTGGTCCGGGTCGGCGACGATCCGGGCCAGGACGGCGGCGAGCCGGGCGGCGACCTGCTCGGCGTCGGTCCGGTCGAACAGGTGCGGCTGGTACTGCAGGACCATCCGCAGGTCCGGGTCGAGCCCGGCCGCGACGCCGAGGGCGTAGTGCGTGCCGCCGCCCACGCCGGTGCTCCCGGCGAGGCGCAGGCCGCCGGTCGCCGCACCGACGGCGTCATCGGCCGGGTCGGCGTCGTCGAGGGGGAAGGTCTCCACCACCAGGGCGGTGTCGAACAGGACGCCACGCCCCACGGCCCGCTGGACGTCGGGCAGGGCGAGCTGGTGGTGGTCGAGGAGGGCCGCCTGGGCGTCCTGCAGGTCGGTGAGGAGGCGGCGCACGCTGTGCCACGGGACCAGGCGGACCCGGACGGGGACCGTGTTGATGAACAGGCCGACCATGGACTCCACCCCGGCGACCGCGGGGGGCCGGCCCGAGACGGTGGCGCCGAACACGACGTCCGAGCGGCCGGTGAGCCCTTCGAGCACGAGCGCCCACGCGGCCTGCAGCACGGTGTTGACCGTCACCCCCAGGTCGGCCGCCCGCTCGACGAGGTCGCGGGCGAGGCCGTGCCCGAGCGGCACGCCGAGCTCCTGCGACCCGTGCCGGGGCGCGCCGTCCACCGCGTGCGGGGCGACCAGGGTCGCCTCGTCGTCGAACCCGTCGAGCTCCTCCCGCCAAGCCGTGACCGAGGCGGCCGGGTCCTGCCGGGCGAGCCAGGCGAGGAAGTCCCGGTAGGGGCGGGCCCGGGGCAGCAGCGCGCCGTCCCCTCCCGCGCCGTCCCCTCCCGCGCCGTCCCCGCCGGAGCCGTAGAGGCGCAGCAGTTCGTGCAGCAGCACCCCCAGCGACCAGCCGTCGACCAGGGCGTGGTGGCAGCTGAGGACGAGCGCGGCCTCGTCGGGCCCGGTGAGCGCGAGCATCAGCCGCAGCATCGGCGGCCGGGCGGGATCGAACCGGGCGGCGCGGTCGGCGTCGAGGCAGCGCTGCAGCGCGGCGGCGCGTCCCGGCTCGTCGAGATCGCGCAGGTCCACCGACCGCCACGGCAGGTCGACGTCGCGCAGCACGAGCTGCACCAGGTCACCGGTGGCGCGCGTGACGAAGGCGGTGCGCAGGGTGGGGTGCCGGTCGAGCAGGGCCCGGGCGGCCCGGTGCAGCCGCCCGGCGTCGACCGGCCCGGCGAGCCGGTAGATCACCTGGACGTGGTAGGGGTCGTACCCGGACCGGTCGGTCAGCGACTCGAACAGCAGCCCCGACTGCAGCGGGGCGGGCGGCCAGACGTCGACCAGGCCCGGGTACCGCTGCTCCCACGCCTCCAGCTCGCGCTGGCCGACGGGCACCAACGGGACGTCGCCGGGTGTCAGGCCCCCGGCGTCCGGCCGCTCCAGGTGGCGGGCGAGGCCCTCCACGGCCCGGCACCACGTGGCGGCGAGCCGCGCCAGGTCCGCCGGGGGCAGCACGCCCTCCGGCGCGCCGAAGGTGGCCACGAGCTGCGGGCCGTCGCCCGTGTCCGTCACCACGACGTTGAGCTCCAGGGCGGCCATGGCGGGCATCCCGGCGTCCAGGGCGGGGGCCAGCCCGACGGCGTCGGGCGCCGGGGTCCACCCCAGGCCGGCGAGCCGCTCGGGCATGTCGGCGGACGACATCCGGCCCAGGTAGTTGAACGACACCTCGCCCGCGGGGCAGGCCGCCAGGACGGCCCTCGTCTCCGGGTTGAGGTAGCGCAGCAGCCCGTAGCCCAGGCCGTGGTCCGGGACGGCCCGCACCTGTTCCTTGACCGCCTTGACGGCCGCGCCCGCGGCCGGGCCGCCGTCGAGCACCTCGGCGACGTCGATGCCGCGCAGGTCCAGCCGGACCGGGTACAGGCTGGTGAACCAGCCCACGGTGCGCGACAGGTCGGCCCCGGGCACCACGGCCTCCTCGCGGCCGTGGCCCTCCAGCCGGATCACCGGCACCGGCCCGGCAGGGCCCGCGAGGGTGGCGGCCAGCGCCGCGAGCAGCCCCTCGTCGACGCCCGCGCGGTAGGCGGCGGGCAGGCGGTCCAGCAGGAGGCCGGTGGTGCGGCCGTCCACCCGCACGGTCCGGCGGTGCACCGTCGACTCCAGGTCGACGGCCGGGTCGAGCGGCCGGCGGCCCACCGGCCGGTCCGGGCCGTCGAGGACCGACCGCCACCAGGCCAGCTCGGCCACCCGGCCGGGGGCGGCGGCCTCGTCGCGCAGGGCGCTCGTCCAGCGCCGCACGGACGTGCCGACCGCCTCGAGGACGGGCGCGCGCCCCTGCCGCACCTGCCGCCAGGCGTCGGCCAGGTCGGGCAGCAGGATCCGCCAGGAGACGCCGTCCACCGCGAAGTGGTGCACGACGACGAGCAGCCGGCCCGGCGCCGTCCCGGCGTCGAACCACACGAACTGCGTCATGACCCCGCCCTCGGGGTCGAGCCGCCCGGCCGCACCGTCCAGCTCGGCGGCGGCCCGCTCGCGCCAGGCGCCGTCCCATCCACCGGGCCACTCCACGCGGTGCAGCAGGCCGGTCACCGGCGTCCCGGGGGCGGCGACGTCGAAGCCGTCCGGTACCAGGCGGGCCCGCAGCACGTCGTGCCGGTCGACGACGGCGGCGATCGTGGCCTCCAGCCCGGCGCCGTCCATCCCGGCGGGCGTGTCGACCACGACGGACATCGCGAACCGGCCGTGGGCGCCGCCGAGGTCGAGCAGGAACCGGGCCATCGGCGGGAGGGGGACGAAGCCGACGCCGCCGCCGTCCAGCTCGCCGAGCGTGACCCGGCCGGCGGGCCGCTCCTGGGCGACCCGGGCCAGCTCCGCCACGGTCCGGCACTGGAAGATCTCCCGCGGGGTCACCTCGACGTCGCGGACCCGCGCCCGGGAAACGACCTGGATCGAGCGGATGCTGTCACCGCCGACGGCGAAGAAGTCGTCGTGGACGCCGACCCGGTCCAGGCCGAGCACGTCCGCGAAGACCTCGGCCAGGACCCGCTCCACGGGCGTGGAGGGAGCCCGGTAGTCCTGCCTGCGGAACGTCGGGGCGGGCAGCGCCGACCGGTCCAGCTTCCCGTTGGCGGCCAGCGGCAACCGGTCCAGGACGACGATCGCGGAGGGGACCATGTACTCCGGCAGGCGGGTGGCGACGAACCGGCGCACGTCGTCCGGCACCGGCTCGGCCCCGGGATCGGCGGGCACCACGTACCCCACCAGGTGCCGCACCTCGCCGGGGCCGTCCACGACGGCGACGACGGCCTGCGCCGTCCCGGGGTGCTCGGCCAGCGCGGCCTCCACCTCGGCGGCCTCGATCCTCAGGCCCCGGATCTTGACCTGGGTGTCCGCCCGGCCCAGGTACTCCAGCGTCCCGTCGGCGTCGCGGCGGGCCAGGTCGCCGGTCCGGTACATCCGCGCGCCGGGCGGGCCGAAGGGGTCCGGCACGAACCGGTGCGCGGTGAGAGCCGGGTCGGCGAGGTAGCCGCGGGCGACCTCGCCGCCGACGTACAGCTCGCCGGTCACGCCCGGCGGCACCGGGGCCAGCCCGGCGCCGAGCACGTAGGCGCGCATGGTGTCGAGCGGCCGGCCGATCGGCACCGCCGGGACGGCGTCCCAGTCCCGGTCCGGGTCGCAGGCGTGGATCGTGGCGTAGAAGCTCTCGGTCTGCCCGTAGCAGTTGAACACGCGCACCCCGGGCAGGGCCTGCCGCACCCGGGTGACCAGCGGGCCCGGCAGGGTGTCGCCGCCGAACACGACGGTGTCGACGGGCGGGGCGTCCCCGAGCCGGCCCAGCACCTCCCGCACGACCGGGGGGACGCCGCTCAGCACGTTCCCCGACCAGTCCGACCGCTCGCCCAGCTCCAGGACGTCGCGCACCACCTCCACGGTGCCGCCGACGGCCAGGGTGGTGACGACCTCGAACACCGACACGTCGAAGGTGACGGAGGTGGCGGCGAGCATCCGGGTGCCCGGTCCCGCCCCGATCCGGTCCGCCAGGCCCATCACGCCGTTGACGACGTCCCGGTGGGTGACGACGACGCCCTTGGGGACGCCGGTGGACCCGGAGGTGTACATGACGAACGCGGTGGCGTCCGGGTGCGACGGCCCCCGCACGCCGGCGGCAGCCCGGGCGGCCACCTCCTCGACGAGCAGGCACGGCGCGTCGGTGGGCGGCAGCGCCCGGGCCGAGACGGCGTCGGTCACCACCAGGACGGGCGCGGCGTGCGCCAGGATCTGCGCCAGCCGCAGGCTCGGGAAGCGCGGGTCGACGGGGACGTACCCGGCGCCGGACTTGAGGATCCCCAGCATCGCGACGACGAGCAGCTCCGACCGCGGCGGCGCCAGGGCGACCAGCGCCTCGGGGCCCACCCCGCGCCGGGCCAGCTCGGCGGCGACGGCGTCGGCCCGCTCGTCCAGCTCCCGGTAGGTGAGCGTCACGTCGCCGCAGCGCACGGCCACCGCGTCGGGCGCGGCGAGGACCTGCCGCGCGACCAGCTCCGGGACGGTGAGGTGCGGGCGCGGCGCCGTCCCGCCCCGGACGGCGGTGAGGGCCTCGGCCTCCCCCGGCAGCAGCACCTGCACCGTCCGCACCGGGACCGCGGGATCGGCCGCGACCTGCGCGACCACCCGGGCGAAGCGCTCCACGAGCTGCTGCGCCGTGCCCCGGTCGAACAGGTCGGTGGCGTACTCCAGCACGCCGACGACGCCCCGGCCGGGCAGGTCGCCCATGTTGAGGAACAGGTCGAACTTGGCGGTCGGGGTGACGACGAGCGCGTCGGCGACGTCCAGGCCGCGCAGCCCGACGGCGTCGCGGCGGATGTTCTGCCAGGCGAACATCACCTGGAACAGCGGGTGGTACGCCGTGGAGCGCTCGGGGTTGACCAGCTCCACCAGCCGCTCGAACGGCACGTCCTGGTTCTCGTACGCGGCGAGCGCCCGGTCGCGCACCCGGTGGAGCACCTCGTCGAACGACGGCGCGCCGGACAGGTCGGCCCGCAGCACCCACGTGTTGACGAAGAAGCCGACCAGGTCGGTGAGCTCGGCGTCCATCCGGTTGGCGATGGGCGAGCCGATGGTGACGTCCTCGCCCGCGCCCAGTTGGTGCAGGAGCACCGCGAACGCGGCCTGCAGCACCATCGACACCGTCGCGCCGCGGGAGCGGGCCAGCTCCTCGACGGCGGCGGCGACCGCCGGGTCGAGCCCGAACTCGACGGCGTCGCCGCGGTGGCTGGCCACCGGCGGGCGGGGCCGGTCGAGCGGCAGCGGCAGCGGCTGCGGGACGCCGGCCAGCTCGGCCCGCCAGTGGGCGGCCTGCCGGGACACCACGCTGCCGGGGTCGTCCTCGTCGCCCAGCAGGTCGCGCTGCCAGACCGTGTAGTCGCGGTACTGCACGGGCAGCGGCGTCCAGCCGGGCGCCGCGCCGTCGCAGCGCGCCGCGTAGGCCGTCGCGAGGTCGCGCCACAGCGGGGCGAGCGACTCGCCGTCGGTGGCGCTGTGGTGGATCACCAGCACCAGCACGTGGTCGCGCGGCCCGCAGCGCAGCACCGAGCCGCGCACGGGCAGGTCGCGGGCCAGGTCGAAGGGGTCGGCCAGGGCCCGCGCCACCGCGTCGTCGACCGCCTCCGGGCCCACCTCGACCAGCGGGAGGGCGAGCGAGAGCCCCCCCGCGGGGACGACGTCCTGGTAGGGGTCGCCGGCGGCGTCCACCGCGAACCGGGTGCGCAGGCTCTCGTGCCGCACCACGACGTCGCGGACGGCGGCCCGCAGCGCCGGGACGTCGAGGTCGCCCGTCAACCGCAGCACGTGGGGCTGGTTGTAGAGGGCCGAGGGGCCGTCGAACTGGTCGATGAACCACAGCCGGCGCTGGGCGAAGGACAGCGGCGTCCGCCCGGGGCGCGTCGCCGCGCCCCCATCGTCACCGTGCGCGGCCGCCCGCAGCGGTGGCCGGTCGGCGCGCGGCGCCGCCAGGCGCCCGGCGAGGGCGGCCGGGGTGGGGGCGTCGAAGACCTGCCGGATCCCGACCTCCGCCCCGAGGGCCAGGCGGATCTGGTTGACCAGCCGGGTGGCGAGCAGGGAGTGGCCGCCGAGGGCGAAGAAGTCGTCGTCCACCCCGACGCGCGGCTCGTCCAGCACCTGGGCGAACAGGCGGCAGAGCACGGCCTCGTGCGCGGTCCGCGGTGCCCGGTACCGGCTCGCGCCGGACTCCGGCTCGGGCAGCGCCGCGCGGTCCAGCTTGCCGTGCGGGGTGAGCGGGAACGCCGTCAGGGCGACGAACGCCGAGGGCACCATGGCGTCGGGCAGGGCCGCGGCCATGTGGTCGCGCAGCCCCTCGGGCAGGCGGCCGTCGTCGCACAGCACGTAGGCGGCGAGGTAGGTGCCGCGCCCGCCTCTCACGGTACGGGCGACGACGGCCGCCGCGGTCACGGCGGGGTGGGCGGTCAGGACCGCCTCGACCTCGGCCGGTTCCACCCGGATGCCGCGGATCTTCACCTGGACGTCGGCGCGGCCCTCGTACTCGACCTCGCCGTCGGCGTTCCACCGGGCCAGGTCGCCGGTGCGGTACATGCGCGCGCCGGGCGGCCCGAACGGGTCGGGCAGGTAGCGCTCGGCGGTGAGGCCGGGGCGCCCGAGGTAGCCGCGGCTGACGGTCACGCCGGCGACGTACAGCTCCCCGCGCGCGCCGGGCGGCACCGGCTGGAGGCCGGCGTCCAGGATGTAGAGCCGGACGTCGTCCAGCGGCCTGCCGATGGGCACCGGGGCGGCCTCGTCGCGGTCGTCACCCGGTGCGAGGACGTGCGCGCACACGTAGAACGTCTCGGTCTGCCCGTAGGGGTTGACCACCCGGACGCCGGGGACGGCGGCCCGCACCCGCCGCACCAGCGCGGGCGACAGCCCGTCACCGCCGA
>Ga0302321_100002525_pt1 | contig 15680 bp, 17 predicted proteins | sample Fen_T0_1_FD_202505 | JGI IMG/M metagenome (GOLD analysis project Ga0302321, IMG submission 202505) | Peat permafrost microbial communities from Stordalen Mire near Abisko, Sweden - Fen_T0_1 | ecosystem: Environmental > Terrestrial > Soil > Wetlands > Permafrost | place: Sweden: Abisko...
CTACGTCGCGAAACGATTGGCGCCGCACTTTCCGGTGCTCTACACGGGCCCCGGCGGACTCGTCGCCCACGAGTGCATCCTGGACCTGCGCCCGCTCAAGGCCGCGTCGGGCATCGAAGTCGACGATGTTGCGAAGCGGCTGATGGACTACGGCTTTCATGCGCCGACGATGAGCTTTCCCGTGCCGGGCACGCTGATGGTGGAGCCGACCGAGTCCGAGCCGCTGGCCGAACTCGACCGCTTCATCGACGCCATGATCGCGATACGCGCGGAAATCCGCGCCGTCGAGGAGGGCCGTGCTGACCGCGCTGACAATGCGCTGAAGCACGCGCCGCACACGGCCGCCGCGGTGTCCGCGGACCTGTGGACGCACGCGTATACGCGGCTGAGCGCGGCGTATCCCACCGCGGTGCAGAAGACGGTCAAGTACTGGCCCCCGGTTGCGCGGGTGGACAACGTGTACGGCGACCGCAACCTCTTCTGCAGCTGCATCCCGCTCGCCAACTATCAAGGGGCGGGACCGGCGCCGGCCGCCGCCTGATGCGCATCATCGTTCTCGGCGCCGGCGTCGTCGGCGTCACGGCCGCGTGGTACCTCGCGCAGGACGGGCACGACGTCACGGTGCTCGACCGCCATCCCGCCGCGGCGCTCGAGACGTCGTTCGCGAACGGCGGACAGATTTCGGCGTCCTATGCGGAACCGTGGGCCAACCCGGACGCGCCGCTCAAGATCCTGCAATGGCTGGGCCGCGACGACGCACCGCTCCTGTTCCGGTTACGCGCCGATCCGCAGCAATGGCGCTGGGGGCTCCAGTTCCTGTACGAGTGCCTGCCGTCGCGCACGCGCCACAACACGATCCAGTGCCTGAACCTGGCGCTCTATTCGCGCGATTGCCTGAAGGAGCTGCGCGCGCAGACCGGCGTCGAATACGACCACCTCGAACGCGGCATCCTTTCCTTCTACACCGACCCCAAGGAGTTCGCTCAGGGCGTGGCCTCGGCGGAATTGATGCGCCAGTTCGGCTGCGACCGCGACGTGAAGTCCGTCGCCGAGTGCGTCGCGATCGAACCCGCGCTCGCGGCATGCCGCGACCAGCTCGCCGGCGGTATCTTCACCATTTCCGACGAATCTGGCGATGCGCAAGCGTTCACGCAGGGGCTGGCGCGCATGGCAGAGGCGCGCGGTGTCAGGTTCCGCTGGAACATGGCCATCGAGTCGCTTGCAACGGACGGCGACGCGTTGACCGGCGTGCGCTGCATCAACGAGCAGCACCGCAAGGAAGTGCTCGCTGCCGACGCCTACGTGATGGCGCTCGGAAGCTACAGTCCGTTCCTGCTGAAGCCGCTGCGCGTGCCTTGCCTCATCTACCCCGCCAAAGGCTATTCGGCGACGATCGCCATCGACGATCATCAGGGCGCGCCGACCGTCTCGCTGACCGACCTCGCATGGAAGATCGTATTCACGCGGCTGGGCGACCGGCTGCGGGTGGCCGGCACAGCGGAACTGTCGGGGTACAACAAGGACCTGAACCTCGTACGCTGCGATGCGCTGGTCCGGAGGACCTTCGAATTGTTCCCCGACGCCGGGGAGCGCGACAGCGCGCAATTCTGGACCGGACTGCGCCCGGCGACGCCGTCGAACGTTCCGCTGGTGGGACGCACGCGCTACCGCAACCTGTTTCTCGACACCGGGCATGGCACACTCGGCTGGACGATGGCGTGCGGATCGGGCCGCGCGCTGGCCGATGTGATTGCCGGCCGCAAGCCCGATGTCGACTTTGCGTTTACCGGCGACGCCGCAAGGAAGGAACTGCATTGACACTGTTTACCCCAGAAATCCTCGCCCGCTTCACGCGCGTTCAGGCAGCACTGATACACCTTGGCATCAGCGCGCTGGTCGCCGCGGCGCTCGTCGCGGTGATGCTGCTGGTCTGGTATCCCAGCCCGTACTTCGCGGCCACCGGCGGCGCCACGTTGTTGATGCTGCTCATCGGCGTCGACGTCATTCTCGGCCCGCTGCTGACGTTCATCGTCTTCGACCCGGCCAAGAAGAGCCTGTCCTACGACCTGGCGGTGATCGTGATGCTGCAGATCGCAGCACTCGTCTACGGCGTCCATGTGATGGCGTCGGCGCGCCCGGCATTCGTCGTCTACCTGCGCGGCGGTTTCGATGTGGTGCCGGCCAATGACGTGGTGACCGAAGGCATGGCGCAGGCGCCGTTGCCGGAATTCCAGTCGGTGCCGCTGGCCGGACCGCGTCTCGCCGCGACGCGCGTCCCCGTCGATCCAGGCGTGCAGTTGCGGATCGGCATGGAAGCGGCGGCAGGGGGGGCGGATCTCACCGCGTATCCACGGTATTACATCCCGTATTCGACGGCGTCCCGCAACGCCGCGGCGAGCGGCAAACCGCTGGCCGCTCTGGCGCAGGCGAGTCCGGAAAATGCCACAGCGGTCGCAAAGCTCGCCGCTTCCTCCGGCAAATCCGTGGCCGAATTGGTCTACCTGCCGCTGCGTGCCCGCGGGGCGCCGATGTCGATCGTCCTCGACAGGGCGAACGGCGACGTCGTCGGCGTTTTGCCGCTGGAGCCGCGCTGACCATCGGCGTGCGAACGACGCGCACCGAAGCGCTGAACCGGCTGCCGCCGGTATAATCGACCGTTTTACCGGTTACCCATGCGCATTCGCACGCTGCTCGCCGCGCTGCTCGCCGCAACGCTCGCCCTCCCGACACCTGCTCCCGCGCAATCCACGGGCGCAGCAACTGCGCCGCAAGTCGCGGCCGCCGCACATCTGTTGGTGGACGTCACGAGCGGCCAGACGCTTGCAGCGGGAAACGCCGACGAGCGCAGGGACCCGGCGTCGCTGACCAAGCTGATGACGGCCTATGTGGTGTTCGGTGCGCTGCGGGCCAAGACGATCCAGCCGTCGCAAATGGTCAAGATTTCCGAGCGCGCCTGGCGCGCGGAAGGCTCGAGGATGTTCATCGAGCCCCGGCGCGCGGTCAGCGTGGACGAATTGTTGCACGGCATGATCATCCAGTCGGGCAACGATGCCTCGATTGCGCTGGCCGAGCTCGTTGGCGGAACCGAGGCCGCGTTTGTCGCGCGCATGAACGCGGAAGCCGCACGGCTTGGCATGACCAACACGCACTTCGCCAATGTCACCGGGCTCTCGGCGCCTGAGCACTACTCGACGGCGGCCGACTTGGCCAAGCTTGCCAGCGCTGTGATCACCGATTACCCGGAGTTCTATCCGCTCTATGCGCAGAAGGAATTCCGATACAACAACATCACGCAGCCGAATCGCAACCGCCTCCTCTGGACCGACGCGTCCGTCGACGGCGTCAAGACCGGGCACACGGAAGCCGCCGGCTGGTGTCTGATCGCGTCCGCGAAGCATGAGGAGCGGCGCGTGCTGGCAGTGGTCCTGGGCGCTGCGTCCGATGCCGCGCGGGCGAACGAGGCGCAGAAGCTCTTGACCTGGGGCTTCCAGGCGTTCGACACCGTCCAGCTCTACCAATCGGGCAAGACGCTGGCCACGCTCAAGGTCTGGAAAGGAACGCGTAACGACGTTCCCGCCGGATTCCTGGCCGACCGCTACCTCACGCTGCAAAAGGGCAAGGCCGACAAGCTTGCGTTGACGATGGAGGCGATGGAGCCGCTGCTGGCGCCGATCGCGCGCGCGCAGCGCGTCGGCACGGTCAAGGTGGCGCTGGAAGGCAAGCCTGTGGCCGAATTTCCGTTGATCGCGCTCGAGGACGTCCCGGCGGCGGGAATCCTGGGCCGCGCGTGGGATACGATTCGCCTGTGGTTCAAGCGCGCGTAGAGCGGGGTTTTACGCGTTATGCAGCGATCAAACCGAGGACCGATTCCCGACATGTTCGACTCCGACCAGATTGTCTATCTCAACGGCGAATTCATTCCACTGGGCGAGGCGAAGGTGTCCGTGCTGGACCGCGGCTTCATCTTCGGCGACGGGGTCTACGAGCTCATTCCCGTCTATGCGGGCGAGCCTTTCCGCATGCCGCATCATCTCGCGCGATTGCAGCGCAGCCTGGAGGGCATCGGCCTCCAAAATCCGCACACGGACGCGCAATGGGAGGTGCTGGTGCGGGCGCTCATCGGTCGCCAGCCGTTCGCGGACCAGGGCGTCTATTTCCAGGTCACGCGCGGCGTCGCCAAGCGCGACCACACGTTCCCGAAGGATGCTGTGCCGACGGTGTTCATGATGAGCAATCCGCTCGCCACGCCGTCGCGTGACGTCGTGGACAAGGGCGTCGCCGTCGTCACCGCGGTGGACAATCGCTGGCATCGCTGCGACCTGAAGACCATCTCGCTGTTGGGCAATGTGCTGATGCGCCAGCTTGCCGCCGACCACAATGCGGTCGAGACGGTGATGTTCCGCGACGGCTTCCTTACCGAAGCCTCTGCGTCGAACGTGCTGGTCGTGATCGACGGCACCATCGTCGTTCCGCCGAAAGACAACCTGATCCTGCCTGGCATCACCTACGACGCGACGATGGAATTCGCGCGCGAGGCCGGCATTCCGCTGACGGTAAGGCCGGTCCCACGGGCCGAGGCGCTTGCCGCGGACGAGATGTGGCTGTCGTCGTCGACGAAGGAAGTGATCGCGGTCACGACAGTCGACGGCAAGCCGTTCGCGGGCGGTAAACCCGGACCGGTCTTTCGCCGAATGTGGGAAATCTTCCAGGCGAAGAAGCCTAAAGCGCACTGAGGCGCACTGAGGCGCACTGAGGCACACTGAGGCACACTGGGGGCGCTGACCTCGCGCGGCGCGCGAGTCCCTTCAGCCGTTGTGCACGGGCACCACGGAACCGAAAAGCCGATGGTGGAAGACGAGGCCGCGACCGCCGGCGCGTTCGCAAGTCGCGACTTCGCCCACGAAAAGCATGTGGTCGCCGGCGCGTTGCCGCGTATGGTGCGCGCATTCAAACCATGCGGCGCAGCCGTCGATCAGCGGCGCACCGGCCCATCCCATCCGATAGGCGACCCCGGCGAAGCGGTCCTCGTGCGGATGAGAGAAGCGGCGCGCCAATTCCGACTGCGCCGCCGACAGGACGTTGATGCTGTAGCGCCCTGCGGCTTCGAATGCGGCCAGGCTTGCCGATCGCCGGGACAGGCTCCACAGGACCAGTGGCGGGTCGAGCGAAACCGAGTTGAAGGAATTGGCGGTGAGCCCGACGTAGCGGCCATCGCCTGTGCGCGCGCAGATGATCGTCACGCCGGTGGCGAACTCCGCGAGCGCGTCGCGGAACTGCCTTGAATCGAACGCCTGCGGCGGATGGGCCGGCTGGCCGGGGGTCGGCATGGGGAGGTTGGACAGCGCAACGGTCGCCCGCGCGCCGCAGCTTGCGACTCGCCGATGGTAGGCGGCAGGGTACGCGGTGTCAAAAATAGAGGGTACCTCCTACACCCGCTGCGTTGACAAATTGCTAGAATTCTGTCACTGCGGTGCCGAGGGCATCGAGCGCACGGGATATCGTCAACACAGAATGGGGGCGAAGGACCATGGCCGAAGCACTCCGTCATTTCATCGCGAGCCGCTACGGCGGCCGCAATGTTCCTGTCACGCTCGTGCTGCCGGATGGCGCCCGCCTGCCGCTGTCCCCCGCGCCCGCCGTCGAGGTCGTCGCGCGCTCCTGGAACGGCATGCGCGCGCTGGCCAAGCCGGCGCTGGGTTCGCTGGCGCGCGCCTACGTCCGTGGCGACCTCGACTTCACCGGCAGTTCGCAGCGCATGCTCGCCATTGCGGAATCCATGGTGGGGTCCGTGCAGCACGAGCGCGACCGGGCGCGGGCGCGCTTCAAGGCGTGGCTGCATCGCCAGCGCGACATGCGGCGGAACATCGCCCACCATTACGACGTGTCCAACGCGTTCTACCGGTTGTGGCTGGACGAGCGGATGGTCTATTCGTGCGCGTACTTTCGCCACGACGGCGATTCCCTCGACGCGGCCCAGGCGCAGAAGCTCGACCACATCTGCCGCAAGCTGCGCCTGGCCGCCGGCGAGCGGTTCCTGGACATCGGTTGCGGCTGGGGCGCGCTCTTGTTCCATGCGGCGGAGCGCTACGGCGTCGAGGCCACGGGCATCACGCTCTCGCAAAACCAGTTCGACCACGTGACGCAGGAAATCGCCGCGCGCGGCCTGTCCGGGCGCGTGCATGTCGAGTTGCGCAACTACCTCGACCTGCCCGACGACGCGCAGTACGACAAGGTCGCGAGCGTGGGCATGTTCGAGCACGTCGGGCTGCGCCGGTTTCCGGATTATTTCGGCAAGATCCACCGTGTCCTGAAGCCCGGTGGCCTCGTGCTCAATCACGGCATCACGCTCAACTCGGTTTCCGCGCAGAACCTGGGCAGCGGCATCAGCGATTTCGTCGAGGACTACGTCTTTCCCGGCGGGCAGCTGACGCACATCGCCCGCGTGATCGAAGGCATGGCGGAACAGGGACTGGAACCCGTCGACGCCGAATCGCTGCGCCGGCATTACGCGAAGACGCTGTGGCACTGGGTGGACCGTCTCGAGTCCCATGCCGACGCGGCTCGGGCCGAGGCCGGCGACGAGCGCTACCGGATCTGGCGCATCTACATGGCCGGTTCGGCGCACGCCTTCGATCGCGGCTGGCTGTCGCTGTGGCAGGTGGTGGCCGGCAAGGCGCACGCGGACGGCCGCCTGCCTCACCCGTTGACGCGCGAGTACATGTACGCAGGTTGCAACTGACGCGCACCATCCGCATATTGAAGGGATCGCCGGCGCGGGTCCCAAACCTTCCGCCCGGCCGGAGACCGCCATGACCAAGACCGACACCGCGCTCGACGCATTGCACACGGAAGAACGTGAATCCGCGCTCAAGTTCCCGTGTACATTTCCGATCAAGATCATGGGGCGTACGCAGGACGGGTTCGCGCAGGCGGTCGCCGACGTCGTCGTCAGGCATGCGCCCGACTTCGATCCGTCGGCACTGGAGATGCGCGCGTCGAAGGAAGGCAACTGGCTGTCGTTCACGGCGACGGTCAATGCCAACTCGCGCGAGCAGCTGGACAACCTGTACCGGGAACTGGTCGCCCATCCGATGGTGAAGATGGTGCTCTGACGGCGCTTCGCGGCGCGCGGTTGGACGCGCCGCCACGGACGCACCGGGGTTGCGGGAGGGTCGTTTCCGGAGCAAACTATCCGGTGATTGCTTTCCATATGAATGCCCGTCTCCAACCCCTTCCCACTGCCCTGACCGAGGCCGCCGTATTGAGCAAGGCCGCAGTCCGCGCGGCCAAGTTGCTGGACCTCACGCAGCGCGATGTCTCCGCGGCCTTGGGCGTTTCCGAGGCGACGGCCTCTCGCCTGTTTGCAGGTAAGTACTTGCTCTCTCCCGAACGCGCCAAGGAATGGGAACTTGCTCGCCTGCTCGTGCGGTTGTTCCGGTCGCTGGACGCGCTGTGGGGTCACGAGGACACGGCGCGCACCTGGCTTGCCAGCGACAACCTGGCATTGGCGGCCCGTCCCCGGGACCTGCTGCGTTCGGTCGAAGGAATGGTTCGTGTCGTCGCGTACCTGGACGCCGCGCGCGGTCGCCTCTAGCGCCGGGCGCTTCGCCGGCGACGTGTGGCGCGCGGTCGAGGCGCAGCACGTCGTGTCCACGCGGGCGCTGGTCGACACGCTCGACGAGCAGCACGTGCTGGAGCGCGTGCTGGACCAGGGCAAGCCGCCGCTTCCCGAAGGCGCCGCGCGCCTGCACTACTTGCTCTTCACGCCGTTTCGCTATGCACCGCCGCCGGGAGGCTCGCGCTTTCGCGGACCCAACGACCCGGGCGTGTTCTATGCGGCCGACGCGCCGCGCACCGCGTGCGCCGAGCTGGGCTACTGGCGCTGGCGGCACCTGCTCGACGTTCCCGCATTGCATTCGATGCCGTCGCGGCCGCAAACGGTGTTCCGCGCCAAGGTCGCGGCGACGACCGTGGACCTGCGCGAAGCCCCGTTCCGGCGCGATCGCGCGACGTGGACGCGGCCCGACGATTACAGCGGATGCCAGCGTTTCGGTTTGGCCGCGCGAGCGGCCGGCATCGACGCCGTTCGCTATGAGTCGGTGCGGGACCCGCTGCACGGCGGATGCTGCGCGGTGCTATCCCCGCGCGCGTTTGCGCGGCCCGCGCCCGTCGAGCAGCAGACGTGGATGCTGTCGGTCTCGCGCGACCGGGTGGTGTGGCAGCGCACGCACGCGCTCCGGCCGGAAGAGCACGAATTTCCCGCGAACCTGTGGACCCGTTTGCCATGACGACGGCGCAGATCGATGCGCCGACGGGCGTGATGGTCCGTATGCTTGGCCGCACGGAGTACGACGCGACTTGGCGCGCGATGCAGGCGTTTACCGATGCGCGCGGCACGGAAACGCCCGACCAAATCTGGCTAACCGAACATCCGCCCGTGTACACGCTGGGCTTGGCCGGCCGCCGAGAGCACTTGCTGCGCCACAACGGCATCCCCGCGATCAAGGTCGACCGCGGCGGGCAGATCACCTATCACGGTCCCGGCCAACTCGTCGCTTACACGCTGTTCGACCTCAAGCGCGCGAAGCTGGGCGTTCGCGACATGGTCCGGCGCATCGAGGCAGCGGTGATACAATGGCTTGATTCCGTTGGGATTTCCGCCTACGGCAACGAGTCTGCCCCGGGCGTCTATGTTGCAACGAAGCTCGGCGAGGCGAAGATCGCGGCGCTGGGACTCAAAGTGCGCAACGGCTGCACCTATCATGGGCTGGCGGTGAACATTGCAATGGACCTGGCACCTTTCGCCGACATCGATCCCTGCGGCTATCCCGGACTTGGCGTGACGCAGCTCGCCGATCTCGGCATCGTGCGCTCGCTCGATGCGGCGGGTGCGGAACTGGCGCCGCTGCTTGCGGCACGTTTGAGTCAACGATGACCCGCGACGATCACACTTCGGCGGCGCCCCTCAACACGGCGGGCGTCAAGCATCAGGGCGCAGCCAAGACCGCCCGAATTCCCATCAAGGTGATTGCGGCGGAACGTCTGCCCAAGCCCGAGTGGATTCGCGTCCGCGCATCGTCGAGTCCCCGCTTCAACGAAATCAAGAAGATCCTCCGCGACCACCATTTGCACACGGTGTGCGAGGAAGCGTCGTGCCCGAACATCGGCGAATGCTTCAGCAAGGGCACGGCGACGTTCATGATCATGGGCGACATCTGCACGCGGCGCTGTCCGTTCTGCGACGTCGGCCACGGTCGGCCGCTACCACTCGATGCGGAGGAGCCCGTTAACCTGGCAAAGACGATCGCCGCGCTGAAGTTACGTTACGTCGTGGTCACGAGTGTCGACCGCGACGACCTGCGCGACGGCGGTGCCGCGCATTTCGTCGACTGCATCCGCGCGGTGCGCGAGCATTCGCCCGCGACGCAGATCGAGGTGCTGGTGCCGGATTTCCGCGGCCGGCTGGATCGCGCGCTGACCATCCTACGCGACGCGCCGCCGGACGTGATGAACCACAATCTCGAGACGGTGCCACGGTTGTACAAGCAGGCACGCCCGGGGTCCGACTACGCGCACTCGCTGGCGCTGCTACGCGACTTCAAGGCGCAGTTCCCGGACATTCCGACCAAGTCCGGATTGATGGTGGGCTTGGGCGAAACGGATGACGAGATCCTGGCCGTGATGCGCGACATGCGCGCTCACGACATCGACATGCTGACGATCGGCCAGTACCTGCAGCCTACGGCTTCGCATCTGCCGGTGTTGCGCTACGTGCATCCGGATACGTTCGCGATGTTCGAGCGCGAGGCCCATGCGATGGGCTTCCGGCACGCTGCCGTCGGCGCGCTGGTGCGCTCGTCGTACCACGCGGACAAGCAGGCCGAAGAAGTGCTGGCGGAGGCGTCCTAGCGCGCCGGAGGGTCGGCGCCCTTCGGCCACAGCAGCCACATACGGCCATCCTGCAGCATGCGGCCGGCCTCGTGCCCGGCCTGCGGGCCGAATCCCCAGAAGTAATCCGCGCGCACGGCGCCGCGAATGGCGCCGCCGGTGTCCTGCGCCATCACCAGTCGTTCCAGCGGCGTCTTCGACAGCGGGAGCGTCGTGGCGAGAAACACCGGTGCGCCCAGCGGAATCGAACGGGGATCGACGGCGATGGTGCGCTCCGCCAGCAGTGGCACACCGAGCGAGCCGATCGGGCCGTCGATTCGCGCCTCGGGTGACCCGGGCGCCGGCGGCGGCACCTCGCGGAAGTAAACGTAGCTCGGATTCTCGTCGAGCAGCGCGCGGGTTTGTTCCGGATGCGCCTTGGCCCACGCACTGATGCCCTGCATCGACGCGCGTTCGCGCGGCAGGTCGCCGCGGTCGATCAGCACGCGCGCGATGGAGCGATAGGGATGGCCGTTCTGGTCGGCATAACCTAAGCGAACCACCGATCCGTCGGCGAATTCGATGCGGCCCGAGCCCTGGATCTCCAGGTAGAACGCCTCGACCGGATCGGCGACGTACACGAGCGGCTTGGCCGGCACGGGCGCCGCGCCGCGCTCGATGTCGGCGCGCGTCCAGTAGGGCACGACCTTCTTGCCGTCCACTCGGCCGCGCACGCGCTTGTCCTTCAATTCCGGATAGAGTTCCGACAAGTCCACGGTCAGCAGGTCGTCGGGCGGCGCGTACAACGGCACGCCGAACTGCGCTGTGCGTTCGCGCGAACCCTTCTGCAGCGGCTCGTAATATCCGGTGACGCGTCCGACGCTGCGGCCGTCGGCGTCCGCGACCCGGTATGGGATAAAATGCGACTCGAAGAACGCGCGGATGCCGCGTGCGTCGTTCGGGTCCACTTGTTCGGAGTCGGCGCACGGAGACTGCCACAGCTGCATGGTTTTCGGATCGGCAAGCAATGCACGGCAGCCGATGCGAAACGCGGGCCACGCGGCCTCGACGGCGTCGGCGCTCCAGCCGGGCATTTCGGTCCAGGCCGACGGCGTGAACACCGGTTTCGGCGGCGATGCGGGTGGCGGGGGAACCGCCGGCGGCACCGCCACCGGTGGCGCGACGGGTGGAGCGGGCGGCGCGGTCTGGCAGCCGGCGAGCATCAGGCACGACAGCGCGGTGGCGAAGGCGCAACTGCGCAGGGTCAAGGGAAAGGTCCGGGCCATGGAATGGTTCTTCATCGAAGCGCTCTTCGCGTTGGCGGCCGCCGTCGCCATCGTGTGGTGGACCATGGCGCCGCGGAAGAAGTTGCGGCCCGATGCCAAGACGGGCGAGCCCGCGCCCAAGGCCGATCCCTAGTGCAGCGTGCGCGGCACGGACAGCGTGAACAGCGGAATCGGTGCGTCGAAGGCCTTTCCGTCGGCGGCCAGCATCTGGTAGGTTCCGTGCATCGTGCCGACGTTGGTCGGGATCGATGCGCCGCTCGTGTATTCAAAGGACTCGCCGGGCTGCAGCAGCGGCTGCTGACCGACTACACCCAGTCCCTTGACCTCCTGCACCTTGTGATCGGCATCGGTGATGATCCAGTGCCGGCCGAGCAGTTGCGCGGCGACGTCGCCCGTATTGGTGATCGTGATCGTGTAGGTGAAGACGTACTGGTTCTTCGCGGGGTCGGATTGATCCGCCAGGAACCTGGCTACAGGTTCCACCGTCACTTCGTAGCGTTTGCTCGCCGCCATGTCTGGTCCAAACCGATGTTTCTCAATTGAGTCACCCAACTGATTCACCCGACCGAATTGCTCAACTGAACCCATTGGATTATAGACCGATGCCCCAGACCCACAGGATTGCGCCGTCATTGTTGTCCGCCGACTTCGCGCGGCTGGGCGAGGAGGTGCGCGCGGTCGTCGCCGCGGGCGCGGACCTCATCCATTTCGACGTGATGGACAACCATTACGTGCCGAACCTCACGATCGGCCCGCTGGTGTGCGCGGCGATCAAGCCGCACGCGACGGTGCCCATCGACGTGCACCTGATGGTGAAGCCTGTCGACCGCATCGTGCCGGACTTTGCTTTAGCCGGTGCGTCGATCATCAGCTTCCATCCTGAGGCTTCCGAGCACGTCGACCGCACGATCGGGCTCATTCACGAGCACGGCGCCAAGGCGGGCCTCGTTTTCAATCCGGCCACGCCGCTCGACTGGCTGATGCACGTCATCGACAAGCTCGACCTGGTACTCATCATGTCCGTGAATCCGGGGTTCGGCGGGCAGTCCTTCATCCCGCATGCGCTGGAAAAACTGCGCGCCGCGCGCAAGCTGGTCGACATGGCGCAACAGCGCACGGGCCGGCCGATCATGCTCGAGGTCGATGGCGGCGTGAAGGTCGACAACATCGCCGAGATTGCGCAGGCCGGCGCGGACACGTTCGTCGCGGGCAGCGCCATCTTCGGTGCCGCCGACTATCGTGCGACGATCGGTGAGATGCGCGCGGCGCTGGCCAGCGTTGGATAGCGTCCGGGAGCGCCGCGCCTTCGCCGTCGACGCGGTCGCGTTCGACCTGGACGGGACGCTGCTCGACACGATCCACGACCTCACCGCGGCGGTGAACCTGCTGCTGGGCGAGCTCGGCCTCTCCCCGCTGCCGGTCGACGCCGTGCAGACGATGGTCGGCAAGGGCCTGGCCGACCTGCTCACGAAGGCGCTGACGCGCGCGCGCGGCCTGCCCCCGCGCGACGGCGAAGTGGCCGAGCTGCTGCCGCGCTACGGCGAAGGTTACGCATCGATATTGGGGCGCGAGACGCGGCTCTTTCCGGGTGTCGTGCAGGGTCTCGACCGAATGCGCGACGCCGGCTTCGCGCTGGCGGTGATCACCAACAAGACTTCCCGCTTCGTGCAGCCGCACCTCGTTCACGCCGGCATAGCCGGGTATTTCGCGACGGTCGTCGGCGGCGACGATGCCGCAGCCAAGAAACCCGACGCGGCACCGCTGCTGCTGGCGGCCGCGCGGCTCGGGGTCGCTCCGGCGCGCATGCTGATGGTGGGCGATTCGGGCAACGACGTCGCCGCTGCCCGTGCCGCCGGCAGCCCGGTGCTCGTCGTCCCCTACGGCTACAACGAGGGGGCGCCCGTGCAAACGCTCGCCGCCGATGGTATAGTCGATTCGCTTCAAGCCATCGCCGATCGGATACGGCGGGCGTAGGGCAGTTCAATAGGAAACTACGCGACACTTCGCGACGCTTCTTGCTTCGATACCCATCGTGATCTCCGACGACCGCAACTGCAACAGCCTCCCCGTTCGCACGGGTTGGCGGCGCAAGGGCGAGTGGCGCTGGCAGCGCCGCTCCTAATCCTTCGCGTTCGCGTCGCGCGCAACAAGCCAACAAGCGACGCCCCAGGTTGACAGGTTGTTTCGAAGCAAGAAGGTCGACGCATGATCACCGATACCGAATTCCGCGCCCTCGCCGCCCAGGGCTACAACCGCATTCCGCTCGTGCTCGAGACGTTCGCGGACCTCGATACTCCGCTGTCGCTGTACTTGAAGCTGGCCGCCGCGCGCTACACGTTCCTGCTGGAATCCGTCGTCGGCGGCGAGCGTTTCGGCCGCTATTCGTTCATCGGCCTGCCGGCGAAGATCCGGCTGCGCGTGCGCGGCCGTCGCACCGAAGTCGAGGACGATGCCGGGGTCCTCGAATCGCACGACGGCGACCCGCTGGCGTTTATCCAGTCGTTCCGCGAGCGCTTTCGCGCGGCACCGCTGCCGGGCTTGCCGCGCTTCTGCGGCGGGTTGGCCGGGTACTTCGGCTACGACACCGTGCGCCATATCGAGACGCGCCTCGCGCATTCGGCGAAGCCTCCCACGCCGGGACTGGCCGACATCCCCGACATGCTGCTGCTCTTGACCGAGGAGCTCGCGGTCGTCGACAACCTGGGTGGCAAGATTTCGCTGATCGTCTACGCGGATCCGGCTGCGCCGCACGCGTACGCGAACGCCGCGGCGCGTCTTACCGTACTGCGCCACAAGCTGCGCCTGCCGGTCGCGATTCCGTTCGGAACCGCGTCGCCCGTCACGCGCGCGGAGAGCGAGTTCGGCGAGGCCGGCTACAAGGCTGCCGTGGCGCGGACCAAGGAGTACATCGCGGCCGGCGACATCATGCAGGCGGTGATCTCGCAGCGGATGACAATGCCGTTTGCCGCGCCACCCTTGTCGCTGTACCGCGCGCTTCGCTCGCTGAACCCATCGCCTTACATGTTCTACTACGACATGGGCGATTTCCACGTCGTCGGCGCGTCGCCGGAAATCCTCGTGCGCAAGGAAGGCACGACGATCACGCTGCGACCGATCGCCGGCACGCGCCCGCGCGGCAAGACGCGCGAGGCGGACGAGGCGCTCGCGCACGAGCTCAAGCACGACCCGAAGGAAATCGCCGAGCACGTGATGCTGCTGGACCTGGGGCGCAACGACGTCGGACGCGTCGCGACGACGGGCTCCGTGCGCGTCTCGGACCAGATGGTGATCGAACGCTACTCGCACGTGATGCACATCGTGTCCAACGTGGAAGGCGTGCTGAAGCCCGGCCTCAACAGCATCGACGTGCTGCGCGCGACCTTTCCCGCCGGCACGGTCAGCGGGGCGCCGAAGGTGCGGGCGATGCAGATCATCGACGAGCTGGAGCCTTCGAAGCGCGGCATCTATTCCGGCGCGGTCGGCTACATCAGCTTTCAGGACGACATGGACACGGCGATCGCGCTGCGCACCGCGGTGCTGAAGGACGGGATTCTCTACGCGCAGGCGGGCGGCGGCATCGTCCACGATTCGTCACCCGAGGGCGAGTGGCAGGAGACGCTGAACAAGCTGCGCGCGGTGCTGCGCGCGGCCGAGATGGTGCAGCAGGGCCTGGACGAGCCGGAGGGGCGGGCGTGATGAACGACCCCCACGCTCACTGCGTTCGCTGCCCTCGGAGGGAGCGCACAATGCCCTTCGAGCCGCCGGGCGGGCACTGACATGCTGCTGATGCTCGACAACTACGACAGCTTCACCTATAACCTGGTCCAGTACCTGAGCGAACTGGGCGCCGATGTTCGCGTGTACCGCAACGATGCGATCACGCTGGACGAAGTCGCCGCGCTGGCGCCTTCGCAAATCGTCGTCTCGCCGGGACCCTGCACGCCCAGCGAAGCGGGCATTTCGGTGCCGCTGATCCAGCGCTTCGCCGGGCAGATCCCGATCCTCGGCGTGTGTCTCGGCCACCAGGCGATCGGCCAGGCCTTCGGCGGTCGCATCGTGCGCGCGCAGCGGGTGATGCACGGCAAGATCTCGCCGGTGACGCACGACGGCCGCGGCGTCTTCAAGGGCATTCCTGCGCCTTTCGCGGTGACGCGTTACCATTCGCTGGCGATCGAGCGGGCGAGCCTTCCGGAATCGCTCGAGGTCACGGCGACGTCGGACGACGGCGAGATCATGGGGGTTCGCCATCGCCGGCATGCTGTCGAGGGCGTGCAGTTCCATCCGGAGGCAATCCTGACCGAGCATGGCCGGCGCCTGCTCGCCAATTTTCTCGAAGGAGCGTCATGAACATCTTTGTGGCCACTCTGGCGGCGGTCCTGCTGGGATTCGCGGCAAACGCGATGGCCGGTGCGCTGGACGAGTGCCAGACCGCGGGCGATCACGCCGCGGTAAGTCTGTGCCTCCTGCAATCGGACCGGGATGCGCAGGCGATGCTGCGTAACGCCGAAGCCGCGGCCGGAACCCGCG
>Ga0302321_100002526_pt1 | contig 15679 bp, 12 predicted proteins | sample Fen_T0_1_FD_202505 | JGI IMG/M metagenome (GOLD analysis project Ga0302321, IMG submission 202505) | Peat permafrost microbial communities from Stordalen Mire near Abisko, Sweden - Fen_T0_1 | ecosystem: Environmental > Terrestrial > Soil > Wetlands > Permafrost | place: Sweden: Abisko...
TCGAGATTTCGCTGGGCGATTTCTGGGTTGGCGTATTTGAGCGAAACGACTTCGCCCTGCTCGGTGATGCGCAAGCGACCGCCGGGCGCGGCATGAGGTTGCGCTCGCAGGCTGCGGAAACTGGCGCCGCCGCCGCGGTCGATCGTGCCGCCTTTGCCATGGAAATAGCGCAGCGCGATGCCGTGTTTCTCCGCAGTGCCCATCATGGCTTTTTGCGCACGGTAAAGATTCCAATTTGCCGCCAGGTACCCGCCATCTTTATTGGAGTCCGAGTAGCCGACCATCACCTCCTGGATGTCGCCGCGCTGGGCGAGGTGCTTGCGATAATTGCGGTCGCTCCAGAGCGCTTCGAGAATTTCCGGACCGCGTTCCAGGTCGCCTATGGTTTCGAAGAGCGGCACGAGGTCGACGTCCTGCAGGCGGGCTTTTTTGGCGAGTTTCAACAGCTGCAGGAGCACCTCCGGCTTATCGGTCATCGACAAAATGAAATGATCGGCCGCTGCGGTTCCGTGCTTCTTTTGGATTTCGCGCACGGCTTTTAATTCGGCGATCAATTCGGGCTCGGCGGACGTCAGCCGGCCGCTGTGATCGCGGAAGTCCAACTCGGCGAGATGGGTCCCAAAAACCTGCGCCTTCAACAGCAGACGGCGAATGCGTCCCCCGGCGGCGCGGTGGGCCTTTCGTTCGGTGAGCTCGGCTTGCACGGCGGCCAGCTCGGTGATGAGCCGCTCGACCGAACATTTCCCTTGGCGCAAACCGTTGCGCAGTCGCCCGAGGCGCGTGCGCAGCGTTTCGTAAGGCTGATACTGAGCGGCCGGGTCACGCACATCCGACGCCAGCGCGGCGGGACTGTCGGGAGCGAGTGGATCGGCATGGGTGATCTCGCTCATGAGCAGCCCGACCTGCTTTTCAAAATGCGAATAGGCCACACAGCTGTGCCAGGCCGAAGCGGTGAGGCTAACCTCCGGAGTAACGAAAGGATTGCCGTCGCGATCCCCGCCGACCCAGCTGGCGAAGGTCAGGAACTGCCGGTCGCGTGTGATCGACGGATAATATTTCTCCAGCAAGTCGTCGAACTCCTGGTAGAAACTGGCGGTCGCGTCGAAGATCGAGCGGTCGAAAAAATACACCGCGTGGGCGACCTCTTGAAGCGGCGTAACTTTTTGCTGCCGCACTTCCTCGGTCTGCCAGAGCGTTTCAAGCACTTCGTCGACGGCTTCGCCGCTCTGATGCAGGCGGCTGAGCTGATCCAGCACCGTGCGGCGTTTTGCCTCGGTGGGGTGGGCCGTGATCACCGGTTGAATCTCCAGGCGGTCGAGGCAACGCTTCAACTGATGCGCGGTCACCCCGCCGGCCTTGAGTTCCTCGAACAGGCGCTGCAACGACATCGGGGGCGATGGATTCAGACGGAGTCTTTGCAGTCGCAACGTCTCCTCGTGCAGATTGACCAGCTGGAAAAACAGGCTGAACGCGTGAGCGACCTTGTAGGCTTCAGCGACGGAGAGCGTGCCGATCGTACCGGCGCCGGAAGTCTTCCGGGCGGCCGGCGTAACGGGCTCCGTGGGCCGCGAAAATTCGGCACGGATCTTTTGGAGCAACGACAGAAAACGTTTTCCTTCTTGCTCGCCGATGATCACGTCCAACCGTTGGGTGAGCGCATCGATTTCACCGGCCGGTTGGGCCGGCGTCGACTTCTCGGAGAAGGTGGCGTCGGACGTTTGGAGCGGATGGTCAGTTGCGGCGGATGGACTCATTGCGGCCAATGCTAGTCAAAAGTTGTGTTCTGTAAAATGGCACGGCCAGTTGGCCCATTTGCGCGGGGAGCGATTCCGACCTACCATCGCGAGATGCTGCCAACGGAAACGCCAACTCTAATCCCAGAAGCTCAAGTTGAAGCGTGCCCGCCCGGCTGTGCGTGCTCGGCGGAAGAACGCGGGGGCTGTGAACTGTTTCGACTGGTTGCGGGTGTCGCGCGGGCCAGGCAGGACTCGCCAGGCACCTTAAACACGACACTGTTTGGCGCTCTGCCTGCGCCGAAAACCGCAGATGTCTACGGCGTGCGGTACGCTGTCTTCGAAGCGCCGGAGTTCGGGCAGCTCTTGGTTACAAGACACGGTTGGGGAATGCTCGCGGCGCTGCGCCCGGAAAACTGGTACGCCGGTGGAGCGTTTTGGCGGCGCGGCGAAAAGATGGGACAGTCCACCGGGACGGTATACCGTTACACGCCGACGCTGAAGGGCGCGAAGGATATTGTCATCAAAGTGAGCCGTTTCGCCCAGGACGTGCCGTATTACGCCGGTGCGACGTTCCTCAGAAAGATCCCCGAACAAGTCATGGCCGGGCTGCGTTTCAACAATCCTTTCGAGGAGTTTGGGCGCCTGGCGCGCTTGCGCTCAAGCCGGCGTGGCCCGCGGGTGCTGACGAAACGTCCGCTCGCGATCTACAGTCCGCCGGAGCAGCTGGCGCTTTGGCGGCACGGACGCGGCGAAGGCGCAGCTGCCATGGAGCAACAGGCCGTGGCGGAAACGCAGTTGGCCGGCCACGCCCGGGTGATGCTTGATCCGCACCGATCGTATTTTTCAATCTTTGGCTGGCTCACCGGTTCGGACGCCAGCTTGTACCATCAGGCCGGCCAGCTTTCGCAGGCGGATATGGAGCTCCTTACTGAGGAGAGCGCAGCGGACTTGATGGCGAACGGCATGATCGTGCTCGATCACAAGCCGGCCCACGTGATCATCCGCCGGCGTCGCCATGGGCAAGACTGGGTGCGTCGCCGTGACGGCCGAATTGCCTATGCCCTGGTGGATTTCGAGCTGCTGGTCGACCTGCCGGATTAGAGCATTTGAGGGGAGCTGCAGCCGTAGGCGAAGTAAATCTTAGGACATTGAGACCACGGCCTTCAGAGGGGAGAAGATGAATGTCCTAAGATTTTGGGCGCTGTTGCGCCGGAGGTAAATGTTAGGACAATGTGGGGGAGGGATGTAATTGTCAGTACAAAGCGTGCAATTGCTCGCGGTTGCGATCGCTGCAAATGGTGAGGTAATTCTTAGGACAATGAAGGGGCGCTGGCTAAGCCGGGCTAGAGCCGTCGCCATATGCACCACCGGGGCCCCGTGGCCTTTCTAGTTTCCTTGCTCCGTCCAAGTTATCGTCCAATCCCGACCGGGCTCTTACAAAACTTAGCTCTATTCGGGCTGAAAAAACAGGCCGGCGATTTTGCCTTCGAAGTTGAAGGCACAATGCACCTCTACCGTATCATGCTCGAATACCAGACGGTAACCATAGATTCGGCTAGTGTCCTGGTCTCTGCGCTCGGTCAGCTCGATCGAGCTCAACGTACCAAAATTCTTGATCTCGTCATGCATGTCACCGGCCAACGCCTGAACAATCAATTTGCCAAGTTCTGGGGTGTACAAATTAACATCACACTTCCCCTGCTGTGCATCTTCAAAAATCTTTTTGATCTGTGCAGTCACTGTCGGCTCTTTGTCTTCGATCGCCTTGGCCGGTATTGCTCTCGCATATTCCGGCCAGTGATAAACCTCGGCAACCGCCTCAAAAATCTTCGCGAGCGTTTTCGAATTGTCGTTGGCGTTAATCATGATCACCGCACCTTGTCCGGTTTCAAAATAACCAACCAGATTGGTATCAAATCCTTCGTTGCGACCGCCGTGGCTAAAAAACTGTGTCTTGCCCTCGCCTGAGATCGCAAGGCCGAGCCCCCAGTTTGCCTTCTGCCGCGTCAACATCTCTCGAGCCAATGTCTGCGAAATCACTTTGGGCCCGCGGCCTGCCCACGTGTTCTGGATACCGATGACGAACCGCGCGAGATCCGACGGTGTCGTCCACAGTCCTGCCGCAGTCAATTCGGGGTACACATGCCAGTGCCCGGGAACCGCTTCTTTCGCATTGTAATACCCAGTGGCGGCCAAGGCTGCATTTGCAGAGGGAAGTGGTTGCTCATAAGTACTAGCGAGCATACCGAATGGTTCGAGTACCGTCTTGCGCATGAACTCGGGAAACGGCTGCCCCGTGACGTCGAGCACCTCCTGTTGCATAACCAAATATCCGCCGCCCGAATAGCGCCATTTAAGGCCGGGAGATTCGTCGACAAGAATCGCAGCGGTATTGGTCGGTTTTTCGCCTTTTAATACCTGCACCAGGCTCGGCATCGGAGCGTCAACCGCATAGCCGGGGAATCCGTGGACCGTTATCCCCGCACTATGGCTCAGTAGTCGCCGCAACGTCACTTTATTTTCCTCGGTGAACTTATTTTCAGGCACCTGCCACGTCTTCAGAACTCCGTTCACATCGGCATCGAGCGAAATCTTCCCTGCCTCGACAAGCGCCAGCGCCCCGAGAGCCGCGACTGGTTTGCTCACCGAACCTGCTTGGAAAAGCGTGCCCGTGGTCACGGGTTGTTTACTTTCCAGATCCATCACGCCGTAAGTCTGCGTACGTACAATCTTGCCGTCTTGGACAATCGCCAACGACAAACCCGGGATATGCCGTTTCGCCATAAGTGTCGCTACGGAGTCGTCGATCAAATCTGCCCGCACTAAAACCCCGGTGCCCAACAGTCCCACGAGAAGGCAAATCGATCGACCGAGTTTGAACGTCCCGCGCGCGAGTAGCAGCATAACCATATGCCAGCCAATTCAACGAAATAACCTTAACTCTCAAGCAGAATCAAAGATGCAACATCTACTCTAACTACTGCGTAGAGCCGAGTGTACGCGCAAACTCGAGTCCCTTTTTCTTTGGCGATTGTTTATGTGTGGACAATCCACAGGAGCGTCGTTTATCTGTGGATTAACCACAGGAAGACTTATGGCGGCTGAAAAACTCGATTTATTGCAGGGCACACTTGATCTAATGGTGCTCCAAACTCTGGCTACCATGGGGCCAATGCATGGTTATGGCATTGCACGCCGCATCGAACAGGTGAGCGCAGATGCGTTGATCCTTAACCAAGGTACTATCTACGCCGCACTGGTTCGGCTCCAGCAGGGGAAGTGGATCGATGCGGAATGGAGCGCGTCGGACAATAATCGAAAGGCGAAATATTATAGCCTAACCGCCAGCGGTAAGCGTCGCCTTGTAACTGAGACCAAAAACTGGGAACGCATGGCTGACGTCGTGCGAAAGATTCTGACTTCGCTACCCGGGGAAGAGGCGCCATGATCGCGGCGCTTTTTCGTCTCGTGGCCCGGTCACGAGCCCTTATCACGAAGCGCGCCCTTGACGAAGACCTCAACGAAGAGCTCGCCCATCATCTCGAACTACTCACCGAGGACAATCTCAAGGCCGGCATGGCACCCGAAGAAGCCCGTCGGCAAGCCTGCATCGCGATGGGAGGGCTTGAGCAGGCTCGTGAGCTGCATCGTGAAGCGCGAGGGTTTGTCTGGTTGGAGCAAATTGGAAAGGACATCGCGTTCGCAACGCGGTCGCTCTGCCGCGCACGTGGCTTTACGCTCACGGTTCTGACCATGCTGGTCCTGGGCATCGGTATTTCGACGTTTGTGTTCAACCTCACGGCTTGGATCTTGATTTTCGACCAGCCCTATCCGCATCCCGATCAGCTCTGGTTAATCGGCTTCAAGGATAAGCATAGTCCGTCAAATCCCTTTCGCTCCACGATCCAATTTCAGGCCTACCAAGAGCAAACGACGGTCTTTTCAGAATATGCTGCCGTAACACGTGACGTTGCCAACGTGGTTGTCGATGGCGAACCGGTGGTGGTGAATCTCCTTGGCGCGTCCATTGACTGTTTCCATACGCTGGGAATCATGCCGGTGCTCGGGCGCGGATTCCGGCCTGAAGAATACCGGCCGGGGGCGGACAACGTGGTCGTCATTTCCGATCTATTTTGGCGGAAATATTTTCACGCCGCACCGGATGTTCTCGGGCGTCAGGTGCTCGTTAATCAACAAACGTGCACCGTGATCGGGGTGCTGAAGCTGGGCCAGCCCGTTCCGCAATCATTCGACGGCGAGGTCTATCGGCCATTCATTCCCGTTGTCGATCCGCTCAGCCCTTTTATGCCGGCCGTTTTTGTGATTGGACGGCTGGCACCCACTGTGTCGCCGGAGCAGGCGCGCGCTGCGCTGGCGGCGGTAAATTTGCCGACGTTGCCGCCATGGGCAACGGCCTTCCTCGCAGAGCAGGAACCAATTTTGATCAGGCCGACGGACATCGCGCGGCCGGAAACCTATTGGGTGATGGCGATCGCGGGCATTCTGCTTTATTCGATCGCATGCCTCAACGCGATGAACCTGATGCTCGTGCGCCTGGTGGGACGTCGTCAGGAATTAAGTATTCGACTCGCATTGGGCGGAACGCGTTGGCAGATCGTGCGCCTATTAACGATCGAGAGCCTGGGATTGGCGCTTGTGGCGAGTGTGTTTGTGATTGCGGCTGCCCATTGGCTGTTTCCGCCCTTATTCGCATTGATCACGGGAAGCGAGGTGGCGAGGTTCGGTTCGGCCCTTACAGTGTCTACGCTGGTGTGCATTGCGATCCTGACGCTTATAGCCAGTGTCACAGTTGCGCTCGTGCCGGTCTGGCGCTTGATGAAAAGCGAGATCACCCCAGGTCTCAAGGACGGCAGCGCGGCGGCGGGCGAAGGTCGGGGTGTGGCGCGTCTGCGAACGTCACTCGTGATTTTTCAAGCGGCGTTGGCTGTCGTCTTGCTTGCGGGCACCGGCCTCATGGTGCGTTCCTTCGAGCGATTGCATCGCGCGGACCTCGGGTTCAATCCGGCAGGTAAGGTCAAGGTGACGATTTCGTTACCGCGAGGCTACGACCTGGGGCCGGAAGCACGGCTGCAGCTTTTTGAACGCCTCCAGCTGCGACTGGCCAAAATACCAGGAGTGAGAGCCGTTTCTTTCGGTCAGGACACCCTATTGGAAGGCGGTTTCTGGGGAACTGCTCAACTTTTGATGGCTGATGGTACGTATCGGTCGGTAGCCGGAAATTTTGTGACCGCGGACTATTGGAAAACCGCTGGCCTAACCTTGAAGAAGGGCCAATGGTTCTCGAGTAAACGCGGTGAATATGGGGTGGTGATCAACGAGACCTTCGCCAAGGCACGATTTGGCGACGAGGATCCCATCGGTAAGTCGTTCAAACTTCTTGTCTCAGGCGATTTCATGCATCAGGTGGTCGGCGTCGTTGGCGACGTAAAGGAGACGGTTCGGTCTACACCCGGCATGCGCATCTACTCGGCAGAATGGGTGTATCCGTTGAATATTTCCACGTTGCTGCTTCGGCTTGACCACGATCCCGGCAAGGAATTCGCAGGTCTGGTCCGGCACGCGATCTATGCATTGGACCCAAAGCTTATTGTCAGCCAAGTGGTGACGATCAATGAGGTCGTTGGCAATGGAATGTGGGCGGAAAAGTATGCGTTTCGGATTTTGAAAGTGCTGACAATCGTTGCATTCGCTCTGGCGGTGGCGGGATTGTTCGCGGTCATCGTTTATACCGTCGAAAGCCGGATGAAGGAGTTCGGCGTGCGGCTCGCCCTTGGAGCGCAGCCTGCCAATTTGCATCGATTGGTGATGAAGCGCGGGCTGACGACGGCGACGGTCGGCATTGCGATTGGTATCGCGGGCGCGCTCGGGTTGACGCGCTTCATGCAGAGCCTGTTGTTCGAAACTTCGCCTTACGATCCGCTCGTATATGCGGCGGTCGCTATCATCCTGTTGGCGGCTGCCGTTGCTGCGTGCTGGCTCCCGGCGAGACGTGCGGCCCGCGTGGATATTACGCGGCTCCTTCGTGCGGAGTAATACCGAATGGCGTCATCCTTGCCGTATCACGAGAAAGTTCTGTGCGTTCAGAGACTACGGGTCGTCTGGCTATTTTTGGAGGTTCGTCAAATCCGAACAAATTTCTAAGATTTCGGGCGAGGCCGCAGGTCCATCCGCGGCGTACGTTTCTAATGTATTAATAAAACGAAGCATTCTGCGTTAATATGGATATGCCTTACTTTCCAACGAGGTTAATGGGTGCTTTGGGCCCTTCGGTAGGTCCAGTTTACCGCTCGCTAGTTTTGGCGACCGGTTCGACCTAACGATGAGCCCGAACCCTTCAAGATCGCCTCAGTTGAGCAGAATTTTGGCCTTTATTCTTACCTTGGTGCTTCCGGTGGTTCACGGCGCAGAACCTTCAGAAAATCAAAAACAGGAGAAAGGAGCCGCAGGCGACGCGCCCGCGCTCCCCGCGGCCGATGCGCCTTCCTCGCAAGAACCCGAGGTCAAAACTGAAGGGAAAGAGCGTGCTGAGCCCGACCCAGTTGCAATGACAATGGCTACACCCAAAGTCGAAAAGCTCCCGGTGTGCGTGATCACCACAGGTCGTTACAAAGCCCTGCTCACGCTGGGGGAGCAACGCATGATAGGTCTCTTCGGTCGTTTGAATCTTCATTTTGGTTGGCCTAGAATTGGTGCTGGCCCTTTTGTTTTTACTCCGGGTCGTATTCCGCAGGGACCGAACACAGTTGCTTGCACTGTCCTGGAAGCGGATGTGGGGGAGCCGCTCGAATCGTCAAAAGATGCGGATGGCGTGGTTGAGCATCTTCCGATTCCATCGATCACACTCGAGAATGCAGTAGGGGCTGAGTTGGATTTCGGTCTGTCGGGTCAGCGTGGTTGGTGCACCGCTCCATTCCAAAACCAAAGTGTTGTGCTTCGCGGAGTAGGCTCTGACGGAGCAGGTGCCTTGGTCTTACTCGATGGGATTCCGCTGAACGATCCTTTTGGCAGTTGGGTAGAATGGTCAGCTGCGCCTCGTGAGGGGCTCGATCGCGTTGAGATTGTTCCCGGCGGTGGCGCGACGGCATGGGGCAATGGCTCGCTCGGAGGTGTCGTTCAGCTCTTCACGCTTCCGGCAAACGGCAAGCTGGTGGACGAACCGGGCATGCCAAACGACGGGGGACCGCCGGACCCAAATTTAACCAAACAAGTAGTTCATCAGGTGTCGCAAGTATCCACCAGCATTGGTCAATATGGCACGCGTAACGCCGAATTCTCGTCTGCGCAGCCAACCAACGTCGGCGTCGTGCAGGTTCTCGGGCGCGTATTTTCCACGGGAGGTTTTCCTACACTTGCCGCTGGACAACGCGGCGTGATCGATCGCGATGGATGGGGCAGGCAAAGCATGTTCGAAACGCGCTGGCATCAGCCGCTCGGAAACAATCTCGAACTTCTCGCCACGCTGCGAGGCAACCACGAATCTCACGGGAAAGGCACGCCCGATCAACTAACCTGTTCGGAGGGGAAACAAGCTTCGGTTGCATTCGCGAGCGCTCCGCCCGTGAGCTTTGCCTGGAATGGGACGGCTTATGCACGGCACCGTTCCTATACGGATACGTTCACCACGGTAGATGCGGCTCGTTCTACGGAAACACCACTTATCGACAAGTCAGAAGCGCCAGCCACCGCCTTTGGTGCCTCGTGGACGGGCTTGTGGTGGGATCGTGGCCAAGGGCAAGGTCGCACCGTTACGGGGGCCGATTTCAATTTTGTCCGCGGTGAAGTTCGAGAAAGTCTAGCCCTCGCCAACGGTGTGTTCAGCCGCGACCTCGTAGCCGGGGGAGAACAGGGCATTTGGGGCCTCTTTGCCTCGCGTGACCAACCTCTCAGTTCGACCGTACGTGCGACGGCATCAGCCAGGCTCGATCTATGGAGAGAGGCCGATGGTCATCGACGTTTGAATGACCACGGGAGCGGAGCGTCATTGAGTAACGAACACTATGCTACCGATAGCGGAGCGGAACTAAGTCCGAGCATGGGTATTATCTGGCGGCCGACAGAAAATTGGCGTCTTCGAGCAAACGCCCAAGAATCTTTCCGGCGTCCGACGCTAGGAGAACGTTACGAAACCTATGGACAAAACTTTATCATTACAGAGCCGAATCCTACCCTTCAAACCGAACACAATCTGGAGTTTGAAATTGGCGCAGAGTATCATCCGGCCGATACCATTAACCTAGAGGCCACGGCTTTTTTGAATGAACTGCGCGATACGCTCGGAAAATTGCGAATCGAGCGGGGCTCGGATGAGTCTCTTCTCGTTGATGCTTTGCCTTCAGGATATTTTGCCCAAAAACGCGTCAATCTCGATCGAGCACGCGTGCAGGGGCTAAAACTGGCGGCCGAATGGAAACCAGTTAAGGCATTCACTTTCAATGCGAGCGTATTACTCAATGACCCGACGGTTGTGCGCTCGGGTATTGCGCCCCAACTCGCAGGCAAGCAAATGGCTCAAGTTGCTCGGCGAACCGCTATTCTGAACGCAACTTGGCAGGCAACCGCGAAAATCAAATTTAATTTTAGGGTGCGTTACCTTGGTCGGCAATTTGTCGACGATGAAAACACGCTGCGACTTGGCGCAGCGGTGGTGACTGATCTTGGAGCAAATTACGATCTCACGCAGAACGTTGAGTTGTATCTCACAGCTGACAACCTGTTCGATTCGGTTATTGAAACCAGTCGTAGCGACGACGGCCTCGTCAATCTAGGTTCTCGCCGTCTCATCCTCGTGGGAGTTCGAGTGCGGTGGTAGCGGAAACATCGCCGCAGTTCTCCGCTCGCTCGATTCACCTGCGCTTCTTTGCGCTCTTCGCGTTGGGTTGTTGCGCCATTGATAGCGGTCCGTCGTTCGGCCCGGAGGACCCTGACGCGCCTTTGCCTGCCGGCGCCCGAATGCTCGCAGGAACTCTTCCCGGCCAAAATTTACCAGCCGTTTCAACGGTGATGCTTCCAAAAGCTCGAATGGCATGATTTCGCCGAACGCGGTTCCATTCAGCCGCGAGAATCTTGGGGCGTGAGATGGCGATGGAGCATGGCAGTGGAGATTGGCGTCGTTCGCCGAGCGTTGATCTCACGCCGACCGAGTTGACGTCCGACCGTGCTATCTATGCGGCCGGATCGTTGTATTTTTGTTTTTTGACTGAGGAAGATCGGCCGCTTCCTTCGCCGCCGCCGGCACCTAAAACAACTTCCTCGTCTCAGCAATATCTCGGCATGCTGTCTCTATGTTGGTCTGCACCGGCTTGACGTTGCCAATGAAGTTTTTCAGCGCGGCCGACGCTCTTTTTTCCACTTGGGCCGCATCTATCAGCCCGCAGCCCGCTAGGTTTTTGATGTCTTCCCGGTCCTGTTCTGAAAAACGTGCGATCTTTGAAACAGCGAGGTCTTCCGGCGAAAACACGTAGACATGGACCCGGCGCTGCTCATTCCCGAGCTCCTTCCACTCTATGGCATCGACTTCAAAATCCTCATGAAGCAATGCAAAAGACGCATTGTAGTTGGGATCGAGATACAAAAACGATGAGCTGCCGTCACGGCGCGTGTAGGGCACGTTGAGCTCAGCAAAATTCAGGAGTAGCCGCTTGGAAAAGCTCGCATCGATATCCTCCGTGTATCGCGTGCCACAATGGTAGTTGGCCGCGATGCCGCCGCCGACGAACATTTTGATCGTCTCGCCTTGGTACTGTTTTGGTATCGATGCGTCGATTTTATCGACGATTACCCTCACCGCCGCAGTTAAGTCAGGTTGCGCTCGCATAAGCCAACCTCGCCTTGAGCAAGCCCGCAAAACGCGATGGCTCAAACCGAGTCTCCTTCGCCAAATCCGGGAAGGACCGGACCTTGCCGCCCAACAACGTTCCCGCGACGTGCCGAAGTTTTTCTTGATTTCCAAACCATGCGACTCCCGCAAGGTAGGTTGCCACCGTGGCGAGCTCTACGCAGCTCGCTTCACCAAAAGACTCCCAGGCATGTTCGTCGAAGCTGCCCCTTTGCTGGTGGCAGAAGTCGAGCAGCGCTGTTTCTTGTGAACGCTTCATGGCTTCAGGGCGCTCAAGCTACTCGACCTCACGCCAATGTGAATAAGTTTTTTGTTAGAAACAGGGGTTGTTAGGGGAGTTTGCTTGACTGTTATGGGTGAAAATGGGTTGAAATGGGGCGTATTGGGGCGATCCCTTTTATTGCATCACCGTGGCTCAACTCGGCAAACCGTTTTACACCGGCCTTTTTCGGCACACTCTCGACGACAAAAATCGGCTGACGATTCCGTCGACGTGGAGATCTGCGCATGCGGAAAACGACACGTTTTTGGCGACGCCGCATCCGGATGGTTATGTCGCAGTTCTTCCTCCAACAGAGGTTGAGAAACTGCACGAGAAGGCTTCGCAAAAGGCGCTGATGGATCGCGACGCACAGGACGCGTTCGCGCGGTTTTTCTCGGCTTCGCTCGCTTTCACTTTCGACAAGCAGGGTCGTATCAGCCTGACCGACGAACTGCGTGTTCATGCAGGCATCAGCAAGGACGCGGTGCTGGTCGGTTCGCTCAATAAGTTCGCGATCTACAGTCCCGCCCAGTGGGAGAAGATCGAGCAGCGCACGTCGGGAGAAAACTTCGGCGACGTCATGCGCCGGATCGGAATTTAACCATGAGTGCCACCCCAACAACTCACAGTCTGACCCGTCTTTCCGGTTTTGCCGCTGCGAGCCTCTGGCATCGCCGCATCGCGCGAACCGGGGCTCAGGCGATTCTTCCCAAAGTGCAGCCCCGTCTTTGCGCAGAGCTTATTCTGCATCCCATCGCGCGTGAACGCGGCCCGTCCTCCTTCCACGACACGAGGAAAGAAGCCAATGTCTTCCACGCTGCTTGAAAACGAGTGCGCATCCATGACCCCCGGACACCAACCGGTCCTGCTGCGCGAGGTGCTCGACCTCCTCGCTCCGCGGGCTGGTGGGTGTTATCTTGACGCGACTTTTGGCGGCGGCGGCCACACGCGGGCGATCCTCGATGCAGCGGCTGACACGCAGGTGATGGCCTTTGACCGCGACCCGGCGGCGGCACTGCGCGCGGAGTCGTTGAAAACTGAATACGGCGAGCGTTTTAAGCTGATCAGCGCAGATTTTGGCCGGCTGGCGGAACTCGCTGGCGCGGGCTACGACGGCGTTCTCTTTGATTTGGGGCTTTCCTCCTTTCAACTGGATGCGCCAGATCGCGGCTTTTCTTTTCGCAATGATGCTCCAGCCGATATGCGCATGGACACGCGGGCGGGTGTGTCGGCTGATATCTGGCTCGAAACGGCGACCGAAGAAATGTTGGTGCGCGCGATCCGCGACTATGGCGAAGAGCAACACTGGCGCCGCGTGGTGCGTGCGATCGTCGCTGCGCGGGGCACCGGAGCGCTGGCGCGCACCGCGTCTCTGGCCGACGTCATTGCCAATGCGATTCCGGCGCGTGACCGTTTTGCCTCGAAGATCCATCCGGCGACCCGGGCCTTTCAGGGAATTCGCATCGCGGTGAACGACGAGTTGGGCGCGATCGAGCGCGCATTGCCGGCGGCATTTGCGGCGTTGAACTCGGGTGGGGTGCTTTGTGCGATCAGCTTCCATTCGCTGGAGGACCGCATCGTGAAACAATATTTTCGTCGTCAGTGCGGCCAGCCCGAGAGCGCCGACGATTCCACGCCGAAACAGTTTCGCACCGTGCTTGCCGAACCACTCACCAGGCGGCCAATGACGCCCGGCGAGGTTGAACTTGGCCTCAATCCCCGCAGCCGCTCGGCCAAGCTCCGGGCCCTGCGCAAGCTTTGATTCATCCCTCAGTTCTTACGCCCCATGATCAAGACCGACCGTCACGCTTTTGTGAGCCAGCTGCTCGTTTACACGCTGGTTATGATTTCCTTCACCGGGTCCATCGGGCTCGGCACCGTCTGGATGCGCAATCAAATCGCCCAGACAGCCAACAGTATCAAAACTTTGGAGACGCGCAGGGCCGAGATTGAACGTCACCTGGCTGAGACGACCACGCTGATCGCCGCCGAACAATCGCCCGACGAGCTCATCCGTCGCAACGCCGAATGGCACCTCGGTCTCGCCGCGCCCGATTTTCGCACCCAGATCGTTCGCATTAGTGAGAATCCGGTCGACCGCCTGTCGGCCAAGCGCAGTCGGGAACTTTTCGCCACGGACGCTTCGGTGAAGTCGGTGAAATTTGTCATGGAGGCCGGGCGCTAAGATCATGTCAAAAGGGTTTGCCTCCAATTACCGGATCGTGGTGCTCGCCGTGGGCATCTTCCTGTGCTTTGGCGGCGTGGGCGTGCGATTGCTGTTTTTGCACGTCATTGACCGCGATCAACTGGTTCGGTATATCGACAAAGCCCGACGGCAGGTCATTGAGGAAAAAGCCCGGCGTGGAGACATTCTCGATGCACGCGGCAACGTACTTGCCACCAGTCATACGCTCGTCGTGGTGGGGGTCGATCCACAGATGTTGCGCAAGGAGGACGAAGCCAAATGGCCCGAGCTCGCTTCGCTTTTGGATCTGCCGCTGCCAGATTTGAAGAAGACCTTTTCGAATAAAACCCGTCCGACGCAGGCGGAGGACGATTCGAGTGATGCAGAACTCGACATCCGCTGGGCCAAGCTCAGCGAAGACGTCACCGAAAAAACCTACGAGAAGATCACCGCACTCGGCGTCAAAGGCGTGTATGGAGAACGAACCTACCGCCGCGCCTACCCGCACAATCAACTCGCGGCGCATGTGATCGGCTATGTGAACAAGGAAGGGGAGCCGGCGGCGGGCATCGAACATTTTGCGGATTTTTATCTGCGCGGTCAGGACGGCTGGCGCGAATCGGAGAAGGACGGTCGCCAGCATGAGATGGCGCAGTTCCGCACGCGCGAGGTGCCAGCCACCGATGGCTACAGTGTAGTTCTGTCAATTGATTCGGCCATCCAGCACATGGTGGAGTGCGAGCTGGATGAAATCGCCAAGAAATATCAGCCGGAGAAGGCGACGATCATCGTGAGTGATCCGCACACCGGCTTCATCCTCGCGATGGCGAACTACCCGACCTTCAACCTGAACGAATTCAACAAGGCCAGTCTTGCCTCGCAGCGAAACATTGCTGTGGCCGACATGTACGAACCAGGCTCTACCTTCAAGATTGTCGCCTCGAGCGGTGCGCTCAATGAAGGACTGGTTTCTCCTGAATCACCGCGTTTCGACTGCTCGATCGACAAGATCGATTACAAAGGCAAAACGCGCGGTCTGCCGCGGGAAGATCATCATTTTACTGCGCCGCTCAATACAGCGGAGATCATCGGCAAGTCCAGCAATCGGGGTGCGGCCCAGCTGGCGATGCTGTTGGGCGAAGAACGGTTTTATAATTATGCCCGCGCTTATGGTTTTGGTCAGCTTACGGGCTTCCCGGTCGGTGGTGAAATCGACGGGCAGATGGCTCCGCCTGCCAAGTGGGATGGCTTAACCATTACACGTATGCCCATGGGGCAATCGATCGCCGCCACACCGATCCAGATGCACATGGCGATGGGGGTCATTGCCAGCGGCGGCTTGCTCATGCGGCCGCAGCTCATTCGCGAAGTGCGCGATGCCAGGGGCGAACGAGTTTACCGTTTTGACGGAGTATCTCGCAGCCGTGCGATCACCGAGCGTACTGCTGAGACGATGGCCTTTCTGCTGACGCGGGTTGCTTCCGCCGACGGCACCGCACCCGAAGCCGCAATCCCAAACTACCAGGTGGCGGGAAAAACCGGCACCACACAAAAACTGGTGCCCGTCACGGATTCTAAAGGGCGCACCGTTTTGCGTTATTCCGAAAAGGAACATGTAGCGTCGTTTGTCGGATTTTTTC
>Ga0302321_100002527_pt1 | contig 15677 bp, 14 predicted proteins | sample Fen_T0_1_FD_202505 | JGI IMG/M metagenome (GOLD analysis project Ga0302321, IMG submission 202505) | Peat permafrost microbial communities from Stordalen Mire near Abisko, Sweden - Fen_T0_1 | ecosystem: Environmental > Terrestrial > Soil > Wetlands > Permafrost | place: Sweden: Abisko...
CTTCGCGTGCAGCCACTCGGCGAAGGCTTCCGCCAGCCGGTCCGCCAGCGCCTTCAGCATGATCGCGTTGTAGTCGTCCTTGTTCGCCTCGAACTCCGCCAGCTTCCGTTCGATGCCGATTCCCGTCGTGACCGCGAACATTCCCAGGTAATCGTTCACCCGCGTCGGCTCCGGCGCGACGTAGTCGGACAGGCAAAAGTTCGCCTTGCCTGCCGGGCGCTCGTTCTGCTGCCGCAGGTTGCGCCACGTGAGCGCGACGTCGACGCGAGTCTCGTCAGCGAAGCAGACGATGTCGTCGCCGGCGGCGTTGGCGGGCAGCAGCGCGACGACGCCGTTGGCCGTCAGCCAGCGTCCGCCGATGATCCGCTGCAGCATCGCCTGGCCTTCGGCGTACACGTTGCGCGCCGCATCGCCGACGACCGCGTCGTCCAGGATGGCCGGAAACGGACCCGACAGCTCCCACGCCTGGAAGAACGGGCCCCAGTCGATGTACCTGGCGATTTCCGCCAGGTCGACGTTGCGGAATTCGCGCCGGCCGATGAACGTCGGCACCGGCGGCGTGTAACTCCTCCAGTCGGTTGCAAATGCATTCGCGCGCGCGGCCGCGAGCGTGATCAGTTTCGGACCCTTCTTGCCGGCGTGCTGGACGCGCACGTTCTCGTAATCGACCGCGATTTCGGCGACGTAGCCTTCGCGCAGGTCGTCGGACAGGAGGTTGCTGGCGACGCCGACGGCGCGGGACGCGTCCGGCACGTAGACGGTGACGCCCGCGTAGTTGGGCGCGATCTTCACCGCGGTGTGCACGCGTGAGGTGGTGGCGCCGCCGATCAGCAGCGGCTGCTTCATCCCGAGGCGCTGCATCTCGTGCGCGACGTGCGCCATCTCCTCGAGCGACGGCGTGATGAGGCCCGACAGGCCGATGATGTCGGCGTTGCGTTCCTGCGCGGTGGCGAGGATCTTCTGCGCCGGCACCATCACGCCCAGGTCGATGACGTCGAAGTTGTTGCACTGGAGCACGACGCCGACGATGTTCTTGCCGATGTCGTGGACGTCGCCTTTAACCGTCGCCATGACGATCGTGCCCTTGGGCTTGCCGGCGTCGCCGGAGCGAGCCTTCTCCTCCTCGATGAACGGGATGAGGTGGCCCACCGCCTGCTTCATCACGCGCGCCGACTTGACGACCTGCGGCAGGAACATCTTGCCGGCGCCGAACAGGTCGCCGACGACGTTCATCCCTGCCATCAGCGGCCCCTCGATCACCTGGATGGGCCGCGCGAACTTGAGGCGGGCTTCCTCGGTGTCCTGGATGATGTGCGACGTGATGCCCTTGACCAGCGCATGCGACAGGCGTGCCTCGACGCTCGCGTCGCGCCACGCGAGATCCTCGGTGGTCACCTTGCCCTTGGCCTTCACCGTTTCGGCAAATGCCACGAGCCGCTCGGTCGGGCTCTCGCCGCCGGCCGCGCGGCGGTTCAGCACCACGTCCTCGACCAGTTCGCGCAACCGTGGTTCGATCTCGTCGTAGACGCCCAACTGGCCGGCGTTGACGATGCCCATCGACAGTCCGGCGCGGATGGCGTGGTACAGGAACACCGTGTGGATTGCCTCGCGCACGGCGTCGTTGCCGCGAAAGCTGAAACTGACGTTGGAGATGCCGCCCGACACCTTGGCGTGCGGCAGGTGTTCCTTGATCCACCGCGTCGCGTTGATGAAGTCGACGGCGTAGTTGTCGTGCTCCTCGATGCCGGTGGCGATCGCGAACACGTTCGGGTCGAAGATAAGGTCCTCGGGCGGGAACCCCACCTTGTCCACCAGCAGGTCGTAGCAGCGGCGGCAGATCTGCGTCTTGCGCTCGAACGTGTCCGCCTGACCCTTCTCGTCGAACGCCATGACGACGACGGCGGCGCCGTAGCGGCGCACCAGCCGTGCCTGGCGCAGGAACTCGGCCTCGCCTTCCTTCATCGAAATCGAATTGACGATTCCCTTGCCCTGCACGCACTTCAATCCGGCCTCGATCACCTCCCACTTCGACGAGTCGATCATCACCGGCACGCGCGCGATGTCCGGTTCGGTGGCGATGAGGTTCAGGTACTTCACCATCGCCGCCTTCGAATCGAGCATCGCCTCGTCCATGTTGACGTCGATGATCTGCGCGCCGCTCGCGACCTGCGCGCGCGCGACGTCGACGGCCCCCGTGTAGTCGCCGGCCAGGATCAGCTTGGCGAACGCGCGCGAACCGGTGACGTTGGCGCGCTCGCCGACGTTGACGAACAGCGAATCGTCGCCGATGGTCAGCGGCTCGAGGCCGGACAGGCGCATCACACGTGAGTTCAGGCGATCGCCTCGGCGGCTTCTTCCGTGGGGACCTGCCGCGGCGGCAGCGATTTCACTGCCTCGGCGATGGCGCGGATGTGCGCGGGCGTGGTGCCGCAGCAGCCGCCGACGATGTTGACGAAGCCGCTTTGCGCAAAGTCCTGTATCAGGCGCGATGTCTGTGCCGGCGTTTCGTCGTAGCCGGTGTCCGACATCGGGTTGGGCAGGCCGGCATTGGGGTAGCACGAGACGAACGTGTCCGCGACGCGCGCGATCTCCTCGATGTACGGGCGCATCAGCGCCGCACCGAGCGCGCAGTTGAGCCCCACGGCCAGCGGCCGCACGTGGCGCACCGCATTCCAGAACGCCTCGGGCGTCTGGCCGGACAGCGTGCGGCCCGACGCGTCGGTGATCGTGCCGGAAACGATGAGCGGCAAGCGACGCCCTACGCGGTCGAAATACGATTCGATGGCGAACAGCGCGGCCTTGGCGTTCAGCGTGTCGAACACCGTCTCGACCAGGATCAGGTCCGCGCCGCCTTCGGCCAGGCCCTCGACCGCCTCGCCATATGCGGCTACGAGCGCGTCGAACGTCACGTTGCGCGCGCCTGGGTCGTTCACGTCCGGCGAAATCGAGGCAGTGCGGTTGGTGGGTCCCAAGGCCCCCGCGACGAAGCGCGGCTTGTCCGGCGTGCGCGCGGTCCACGCGTCGCAGCATTCGCGGGCGATCCGCGCCGCGGCGAAGTTGATGTCCTTCGCGCGCGCTTCGAGCCCGTAGTCGGCCTGGGCGATCCCCGTCGCACTGAAGGTGTTGGTCTCGATGATGTCTGCGCCCGCCGCCAGGTATTCGTCGTGGATCGCGCGGATCACGTCCGGTTGCGTCAGCACGAGCAGGTCGTTGTCGCCGCGCAGGTCGCGCGCGTGGTCGTGAAGGCCGCACGCGGAGGCGCCGCGAAAATCCGCTTCGGACAACTTGTGCTGCTGGATCATCGTGCCCATCGCGCCGTCCATGACGAGGATGCGCGAACGCATGAGGCGGGTGAGCAAGGCGGTGCGGTCGGGTTGCATCGGGCAGGATCTCGTCGCCGGATTGCACCGGCAAAGTGTTGAATTTTAACACTTTGCGCACGCCGCGGCGGCCCGGTGCGTTATATCCGGCGAACGTCGCGGAATAAGATGCGGTCCGGCGTCGTGTTACCCTTTTTCCATGAAGCACTTGAAGCCCAAAGAAGCCCACGCCTTCCTCAACGCCAATCCGCAGGCTGTCTTCGTCGACTGCCGAAGCGAAATGGAATTCTTTTTCGTGGGCCACCCCGTCGGTGCGCAGCACGTCGCGTGGAACGACGGCCCGGATTGGGACATCAACCCGCATTTCGTCGGGCAGGTGAAGAAGGTCGCCAGCATGCATCGCCCGGTCGTGCTCATTTGCAGGAGCGGACACCGGTCGCTGGATGCCGGCCTCGCACTGGAGAAGGCCGGATTCGCCGAGATCTACAACGTGGCCGACGGATTCGAGGGGCCTCTTGACGACAGCAAGCATCGCGGCAAACTCTCCGGCTGGCGCAAAGAGGGCCTGCCCTGGGAGCAGCTGTAGCGCGACCGCACTGGTAGCCGCTTGTAACATCGGGTCGCACCGGCGGCGCATGCTGCGCGTATTTCACTTCGAGGCTGCCCTTGGCTTCCTACGGCCCGCTGTGCACACTCTTCTACGACGCGGACAAACCCGCTGCGCCTGACGCGGAAGTCGCCTGGTACGCGCAGCGACTGCCCAGGGACGCCGGACTGCTGCTCGAATTGATGTGCGGATCGGGCCGCCTGCTGGTCCCGCTCGCCGCGCAGGGATTCAAGCTCCACGGCGTGGATGCCTCCGCCGCCATGCTCGCGAGCTGCGAGGCCCGCGCGGCCGCACGCGGAATCGAGACGCAGCTGTTTCGCCAGGACCTGTCGCAGCTGAACCTGCCGTTCCGCTATGCCGCGGCGTTCGTCGCCGTCGGCTCGTTCCAGCTCATCACGGCGCCCGACGCCGCGCTGCTGGCGCTGCAGCGGATCCGCGCACACCTGGTCGACCCGGGGTTGCTGCTGCTCGACATGTTCGTTCCGGCGGATTCGGAATTGCGTCTCGGCGCACCGCTGGTCGAAGTGCGCACGGTGCGTCTCGCGGACGGCTCGCAGATCGCGCTGCGTTCGGAATCGACGGCGTTTGCCGACGCGCGCATGGTGCGCACGGAATACCGCTACGCGCACCGTCGCGGCGCAACGCGGCTTGCCGAGGAACACGAGAAGATCACGCTCACGTGGTACACGCCGGACGAAATCTCCGCGTTGCTGGCGGAGGCCGGCTATCGCGACGTGACGACCGGGGCGTCACCGCAGGGCGGCAGCGATGGAACGGTGTTCTCGGTGACGGCGCGCGCCTGACGTCGAAGCGCGAGCATCGGCGCGGGCATGCGGCGAATCAGCTCGCGGCCACGCAGGCGCCCACCTTGATGTCGGTGCCGGCATACTGGCCCTGCAGTTCCTTCAGGCGCGCGACGACGGGCTGCTGCGGGTCGCGGACCACGAGCAGCGTCTGCGTCAATGCCTGTTGCCGCGCCTGCACGCGGACCAGCTTGACGCCCTGCTTCGTCAGCGAGTCCGCAAGGGCCTGCGCCGCGGGTTCGGTGCGAAACGCGCCGAACGCGACGGCGAATTGGCCGCGGCCGATGTCGGCCACCGCCAGGTCCTTCACGCCCTGCTTGCGCAACTCGGCGGCGCGCGTCTCGGCCGCAGGGCGGCTGGGAAACGGCGAAATGCTGACGGAAAACAAGTTGTCGACCTCGACGCGACGCAGCGTCAGCAGGCGTCCCAGCGCCAGCGGTTCCAGGTCCCCGAGAACCTTGGCGCGCTCGGCGTCCGACAGCGGACCGAACTCGACGCAGACGTCGGCGAGTGCTGCGACCTTGGCCGGACCCAGCGCCGCGACTTCCTGCGGCGACAGCAGCTTGATCTTCTCCGGCGACACCTGCTGCGAAAGCCGCATGCCTTCGCCGCCGCCGCTGGGGAGCAATGTGTAGACGAACAATGTCAGGTTGGCGAGCAGCAGCAGGGCGACGACGATGCGCATGGTCCCGCGATTATCCACGACCCGCAGCGCCCCGGTAAGGGCGGGCGGCGGTCAGGCGCGACGGAGCGAGATTTCGCCGGAGAGGAAACGTGCGCGGCGCGGGCCGTCGGCCAGCACCAGCGCGCCGGTGCTGTCGACACCGGCGACGGTGCCCTTGACGCTGGCGCCGTCGGGCAACAGCAGCTTCACCGGCTTGCCCTGGTACGCATGACGGCGCTGCCACTCGGCGGCGAACGGCGGAAAGCCCGTGTCTGCGTAGGCCGTGAACGCCGACGCCAGCTCCGCCACCACGCGCGCCAGCAGCCGGTTGCGGTCGATGGGCCCGGCGCCGCGCCCGGCGACCGCGGTCAGGTCGCTGACCGGTTGATCGATGTCGCGCTTGGCGATGGCCGGCATGCGCACGTTGAGACCCACGCCGACGACGACCGTCGACGGGCCGAGCGCATCGCCGTTCAATTCGACCAGGATTCCGCCGACCTTGAGGTGGCGATAGATGAGATCGTTCGGCCACTTCAGCTCCACGCCGGGCAGGCCTTCGGCCTCGAGTGCGCGGATCACGGCGACGCCGACCGCCAGCGACAATCCGGCCAGGTAGCCGGCGCCCTGGTCGAACCGCCACCCCAGCGAAAACGTGAGGCTGCCGCCGGCGACGGCGGTCCACTTGCGGCCGCGACGGCCACGCCCAGCGGTCTGCCATTCCGCCGCGAGCACGGCAGCGTGGATGTCCTTGCGTTGCCCGCGCTTCAGCAGTTCGGTGGACGTCGAGGCGATTTCGTCGACGACTTCTATGTGCAGCAGCGGGATGTCCGGATTGCGGCGCACGTTTTCGGAGAGCGCCGCGCGGATCAGGTCGGCCGACAGAAAGTCCGGAGTCGCGAGCAGGCGGTAGCCGCGGCCGCGAATGCGTTCCAGCGCGAGACCCGCGGTCTCGGCTTCCTTGAGGAGTTGCGAAACGCGCGCGCGTGTCAGTCCCACCGTCGCGGCGAGGTCTTCACCGGAGTGGAAAGCGCCGTCTGCAAGTTGGCGCAGGAGAACGAATCCGAGAGAGGTGAGCACTTACATACGCCATTCATGTTGCACCGCCCAATGTAACATGGGCGACGCTCCAACGCACCATTTTCGGGCCGGAGATCAGCATGTGCGGCCGTCCTGGACCGAATACAAGTCCGGCGCCCTGGACGCCATTCCCTGACGTCATTCCTTCAGGACGCCCCGCCGGATCTGGTCCTGTTCGATGGACTCGAACAGCGCCTGGAAGTTGCCTTCGCCGAAGCCTTCGTTGCCCTTGCGCTGGATGATCTCGAAGAAGATCGGGCCGATGACCGTGGCGGTGAAGATCTGCAGCAGCATCTCGTCCTTGGCCGGCGCGCCGTCCAGGAGGATGTGGTTCCGGCGCAGCCGATCGGTGTCCTCCTGGTGGCCGGGAAGGCGCGCAGCGAGCATGTCGTAATAGGTCCCGGGCGTCTCCTGGAAGGCCACCGCCAGCGCGCGCAGCTTTTCCACGGACGCGAAGATGTCCTTGGTGCCGAGCGCCACGTGCTGGATGCCTTCGCCGTGGTAGGCGACCAGGTATTCCTGGATCTGGCTCTTGTCGTCCGAACTTTCGTTGATGGGGATGCGGATCTTTCCGCACGGGCTTGTCATCGCCTTCGACTTCAATCCGGTGAGCTTGCCTTCGATGTCGAAATACCGGATCTCGCGGAAGTTGAAGATGCGCGCATAGAAATCGGCCCACTCGCCCATCCGGCCCCGGTGCACGTTGTGGGTCAGGTGGTCGATGTACGTGAGGCCGGCGCCCTGCGGGTGCTGGTCGACGCCGGGCAACGGGACGAAGTCGATGTCGTAGATCGACACGTTGCTGCCGCCGTTCGCCGGTGAACCCGGATACCGGTCGACCAGGTAGATCAGCGAATCGCCGATCCCCTTGATCGCCGGAATGTTGAGCTCCATCGGACCCGGATGGTTCTGCACGCCCCACGCGCCCTGCGCGACGGCCTGCCTGCCCGCCGCCGCGGCATCTCCCACGCGAAACGCGATCGCGCAAATCGACGGGCCGTGCACGCGCGCGAACGATTGCGCGAACGAGTCGGGCTCGGCGTTGACGATGAAGTTGATCTCTCCCTGCCGATACAGCAGCACGTTCTTCGAGCGATGCCGCGCGATGGCGGTGAAGCCCATCTGCAGGAACAGGTGGCCGAGTGCGGCAGGATCGGGGGCCGCGTATTCGATGAACTCGAAGCCGTCGGTCCCGAGCGGGTTGTCCCAGAGGGAAGGCGCTACTGCGGCCATGGTCGACTCCCGAAAGCTGGCAAGGCCCGCGAGTTTAGCAACCTGCGTCACTTAGTGTGCGCGTGCCGCACAGCCGGCCGCTTCCGGGGTAGCCGAACGGGAGCCGTCCCGTTACTCTCGAGCGGGGCAGCGCTGTCGCCCTTTCTGCCCCATGTCCCGATGGCCGGAATTCCGGCCCACCAAGAAAAACTCGCCTCAGGAGGCTGCCTTGTTCTTCCGATCGATTGTCGTACCCCTATTTGCCGTCAGCGCCGCGATGGGAATGTCCCCAGCGCTCGCGCAGGACATCCAAGAGCGGGTGATTCGCTTCGGACACCTCAACAACACCGATCACCCTGTCAGCATGGGCGTGAAGAAATTCGCCGAGATCGTCGCGGCGAAGAGCGGCGGCAAGATGCAGGTGAAGGAGTTTCCGTCGAACCAGCTGGGCACCGAGCAGCAGCAGACCTCCGCTCTCCAGGGCGGCGTGCAGGAAATGCAATCGCCGGCAACGACGTCGCTGGTGGGGATCGTCAAGGACTACGGCGTCGTCGATTTCCCGTTCACCGTCAGCAACCACGCCCAGGCCTTCGCGCTGCTGGATGGTCCGCTGGGAAAAGCGTTGCTCGAAAAACTTCCGGAAAAGGGATTGGTCGGCCTCGCGTATTGGGACCTTGGATTCCGCAACGTCACCAACAGCAAGCGGCCCATTGCCAAGCCCGAAGACCTGGAAGGCCTCAAGCTGCGCGTGATTCCCAACCCGGTTTTCCTCGACACATTCAAGGCCTTCAAGGCCAATCCGGTGCCCATGAGCTTCAGCGAACTCTATACGGCGCTGGAGACCAAGACCGTCGACGGACAGGAGAACCCGTATTCGGTCATTCTCTCGAACAAGTTCTACGAAGTGCAGAAGTTCCTGAGCGGCACCAATCACGTCTATGGCACCAACATCATCCTCGTGAGCAAGAAATTCTGGGACAAGCTGTCGCCGGCTGAGCAGAAGATCCTGCAGGACGCGGCGATCGAGGCGCGTGACTATCAGCGCACGGTGAGCCGCACGGCGGCAGACAAGGCCATCGGGGAACTCACTGCCAAAGGCATGCAGTTCAACGAGGTGTCACCGGTCGAGCACGACCGCATGCGCCAGATTGCCAAGCCGGTGTCGGAAAAGGCGTTGGCGACCTACGATCCGGCGATCCAGAAGCTGTACGCGTCCGAGGTCGAGCGGGTGCAGAAGATCAAGTAAATTCAGCCGTCGCGCTGCAACGCGAGCATCGCCGCGAAGAGCGCCGGATCGTCCCAGGGCACGTCGACCGGCAATTCGACCAGGTGCCTGCTGTGCCGGTCGCGGAGCCATTCGCGTGGAAAGACAACGACTTTGCCGACGGCGTCCTCCGCGACCGCCGTCGGCACTTCCGCGGGCAATCCTTCCAGCGCCCGCATCAACGCGCGGGGAAGGTCCCGGCCCACCCGCTCGCCCAGGTGCATGTGCGTCACGACGCGGCGATTGATTTCGAGCAGGTACGGAATGCCCGTCGCTTCGTCGATGACGAACTGAACGTTGAAGAAGCCGTTGAGGCGAAGGCCGCGGGCGAGTGTCTTTGAATTCGCCAGCGTCGCTGGCGACCGGACGAAACGCACCACCGACGTCTGGCCCTTGACCGGCGCGGTGGCCACGAAGCGCTCCCAGGCGAAGCTCGCCAGTGGCTCCCCGCCCTGCGCGACCAGTGCCTGCGAGTGATGCGGTCCGACGATAAAAGCCTGCACGAGCAGCCGGGGCGGGAGCCGCGCGCCCAGGTCGAGCTGGTCCGGGCGCAGCAGCGTCGTTACCGCGGCGGCGAGCTCGTCGCGCGACGACACCACCGCCACGCCTCGTCCGGCGAAGCCGAAGCGCTGCTTGACGACCACCGGATAGCCCAGCGCCGCGGCATGCGCGAGCGCATCCTCGACGCCATTGGCGACGGCGCACGGAGGCATCTGTACGCCGAGTTCCGCGGCGGCGGCGGGCAACAGCGTCTTGTCGATGCTTGCCGCGTAATGGCTCGGGTCGCCCATCGAGCGCTCGATGATGTCGACCAGCCGCGCCTGAAGCACGGGCTCGATACCGCTCGGGGGTGCCAGTACAAGGGTGAACAGCAGCCGTACGGCCATCTCGTCGCACGGCACCAGCATGTCGGGCGACACGCTGTCGATCGTCTGCACGAGCAGCAGCAGCCATTCCATCGGCGTCGCCGTCGGTGAAAGGTACGCAACGCGGGACACATGGCGGGACTTCGCCGCCAGCGAATCACGCGGCGCAATGAGCGTGACCGCGAAGCCGGCGTTCGCGAAGGCGCGCGGCATCCGCGCGGTCCCCAGCCATTGGCTCGCGGTGGACACCAGCAAGACGTTTCGCGTCATCGCCTCACTCATCCGCGACCGGCAGGCTGCGCATCAACGCTGCCTGCCGCATCACATCGGCGTTGATCGCGGCGGCGAATTGCTCGGGCGTGCTGCCCACGGGTTCCATGCCCATGGCGGCGAGCTGCCGGCGCACGTCCGCTTGCGCGACCACGCGCTGAAGCTCGGCATAAAGGCGCAGCACGATTTCGCGCGGCGTGTTTGCCGGCGCGACGATGCCATGCCACGTCGTGATGTCGAATCCCGGGTAGCCCGACTCGGCCACGCTTGCGAGGTCCGGAAAATCCGCCATCCGGTGATCGCCGGTCACGGCCAGCGCGCGCAGCTGGCCCGCGCGCACCAGCGCGGCCACCGTGCCGAGGTGGGAGAAGAGCACCGGCACTTCGCCGGACAACACGTCCTTCACGGCCGCCGACGTTCCGGAATAGGGAACGTGGACCAGGCGGACATCCGCACGCTGGAACAGCAGCGCTGCGGCAAGATGCGACGTCGAACCGCCGCCGCTGCTCGCATAGGAGAGCCTGCCCGGCGCGCGGCGCGCCAGCGCAACCAGGCCCTTCAGATTGTCGGCAGCGAGTGCCGGCGTAACGACGATGACGATGGGCAGGCGCGCCAGCAGCGATACGGGTGAGAATGACTGCGCGACGTCTTGCCCTTCGGCCTCGCGCCGCGCGGGAACGATCGCATTGGCGCCGTTGTTGGCGAGCAGCAGCGTATAGCCGTCCGGCGCGGCACTCACGACGCGTTCGACCGCGATCCGGCCCGACGCTCCCGGCCGCGCCTCGATGACGACGGGCTGGCCCAGCGCTTCCGCGAGCCGCGCCTCGAGCAGGCGCGCGATCAGGTCGCTGGTGCCGCCGACCGTCGACGGCAGCACCAGGCGGATGGGGCGATTCGGATACCGCGTCGCATCCGTCGCGCGCACGCCGCGGGCGAGCCACGGCGCAGCGGCGATCGCGCCAAGAATGCGTCGGCGACCGCGTGCGCGCTCCGCGCCAGGATCCTGTCTTCGCGACCCGTCAAGGGGCGCCGGAGCGGGTGCAGCTATGGTCGACTCCCGAAGTCAGGCAAGACCGGGAGTGTAGCAACCGGTCACTGTCCGGCCCATTGTTACGCCACAACGTGCGCCCGGCGTAGGTGTTGATACGGATTCGGCACGCCGTCGATCGGAGCTATATTCGAAGGACATCCAGAAGCGAGGCAGACCATGGTGAAATCAGTCGCCGCAAACCAGTCCGTCGCCGCGACGGACGCGAATCCTCCTGGCCATCAAGACAACGGTCCGGGCGCGCATGCCGCGCGCCGCGCGATCCTCGCGTACGATCCGTTGCAGGAGCGGACCTTCAAGTGGCTGGCCACGCTGCCCGCCGAAGTCAGGCCAATGGCGACCGCACGACAGTATCCGCGGATTGCCAACCGGATCGGCGAGCTGTGGGGGAACTGCGAATATTCCCGGCTCTACATGCAGGGTCTGCTCAAGGACCGCCGCAGCGGAAGAAAGGGATTTCCCGCCGAGATCACGATGGAACTCGCGGCGCTGCAGACCTACTATTTCGAGAACCTGTCCGGGCTGCCGGCCGTGCTTTGGGACGCCGTGCCGATACACGAGCCGCGATTTCCCCACAAAGCGCCCGCGACCGTCACGAACAACTCCGAGATCGAGCTACTCCCGATCTAAGCCGGGACATCGCGACCGTCCGCGGTCCGTTTGGGCGGCCGAACGTCGGGCGCCGTGTTGATACGGAACCCGGCACATCAAGCGAGCTGCGCCAGCACCTTCGCATGCAGCTCGGAATCGCCGCAGGCGAAAACATCGCCGCCCTGATCGCAGGGCCCGCCGGCCCAGTTGGTGATGACGCCGCCCGCGGCCTCGATCAGCGGAATGAGCGCCTGCACATCGTACGGCTGCAATCCGGTCTCGACGACCATGTCGACGAAACCCATTGCAAGCTGCGTGTAGCAATAGCAGTCGCCGCCGAATCGTGTCAGCCGCGCGGGGCCGGAAATGGCGTCGTAGACCGCACGCTGGCGAGGTGACTTGAAGTGCCGCGGGTCGGTCGTCGCAACGACGGCGTCTTCGACTCGGGCACAGTTGCGCGTACGCAGCGTCCGCTTCTGGTCCCCGCGCCGCCACTGCGCCAATCCCCCTCGCGCGGCCAGGAACGTCTCACCGACGAACGGCTGGTGCACGACGCCCAGGACCGGGCGCACGCCATCGTGCAAGGCGATCAGCGTCGCCCAATGCAGCTGCCCCAGGATGAAACTGCGCGTTCCGTCGATCGGATCGATCACCCAGGTAAGCGGCGACGTTCCCGCCTGCTTGCCCTGTTCCTCGCCGTGGATGCCGTGGTCCGGATACGCGCGCGCGATTTCCGCGCGAATCACCTCTTCCGCGGCGCGATCGGCGATGGTCACCGGGTCGTAGCCCGTCAGGGGGCGCTTGTCTTCCACGTCGATGATCTCGCGGAAGTGCGGCAGGATGGCTTCGCCGGCGGCGAGCGCCATCCGGTACGCGAATTCCAGATAGCTTTCGGCGTCGCGCGGATTCATCGTGTCGCTGTCGTGCTTGCCGCCGCAAACGCGAGGATTTCCCGCTCGGCCTGCGCAGTAAGAACAACCTTCCACGCATTGCCGTTGTCACGTGACGCCAGCCAGGCCGCCGTGGCGTCGATGGTTTCGGGCAGCGGACGGATGCGCATCCCGGCAGCTGTCGAACGGCGGCAATCGAACTCCATGAATCCCGCCTCGTCGGCGAACGTCGATGGAATCCACAGCGGCAATCCCGTCCATGGCTCTGCCTTCTGTTCGATCAGCAGCGCTTCGTCGATCCAGCGCGGCGTCGGCACTGCCACGCCCGCGCAGAGCGCTTCCACCAGCGAATCCCACGTCCAGAGGCCGTCGGGGCTGGTCGCGTTGAACGTGCCGCCCGCTCTTGCCTCGCCCGCATTTGCCTCACCCGCATTTGCCTCGATCAGGTCGATCATGAAGACCGCGAGGTCGCGGGCGTCGATGAACTGGACCGGCGCGTTGCGCGGCGCGGGGACGACAGCCTCCTCCGGCCGGTCGCCCAGCAACGCGGGCTGCCGGAAGCGCGCCACCCAATAGCCGAACCGGTCGGTGGCATCGTGCGGACCGACGATCAGCCCCGGACGCACGATGATCGCAGCGTCGCCGAATGCCGCGCGGACTGCGTCTTCGCACGCCGCCTTGAGCGGCCCGTAGTGCTTGGCGATTTCCTCGGTCGCCGGGTCATCGAGTTTCCCCACAGGCGCCGTTTCGTCGCGCCCGGCACCGCCGCCCTCCGCGTACACGGAAATCGACGACACGAAGAGGTACTGCGCAGCGCGGCCGCGGAGCAATTCGGCGGATGCGCGCACCACGCGGGGCACGTAGCCGCTGGTGTCGATGACGGCGTCCCATGTGCCGTCGCGGAGAGAGTCGAGCCCGGGCGCCACATTGGGATCGCGATCGCCGGTCAGCAGCGCCACTGCACTTCCCCAGTGATTGGGCGTGCGTCCGCGCGTGAATAACGTCACCGCATGACCGCGCGCCAATGCCACGTCCACCGCATGGCGGCCGAGGAAGCGCGTGCCGCCGAGAAAGAGAATGCGCATGTTCGCTCCGCGTTGCCGCACTTGTCAGGGGCGTCCGACGATTTTGATGCCGTTCAGCTTCTCCTGCGCCTCGATCAGCGACGGCACGTACTTGTCGCCGAAGCCCATCAGGTTGGCGTTGACCAGGCTCTGGTGAACGGCCTCGCCGACGATCGCCGAAACGGGCAGCGATTCGGCGAAGTGCGTGTAGTAGCGCAGGTCCTTCATCGCGTTGACCAGCGTGAACTTGAGCCCGGTCAAGTCGCCGCCGTCGAGCATCTTGCCGACCATCATCTGGAACAGGCCGGAATTCACTGCGCCCGCCGATATCACTTCATGCAATTTCCTGATCGACAGGCCGGACTTGGCCGCTGCCGCAAGCGCTTCCGCGGTGGCCGTGGTGATCGCCTGCCCGATGAAATTGTTGATGAGCTTGAGGATGATGCCGTGACCCGCCGGCCCCGCGTGGATGATGTTCTCGCAGAAGGCGGCGAGCACGGGCTTCAGTTCCGCGAAGGTCGCGTCGTCAGCGCCGACCATGATGTTGAGCTTGCCAAGCTCCGCTTCGACGGGAGTACGGGCGAGCGGTGCGTCGACGAAGCGCACGCCCTTTTCCGCCAGCGCTTCGCGCATCTTCGCGGTTGTCGCCGGTTCGCTCGTCGACGTGTCGATCACCACGAGACCCTTGTGCGCCACGGTCGCAATGCCGTCCTTGCCGTTGATGATTTCCTCGACCTGCGGCGCGCCGGTCACGCACAGGATGACGATGTCGGCGTTGCGCGCAACATCGGCATTGGTCTTGACTTCCGTGGCGCCCGCTGCCAGAAGATCAGCGAGGGGTGCGCGGTTGCGATTGACCCGCACCGTCAGCGGAAAGCCCTTGGTGACGAGATTCTTGGCGATGCCGTGGCCCATGAGGCCGATGCCGATGAAGCCGATGCGGGGCTTGTCCATCTGTTGACTCCTCGTTGTGTTGATTCTAGTCGACGGCCGTCGGCTCGGGCGCCGAAATGAGCGCGCGCCGGCGTTCGTGCCAGGTCAGCAGCAATCCGCTGCCGGCGATGAGTGCCATGCCAGCCAGCGTCAGCGCATCCGGAAAGTCGTCGTACACGAGCCAGCCAATCAGCGTCGCGAACACGACCTGGATATAGGTGAAGGGCGTCAGCGCCGAGGCCGGCGCCCGCTGGAATGCCAGGATCAGCAGGAAATGGCCGATCGTTCCCAGAACCCCGATGCCCGCGAGCCACGCCACGTCGGTCCACGCCACGTCGATGCGGGAGCCGAACCAGGGCCACACGAACGTCATAAGCAGCGTGCCGATCAGCGCGGGATAGAACAGCGATACGCGCGGATCGTCGGCGGCGACCATTCGCGTCGTGATCTGGTAGAGCGCATAGCAGCCCGCGGATCCCAGCGCGAACAGCGACGTGCCCTTGAAGATCTCGGCGCCCGGCTGCACGATCATCAGCATCCCCGCCAGCCCCGCAATGACGAACGCCAGCCGCGCCGGCGTGAGCCGCTCGTTGAGGAACACGATCGCCAGGACGATCACGATCGTCGGTGTCGTGTAATTGAGTGCCGTGGCATCGGCCAATGGCAGGTGCGACAGCGCCGTCATGAAGAACAGCGACGAGCCGACCAGCAGGACGCCGCGGAGAAGCTGCATGCGCAGGTGGCGCGTGCGCAGCATGCCGGCGCCCATCTTCGGCGCCAGCCAAAGCAGCATCGCCAGCACCTGGAATCCCCAGCGTGCCCAGACGAGCAGCGGCACTGGATGCCTTACGCTCAGCGACTTGATCACGCCGTCGAGCACCGAAAAGCACGCCACCGCGCCGACGATCATGAACACGGCGGAAGGCGGAATGTGGACGTGCGCGCGCGGCATCGAGCGGACCTTACGAAACGCAAAGCCGGGCTTGGGGTCCGACCGACCCTGCGCCCGGCAATTGGTCAGGCCAGTTTACCAGTTTGCCGCTTGCCCCGCCAACCGCTCAGGGCCGG
>Ga0302321_100002528_pt1 | contig 15676 bp, 20 predicted proteins | sample Fen_T0_1_FD_202505 | JGI IMG/M metagenome (GOLD analysis project Ga0302321, IMG submission 202505) | Peat permafrost microbial communities from Stordalen Mire near Abisko, Sweden - Fen_T0_1 | ecosystem: Environmental > Terrestrial > Soil > Wetlands > Permafrost | place: Sweden: Abisko...
ACCTGTCTTTTAATAACTTTTCACCCCAGTAATAGTTAGTCAGCCATTTTTTAGTATCAAGCTTTTCACCGTCAAACTCGTCATTAAATGTTAATTCCCTGCTCTTAAGAATGTCGAATTTATCAGAATCCTTGATTTTAAAATACCAGATAATATCTTCACTCTTCTTCAGTTTTTTATACTCCTGAATCTCTTTGAACATTTCAGTCTTCTCAAATCTTTTCTTGTCCAGAAGATACTCTTTACTTTGATTAAACTCCGGAGTGGCAATATACGCTTTAAGTTCCTGATATCTTTTGAGCCGTGATGAATCGTCAGTATTCAGGAAATTTGAATACTCTTTTGAACCCTTGAACTTATAGAATTCTTTTATTTCAATACTTCCTTTAATCCTTTTGTATTCATTCAGCTTTTTAAACTCTTCAGAATCTTTGAAGGTAATCGGCTTCATGTTTTTCTTTGCAAGGAATTCGGATGATTTTACCAGTTTGTCAAGCTCTTCAAATCTTAATATTGACTTGGTTTTTGGGTTTTCAACTTTTGGTTCCGATTTTTTCTTGGCACGTCTAAAAAATGACCTGGATTTTTTTGGTGGTTTTAAAAATGCTCTTATTTCAGGATCCTTCTTAAGAGCTTTATATTCATCAAATTTTCTGTATTCATCAGTGTCTTTGAAAGTGATAGGTTTCATTTTTTGTTTTTCACGGAATGCCGGAGATTCAATGAAATTTTCAAGTGCCTCAAAATCGAGTATTTTACTTGAGCCATCCATCTCTTTAAACCTTTTAAGAGCAGTCCCAGCTGCTGTCTTAAAATATAGAACAATATCCTTTGCTTTTTTAAGGGAATTGTACTCTTTCTCCAGTTCATATTCTTCAGAGTTCTTATACTGAAGGGATTTGATTTCTTTGCAATTCTGAATGAAAGCGGTAGAATTTACCTTTCCATCCAGCTCAATGTATCTTGCCAGTACCTCAGATTCCGAAAAATTATGGAGCTTCTCAAATTCAGTAATCAAAGCTTTTTCAGCCAGCTCGATTTTAGAAGTCGAAGGGATCATTCCCAGTAAAAGCTTGAGACTTGCCATTGTAAAATTGGTTTATGTACAACTGATAAAGATAAAAATTCTTTCGAGAATAATTGGTCAGGATCATTCAAATAATTGTTTTTAAGGAATTCATCAGGTTCGAAAAATCAAACAGGATTTCCGTGGTTAAAGTCAGTTCGCGGATTTTTTATACTTTTGCCCCATCACTAACAAACCTAAAGATGGCCCTGGTTCATGAATTTGAAAAGAGCGGGAACTGGTTATTTAAAAGAAGAAGCTGGCTTCCAGTTTTTATTATAGCTGCAGGCATTGGAATGATGTATCTGGACAACAGACAGGCAATCCTTTTTGATATGCGTGATGAATTTATTTTTCTTGGAGTGAGTATTTTAGGCGAACTAATAAGAATTTTTACAGTAGGATTTACTCCCAGAAACACCTCCGGCCGAAATACAATAAACGGACAAATTGCAGATGAACTGAATGTTACGGGAATTTATTCTCTTGTACGACACCCTCTTTATCTTGGTAATTTTTTTATGTGGCTCGGTCCTGTTCTGTTCCTGCGATCAGTAGGAGTTACATTAGTATTCGGACTTTTATACTGGCTTTATTATGAGCGTATTATGTTCGCAGAAGAACAATTTCTAAGGAAGAAATTCGGTGATATCTATGACAAATGGTCAGAAACCGTAAGCTCTTTTATTCCCGGTTCATTCAGATACATTCCTCCAAAGCTCTCATTTTCAGTAAAAACTGTTCTTAAAAGAGAATACAACAGTTTTGTTAATATTTTTGCCATTTTCACTATTCTCGACCTTTTCAGAAACTATTTTCTTTCAGAAAGGATTTATCTGACAGGTATGTGGATCTGGCTCTTTGTTGCTGCAGGTGTGATATGGCTGGTTGTCAGAACAATTGAAAAACGAACACACTGGTTGGATGTGGAAGGGCGTTGATCATCTTCTCGATCCTGTAAATATCATTATATAGTACAGTAATGCAGCCAGTGATCCAAGCGCGGTAATCACATAAGTATATGCAGCCCATTTTAGCGCATCCTGGGCCATTTGCTGGTTCTGGTAGGAAGTGATGCCGGCATTTGACAACCAGGCAAGAGCCCGCCGGCTTGCATCTATTTCAACAGGCAGAGTGATAAAACTGAAAAGCGTTGTCAGTGCAAAGAGAACAATTCCTGCAAGCAATAATGCAGGGAATGTACGAACAAGCAATATTCCTGCAAGTAATATCCATTGTACCCATTTTGAAGTGAAGCTGACAGCAGGAACCAATGCGGATCTGAATCCGAGCCATGCATAAGCTTTTGCATGCTGGACCGCATGTCCGGTTTCATGCGCTGCCACTGCTGCGGACGAAATACTCCGTCCTTCGTATACCTCCCTGCTGAGATTAATTGTCTTATCTGCAGGATTATAGTGGTCAGTTAACTGACCCTCAACACTTCCAATTTTTACTCCGGCGATACCCATATCGCGAAGCATTTTTTCTGCTACTTCGCGGCCCGACATTCCATTATCAAGAGGTATTTTTGAGTACTTGTTAAACTTAGATTTTAATGTCATACTCACAATCCAGCTCAGAATCATAAATCCTATAAAAATTATCCAGATATTCATAATTTCATTTTCCTCCCAAATTTTAATTTCTTCAATAGTAGCAAAACTTTTGCCAATCTCATCCTGACAGAAAAAAAAAGTCATTTTGTCAGAAAAATAAGGCATAAATTTATTAAACGCAAGGATCGCAAAGTCAGAAGAACCAGATTCGCAAAATAGATTTGGTAATAAAATTATTAAAAGAACTGTTACAGAAGTTTCACAAAGAACTACATAGTTAAGAGTTTTTCCTAAAGCAGCTCAACCCTCTTTGCACCCCGTTCCCGGTACCCTGCACCTTGCAGCTAAGGTGACAGTTATTATCTTTGTATTATGATTAAGTTGATTGATGCGATATTATCGTTCCTGTTATCTCTTCCTGTTTTATTTTACAGGTATTCAATTTCTCCGTTTTTACGACCCTCGTGCCGCCATGTTCCAACCTGTTCACAGTATATGCTCGATGCCCTGAAGATTCATGGCCCATTCACCGGACTATTACTGGGAACCGGACGAATTCTAAGATGCAGGCCAGGAGGAACTCATGGTTATGATCCGGTTCCTTTGTTCCGGTTCAGGAGATACCGGCCATTGTTTGGACTATTTAGTAAATGGGAAAGGGGAAACAGATTAAAAAGGTGAGGCCCCCCAACCCCCCTAAAAGGGGGCTCGTTCTGTAACATATCAAAACCTTCTGTAAAAACGAGGGCGAACCCCCCCTTTAGGGGGGCAGGGGGGCAAAAAATATTGGGAAAAAGAAGGCCAATCCATCAGAACTTAAGCTCCTCCTTCAGATGCTTATATCCTGCCCGGCTAACCGGAAGCTTATCTTCAGTCTTTAGTATTGCAATATGGTTGTCTTTCCCGTAAGGCTCAATACGTTTTATCTCTTCAACTTTCACGATGTATGATCTGTGAATTCTTACAAAATCGGCTTTTGGAAGATTATCCTCATAGAATTTCATTGTCTGTTGTTTGAGAGCTTTTCCTGCTGAATGATAGATCATCACATAATCATCCTGTGCCTCAACATATCTGATTTGTTCAACGGGTATCAGATTGAGTGCATTTCCTTTACGTACAACAATCCTGTTGACAGGGGAGGCAGATTCAGGCCTTTTTAACAGGAGCTGACTTGCAGGTTCTTTGTTCCCGGCCCCAGATTGAATTTTATCAATTGCTTTTTTTACTGCCTCCAGGAATCGTCTTTTTTGAAACGGCTTCATAAGATAATCTACAGCATTAAGTTCAAAAGCCCTTAACGCAAACTGATCATAAGCAGTCGTAAAAATGATCTCGGGTTTTTCAGTTAGTACCTCAACCAATTCAATCCCGGTTAGTCTGGGCATCTGTATATCAAGAAATACCAGATCGGGTTTCATTGCCGAAATTGTTTTCAAACCCGAAAAACCATCAGCACATTCAGCAATCACTTCTATAGAATCCACTTCCTGTAAATAATGTTTGATCAACTCCCGTGCCGGGGTTTCATCATCGATTATTGCTATTCTGATCTTTTCCATCGTTTCGTATTTCCCTTGTCTGATTAAAAGATTCTTCAGTTATTTATCACCATAAAATTATAATTTTTTTAATGGATATTGTTGCTCAAACATACAAATCCATTGATTTTGGCTTCGCCGAGCTCCGCTTCGCTTCGGTTCTTCGTTTACCCCGGCCCCAAGGGGAGCGAAGAAAATCAATTTACTCCCCTTGGGGATGGGGTAAATAAATTGATTTTCAAGCGATTTGACATTTACAAATAATCTTTGGGTATATACAGAGTTACGGAATAGATCCCATTTTCCTTCAATGTTTTTATTGATGCTTTTTTACCGTAGAACAATTCAAGCCGTCTGGTAACATTTAACAAGCCAGTCCCTGTTCCTCTCTTTAGTGATGGGGCAGGATCGTAATTATTGCTGATATTAATTTCAAAATATCCGTCAATAATCTTTGCCTGTGTTATAATCCTTACGCTTTCGGTACATTCATAAACGCCGTGCTTAACTGCATTCTCAAATAGTGGCTGAAGGAGCATTACCGGGATTTTCAAATCAAGACAACCCGGTTCGATAATCTCTTCCGTAGTCAGCTTATCGCCGAATCTTACTTTTTCAATATCAAGATATAACCGTAGATTTTCAAGCTCATTTTGCAGAGTGACAGGTTGTTCGTCTTTTCTCGAGAGGGCATATCGCATGAACTCAGAAAGCTTAACGACCATATCTCTTGCTTTCTCAGGGTCGGTAATTGTGAGAGAGCTTATTGAGTTCAGACTGTTGAAGAGAAAATGAGGATTAATCTGTGACCTTAGCATCTTAAGCTCAGTCTCTTTTACCAGACTCTCCAGCTTTGCTTCTTTTGCATTTTTTTCAGAAAGATTACTAAGGCTTACAAAAAGATAATAAGTCAGAATAATTAGTCCATAAATGAATACACCGGTTCCAATCCTGTAGGGGAAAGTTGCATTCCAGTAAGCCTGGTAATTGCTTTCTTCCGGCAAAACAGTTGTCATCAAATACTTTGTTATCAGCACCCATAAGGTTACTGAAAGTGCACCAATGGCAACCAGATTGGAAATCAGGGCTGGTATCCTGGTCACTCCCGAATTAAAAAAGCTGAAGGGATACCACAACGACAGTGCAATTCCAGAATAGATAATCAGGGAGACCAGGCTGTCAATAATGCTCAGGTTAGTAAAACTTCCGTATGCAAAATAAAATAGCAATGACTGGCCCAGCGCAAGAAATAGCCAGACCAGCCACCATACTATCAGCCGAACTCTGTTTGAAAGTATCGGATGTTTCATCCGTCAGTTGATTAATAACTTTTTATTTCTCCGCCACCGAAAATTACCGCACCCTTAATTACAAGCTGTCTTGTAGGATCAACGGTTCTGCCAGGGATTAGTTTTCGCGAATCAGTGAATCCGCCCAGAACCGGTGTTACTGAGATTGAAATATTCCAGTCATCGGGAACAATAAATGTAGCTCCTCCGAATATACATGCGATTTCGAGTTCGTTTCTTCCGGGTGCAAGCTTTGCTTTGGTGAGGTCGAGTTGCGTGCCACCAAAAACTGCAGATATTCTACCGCCTTTGAAGTTTTCCGAGACTATCTGTCTTTCTCCTCCGCTGAAAACATTAACAATATCAATGTAGTCGTCACCAGTCAGACCGGCGGTTGTGCTTACAGCATTCCAGCCGCGACGTTTTGTGGCTATAAATATAACGCCGATAATAATAAATATTGAAGGCCAGAACATGTTATACGCGTGAAACGTCTCACGGAATATCATCGGGATCAGAAAAAATCCTCCTACTGCCATTACAATTACTCCTGATGTCTTTTCTGAAGCCCCAAGAGTCATAACCAGTCCAATGGCAACCAGCAGCATTGGCCAGCTGAATATAACGTGGTCAATAAAATCGGGGAAGAAACCAGTGTTTCTCAAAACAAGGAATAATCCTGCAAGTACAAGTATCACTCCGATTATTGGACGATTATTTGTAAGATGGTGATGTTCGTGTCTTATCTGATGACGTTCAAACCTATCTTGGCGACGCTCATCTTTGAAGTTTTCATTTGTTTCCATAATCGTAAATTTATATGTTTCTTAATTATCAATTTTATTATTCCTTCTAAAAAGTGAAGATAAGATAAATGACAGACCAACAATACATATTACTGCAGGCCAATAAAAGGTTTTGAAGGTTTCAGGAGAAATTATTAAGATATGGTCCTTTAAAAACCATATTCCTCCGGCAATTAATAATAAACCTCCTGTGAAATGAAGGTTGAGCAGAAGCAGAACACCAATGAAAATCATTGCTGTCTCCCAGGTAAAATAGCTGCTGACACTGCCCAGGCCAAGCAGGTCATTAGTTGCTACCAGAAGAGCCACGCCGAGAACGATAAAGAATAACCCGATACTAACCTTTGGGTGATGTTCCCAGTCCCTGTGGTGAGAAAACTCTCTGTTGTGATTATAATCTCTGTGTCTCATAATTAAAAATATTTATTCTGAATCAAATGTAATTATCAAATGAACAAAGGCTAAGAGAAATTCGGTAAACGGCGTTTTTCTGTCGGTATATGGTCTTTTATGACAATAAGTGTTACTTTTTTGTTGATAATTTTTTTAATTGAAGAAGGATTCATATTTTTGCAAACCAAAATTTAAAGAGATGTCCTCATCATATACAATACCGATAAGCGGATTAAAAGAAGGGCACCACAAAATTGATTTTGAGATTGATAAAGAGTTTTTTGAACAGTTTGAGGAATCGGAAGTTAAGGAAGGAAGCCTTATTGCTAATATTGAGATGGATAAAAGATCTACCCATATTGATATGATAATAAGGGTATCAGGAAGCGTCAGAATAAGCTGTGACAGATGCCTGGAGATGTTTTCCCAGACTGTTAGCAGTGAGAACAGGTTACTTGTTAAATTTGGAAAAAATCTGGAAGATACTGATCCTGACATTATTTCGGTTTCTGCAGATGAGCATGAACTGGATCTGCATCAGCAGATTTATGAATTCATTATGCTGGCGCTCCCCATAAAGAGAGTACATCCGGCTGATAAGAATGGGAAAAGCACCTGCGATCCGGTTATGTTAAAAAAACTGGAAGAGCTTTTAATAGAAGAGGAAAAAGAGAACGACCCCCGATGGGACGATTTGAAAAAACTAATGAATGATAATTAAATTAATTTAAAATGGCACATCCTAAACACAAACATTCTAAGACCAGAAGAGATAAACGCAGAACACATTATAAGGCAACTGCACCTACAGTGGCGAGTTGCTCAAACTGCGGATCTTCAGTTCTATATCACAGGGTATGTCCTGAGTGTGGCTTTTACAGAGGTAAGCTTGCTATTGAGAAGAAGGCAACTGCTTGAACTCGCCTAACTTAAAAAGTGTAATATGAGAATTGGCCTTGATGTCATGGGTGGTGATTTTGCACCTGAGTCAATCATTGAGGGCGCTGTAGATTCCCTTCAGCATTTATCAGTTAATGAGAATATTGTACTTATTGGCGATGAATCTTCCATTTTAAGGAAACTGAGCGATCTGCAAATTGAACCCTCACTGTTTGAGATTGTTCATACATCTCAGGTAATTGAAATGGCAGATCATCCAGCAAAAGCATTCTCACAAAAAAAAGACTCAAGTATTGCTGTCGGATACGGCATGCTTAAAAATGGTAGTCTTGATGGATTTTGCAGTGCTGGAAATACAGGTGCAATGCTGGTTGGAGCAAGCTATACAGTAAACGTAATCCCGGGAGTATTAAGACCGGCGCTGGCTACAGTTCTGCCTTGTATTGATAACCGTAATTTTGTTTTACTTGATGTGGGATTAAACCCAGATTGTAAGCCGGATGTACTTTTACAGTATGGATTACTCGGCAGTATCTATGCAAAATATGTCCTTGGGAAAGATAATCCTACTGTCGGATTACTCAATATCGGTGAAGAAGAAACCAAGGGAACTCCTACAGTAAAAGCTGCATTTGAATTAATGAAGGAACATCCTGAAATAAATTTTGCTGGAAATATTGAAGGAAATGCACTCTTCCGTGAAACAATGACGGATGTTGTTGTATGTGATGGATTCGTCGGGAATATTATTCTTAAGATGGGAGAAGCATTTCATCATATATATAAAATCAAAAATCTTAAGGATTCATATTTTGATAGTCTTGACTGGGAGAATTTTGGAGGAACTCCCATTGTTGGCATTAATGCCAATGTTGTGATAGGTCATGGTATTTCAAAACGGAAAGCCATAATGAATATGGTTCTTCAGACCAGGGAAGTTGTACATGCTAATCTGGCACAAAAGATTAAAGAAGCAATATAATTATGGAAAAAATACGGGCAGCCTTAACAGGAATCAATGCCTGGGCGCCGGAATACAGGTTGACTAATCAGGAGCTCTCGAAAATGGTTGATACTTCCGATGAGTGGATCATGCAGCGGGTAGGAATAAAGGAGAGGAGAATACTTAAAGGAGAAGGACTCGGAAGTTCAGATCTGGGAGAGCAGGCAGTTCGTGGGTTATTGCTCAAAACAAAAACTGCACCGGAGGAAATTGACCTTCTGATCTGTGCAAGTGCCACTCCTGATATGCTCTTTCCTGCAACAGCCAATATTATATCGGATAAATGCGGAATTAAAAATGCATTCAGTTTTGATCTTAATGCAGCATGCTCCGGATTTCTTTTTGCTCTACAGACCGCAGCAGCATATGTTGAAACCGGAAGATATAAAAAGGTTATAGTTGTCGGTGCCGATAAAATGTCATCAATTACAGATTACACCGATCGTACAACATGCCCGCTGTTCGGAGATGCTGCCGGAGCAGTAATGCTAGAACCAACAACCGGGGAATTCGGGATAATTGATTATATATTTCATACCGACGGTTCCGGACGAAAATATCTGCATCTTAAAGCAGGAGGTTCAGTTAAGCCTGCTTCGCATGAAACTGTTGATGCAAAAGAGCACTTTATATACCAGGAGGGACAAAGCGTCTTTAAATTTGCAGTTTCAAATATGGCTGATGTTGCTGTTGAGATTATGGAACGTAATAATCTTAAATCTGATGATATTGCATGGCTTGTTCCTCATCAGGCAAATTTACGTATAATTGACGCTACCGGAAGGAGAATGGGACTTGCTCCCGAAAAGGTAATGATCAACATCGAAAACTATGGAAATACTACCAATGCTACAATTCCATTGTGCATCTGGGAATACGAAAAAAAGCTCAAAAAAGGAGATATTCTGATACTGGCCGCTTTCGGTGGCGGATTTACCTGGGGAGCTATTTACCTTAAGTGGGCTTACGACCCGGAATAAACTTCGGGTTTTTAATTATACCCCCTTTTTTATTATTATCTGCAATAGTTTTTATATTTGTGAGTTATTAAGTTTGTATCTCTTAATTTTTAAATATTATGGCAAAGTTCAATGAACCAGATAATACTACCATTAACCTTATAAGCAATGGTACAGATATAACCGGTGATATCAAATCAAATGGGGATATCCGTATCGATGGATCTCTTACCGGAAATCTTAACACCAAAGGCAAAGTTGTTATAGGCACAACTGGTAAGGTTAAAGGAGAAGTTATTTGTAAGAACTCAGAAGTAGCAGGAATCATTGAAGGCAAAATCAAAGTTGGACAATTACTTAATCTGAAAGCCTCTTCAAAAATTTACGGAGACATACTTACATCTAAACTTTCTATTGAACCAGGAGCAGTATTTTCAGGAAACTGCAAAATGAGTGATACCGATAGTAATGCCGGAACAGGAACCATCAAAGAAAAAGAACCTGAAAAGCCTGCGAAATAAGGGAATAAAAGACTTTGCCAGGTATTCGGGTTTGGCATTCCAGATGATAGGAATTATTCTTGTTACAGTCTGGGGTGGCGTAAAACTTGATAAACTGACCGGTTGGCATACCCCTGTTTTTACTATAGTCCTTTCGCTGCTTGGTGTTTTTGCGGCAATATATACTGCAGTTAAAGATTTTATTAAGTGATTTCTCTTCTTGAAACTATTTCATAAATACATTTTATTACTGGTATTATTTAATATACTGTTTCTGTCAGTTGCTTATTTGCTTGTGTCTTTAGTTCATCTGAATTTTAGCCTTAGTGAAACATTAATTTTATCGCCTGCTTTTTCTGTCATTTCATTGATTACTCTCCTCATATTTTTTAAAGGTCAGTCCAAAGAACCTGATAGCCAGACTTTATATATTCTCACATCCGTAAGTCTTAAATTTCTTCTTGAGATCATATTTGCACTCATATGGTTTATTATCGCTAAAAAAACTTCATTACCCTCCGTTTTAATGTTTTTTGTTTTATATTTATCACTCTCTTTGTTTTCAATATGGGTTATACTGAAAACACTGAAAAACAGAGCTTTATAAAACCGATACTGATTTGAAAATAAGAATTTTAATTGGTTTTTTCTTCCTCTTTATCCTTTCCGGAACAACTTTTTCAACCTTTGGTCAGGAAGTTAAGGAGAAAACAGAGGGTAACGGGGAATTTGATGCAAGCACTTTTATTCTTGAACATATTGCCGATTCCCATGAATGGCATATTCTGACTAAGAAAAACGGGGATATCGTTACTATTTATCTTCCGGTGATTCTTTACAGCAAAGATAAAGGGCTTGATATATTCACTTCGAAAAAACTTGCAGGCGGGAATGAATATAAAGGCTATAAGCTTGAAGAAGAGGGCGACCTGCAAGGTAAAATTATCTCAGTGAATACTGATGGAACAATTGATAAGAAAAACCTTCCTCTTGACCTTTCTATGACAAAAGCTGTCATTGGAATGCTGGCTGCTGCTATAATTGGTCTTGTAATATTTCTCTCACTCTCACAGTCATATAAGAAATCGGGCATTAGTCATCCAAGAGGAATTCAGAGCTTTCTTGAACCGGTTATACTATTTGTACGCGACGATATTGCGATTCCTAACCTGGGTCATAATTATAAAAAGTATATGCCTTACCTGCTGACCGCATTCTTTTTTATTCTGATTAATAACCTGATGGGACTTATACCATTCCCTCCCCCTTTCGGTGCAAATGTTACAGGAAATATTGCAGTGACATTTGTAATGGCAACATTTACTTTTCTTATTACGCAGTTTAGCGGAAATAAAACATACTGGAAACACATATTCGCAGCACCAGGGGTTCCTTTCTGGCTGTTACCGATTATGATCCCGGTAGAAATAATCGGATTATTTTCGAAACCGTTTGCCCTTATGATCAGGTTGTTTGCTAATATTACGGCAGGTCATATAATTGTATTAAGCCTCATCTGTCTGATCTTCATCTTTAATTCTCTTTCCGTAGCCCCTGTATCAATTTTGTTCGTGATTTTCATGGATTTCCTCGAACTTCTCGTGGCATTCCTTCAGGCATATATTTTTACTCTGTTGTCAGCATTATTTATAAGCATGGCAATACCGGAACAACATTAATTTTTATTGTTTAATTTAAAATTGGTTATTATGACAGGAACAATGGCAGCAGTTGGAGCAGGTCTTGCAGTGATAGGAGCAGGTCTGGGTATTGGTAGAATCGGCGGATCGGCAATGGATGCAATAGCACGCCAGCCGGAAGCTTATTCCAAGATACAGATTGCAATGATCATTGCTGCCGCCCTGATTGAAGGAGCAGCTTTATTTGCAATTGTTGTAGCTCTTATTTCAAAATAAGAGGGAAAACATGGAGCCTGTAACGGTTGGTTGCAGGCCTTCCTTTTTATTTAAATGATTTAACTAAATACATATGATACTTTTAGCAAACAGTCTTGTTACTCCCGGTGTCGGAACCATTTTCTGGTCAGCTCTGATCTTTATCTTATTTCTCCTGATACTTTCCAAATTTGCATGGAAACCAATTCTTTCTGCTGTAAATGCAAGAGATGAGATGATTAAAGGTTCTCTCGAATCGGCAGCGAAAGCAAGAGAAGATATGTTAAAACTCCAGAGTGATAATGAAGCTATCCTTCGCAAAGCAAGAGAAGAGCGCGAAAATATACTGAAGGAAGCAAGAGATGTACGCGACAAACTTATTTCTGAAGCCAAAGGAAAGGCAACTGAAGAAGCTGAAAAACTTATTGAAAAAGCAAGAGTGGGGATTGAAAACGAAAAGCTTAAAGCCCTTTCAGATATTCGCGAACAGGTTGCAAATCTTTCAGTTGATATTGCCTCAAAATTGCTTGGTGAAAAACTTAAGCAAACCGGAGAACAGGCAAAACTGATTGATAGTTACCTTAATGAGATTGATTTCACTAAGAATTAGGAACCTGAATCCGTAATGAACGACAGCAAAATATCTGTAAGGTACTCAAGAGCATTATTTCTGTCAGCTCTCGAAAAAAAGATTCTAGATAAGGTCAATCAGGATATGATCTTTATTTTAGAGATCTGCAAAATCGCAGAAACAAAGGAGTTTCTTTTAAGTCCGATTATTATACCCTCAAAAAAGCAAGCTATATTTCATAATATTCTTGGAGATAATGTAGAAAAGATAACTCTTTCGCTGATCGATCTTATTGTGAAAAACGGAAGAGAAAGTTTCATTCCCGCTATAGCAAGGAATTTTATCCATGAAACAAAGAAATATAAGGGTATTACCGAGTCTGTCCTTACTACCGCAGTTAAGGTTGATTATAAAATCAAGAAGCAGATAATTGATCTTATTTCAGGGGTTTTTAAAACACAGGTTGAACTTAAAGAAACCATTGATCCTGAAATAATTGGTGGTTTTATCCTGCGTATTGACGACAATTACATAGATGGCAGCCTGAAGAATAAACTACGCAAGATTAAGAAAGAGCTTAAAGGAAGTATCCTAACTTCCAAATAGAAGAAATTTTTTAAAAGACTTTTAAGAAGATATAATATGGCAAATATTAAACCGGCAGAAGTTTCAAAGATTCTCAAGCAACAACTTGAAGGAATACAGACCGGAGTTGAACTGGAAGAAGTAGGAACAGTACTTACAGTTGGTGACGGAATCGCACGTATTTACGGACTTTCAAATGCACAGTCGAACGAACTGATTGAATTTGAAAATGGGATGGAAGCTATTGTTCTGAACCTTGAAGAAGATAATATAGGAGCAGTTTTACTGGGACCTACAGAAGAGATAAATGAAGGGGATATCGTTAAAAGAACCGGAAGGATCGCTTCTCTGGGTGTAGGCGAAGGATTACTTGGGAGAGTAATAACACCTACGGGACAACCCCTCGACGGTAAAGGCCCGATAAAAGGTGAGCTTTTTAATCTTCCATTCGAGAGAAAAGCACCAGGGGTTATTTTCAGGCAGCCGGTAAGGCAGCCACTCCAGACAGGTATTAAAGCAATAGATGCAATGATACCAATAGGACGCGGGCAGAGGGAACTGATTATAGGCGACAGACAAACAGGTAAAACGGCTATTGCTATTGATACAATTATTAATCAGCGAGGTAATTTTGAAAAAGGCAAACCTGTTTATTGCATTTATGTCGCTATCGGACAAAAAGGTTCAACTGTAGCCAATATTGCAGCAATTCTTGAAGATCATGGTGCACTTGAATATACAGTCATAGTGCTTGCTACTGCTTCAGACCCTGCCGCGTCGCAATTCTATGCACCGTTTGCCGGAGCTGCAATCGGAGAATTTTTCCGCGATACGGGTCGTGATGCCCTAATCATTTACGATGACCTTTCCAAACAGGCTGTTTCATACAGGGAAGTCTCACTGTTGCTCCGTCGCCCGCCAGGACGTGAAGCATATCCGGGAGATGTATTCTATCTGCACTCAAGACTTCTTGAAAGAGCAGCTAAAATCATTGAATCAGATGAAGTTGCCCGAAAGATGAATGATATTCCCGAATCAATCCGGCACTTAGTGAAAGGAGGCGGGTCACTTACAGCTTTACCTATTATTGAAACCCAGGCAGGAGATGTTTCAGCTTATATACCAACTAATGTGATTTCGATCACCGATGGACAAATATTTCTTGAGTCGAGTCTTTTCAACGCCGGAGTCCGTCCGGCAATTAACGTTGGAATTTCAGTATCGAGGGTTGGAGGAAATGCTCAGATCAAAGCGATGAAGAAAATCGCAGGAACCCTGAAAGTTGATCAGGCACAATATCGTGAACTGGAAGCATTTTCAAAATTTGGTTCCGACCTCGATGCTTCGACGCTGGCTATTCTGAATAAAGGAGCTAAAAACGTTGAAATTCTTAAACAGGGCCAGTTTGCACCTGTACCGATTGAAAAACAGATAGCAATTATATATTGCGGTACGATGGGACTTTTAAAAGATGTTCCTATAAGCAAAGTAAAGAATTTCGAAACTGAATTTATTGAGTTACTTGAACTTAAACATCGCGATACTCTCGATAGCCTTCGTGACGGTTTGCTTAATGATGATATCACAAAAGTTCTTGAAAAAGTCGCAGGGGATCTGGTTGTTAAGTACAGACCGCAGTAATCAGGATAACCTGAAAAAATAAAAATCAGATGGCGAATTTAAAGGCAATAAGGATCAGGATTACCTCATTTAAGTCAACAAGGCAGATTACATCTGCCATGAAGATGGTATCTGCTGCCAAATTGAGAAAAGCACAGGATAAAATAGTGAGATTGAGGCCTTATGCCAGTAAATTACATGAATTACTTATAGATCTTTCCCTTAGCCTTTCAGAATCCGAAATTGAAAACGTTTATGGCAGGGTGTCACCTCCTGAAAAGGTTCTTATCATTGTAATTACGTCTAACAGAGGTCTCTGCGGAGCATTCAATACGAATGTAATAAATGAAACCAGAAGAGTTATTTCAGAAAAATACGCTGACCAGCTCAGAAAGGGAAATCTGAAGCTTCTGGCAATCGGTAAAAAAGGGTTTGATTATTTCAAAAGACAAAAAGTAAATATGCTTCCCGAACAGAATAATCTGTATAATGAACTTACTTTTGAAAATGTTTCAAGGGTGGCGGAAGGTCTGATGAGCAGTTTTGAATTACTGGAATTTGACAGGGTCGAGCTGATTTATAACCAGTTTAAGAATGCCGCAGTGCAAAACCTTACAAATGAAGTATTTTTGCCTGTAGAGACTATCCCGTCAGGAGTCATTAAAACTACTCCTCCTGATTATATCTATGAACCCGATAAAGAGGAAATCATCCAGGAATTAATTCCGAAATCTTTAAAGATTCAATTTTATAAAGCAGTTCTCGATTCATTTGTAGCCGAGCATGGAGCCAGAATGACAGCTATGCATAAGGCTACTGACAATGCTACAGATCTGATTCGTGATTTGACACTTCAGTACAACAAAGCTAGACAGGCAACCATTACAAATCAGATACTCGAAGTTGTAAGTGGTGCAGAAGCGCTTAGAGGATAAAATTAATTGAATATTAGGTTGAAAAAAAACAAAAATGTATACTCAGCTTGATCT
>Ga0302321_100002529_pt1 | contig 15676 bp, 12 predicted proteins | sample Fen_T0_1_FD_202505 | JGI IMG/M metagenome (GOLD analysis project Ga0302321, IMG submission 202505) | Peat permafrost microbial communities from Stordalen Mire near Abisko, Sweden - Fen_T0_1 | ecosystem: Environmental > Terrestrial > Soil > Wetlands > Permafrost | place: Sweden: Abisko...
GTCCGTCGTCCTCACCCTGCCATCTTCCGCCGTACTTGCGGTCGCTTGGGCTCAGGTGCCGGCGGGCCTCAGGGATGGGGAGGTGTAGTTGTCGCCGGTGGGGAGGTGTAATTGTCGTCGAGCATTCGCGCCATCGACCCGAGCGGGAAGGGGTCGCGGATCGACTTCTTCTCCTATCCGATCCAGGAGTACCTCCAGGTGGCCTGGACCGCGGCCGATCGGCTGGAGGGGAAGCTCGGTGGCGTGGGCCTTCCGGGTTACCTCGAGTCACGCTATCTGGCTTGGCGTCGGTCCCAGGGGAGGTCGGGAAGTAAGATGGTCAGGCTGAGAACCCTATCCATGTTGAATCTGCTCGCAGCGGGCGTGGTGTTCGTTGCTTGGTCGGCCACGCAATGAGCCGCGCGCCTTGGAAGAAGAGCACTGACGCGGACGGAATCTTGAGCTTGGCGGCGACATGGGGAGACGAGTGACTGCGGATCACGGTTTCCGCTGGAACAGTCGCTCGTTAACGTTGGTCCACTGATTGTTGGAGTTGCACCTTGGGCAGCGAAGTATGACCCCGAAGCTCCGTTCTACGCTCACTAGGTCGGTCTGCCCACAGCTGTAGCAGGCGATCCCGAGGGAATCCGACACGCGCTGGAGCAGAGAAGCCGACAAGCGAGCAGTCTTCCTACACTGCTTGCAGGTGATGACCACGCCCTCTTTGGTGATCTCCAGGCACGCACCGGCCGAACATTTTGGGCAGCGAGGGCTCACCAGGGCTGGGGCGATCGCCGTGACGGCCACGAGCAGCGATCTAGGCTTGGCATTGCCGCGATCGGATGGCTGCGTGGACGAGGTCAGCGGTACCTTCTCCTCTTCGGATGCTCCGTTCGACCCGCGCACTCCGCCTCGCCCCAGGAGCGTGGCCGCTGGTGAATCACCTTTGGGGAGCGAGATCCGTGGCGCATATGAATCCGGCGTCTCAGCGGCCGCAGCAATCGGAAGACTCTGCATCACGGGATAGGATCCACTCGACCGTGATTTAGCGTTCCGGAACCATCCCCGCCCCGCTCGGCCCGGGACGGCCTGGGCAAACAGGTCCTCAAGAGATCCACTTCGTTCGAGCCATTCACGGCGGAGCACCGCGGCACGTTGCACTACCCGTTCTCGAACATCATTCGCTTCGGTGACCCCGTGCAGTACGTCCGGAGCTTCGCCGAGAGGCTCGATGCCGAATTCTTCCAGGCGCTTGAAAACGCGCCCCATCTCGATGGAGGGGCTCCGGAAGAAGGCACTGCCTCGAATCCGAATGAATGTCCACCCAAGTCGCTCGAGAATCGCCTGTCGCTCGAGGTCGTTATCGAGCGATTCCAAGGAGTGAAATCGGTCCCCATCGCACTCGATTGCGATGCGTCGGTTCTTGCCTTGGACGACCAAGTCCAATCGATAGGCACCAACCTCCACCTGCGCATGAACAAGGAAGTTCTTGTCACGTAAATGCCGCAGGACTTGGCGCTCGAATTCCGATTCGACCTTCTTCTCGTTCTCGAGCCGCCGACGCCATGCACTCGGGTTCAACGCGTGCTCAAGCAAACGGCGTCGCAGATCTCCCGGCTTGAGGTCCTTTTCTGGGTCAAGTGAATGGACGACCCACATCTGATCTCTCGCGCGGCTAGCAGCGACGTTGTATCGCTTCTTCATGTCCTCGCGGTCGAGTAGGCGATGAGGACCTTCTTGGGGGGAATCAACCATCGAGAGGAAAACGACGTGGCGTTCGTCCCCTTGAAAATGCGCAGCCGTACCGCAAATGATTCGTCGCTTCTTGTACTCGAGCGGATCGAGGAACCGCTGCAGTAAAGAATCGATTTCACGTGCTTGCTCGTCGCCGAGAAGGCTGATCACCCCCAGCTCTAGCCCGGCGTACTCCGGAAGCTCGCTGGCGGCGATCACGAGGGATGCTAATTCGAGGGCCTCGACTCGGTTCGCCTTGGCGTTCGCGGCTCGCTCGCCTTCTGGGGCTCTGTGGGCGACTACCGGAGGGAATACCTTCGCGGAGGAGCTCTCCCGTAGCGGCCGAATTTCGTCCTTGTACGAGAGAGTGTTGCTGAAGGCGATGATGTCGGGCACGCACCTGAAATGCTCGATCAGGCGAATTAGTCCACCAGGGAAGGAGCGACGGCCGATCTCGTAAGCGGAAGCCTTCCCGTCGAAGAGGTCCCGATCCCGGAATCCTTCGAGCAATTCCTCTTGGAGCGCGCGGACGACATCGACGTTCTGTCCAATGTCGAGCGGACTAACCTGTTCGTCGTCCCCTACGACGACCACCGTCTTCCCCAACGCGAAAGCGATCAATGCGCTCATGTCGCACTGACTCGCCTCGTCGAGAACCACAACATCGAAGAGCTTCTCGCCGGGAATGAAGCTCTCTGCGACCCTGGAGAGCGGCATGATCCATACCGGAACTGCCGCGCGCGCAACTTCTAGCTGCTTTCGTGCTGAACGCCTGAACTCGTCAGTACGTTTCCCTGTGCCTTTTCCAACTCGCTTGACTAGATCGAGCCACGCCATCAGTGCCCGGTGCTGCTCCGCGTTGGTTCTTCGCGCCTGTGCCGTCCACGCTTTGTTTTCGACAAGGCTACAGGTGACTTCCTGGATCTTGTTCTTAAGCGTCGAGACCTCTCGCTGAAGTTCATCGGCATCCAGCGCCATGCGCCGGTCCAGTTCCTGCTCGAACTGGCGGTGCAGCCATGCCTCGCGAGCGCTGCCAGGAGCGTCAGGTCCATGATCAGGAACTCGACGGCTGCGAATCCGGTCAGCCCATCCCGGTGCGACCTTCTCGAGTTTTCGAAGGTGTTCGTCGCGCTGCGTCACGGCCGCACGGAGAGCATCAATCCGACCAAGCTCCTTCAGCGCACTTAGGTATCGATCACAATCCAGGGATTCCATGGCGGCGAGGGCCGCACGCGCTGCTTCGCAGCCGCGGAAATTCGCGAGCGCATCTTTCGATCGCTCGAGCGCCGTCTTGAGGCGAGCACGCTTCTGCTTCTCTATCTCGCGCTCGATCGCTGGGATCAATGTGTCCTTGGCGCATTTAAGTATGCGCCAGAGCTCAGCGTGCGGCGGCTTTGCGTAGGTTGATTCCAATAGGCGTTCCCATGGAATCCCAAGCGATCTCATTTCCTGGACGCACGCGGCCCATTGCTCGCGAAACCAACGAATCGCGCGCCGGAGTTCCGGAAGCCGCGCGAGTCCAGGCTCCTCGGGACGGTCGCGAAGCGGACCCTCGAGCGGAAGTCCAGCCCCTCCAAGAAGTCCATCCCATCGCCTGCGTAATTGGCGGCGAAGTACTTCAATTCGGACGATATGCCGTACAGCTTGAACATCGGTGGCGGTCCGAGGCTGTCTGCCGTTGACCACTGCGGCTTCGAGGGTCCTAGTCCAGGATGATTTGCCGATGCGAGAGAAGAAGCCGATCCGGCCACCTGAGCTCAAGTGGGCGAGCATTTCCTCTGCGGCGCGCAGGGCCTCATCGGCATCCGTCGTGAGATCAATGTTGACCTCGAAATCAAGCAACTCGCCAGTGCACGCGGCGATCTCGGTCGCGGACTGCTCGAGCAGACTCACCATGTCGTCCCAAGGCGCTTGGTGTGGATCGCCGAGCAGTGCAGCGTGGATGCACGTCCGCAGCCATTCGGGCTCCTTTTCAACTCTTGCTGTAGCTTCCTGAAGTTGGTTGAGGAGTCGCTCCAGCCGATCGCCAGGTATCGTGTTGTCCGGAATCTCCCACTGGCCTCGTTCGACTGGTTCGTGCGGCAGCGGAGACTTTAGAGCCGTCGAAATGAACGTGAAGTCGTCCGGGCGCATCAATGTGTCAATAGGTGGCAGCCCAGCATGGATCTGATCCTCGTCCTCCCGTCGCAGATCGGCGTTGAGTCGGTAGAGCTGCGCGAGTTCCTCCCCCGCCAACGGAATGGGGGCGCCAGGTTCAAGGAGCCCAGGAATCCAGTCGTGCTTCCCATTTCCTTCGGCGACTTGCCTTGCCGCTTCGCTGGGATGGAAACCCTGGCCGGCCACGATGATGTCTATGAACTCGGCGTGAATGGCGGTGCGAAGGTCGCGTTCTTTCTCGCGAACCTTCTGAGTCAGTTTCCGTCGCTCTTCTTGTCGAGCCACCGCAACTCGCTCGAATTCCCTCGCGTCGCGGGTCAGCCGAGAAATGATCCCATTCACCGCGTGCTCGAGTTCCGCCCTGCTTTCGATATCGCTATCGAGAAGGCTGACGCAGAGAGGCTTGAGTTCGTCGACCACCTTTTCCCGAAGCACCCGAAGCGCCTTTGAAGTCTGCGCGGTGACCAGGATGCTTTTCCCCTCGGCGAGTAGGTGGCCGATCAAGTTCGCGATCGTGTGCGTCTTTCCGGTTCCAGGGGGACCCTGGACGAGGACGGCCCCCCGTGCGGAGAGACGCCGCGCGATGCGCTCTTGCGCTTCATTTGCCGGCTTTGTGAAATAGAGCTCAACCTCGGGATCAGGTCCCGCCACTCCTTCGTTCGACTGCTCGCTGCGTACCGGCTCTGACCCAGCGGCACCTACAGTCAGCGAGACTCCGAGGGGTAGTTTCGACAGGTTCGGTAGGCGCTCGAGAAATGCTTCGTATGCACCGCGAAACCCAGACGCACGCGGCACCACTAACAACACTGGATTTCGTTGAAGACTAGGTGTTGCCGTTGGCTGCTCTTCCGAACTGGCCGAGAGAATCTTGTCGGGCGCACCAATGAGTGCGGCCAGTCCGCGAAGGATTTCGTCCGTTTCGGCGCCTCCGAGTGGGCTGCAGGATCCCGATTCGGCCGCCTTGTCCACGAGATCCCGGCAGACTCTCCGCCGGTCGCCATCGAGCTCGTCGAAAGTCGAAAGAAGTTCTGAGTAAAGGAATGGAAGAGATTCAGTCTCGATGAACGCGAGTTCGCGCTTGCGCTCGTCGAATCGCAGCTCGACCTCTTGGAGGAGTAACGGATGGCGGACGAGACCGCGATCATCGTTCCGTTTCCAAAGTAGGTGGCCGTCCCCCAGCAAGACCCGAACGGCTCCGCCCTCTCTCTGCAGCTTGGCCCACAGCGCCAGAATACGGTCAAAGACCGCGAGCGCCTCCCGCGCTGGGCGCTCAACTTCCGACCAGGAAGCTCTTCGAGCGGCCCATTCTGAGAAGGCCTTCAAACGTAGCGCACGGACAGTGAATGCCTCCGTGGATCCATCGGGAAGCGGACGAGCAGGCCTGGTTTCGGCCGGTCTTGCGGGATCACCCCACCCATCAAGGAGCCAGCCCTCCAAGACTGACGGCGGCCGAGGACAGTCGGTGATCTGCGGCCGCTCAACAGAAAGGACAAGCCCAGCCTCGGTGCCCTCATCGCCCGCCAGGCCAACACCGGTCTTGATGACCGGATGCCGAGGGAGTTCCGAGAGGTAAAGCCGCCAGTCGGCCTCGCCTAGGTCGCGCCGAATCGGGGAACGTCGTTCCTCGAACCGCTTCAGGAACTCGAACAGGCGTTGCACCCGATCGCGAACTTCCGCCGGGATGCCGCCGTTCCTGTCGTTGCCTGAGTCGTTCGCGGCGTCTGCTTTTACGAGATTCAGAGGACTCATTCCCGGTCGGCCCCCAAGGCGCGGAGGGACTCGTCTCCGCCGAATCCAGTATACCGGGTTGCAGAGCGCCCGACGGAGAGTCGTTAACGCCCAACCGACCGGCGCTTGGAGAGTCGTCTTCCGCGGGCCCCCGCAACCGCCGTGCGGTCGGGCAGCCTTGGGTCGTGGTTATAGGTGGCCGCATCTCCACAAGTTCTCGTCGGCACGGCGCCTGCTCCAGAACGGGGTCCGGGACCGCTCCTCCCAAGGTTGCCGAAATCACCGACCAACTCGATAAGCAGGCGAAACACCTATCTGATCCACCTCATGATCGGGCATGGAGTCGCGTTGACAGCAGAAAGCGGTTAGTTGAGGGATGGAGGCGCCGGGAATCGACCCGCGGTCATCGTCCAAATTCGCCGTCGTCCCCGTGGGCATCACCAGAACCCAACCCGCCAGAGTCCCCCCAGTCCCAGCAGCTAGGATCCGAGGAGCAGCTCCCCCCGCACCCATCATCACCCCCGCAAGCATCGGTGCACTCCGGGACACAATCCTCGAAGCACCCGGATCCCTGGGGACACGACCCCCCGCACCCATCGTCGCCCCCGCACGCGCTCCACGAGCAGCTCGGCGTGCAGTTCCAGCCGCAGTCCCAGCTCACCGGGCAGGTGCCGCCGCAGTCGTCGCTCTCGCCGCACGAGTCCGCGGCGCAGGACGGGCTGCAGGTCCACCCGCAGCTCAAGTCGAACGGACAGCTCCCGCCGCAGCCGTCCCCCTCGCCACAGTGGTCCGGACAGTTCGGGACGCAGGTGTCCTCGCAGGTGGAGAAGTCGCTGGTGCAGGTCCCGCCGCAGCCGTCCGAGCTGCCGCAGGGGATCCCCGTGCAGTCGGGGATGCACTGCACGTCGCACCCCGAGCCCGCCTCGCAGGTCCCGCTGCAGCCGTCGTAGGACCCACAGGAGACGCCCGAACAGGACGGCGTGCAGCTCAGGTCGCACCCCGATCCCAGCCGGCAGGTCCCCCCGCAGCCGTCCGGCTCCCCGCAGGCGAACCCGGAGCAGTCCGGCGTGCAGGAGCCGCTGCAGCCCGATCCCGGCTGACACGCGTGGCCGCAGCCGTCGCCGGCCCCGCACGCGGCGTGCGTGCAGTCGGGCGTGCAGGTGACCTTGCACCCGGAGCCGACGCCGCAGGTCCCGCCGCAGCCGTTGCTCTGTCCGCAGATCGCGCCCGCACAGGAAGGAGTGCACTTGGTCTGGCAGCCCGAGCCGGGGAGGCAGGTCCCGCCGCACTCGTCGGGCACGCCGACAGAGCAGGGCAGGTTCTGGCACTGCGGGACACAGTCCTGCGACGGGACGCAGGCGAGCTGGATGGTCAGAACGAACAGTGAAAGAGGCACCGTGACCTGGCGCATGCGCCCTCCCGAATGACGGGTGCGCCCCCTCCGTGGCCGGCGCGGCTCCCTGCCTGACACACCCCGCGCGGAGCCCTGAGTTAAGGGGACCAGCGCCGGGTACGGAGCCCCAGGGGGCCCCCCGCAGCGCGAACGCCTGTCCTCTAGACGCGGTTTGTATTATAAAAACCAGCTCCCAACAGGAGCCGCCTTGCAAACCTTCTCCACTCAAGATCCCGACTTCGCCGAACGGTGGGGACGGCTCTGCGCGCGCGGGTCGGACGAGGACGAGTCGCCGGTCCGCGAGGCCGCTGCCCGGATCGTGGCCGACGTGCGCGCCCGCGGCGACGCGGCGCTGCTGGAGCTGACCGAGCGGTACGACGGGTGGCGCCCGGCCGACGCCGCGGGGCTGGTGGCCGGCAAGGACGCCTTCACCGCCGCCTTCCGGTCCCTCCCGTCCGCCAGCCGCCAGGCCCTCTCGCTGGCCGCCCGCCGCATCACCGCGTTCCACGCCCGCGAGCAGACCTCCGAGGTCCCCAGCAAACGCGACGAGATCGGCGCCACCCTGGCCCAGGTCTCCCGGCCCCTCGCACGCGTGGGGCTCTACGTCCCGGGCGGCACGGCCCGGTACCCCTCGAGCGTCCTCATGACCGCCATCCCGGCCAGGGTCGCCGGCGTGCGCGAGGTGGTGATCTGCTCCCCGGCACAGCGCCCCCCTGACGGTAGCCCAGCGGGAACGCTCGGCACCATCGACACCTGGACCCTGGCCGCCTGCCACGTGGCCGGCGTCTCCCGACTCTTCATGATCGGCGGCGCCCAGGCGGTGGCAGCCCTGGCCTACGGAACGGCCACGGTCCCAGCGGTGGACAAGATCTGCGGCCCGGGGAACGCCTACGTGGCCGCGGCCAAGCGGCTCGTGTTCGGCCACGTCGACATCGACATGATCGCCGGCCCGAGCGAGATCCTGGTGGTCGCCGACGCCGCCGCAAATCCGGCCGAGGTCGCCAGCGACCTCCTGGCCCAGGCTGAGCACGACGTGCGCGCGGTCTCGGTGCTGGTCACGCCGTCGGCCAAGGTGGCCGCCCAGACCCTGGTCGAGGTGGAGCGACAGCTCGTCGATCTTCCCCGCCGCGAGATCGCCGGCCGCTCCATCGCGGAGCGCGCCGCGGCGGTGGTGGCCCGAACCCTGGCCGAGGCCGTGAAGCTGGCCGACCAGTTCGCGCCGGAACACCTGGCCCTCCTGGTGGCCAAGCCTGAACAGTGGGTGAACAAGATCGAGCGGGCCGGCGCGGTCTTCGCCGGCACCAGCACCCCAGAGGCGGTGGGCGACTATGTCGCCGGCCCGAGCCACGTGCTCCCGACCGCGGGCACGGCGCGCTTCGCTTCCCCACTCTCGGTGGCCACCTTCCGCAGACAGATGAGCGTCCTCTCCCTCACGCCCGCAGCCCTGGCCGCGCTGGCCCCTGCCGTCGAGGCGATGGCCGCGGCCGAGGGGCTGGAGGCCCACGCCCGCGCAGTCCGGATCCGCGTTCGCGCCCAGGCTCCAAAGGTCCAGAATGTCCAGAAGGTCCGGAAGCCGGCCAAGGTGAAGGCCAAGGCTACGCCGACGAAGCGGTCGGTTTCGCCTGTCCGCAAGGCAGCGCCGGCCAAGGCGGCCAAGCAAGGGGCGATCGCCCGGGGAGGACGCCGATGAGCTGGAAGGACTTCCTCCGGCCGGCCATCTTCGAGCTGGCTCACTACCGCCCCTTCGAGTACCGGCCCGGCCTGGTCCGGCTGGACGCCAACGAATCGGCCTTCTCGCTCGATCCCGAGGAGCAGGAGCTGCTGGCGCGCGAGCTCTCCCAGATCGACCTGCGCCGCTACCCCGAGGTGAGCGCCCGGCCGCTCCGTGAAGCGCTGGCAAGCCGGCTCGGGGTCTCGCCCGACGAGATCCTACTCGGCAACGGCTCGGACGAGATCATCGCGATCCTGATCGCGGCCTTCGGAGAGGAGCGCAAGGGCGTCCGCGCCAAGGTGCTCTACCCGACTCCGACGTTCGGTGAATACGAGTCGGTGGCCCGCGCCTACGGCGCCGAACCGCTGCCGGTGCCGCTCGACTCCCGCTGGGAGCTCGACGAGCCGCGCCTGGCCGAGGTCATCGAGCGCGAGCAGCCAGCGCTGGCCTTCTTCGCCTCGCCCAACAACCCCACCGGCAACCACTTCGACCCGGCGGTGCTCGACCGGCTCTCGGCGCGCTTCCCCGGCTGCTTCGTGGTCGATGAGGCCTACGCCGACTTCGAGGGCAAGAGCCAGCTCCCCAAGGTCCGGCAGCGCGAGGGCTTCTGCGTCATGAAGTCGCTCTCCAAGATCGGCCTGGCCGGACTCCGGCTCGGGCTCCTGGTCGGCGCGCGCGACCTCATCACCCAGCTCGACAAGGTGCGGCTCCCGTACAACGTGAACGCGGTCTCCACCGCGCTCGCCTGCGCCCTGTTCGCGAACCCGGCCCGGCTGGACGCCCGGATCAAGCGCGTGGCCGAGGTCCGCCGGAATCTAGAGACGGGGCTGGCGAGCGTCCCCAACCTGACTGCCTTCCCGTCCGACTCCAACTTCGTCCTGGTCCGGGTGCCGGACGCGGGGAAGACCTTCGAGCAGCTCCTCGGCCGCAGGATCCTGGTCCGGAACCTGTCGCGGCCCGGGCCGCTCCAGAACTGCCTGCGGATCACCGCCGGCACAGAGAAGGAGAATGAGCTGTGCGTCGAAGCCCTGCGCGCCGTCCTGGCCTGACCCCGCCCCGCCGGAGCCGTGTGGCCCGGAAGACGCGGGAGACCGACGTCAAGGTCGCCCTCGACCTCGGCGGCGGCCCCGCCAAGCTTTCCACCGGGGTCCCCTTCTTTGACCACATGCTGGAGCAGCTCTCCCGCCACGGCCGCATGGGACTCTCGGTTGTGGCCCAGGGAGACCTGGAGGTCGACGCCCACCACACCGTGGAGGACGTCGGAATCGCTCTGGGTGAAGCGCTCCGCGAGGCGCTGGCAGACAAGTCGGGCATCGCCCGCTACGGCCACGCGGTGGTGCCGCTCGATGAAGCCCTGGCCGAGGTGGTGGTCGACATCTCGGGCCGGCCACACCTCACCTGGAACGCCAACCTCCCCTCGGGCAAGAAGTTCATCGGCAACTTCGACGTCGACCTGGTCAACGACTTCTTCCAGGCCTTCGTCAACCACGCCGAGATCTGCCTGCACGTGAACGTCCGCTACGGCCGCAACCTGCACCACATCGTGGAGGCGATCTTCAAGGCCGCGGCCCGCGCCCTGCGCGCCGCGCTGAAGTCGAGCGACGGCGGAATCCCGTCCACCAAGGGGGTCCTGTGACCTCCAAGCCTCCGGTGGCGCTGCTCGACTACGGCGCCGGAAACCTCCGCTCCGTGGAGAACGCGCTCCGGACGCTCGGCTCCGAGGTGGTGGTCACCCGCGATCCGGAGGTGGTCCGACGATCGGACCAGCTGGTGGTCCCGGGCCAGGGCTCGATGCCTGCCTGCGCCGAAGCCATGCGCAAGAGCGGGGTCTCCGAGGCGCTGGGAGAGGCGGTCCGGCGCGGCGCCAAGGTGCTCGGGATCTGCGTCGGCCTCCAGATCCTGTTCGAGAAGGGCGAGGAGGGCGGCGGCTCCACCGGCCTGGGCTACCTGCCGGGCATGGTGGCCAAGCTCCCCAGCAACGTGCGGCTGCCCAACATCGGCTGGTCGCAGGTGAAGCTGGTGCCGGGCGCGGCCCACCCGCTCTTCACCCCCATGGACGGCCAGTACGTCTACTTCGCCCACTCCTTCGCCGCACCCGCGGAGGCGCCCGGCGCGATCTTGCTCGCCGAGCACGGCCGCCCCTACTGCGCCGGCCTGGCGCACGGCAACCTCTTCGGCGTTCAGTTCCACCCAGAGAAGAGCCAGAAGGTGGGGCTGGCCTTCCTGGAGCGGTTCCTGAGGCTCTGACCCCATGCTCGTCATCCCTGCCATCGACCTCATGGACGGCTGCGCCGTCCGTCTCGAGAAGGGCGACTTCGCCACCCGCACCGTCTACTCGCGCCAGCCGGCCGAGATGGCCCAGCGCTTCCTCGATGCCGGCGCGAAGCGCATCCACGTGGTCGACCTGGACGGCGCCCGCGCGGGCAAGCCGGTCAACCTGGCAGCCATGCAGGCCATCGCCGCGGTCGGGGTCGAGATCGAGGTCGGCGGCGGCCTGCGCAGCCTGGAGTCGATCGAGCAGGTGCTCGGCATCGGCGCGGGCGCGGCGGTGCTCGGGACCGCGGCCGTCGAGCGGCTCGACCTCCTCCGCGAGGCCTGCCAGCGGTTCCCCGGGCGGATCCGGGCCGGCATCGACGCCCGCAACGGCGAGGTGAAGGTGTCGGGCTGGGAGAAGGGGACCGGCCTGCGCGCGGCCGAGGTGGCGCGCCGGGTGCGAGAGGTCGGGGTGGAGCTGGTCGAGTACACCGACGTGGCCCGCGACGGCATGTTCACCGGCGTGGACGCCGAGGGCACGGCCGCGCTCCAGCGGGAGTCGGGGCTGCCTGTCGTTGCCTCGGGCGGCGTGGCCTCCCTGGCGGACGTGGAGGCCTGCGTGAAGGCCGGCGTGGCCGGTGTCATCATTGGGAAGGCGATCTACGAGAACCGGATCGACCTCAAAGAGGCGATCCGGATCGCTGGGGAGCAGAGATAGCCATGCCGGCCAAGCGCATCATCCCCTGCCTGGACGTGAAGGACGGGCGGGTGGTCAAGGGGATCCACTTCCAGAACCTGCGCGACGCCGGCGATCCGGTGGAGGCCGCGGCGCGGTACGACGCCGAGGGGGCCGACGAGGTCTGCTACCTCGATATCGCCGCCACGCGCGAAGGACGCGGCACCCTCATCGACCTGGTGGAGCGGACCGCGGCCCGGGTCTTCGCCCCGCTGGTGGTCGGCGGCGGCGTCCGGACCGAGGCCGACATGATCGCCCTGCTCCGGGCCGGGGCGGACAAGGTCAGCGTCAACTCGGCGGCGGTGGCCGATCCCGACCTGGTCGATCGACTCTCGGCGGTGGCCGGCGCCCAGGCGCTGGTGGTGGCCATCGACGTGAAGCGCCGGGCCGGCAAGTCGCCCACCGAGTGGGAGGTCTACGTGGCGGGCGGCACCAAGCCGACCGGGATCGAGGGCGTGGCCTGGGCTCGGGAGGTGGCGCGCCGCGGCGCGGGAGAGATCCTGCTCACCAGCATGGATCGGGACGGGACGCGCGCCGGATACGACCTGGAGCTCCTCAGGGCGGTGAGCGGGGCGGTCACGGTGCCGGTCATCGCCAGCGGCGGGGCCGGCTCCCTCGAAGACCTGGCCCAGGGGCTAGAGGTCGCTGACGCGGCGCTGGCCGCCAGCATCTTCCACGACAAGGAGCACACGGTCGGCGACGCCAAGCGCTTCTTGAGGGCGCGCGGAATTCACGTCCGGCCCTGAGCCGCAGAGCAGCGCAACGGGCCACACCCAAACGGAGCACTGGAGACGGACGCACATGGCAGACGAACGCTTTCTGGCCCAGCTCTGGGCGACCATCGAGTCGCGCAGGGCCGACGAGGGTGCGACTCAGAGCTACACCCGGCGGCTCCTGGCCGAGCCGTCCAAGATCCGTAAGAAGATCGCCGAAGAAGCCTACGAGGTGAACGAGGCCCACCAGGCGCTCCTGGACGGGAAGGACTCCAAGGACCACCTGGCGCACGAGGCGGCCGACCTCCTCTACCACCTGTTCGTCCTGCTCGCCTCGGCCGACGTGACCCCCTCGATGGTCTACGCAGTCCTGGAGCGCCGTCACGCTCCGCAGCCCGGCGCAGGGGGATCCGCGCCGGCCACGGGTGGCGGCAATCCCAAAACTCCTTGACAATGCCGCGTTTTTTGCCTAATCAGCGCACTCGGTATGGCCTCATGAGCCGGGTGGTGTGTCCCCCCGGCTTGTTTGCGTTTCGCAGCTAAAGCCCTTTCGGAGAAGAGGTAAGAATGACCGGAGTGCGCGTGAAGGACGGCGAGTCCTTCGAGAACGCCATGAAGCGCTTCAAAAAGCAGTGCGAAAAGGCCGGCATCCTCTCGGAGATTCGCAAGCGCGAGCACTACGAGAAGCCGAGCGTCAAGCGCAAGAAGAAGGCGCTTGCTGCCAAGAAGCGCGCGCTCAAGAAGATGCGCAAGGGCTTCTGACGGCTGGCGGTCCGGGGCTCGGTATCTCAGGTTGGGTTGGTGCCGTGGCGCGAGGGTGCGCCGTGGCGGAGCAGGACGTGGCCCTCCCTCGCGGAGGCTGCGTAACCTTGGAATGGGCATTTGCCCGAGGTGACGCGTGGCTCTCAAGGACCAACTCGACGCAGATCTCAAGACCGCGATGAAGGAGAAGGACACGCTCAAGCTTTCGGTCGTCCGGATGCTGAAGAGCGCGGTCAAGTATCGAGAGATCGAGGTCGGCAAGCCGCTCGAGGATGCCGAGATCGTGGCCGTGATGGCGACCGAGGTGAAGCGGCGCCGCGACTCGGTGGACCAGTACCGGTCCGGCGGTCGGCCCGAGCTTGCCGAGAAAGAGGAGCAGGAGATCGCCATCCTGCAGCGCTGGCTCCCGAGCCAGCTCAGCCCGGCGGAGCTCCAGGCCAAGGTGGAGGAAGCGATCGCCAAGGTCGGCGCCCAGGGGCCCAAGGACATGGGCGCGGTGATGAAGGCGCTCCTCCCCGAGGTCCAGGGAAAGGCCGAGGGCAAGGCGGTGAGCGATCTGGTGAAGGCGCGCCTGGCGGGCAAGTGATCGCCCCGAGGGTCCGCCGGCCTCGGCGTTCCGCGGTGCAGCTGGAGCGGAGCGGTGGTGCCGGGGGGAGCAGTAGGCCCAGCAGTAGGCCCAGCAGTAGGCCCGGTGGACGAGGGAATGATCCCCGAGTCGACGATTGAGGAGATCCGGGGCCGTGTGGACGTAGTGGCGGTGATCGGCCGCCACATGGAGCTCAAGAGGTCGGGGCGGACCTGGAAAGGGTGCTGCGTCTTTCATGGCGAGCGGACCCCGAGTTTTCACGTCTACCCAGAGGACAAGCACTTCAAGTGCTATGGCTGCGGAGAGTACGGCGACGTCTTCAAGTTCCTCCAGAAGCTGCAGGGTAAGGAGTTCCGGGACGTCGTCCTGGAGCTCGCCGCCGAGGTGGGTGTGGAGATCCCCGCCGAGGAGGAGGAGTCGGCCGAGGTTCGCCTGCGCCGGCGCGAGCGGAACGAGCTCACGGTCGCTCTGGACGCCGCGGCCCGCTACTTCGCCGCACGGCTCTGGAGCAACCACGGGCAGGCCGCTCGGGATTACCTGGCGCGACGCGGTGTGCGTGAAGAGATTTCCAAGCTGTTCCGGGTGGGCGTCTCGTCGAGCGCGTGGAACGACCTGGCGCCGCGGCTGCGCTCCAAGGGCGTGGCTGAGCCCGCGCTCCACAAGGCAGGACTGATCGTGGACAAGGCCGAGGGCAAAGGCTACGACCGCTTCCGGGGACGGCTCATGTTCCCCATCGCCGGCCTGGACGGCCAGGTGATCGGGTTCGGCGGCCGCATGCTCCCCCAGGAGAAGGTCGCCGAGAAGGGCGCCAAGTACATCAACAGCCCGGAAACCCTGGTCTACAAGAAGAGCCGGGTGCTGTACGGGATCGAGCAGGCCCGCGAGTCGATCCGGAAGACGCGCAGCGCGGTGCTGGTCGAGGGCTACTTCGACGTGATCGGGCTCCACCAAGCAGGCGTCAGGAACGTGGTCGCGGTCTGCGGCACGGCCCTGACCCCCGAGCACGTGGAGCTGCTCAAGCGGTGCGACTGTCGCGAGGTCACGGTCCTCTTCGACGGCGACTCGGCCGGACAGGCCGCCCCCGCAAAAGCTGCGCAGGCGCTGCTCCCATCCGGCATTTCCGGCAAGGTCGCGGTGCTCCCAGCCGAGGAGGGGAAGCGCGATCCCGACGATTTTGCGCGCGAGAAGGGGCGCGAGGCGCTGGAGGCGCTGCTGGCCGGCGCGACCCCGCTCACCGACTTCCTCATCGACCGCGCCCTGGCGTCCACGTCCATCAACGGATCGCCCGATTCCTTCGAGGGGAAGCTGGCCGCGGTGCGGGAGCTCGAGCCCTTCGTGCGCATGGCTCCCGACGGTCTGGCCCGGTCCGTCTTCGAGGAGCGCATCGCCAAGCGGCTGTCGATCGACCTTGGCGCGCTCCGTGCAGAGCTGGAAGGTGGCGGCGGCGCCTCCGGCCGTCGCGTCGCGGGGGCGGAGCCGTTTCGCGAGCGAGCCGCGCCCAAGTCCGGGGCCGGGGTCAAGGCCAAGGTCGGGATGGCGGCGGCTGCACCGGCGGCGCCGCAGCAGCGTGGTCAGAAGATGAAGATCCTACTTCCCGGTCCTGCAGTGGATGCTCTGGCGCTCCTGGCGACCTACCCAGAACTGGTCGAGGTCGCGATGGATGAGGATCTGGCTGGGCTCCTGCCGGCCGGGCCGGTGGCGGAGCTGGCGCGCGACCTGATGCGACAGCCGTTCCGCACCGAGGAGGCGCTTGCGCGGGCCTCTGCGCTGCCCGACGAGCGGCTGGCGGCGCGGATCCGGGGGCTGACCGCCGGTGCGGCGCTGGCGCGGCCCGAGGCAGAGCGCGAGCTCCGGCGGGCCGCTATCAAAGCAAGAGTGGAGCGGGTGGAGGCGGAGTGGTCCGAGGTCGCCGCGCAGGTCACCC
>Ga0302321_100002530_pt1 | contig 15674 bp, 13 predicted proteins | sample Fen_T0_1_FD_202505 | JGI IMG/M metagenome (GOLD analysis project Ga0302321, IMG submission 202505) | Peat permafrost microbial communities from Stordalen Mire near Abisko, Sweden - Fen_T0_1 | ecosystem: Environmental > Terrestrial > Soil > Wetlands > Permafrost | place: Sweden: Abisko...
TGCGCAGGTTGCGATGCATCGCCGCAAGAATATTCGGATCATCGTCGACGAATAGTATCCTTGTGTTGGTTTCTGGTGACATGATTTACGAGTAGTTACTCCAGGATTGATGGGTGGATCCCTGAGAAATAGGGCTGAGAGGCAAAGATAGGCGGAAGGTCGTCCCTTTCCCGATTTCGGTGGTGAAACTGATTTTACCGTGATGTTTTTTCACAATCACCGCCTGTACGATGGCTAGACCTTGACCAGTTCCTCTACCAACGGGTTTAGTGGTATAGAATGGTTCAAATATGCGGTCTCGCACATGTTCTGGTATGCCAGTGCCAGTATCCTGCACTTCAATGATCGCGTTGTCTGCTTCCTTTCGCGAACGGATGGTGATCAGTCCCTTGACGGCCCCTGTCAGCTTGTTGGCATCTTCGGTTGCGTGGGAAGCGTTCACGATCAGATTGAGCACGGCTTGGTTTATTTCGTCGATCAAGCAGTGCACCTTGGGCAAACTTGGATCGAGTTCTGTCACGAGATCTGCGACATATTTCCACTCGTGTTTTGAGACTGCCACTGTGGTCTCTATAGCCCGGTTAAGGTCTGCGTAGCTTTTTTCCTCACCACTAGGATGAGAAAATTCTTTGAGTGAGCCCACGATTTTGCCGATCCGCTTGAGCCCTTCCATAGATTGTTCTAGGCAACGCGGAATTTCATTGGTCAGGTAATCGAGCTCGTTCTCGACCTCTGTCGCTTTAATTACGTTGAGAGCCTGGGCACATTCAGGGTGAGCAGCCGCAAGCGCGAATAGTTTACGATGACTGCCAAGAATCGCGTTCAACTGTGAGAATGCGCCGGTCAGAAAACGAACGTTGTCGGAAATAAATTGTGTGGGAGTGTTTACCTCGTGCGCCACTCCAGCCGCCAAGGAACCAACCGACTCAAGCTTCGACGTTAGCTGTAACCGGGATTCCATCTCGATGCGGTCGGCTTCGGCTTTCTTTTTCTCCGAGATATCGCGGACGGTGCCATGCACGATAAGTTTACCGCGAAACTCAAATGAAGATAAAACAACTTCTGTTGGGAAATCGGTATTATCGCGACGACGATGCATCCATTCAAATTGCCAGTGTCCATTTTTGATTGCCAATCCGATGACTTCCTTGGCCGCGGACAATGAATCTCGTCCGTCAGGTTGTGCAGGTGGCGATAGGTCGACGGGATGTAATTTGAGTAGTTCTTCTTTGGGCCAACCAAACATCTCCACGCTTCTTGCATTACAGTCTAATATTTTATTGTCGCTGACCAATAATATCGCGTCGCTGGACCCGGAGAAAACTGCCCTGAAGAGGGCCTCACTTTCAAGCTGAGCTTCCTCTACCTTTTTGCGGTCGGTGACGTCTTCTTTGACCGCAATGTAATGGGTTGTTTTGCCCAGATCATTACGAAGAGCGGAAATAGAGGCCCGTTCCCAGAACAGCTCCCCGTTTTTCCGGCGATTCTGAATTTCGCCGTTCCATTCGTGTCCTGCGGAAAGTTGATCCCAGAGAGTCTTGTAAAATTCAGCAGGGTGCGTCTCTGATTTCAGTATCCGCGGGTTCCGACCGACTGCCTCAGCTGCGGAATAGCCAGTGATCTTTTCAAAGTACGGGTTGACGTACTCGATCTTGCCTTCGGTGTCGGTGATGATGATCGAGATGGGGCTCTGCTCGATAGCACGAGAAAGCATACGCAGCTGCTGTGCGGCGATTTTCTGTTTGGTGATATCGCGGGAAATACCGAAAGTGCCTATGAGAACTCCTGCGCGGTTATAGAAAGGGAGTTTTGTCGTACTCACCCAACAGACAGAACCATCGCTAAAGGTTTCTTTTTCTTCGAGGTCGATCACCGGCTGGCCTGTCATCATAATTCGCTTTTCATCCTGAAAAGCAGGGGCTGCATGCTCGGCGGTGTAATAGTCAAAATCAGTTTTACCGATGGAATCACGAGGATCTGTAAGGCCGTGTTTATCCGCCTTCACTCTGCTGATACGCAGGTAACGGCCGGTGATGTTTTTAAAATAAACTTGGCTCGGCAATGTTTCCAACAAGGCATGAAGCATGTCTTCGTCGGCAATCGAAGATTCTGCTTCGGTCTTTGATTTTTGCGGCAACGTTGCGTACAAAAACAGCTGATGTTGGTTTTGAGCGGGGCCAGGGACCTCAAGTAGGTGTACTTTTGACAAATATTCGCTGCCCAACATATCACGCAGTTTCAGCGACCCCGTCCAAAATCGATGCACACTTAACTGTAAGAAAATCTGCTGTCGGAAGCGATCTATGTCGTTAACTCCGATTATATCGTAGAGGCTGAGTTTCTTCATATCAGCAGTCCCATTGGCATCCAACCAACTAAATCCTGCTGGATTCACGTAATGAACACCGAGTTCGGGCAGATCGAAAACGGCAAATAGGTCTGGCAGCAATTTACCAATTTGAGTGACCAACGTTTTTTGCTCCTCCATTTGCATGTGATCAAAGCCTCTACCCTACGCCAATTTTAGGACAACGCGGGCCCCACAAGGATATAAAGTTTAACAATTTTAGATTAAGATGAACCGGGCCCCTCCTGATATCGGCCAAAACCGCGATTCATCAAATGCCTCTTGCACGATTGCATCCCGTGTAGGAGCGGCAGTTTGATAAAGCGAGAGGATAAGCCTGAAGAATCTCCGAAGATGGCTAAAAAAAACGATATCTACTCAGCGATTTCCTTTTCGTCATCGTCATACTGCTTAAGGCTCTCCCAAAGCACGGATCGCAGCGCATCGCCATCGAACGATTTTGCAACATATCGGAAGATTTTGCCTCTTTCAACCGATTCGACAAATGTATCGAGATCAACTTTACCAGTCAGTACCACTTGGACTGTCTTCGGTGATTCAGCGCTCAATCGGGAAAGAAGTTCGATCCCGCTGATACCAGGCATATCAATGTCCACAACGATCACGGCATAGGGGCCTTCGCTTTTAAGCAGGTGGAGAGCTTCTTGTCCGGAGTTTGCCGTATCAAAAATAAACTGATTTCGGAACGTTCGCCGAAGCGCCGCCAGAAAATTGGCGTCGTCATCAACAAATAGAATTTTTCGCGGTGTTTTCACGTGCTTAGCTATTAAAATATCGCGCGAGTTTTGAGGGCCGACGCACGCTGACGCACTCGCCTTGCTGCATTGCCACATCATGAGTCATCATTTTTTCAATAAATCGCGGTGTCATGACTGCACCTTGGTTGAACATTGGAACTGAGCTCACCTCCCTCGGAGGGAATGGGCCTGCCAAGATATCGAAGTCGTTTACCGCCCCCGGCGCCAGCGCCCTTCGCATACAGGATTCAGTAGAGAGCATTAGGTTGAATGGCAAGTTTTCTATAACTAGATCATATGATCTAACTTCGCTCGGAATGGGCACGGGTGAGGAAGCGATCGTGAGCCGCATCGCCCGCGACATCAGTGGTTGCATGATTTCGCCCGCCCTGACTTTGAGCATCCGAGTAAAACCAATCGCAATCATGCGAGCTAACTCAGCCATGAAGCCGATGTTTTCCACCTCCGTTAGCGGAGCCCGACCTAAAGACCGTTCGAAAAGTTGCTCCGCGATGCCACCTCCGCCAACCAAAATCAGATCGAGCCACTCGTTCTGCAGCGGCATGAGCAAGCCGCCCCACGCACAACATTCCGACAGTCGGAATTCGGGCGGTCGTGAGCGTGGCGTCACTCCCTGTAAAGCCAGCCGCACTTCAAGCAGCGAAATCGAAAGCATGTAGCGAACTTCGTGATCACTGAAATCTGTAGGTTTTGACTCTTCCTTTTTATCGATTTTAGGTGGTTTTGTAGAAACGGGAGCCGACTGCACGTCAGGTCCCTGGCGTTTGCTGATGAGTTCTCCTAGCAGGCTGTTGCGCTGACTCAGCACTTCGTTGTCATCGATCTGCTTTTGCAGGGCCTGCTGATGCTCAACCATGCGACGTGCAACACGCAGGCGCGCCTGCATTTCGGCCACGTTGAAAGGTTTTGAAACAAAATCGTCTGCTCCGGCATCCAGTCCGGCCGCTATTTCGTCTTTGCCGTGTTTCGCGCTGAGCATGATCACGTAAGGCCGCACTTTCGGCTTGGCCTCCCGGATTTTTTTACAGACCGAGATTCCATCCATCCCGGGCAACATCCAGTCGAGAAGTATGATCGGCGGAGCAGTCGGCAATAGAGCCGCCTCCAAACCCTTCGGGCCATCGGTGATAATCGTCGGCATATAACCGGATTTCTCCACGAACATCTTCATGATCCGCTGTGCAACAGGATCATCATCCACGACGAGAATATTCATGGTTACAGGTTGACGGGTTAACCCGGATGACGGCCGGGCAATCTCCCTATATATCGACCTGAAAACGAAAACCATTAGGGCCGGTCGTCTGAATTGACCTACTCCAGCACGGCCAAAAATCACGCAGGAAAATTGTTGGAGCACTATAACTTCCGCTTCCTCTGCTTGCTTCGAGAACTAATACCTCGGCTCACTCGTGTCTCGACCGACGCACTGCCTACCGTGTTTTCCTAAGCCTGGGCAGCTTACTCCAGGAATACCAGAGAGATAACGCCCACCTCATCTGAGTATATACCCCATCATCGGCCTAAAGTTTTCCCGAGTCAGGTCGATTTAAGCCCAACTGAACAAACTGCTTACCTCTATGAAAAATACCTCCCGTCTGATGGTGTCAATGCGCCGCCAAAGCGGCTTTAGCCTTGTCGAAATGATCGGTGTGCTCGCGATCATTGCAATCCTCGCTGTGATTATCGTGCCTAAGGTGTTCTCCACGATCGCCTCGGCTCGCATTACCAGTGCCGCCAGCTCAGTGGGCGCCATCAAGTCCTCTATCACCGAGTTTGCTGGAAAGTACGGAACCGTTCCGACGACAGTTGCGAATTCTCGCATCGACGATCTTCTATTCGCGGATGGTTTGATGGAGGGCCGCTTCACTGTAAAAATCGGCACCCAACCCAGCACCCCTCCAATCTTAGGCGCGACCTGGACCAGGGCCAACGGCGCATGGACCGCAGCGGGCGGTGCCAGCCAGGCCACGCAATCTCGGGTTATCTGCCTCACTTCGAACCAGAATCCACCAGCCGGCGGCCTCAACTACTATCTCGCTGGATCGACCGCCCCTAGTCCCAATCTACCCGCTGGCTCTCGGGTCATCTCCGCCGTAATCGTGAACTGCACGGGCGCAGAAGCCCGCGAACTCAGCTTGAAAATCGATGGCGAGAACTTCTCAGCCGCCGATAACGTCACTGCCGACACGAACGGCAAGGTCGTCTACGCCACTCCAGCCAACGGCCTGGCAACCGTCTACATCTATATCACCCACCAATAATCGATCCAGCTGCTAGGTACATAGCTTTATATACGACTAGGGCAGCAATAACCGGCTGCCCTAGTCCCATATAATATGGCCAAAGCAAGAATCATAACCCAGGATGGAGATAAACCTGTCGACTTAGCACGGCTGGAGTTTGGGCAGTTCTTCAGCCAGAGTAAAACCAAGCGCCTCGGCGACCGTCTCGTCGAGGCCGGGCTGATCACCTCGCAACAACTCGAACTAGCGGTTCGAGAACAAAAACGTTCAGGGGAACTCATCGGCAGAGTCATCCAGAAACTGGGACTCGCCACCGAAGAAGATATCGCGTCATTCCTCGCGCAGGACGCGCAGACGCCAACGATCGACGTTTCAAAAATTGAAACGGTTGCTGAAACGATTGCGCTCGTCCCCTACGAATACTGTAAGGAGGCCGCAATCCTCCCCTATCGCCATACACGTGATACAATCACGCTCATCATGGCGGACCCGTTCGACGTCGTCGCGATCGACCGCGTCGAGCAAATGACGCGTCTCAAGGTGGAGGTACTCACCGCCCCGAAGCCAAACATCTTAGAAAAATTAGCTTCCTCTCACGAACGTGAGGGCTCGCTCGACCAAACGATCGACGAGCTGATGAAGATCAGCGAGCACAAGAGTGGCGACGATGCCACCGCTCCGATGATCCGCGCGATCGAGCAAATCATCGTGGCTGCCGTGCGAAAAGCTGCGAGCGACATTCATTTCGAACCCGACGAAAAATCCCTACGCATCCGGATGCGCACCGATGGCATCCTGCAAGCGTCGATGCTCGTGCCAAAGGATCTACAAGATCCGTTCATCGCGCGCATCAAGGTCATGGCCAATCTCGACGTTTCTGAGACGCGCCTGCCGCAAGACGGACGTTTCAGCTTCGTTATGGGACGCCGCGAACTAAATCTCCGCGTGTCCTGCATGCCCACGAGCTATGGAGAGAGCGTGGTCCTGCGCATCCTCGACAGCGGTAATCTCCTTCGCAGCATTCGCTCACTCGGGCTCATTAAAATCCACGAGGAAATTCTAACCAAGGCCGTCGACCGTCCCCATGGTATCATCCTTGTCACTGGGCCGACCGGTAGCGGAAAAACCACTACACTTTACACCGCGCTCAACAGCGTAAATCGAACCGAACGCGCCGTATTCACGCTGGAAGATCCGATTGAGTATCGCCTTCCCCAAATCCGCCAAACTCAGATCAACGACAAGATAGGTCTCTCCTTCAGCGCCGGTTTGCGCACACTCCTTCGTCAAGATCCCGACGTACTTTTGGTCGGTGAAACTCGCGACACCGAAACCGCCCAACTCATGGTGCGAGCAGCCCTGACCGGTCACTTGGTTTTCAGTTCGCTGCACACCAACGACTCCATCAGCGCCGTGCCGCGTCTGATCGATCTGGGAGTTGAACCTTTTCTACTCCCCGCAACGCTCCATCTCATCATTGCGCAACGCTTGGTGCGCCGCCTTTGTCCGGCCTGCCGTGAACCTTTGGTAGATCCATGCGAACACTTACGCTCCTTTAACATCCCGATACCGACAGACCACGAACCGAAGCTTTGGAGACCACGGGGCTGCCCTGAATGTCGTCACCAAGGTTACAAAGGCCGCGTTGCCATTTTTGAAATATTCGAAGTCTCCGATGACTATCATCCGATCCTAACCACTGGGAACGTGGAAAAATTACAGACGCTCGCTAAGGAAAAAGGCATGCTGCGGCTTTTTGACGACGGGCTCCGACGCGCATTCTCGGGCGACACTTCTCTGGAGGAGGTCTTCCGTGTGGCCTTTGCCAGCTAACGACCATGAGCACGTATCGATATCGCGCATACAATATCGCCGGAGAGGTCGTCTATGGCGCCATCGACGCAGACAATCTCATCGTTGCTGAAAACCGCCTGCGCGCAGCGGGCATCTGGATGTTGGATGCTAAAGAAGGTACGGCCGCAGTCAGCGGAGAAACCTATAATATCAAGGTCAAGCGCAGCGAGCTCATCGGTTTTTTCGTGCAAATGACTCTTTTGTTGCGCGCCGGCATTTCAGTGCCAAACGCCGTCAACCGTCTTGCCAGCGATAATGAAGGCACGCCTCTCGGCCGGATCTTGGTCAGCCTCCGCGAGCAGATCACGATTGGCGTGCAACTCCATCAAGCCATGGCTGTGTACCCGCGCAGTTTCCCGCCCCAGATCATAGCAATCGTGCAAGCCGGTGAAATAAGCGGCCAATTACCCGAAGCCTTCGAAAGTCTCAGCGAATATTATGAATGGCTCGACCACCTGTTCGGCGATATTCGGCAAGCCTTGGTTTATCCACTGATCGTGACCGGAGCCTCGCTCGCTCTCGTGCTGATGCTCTTCACGTTTATCGTCCCGCGCTTCGTAGGGTTGCTGACCGATCTTTCACTCGAAGTGCCGTTCATCACTCGCGTCACCATGGCCATCAGCAACTTTTTAATCAAAGGCTGGCCCATTCTACTCGTTCTGGGAGTTGGAGCTTTTGCCGGTATTAAGATGGCGCTGCGCAATCCACGTTACGCCAGTACAATTGATCGGGCGCTCATGGGTATACCGATTTTTGGCGAACTCATCGGGATGTTCGCGCTCTCTCGATTTACCCACAATCTCGCCATGTTATATAAATCGGGCATTCCCTTGCTGCGGGGCCTGGAAATATGCAAGAAGCTCGTGGGAAATTGCGCCATCGAACAGGCGATCGAAGAAGTCCGTGTCGGAGTTTCCGAAGGCGTGCAGTTCAGCAAGGGTCTCGCGAAGCACGACGTTTTTCCTCCCACCGTCGTGACAATGATTTCGACCGGCGAAACGTCCGGTACTCTCGATTTCGCACTTCAGAGTGTTTCCGATTACTACAACAAGATCATCCCGCGCCGCATCAAAATCGTCTTCGCGATCTTCGATCCGATCGTGATGTTGTCACTCATTGGCGTGGTCGGCTTTGTCGCGATGGCCGTGATCCTCCCCATTCTTCAACTGTGGAGCGCCAAATGAAAACCGCCCGCACGCAATTTCATCGAACCAGTTCTAAGGGATTCACGCTTGTCGAACTCATCGGTGTAATTGCAATCATGACGTTGCTTGCTGCAGCAATTGCACCCAACGCCCTCCACATGCTCGATCGTGCCGCCGTGCGCGCTGAGGCAGGCACGCTGCACAATCTGGGAGAACAGGTGAAGCTTTTCCTCAAAGCCAACAGCTGGGCACCAGGTCTAAATCCTGTGCCAGCAAATCGGCTTCCATGGAATCAAGATCTCGGGACCTTCGCAGATATCAGTCCCGCAGATATCGCAACTAATAATCGCCAAATATCACGTTCGTACATTTACGAGCCCACCGCTACGCCAAAACGCGTACTCATTTTGTCTAACATGCGTAGCGATCCTACTCTCCTGTTGCCAATTGCATCAGACTTAAACACGACTGCGCGTTTTGATGATGTGTGGAATACCATCGATGGTCAGATACCAGCGCTGGGTGTGAATAGCTGGGCAGGATGGGCTCCATGGAGAGCGATTCTTAATGGCAAGGCCGGCGATTACCTTGTGATCGAGCGTGTCAATCTCGCGCCCATTTACAGCACCGATCTGGTCGACCTCACGTTGACTCTCAACAACCTGAACCCGGTAGGTAATACGACCACGGTCAGCTACAATCTTGTGGGCACGGATGGAGTAACGCGAAAGGTCGGCACCATTCCTCCGGGTCCGGGTACGTCCGTGATACTCGATCTTGCGCATCTCTTTCCTCTTTCTCCTCCACGACCCAGAGAACGGCTAGACCTGTTTCATCAACCTGCAGCTGGAGTCAAAACACTGGACTACAGCTACGTCCTAACCTCGAGCTCGAATGGCAAAACGTTTGATTTCAAGGATGCCACAAGCTGGGTCCCCCAACCGTGAGCGACCAAGACGAAATTGCCAAACTGCTTGCCGAGGCCAACGCTGAGGCAGCAGACGCGTCTCCTTCAACGGAGGCGGTGGATCCTTCGTCTCCTGCACCCGCTCCCACGCCACGCAAACAACCTCATCGGATCGGCGGACAAACCAACACTGACGTGCTCGGCGTCGCCTGGTTCAATGGCGTGCTTCATGCCGCGTCGTTTCGCCGTCAAAAAATGACGCAAAGCTGGTCGTGCGAAACCTCCGTGCGGACAGTCGCCGAATTTGAGGCAGTTATTGATGAGATGCTGGCCAAACTTGAATTTGGCGGTACGGAAATGTTTATCTTGCTAGAAAATGAACTTTTCCAACACCAGACTGAAGGCATTCCTTCCTTCTCCGAGGCAGCAGGTCGCTCGTATCTGAAAGGTCGGATCCAGCGCTACCAACAGGAAAACGGGCCTGTCTTGTGGGTTAGTCAGCCAACCATCGTAGTGAAGCAAGAACAGGCGATCCTCTTGCACCTGCTTCCCACCAGCTTTTACGATCAGCTCAATCGGGTGTTACTCTTGCGCCATCTGGACCTCACTCGAATTCTTCCGCTGGTCGTTCCGCTCCAATACGAACTCAACAAGATTCCAGCCGGAAAAGACACCCCGGTCATCGTTGTCGCCGAGTCAGGCTCAAGTACCAGTGTTGTCGTCGGTCGCATTGGCGGCCCGTTGCTTTTTGCTCGAACCATCTTGGCAGAACTCAGTCGCGAGCCGAGCCGCGTAGGCGTGGAAGTGAATCGTTCTCTTCTTTTCGCCAAACAACACCATGATTGTGCGGTGGATCGTATCTGGCTGATGGCACAAAGCGGACAAGTTTCGCCAGAACTCAACGCGAAGTGCGGATCTTCAAGAAAAATCGTCGTGCTTCCGACTACTCCTATTGACTGGTTGCAGACTACGATCAAACTTTCATCACAGCAGCCTGTCAATCTGCTGGCTAGCTATCTGAAACGAAAACAGCAGCACCGGCTGATTCGTCTTTCTCTTCTCGCCCTTGGTTGGTTCGGCCTCGTGTTGATGATCTTAAATTTTCTAAGTCAAGCGAATGACTGGAAAAACGAGAGTGCACGCATGGCAGAGCTACGCGGACGCGAACCGGCACTTAACACCGAACGTGATCAGATCTTAAAACGAAACGCGACGATTGATCGGCAACAAGCTTTCATCAAACAAATCGAAACAGACAGGCTACCCTCTGTTCCTACCAGTCTGATCGGCTACGTCGCCAGCATATTGCCGTCCAGTGCGCGTCTAACCGATTTCAGTGTTAAACGTGAAACCGAAACCGGCGGTTGGACATTTCGCGTCGACGGCATGATCGAATCCGACGATGAAACGGCCCGTGATCTCATCAAAAACATGCAGCATCAATTGGAGAAAAGCCCTTTCCGCGCCCGATTCACCGACAGCGCACGCGTGCTTAACGCCGCCCCCGTGAGCTCGTTCACCACAAGCGAATCTCAACGATTCACCATGGAGGGAGTTGTTCTTGAAAAATAGCTTTAAGAATTTTTTTGGTGTGGTCTGGACTATCCTAACCGAAGTCCCTGGCTGGCCTGATGCACCTCGCAAGCTCCGGATCAAACGATTGATCCCGATCGCCCTGCCCGCAGCTGTCATGCTTTTGCTTGTGCTTTGGAGTTTAGCCTGGAGAGCTCCCCGCATTCGCGCAGAAAGGGTCGCCCATCAACCCGTGATGGCTCTCGAGGAAGAGGTCACAAATTTGCGCCTCACCTACTCCGAGCAACAAGCGAGTGAAATCGCCGCCCATGCCGACGAGGCCAGCCATATCCTGCTGTCAGATCCAAACCAGCTTCCCGCAACCCTCGAAAAACTCAAAGAAGCCGCCCGTACCTTCGGTTGGGAGGCAACTCTCAACGCCACCGCCGCTCCAACACCCCCGGCTCCAACTGAAGCCCAGATCTATTTCCTGCCGTCCCGCGGGAAACTAGTGCCTATCGCCGGCAACGCTCAGCCTTTCTCTTCGCTGCTCGCGTGTCTCGAAAAGCTTCCGTCCTCGGACCAGTGGATTGACCTTATTCGCCTCACCCTCCGTGCCGATGAACAAGGACGGCACACCGTCGAGATTTATCTGAGATCCGCCTGCCGTGTACCCAATGAGAAAGCTCCTCAATAAACCTTGGTTCGTCATACTCTTGGCTGTCGCTGCGATCGCCGCGATGTGGTCTTCACTCGCACCGGCGAAAAAGCCAGCCCGTGTCGCGACGTCTGCGCCGATCGTGGCTGATGCTCAAGCCCAAACCTCAACAGAACCGATTGCCGACGAAGCCTTGCCTCAAGCGGCGATAGATTTGTTAAAACAATTGCCACACCCAAAGACGTCTCGAGACCCGTTTGCAATTACCCAGGTCGCACAACCCACTCAAGACGTAGAAACAACGCCAACCGAACCAGACTCAACAGACGCTGTGCACCTCTCAGCCCTCTGGACTCAGAACGGCGCTACTCTCGCACTCATCAACAATCGCATCTGCAAAGTCGGCGACTCGATCGGCCGTCTCACCATCGAGTCTGCCACTGCGCAAGGCGTGTGGCTCACCCATGCCAAAGGCCGTGCTTTCCTTGAGACCGGCAAATCTTTCGTCCTCAAAACTCAGGCGCGTCCATTTGTGAAAAAAACCAGCCCATGAAAACCATGAACGTCAGATCCTCCCTCAAGCCCCTGCTCTTCACCGCCGGTCTCATGGTCTGTGGTGTCACGTCTTACGCCCAAGAAGCTGGCACAGACAAGACCCTCTCAGGTACTCTGTCCGCCGCAGGGGTTGCCGCGCCCTCCGCATCGTTTAGTTTCAGCGCGGACGGCGTGCCGATCAAACAGGCGCTGATGCTTTTTGCGCGCGCCAACAATCTTAATATTGTTCCGGACCTTGATATCGAAGGCGAAATTACGGTCGATTTCCGCGAACTCCCGCTCGATCTCGCCATGGGTGCTTTGTTGGAGGCGAATGGTTATTACTTTACCCGTGAAGGCCTCTTACTTCGCGTTCGCAACCGCGAGACACGACTCTTCCACATCGACTACATCCATTCCACTCGTTCTGGCCAGGGCTCAAGCGCCGTCCAGATAAGCTCCGGAGGAGGAGGCTCTGGCGGTAGCGGTGGAAGCGCCGGAGGCGCAGGCGGAGGAAGCAACAGCGAAGGATCAACAATGACGGTTACCAATAATTCGACCATCAATTTTTGGGGAGAGCTCAATGATCAGTTAAAATCAATGATCTCGGCCAAAGGTAGCTTCACCGTTAACAGTCTCTCCGGCACCGTGCTCGTTACCGACAGTCACCGCAACATCGAGACCGTAGAGTCATTTCTCCGTACTGTAACCAAGAATGTGGTTAGGCAAGTCGATCTTGACGTAGAGATCTATGAAATCACCTTGGGGAAATCGATGCAGCTCGGGATTAATTGGCAGCGCGTCGAAGAGAAATTAGATACCGCTTTCAACACCATTCCGGGTACCGGATCACTTGGTACCGACGGCGGTTTGATCGTACAGGCGCCCATATTCGGAGCGGCACCCGGAGCACCAGGTATTCAAATCACACATGTGCGCGGAAATACCGCTGCCATCATCGATGCTCTCGCGCAACAAGGTGAACTTAAGATCATATCTAAGCCCCGCCTGCGCACACTAAACAATCAGCCGTCCGTCGTGCGTGTCGGACAGGACTTGCCGGTGTTCACCACACAGATCACCACATCACCTGGTACGCCGCCGTTACGCACCTCGAATATAACCGTTCAAACGGTCACCGTTGGCACGGTGCTTTCGATCACTCCTCAAGTTTCGGAAGACGGTCTCATCACGCTCGACATCACACCGGCCGTTAGCCGACTCGTGCGAGTCGACTCTTTCACGACTGGAACCGGCGACAGCGCCGCTTCAGCATCATCTCCCGTCATCGATATTCGCCAGGCTTCCTCGATTGTCCGCGTTCGTGATGGCTCTACAGTTATCATGGGAGGGCTCGTACAAAACAGCATGACCACAACCAAGCGCAAGGTTCCTCTTCTCGGTGATATTCCGCTACTGGGCAGAGCATTTTCGGGTACTTACGACACATCAGAACGCACTGAGTTGATATTCTTCGTTACCCCCCACATTGTAGGGGATCTCGCGGCTGAAAAATCGGTCGAAGCAAAATCGGTTGCTGCTGCAGCGCAAGAAGAAGAAGCGTCTCGCCGGCCGGTACTCAAAAAAATAAAAGACTGGGCGACCGATAAATAACCGGCGCTAGAAAAGCTGGAGGAGATGCGCTATTTCCTCGTCGCGCTGAGGCATCATCGTTCTCCTCCTACTGTCATGCTTCGATCTTTCCTGTTATTTCTAGTTGGCGTTACCCTTATTTGGAACGCGCCCTTGCGTGCATCCGATCTCGGCGCGGAAGATCCGGACGTACTGACGCTGATCAATACTAAGTTCTTCGGTTTCGGTGCCATCAATAGCGCCGGCAGCGTCACGGAAGGAGAAGCCGCGTTAAGACGAATCATCGTGAAAGAAAACGGTGTTATGCTCCTCTTCCCCGTACTCGACAGGGGGCGGCTAAGCGGAAAATGCTACGCACTCGCCGGGATTCGTTTCCTGACCCCGGATTCGTTTGAGGGATTTTGTAAACCGCTCGAACCGTGGAAATCGGTAAAAGTCAAAACCACCGTTGGCGATAACATCATCGAGGAAAAACTTTCGGATGTGATCGGCATGATCCGCACCGGTTTTTATAACGAATATCTGCGTGCGCCGTATTGAAACGCAGATACATCAATCTTCCATCTTGATGTCTTTGTTGCGGTGACGCGGACAGCCCGCGCGCAACCAAGCATAGATGAAACGATCGAGATCGCCGTCGAGCACGCCTTGGGTGTCGCTAGTCTCCGAACCTGTGCGCAAATCCTTAACCATCTGGTAAGGTTGTAGTACATAACTGCGGATCTGGCTGCCCCAGCCTATCTCGCCTTTTTCGCCGTAGAAGCGCTCCATTTCGCTGCGCTGTTCGTCCTGCTTCTTTTCGTAGAGGCGTGCTTTCAAGACATTCATCGCGCTGGCGCGATTCTTGATTTGGGAACGTTCGTTTTGGCAAACGACTACGATGCCGCTCGGAACGTGCGTCATGCGTACAGCGGAGTCCGTCGTGTTAACCCCCTGGCCGCCCTTGCCGGACGAACGATAAACATCGATGCGGATCTCGCTTTCGGGAATTTCAATTTCGATCTCGTCGGTGATCTCGGCCACCACGTCGATCGCGCAGAACGACGTATGCCGGCGCTTGTTTGAGTCGAACGGGCTGATGCGCACCAAACGGTGCACACCGCGTTCTGCCTTGACGTAGCCGTAAGCGTTTTCGCCTTTGATGAGCATCGTAGCCTTGCTGATGCCGGCCTGATCGCCGACCTGCACATCCTGTACCTCGATCTCAAAACCTTTTCGTTCGGCCCACCGATTATACATGCGAAAAAGCATGTCAGCCCAGTCGTTTGATTCGGTTCCACCTGCGCCCGCCTGAATGGAAAGAATGGCGTTATTCTTGTCGAATTGGCCGCTAAGGAACGACGCAATTTCAAGCTTATCGAGTTCGTCTACCAACGTCTCGACCGTTGTATCGAGCTCTTTGGCGTATTGTTCTTGTTCGGCACCCGACACGGACTCAACAAGCTCGACCATCACGTGGACGTCAGAAAGTTTTTTATTGAACTCCACCAAGCCGCCGATCGCCCTTTTCAGGCCGTTCACCTTGGCAATGTGTTTCTGAGCGGCGATCTGGTTGTCCCAAAACGTCGGTGCCCCCATCTGCGCTTCGAGGGCCTCTATCTCGCGCTGTTTTTGTTCGACGTCAAAGATACCTCCACAGGTACCCGGCGCGCTTCTTTATGTTCTCGATGTGGGAAAAAGTCTCGGGAGCGATCATTTTTGTAAACGAACATCGGCGCGAAATCCCTTCACCGGCGCAAGCGAAATCACGAGAAGAACGAGCACGTCTCCCATTTATTAGTCTCCATCTACTTTTATAAACCCAGTGTCATCACATCAGCGAGCAAATGCACCTGTTCCCATAGCATGAACGGCGCATGCTACAGGAAAATTTGGGCATCTCGTGATCTAAGCCAACTTACTCGCGATCGCAGTCATCATCATCATGATCGTCGGTGTCCCGCCCATCATGAGTTCGCTTAGTTTTTGTTATGCGAAGGACCGTGGCTGAGTAAGGAGCAGGCGTGTAGGTAAAGCTATTGCCCGGCAACACCACTTCGGAGTTTTGAACATCAGCTGAACCAACACCCGTGCGCGCCGCCTCGTCTTGCGGAATACCG
>Ga0302321_100002532_pt1 | contig 15668 bp, 14 predicted proteins | sample Fen_T0_1_FD_202505 | JGI IMG/M metagenome (GOLD analysis project Ga0302321, IMG submission 202505) | Peat permafrost microbial communities from Stordalen Mire near Abisko, Sweden - Fen_T0_1 | ecosystem: Environmental > Terrestrial > Soil > Wetlands > Permafrost | place: Sweden: Abisko...
GACATGAACTGATGGCGAATCGTTGTCGCCAAGCTCTTCGACGACGGGCCAGTTCCGCTCCCGGGCGAGAGATGCGAGCGCACCGCCCAGGCACCACAGGCCGACTTTGTCCAAGGTCCCATGCGTCGCCTTCTCTCCATCGAGGACTTCAAGCTCCTGCGACGTGAGCACGATCCAGCCTGACAGCGGCGCCAATCCAATCACCAGACGCGCAGCCGCAGTCAGCGGAGCGGGCGCTAGAAGGACCACCGCCCCAGCGTCTTGCAGTGCCTCGCTAAGTTCCGAACGCGGGGCGAACATGCCAAGGCGGGCGCCTCGAAGGGGTCGCGGCTCGGACGATTCAAGCGCCTCGGCGTGTGCCACCACCTGGCCAATGACAAAGATGGCAGGCGGCTTGATCCCGCTGGACTCAGCAACCTTGGCTATCTCGGCCAGCGGGGCACGCACCGAGCGCTGGCGGGGAAGGGTTCCCTGCTCGATGACTGCGGCGGGCATCGTGCTGCTCATGCCACCGGCAATCAGGGCAGTACTGACCTCGGCCAAGGTGCTGACGCCCATGTAGCCGACGAGGGTCGCGTGCGTGTCCTGCGCCAAGAGATCCCAGCGCACCTGCGGCGCACCCCCTTCGTGGGCGGTAACAAAGGTTAGACGAACCGCTTCGCCCCGATAGGTCACCGGGATACCAGCCGCCGCCGGCACGGCGATTCCTGCGGTCACGCCCGGAACAACTTCGCAAGGAACGCCTGCCTGGCGCAGCACAAGCACCTCTTCCCCTCCGCGTGCGAAGACGAATGGGTCGCCGCCCTTCAATCGCACTACTCGTTTCCCTTCACGAGCCAATCGCAACAGCAACGCGTTGATTTCGTCCTGGGGCACAGGGTGCCTGCCAGCTTCCTTGCCGACATTGTGAAGCTCAACATGGTCAGGAAGATCGAGCGGGATGGCCGGGATGGCCAGCCGGTCGAAGACGACGGCGTCGGCCCTGCGCAAGCAGTTCAAGCCCTGGACGGTCAGCAGACCAGGGTGACCCGGCCCCGCGCCCACGAGCGAAACGTGCCCCATGGTGCGCCGACAGCCCTCATTCTTCGACGCCAAGAAGGCGTTCTCTTCCCGCACATCCGGAACGCGAACGTCGAGTGACCTCTCGTCCACCGTGGCGGCGAAGAATCGGTCGTAACAATCCTCCGCTGCCGCAACCGAAAGCCCCTGGGCGTGCACGCGCCGGCGAAAGCGCTTGGCCACCGCGATCCAGCCCGCCCAGGCCGGACCGATCCGCCGCTCGAACATCTGGCGCAGCCGTCGCACGGCAAACGGCGCTCCCCCTCCCGAGGCAATGCTGAGCTGCAGATCGCCGCGCTCGACAACGGCGGGCAGATAGAAATCGCACAGGTCTGGCACATCGGCCACGTTGAGCCAGATGCCCCGCCCACGCGCCACGCTCGCGATATGCTGGTCGGCTGCGGGATCACCCGTGGCTGCCAGCGCAAGCTGGCAGTTGTCCATGTCCGAACTGACAAATGGGCGCCTCAAAAGCGCGACCTTGCCCTCGTCGGCAAGCTGTGCGACAGGCGCGATCACAGTGGGAGCAACAACCGTCACCACAGCACGCTCCGCAAGGAGTCGCAGTAGTTTCCGATACGCGATTTGCCCTGCCCCCACCAGGAGGCAGCGGCGACCGCGCAAGTCGAGCATGATCGGGTACATGGGAAGACGGCTTCTTTCTATCACTCCTCATAGCACTTCCGCTCGGCTGCTTTTCCGTCGACCAGAATCGCCCGGGAAAGCATGTCGTGCACACCACCCACTGTGACTCTCGCCTTGTGGTGCTCCATCAGTTGGGCCAACTGACGCTTGCAGTTGGCGCAGGCGGTTGCGACGAACGCCGCACCCGTGGATTTGATTTGTTCGTGCTTCTTGACACCAGAAACGGTCATGCGGAATTCACGAAGCTCGCTCATGGCAGCCAACCCCCCGCCCCCGCCACAGCACCAGTTCTCGGCGCCACTCGGGGTCATCTCGCGATAGTCCAAGCAAGCCGCCCTCAGAATCACGCGCGGAGCCTCCACGATGCCGCACGACTTCGCGAAGTTGCAGGGGTCGTGGTAGGTCACCGACTGAGGGTTCTTGCTCTTGTCGAATTGCAGTCTGCCGGCGCGGATCTGGTCAGCGGTCCATTCCATGCAATTGATCACCTGAAACGGCAGCTCGCCCCACCACATTCCAGACACCATCATGGCCTTCATCACGCGATGGGCGTGGCCGCATTCCCCCATCAGGAGGAATTTGACGCCTAGACGCTTGGCCTCGTCGACGCACGCCTTGTTGGCTGCTTTCATCTGCGCATCGTTGCCGGTGAAGAGCCCGTAGTTGGCACCGTCGAAACAGTGCGAGCTCATGGTCCACTTGTCACCCATGCCAAGCACATGAAACACCTTGGCCACGCCCATGGTGGCCTCGATGTTCACCAGGGCATCGCCTGACGGCGGTAGGTAGAAGTACTCGGCGCCCACCACGTCGACCGGGATCTTGATGTCGACGCCGTGTTCGTCGCGCATTTCCTCCTCGATAAAGGCGATGGCAGCCTTGAAGGCAACCGCCGAGGCGCCGTCGGTGTTGCGGGTCTCGAGCGACGCCTTGATCACCCTCTGCAACGTGGCCGGCGTCCGCCCCAGCCCATCCAAAATCGTGCGGGCTTTGCGCGTGATAACCGAGTTGTCGATGCCGAATGGACAGAACTGGGCGCAGCGACGGCACGCGGTGCACGAATAGAAGATGTCTCGCCACGCTTCGAACTCGGCCTGATCGAAATCCTTGGCCCCAGCGAGTCCGCCGAGCAGCTTACCCGACAGCGTGTTGTGCCGCTTGAAGAGAGTTCGGATGAGGTCCGAGCGGTTGGCCGGGTTGTACTTCGCCTCGGGTTTGCCGTAGTACACTGGGCAGACTTCAGCGCAGGTGCCGCACTTCGCGCACACGTCCATGTACAGCCGGAGTGCCCGCGGGCCGGACTTGATGGCGCTGACTGACTTGACGACGGAATCCCGATCGGTCTGTGCGTCGGTCATGGCTGACTCCGCTTGGCCAGGGCTACTGTGAAGAAGAATCCGCCGAAATGCATGAGTTTCGAAAACGCGACATAGAGGATCGTCAGTTCGGCAAAGAAGGCGTGCAGCAAGAACGCGGGGTTGGCCGGCACCACGGGAGAGAAGGTCAGTAGCGAAACCGCCCAGACGCGTGTCTCTGCCAAGCCGAAGTGCGTTCCACCGAACCGCATCACATTGCCCGTCGTGATGACCGCAATCAGTAGAAGCAGCGCCAGGAAGTCAGGGGGCGTGGAGACTTCGCGAACCCGCGCCACAAGAAGCCGCCGGGCGAGCAAGGTCATGACCGTCACAAGAAGAACAATTCCCGCTCCGCCTCCGGCAATCGCCGACATGGCCGCGATACCAGAGGAGCTAACGCCCACCGTGGCCAGGCCTCGATCCAGCAATGCCGTCACCACCCGCAGATGGCCGATCAACGCCAGCGCTAGAGCCACGTGGAACGACCACGACAGTAGCCACAGGGTCCGGTCGCCGCGGAATAGGCTCGGGAAGAACAGTGCCTCTTTGGCCAACTCGGCCATGCCCGAGCCCTTCGTTGGATAGACTGTCATGAGTCCCGGCTGGGGAACGCGACGCCAGGCTCGCAGCCGACTGACGACGCCAATCAAGAATACGGTTGCGGCAAGGTACGGGAAAATGCCGCCAATCAAGAATGCGGTACGACTCATGGGGATGTCCTCCTCTTGCCAGTTTCAGCGCTGGCCTAGCGTGGATGATTCATGACACTGCCAGCACGACAGAGTGACCGCGGACTGGGCATGGCACTTGTCGCAGAATTCGGATGCCTTGCCATGGCAGCCAAGACAGGTGTCAGTCAGGCTGATGCGCACGTCAACGCCGTCTTCCGAGTGATGAACACGGTCGCCCAGGCGAACTACGCGTTCGCGCCAGCTGGCAAGCAGCGCGGGGTGGTTCTTGCGCATCTCTTCCCGAGGTTGGAGGCAGCGGTCACCACCGGCCGCCTTGGGCAGCGCCACTGGCTGCACGCCTCTCACGGAGTTCACCCACAGCGGGCCGGCAACCACCACCAGCACGATCACCAAGCCACCGACGATCCTACCGGCGTCGCGCATGGGCTATTCTCCACCCCCGATGGGCTCGTGCCGGAAGTTCTCGGTGCGCGGCTTCTCGCCCTTCATCACCAGGGCATTGCCCACCAGCTCGTGCAATCCAGCAACGTGCACACCCTTGGCCCAATAGTCGCAAACCGTCGTCAGGGTGGCGCGGTCGATGGCACAAATGGTGACCAGGGTGTTGACCGCGTGCGTGTCGCGAACATGGGCCACGGCCTTGCCCCGCCCCATGCCCGCGCGCAGGCGCACTTCCATGTTCTCGTCGGCGCCCAGGCCCGCGCCCCCACCACAGCACAGGGTGCGCTCTCGGATCGTGTCCTCGGGCATCTCATAAAACTCGCGGCACACAGAGCGTAGAACCGCACGCGGCTCTTCCAGCAGGCCCATGCTGCGCGCGGGGTTGCACGAATCGTGGAAGGTTGCGCGGACGGCTGAGTTTCTCGATGGATCCAGCTTCAGTCGACCATGGGCGAGCAAATCTGCGGTGAACTCGGCAATGTGGATCATCTTGGTACCACGGGCGTGCTCGAAGCGCGTCCCAGTGATGGGCGAGGTGGGCACGTCAAGAAAGTCCGAGGGACCGTTCATGGTGTCCATGTACTGATGGACCACCCGCCACATGTGGCCGCACTCACCGCCCAGAATCCATTTCACGCCCAGACGCTTGGCCTCGGCGTAGATCTTCGCGTTCAGCCGCTTCATCAATTCGGGCGAAGCGAACAGCCCGAAGTTTCCACCCTCGGAGGCGTAGGTGCTGAACGTGTAGTTGAGTCCCAGCTCGTGGAAGAGGGCCAGGTAGCCCATGGCCGTGTAGACACCCGGCTCCGCCATCAAATCCCCGGACGGGGTGACGAACAGGATGTCCGCGCCCTTGCGATTGATGGGGACGTCGACGCGAATCCCGGTCACCTCTTCAAGCTCGCCGGCCAGAAACTCAAGCGAATCTTTGACTCCTTGTGGCTGGATGCCTAGGTGGTTGCCGGTTCGGTAGCAGTTGGCAGCGGGCTCCATTACCCAGTTGGCCGAGAGTCCCAGACGCAAAAGGAGATCGCGGCCCAGCATGGTGAACTCGGCCGTGTCGATGCCGTAGGGGCAAAAGACTGCGCAGCGACGGCATTCGGTGCACTGGAAGAAGTACTTGAACCACTCCTTAATCACCTCAGGGGTCAGCGCGCGCGCACCCGCCAGTTCGCCGAGCACGCGCCCCGTGACGGTGAAGTACCTGCGGTAGATCGACCGGATCAGTTCGGCGCGAAGCACCGGCATGTTCCTGGGATCGCCGCTGCCCATGTAGAATGGGCACTTCTCAGCGCACGCCCCGCAACGCACGCAGGTTTCCATGAACACGCGCAGCGTGCGCGAGCTCTCAAGGCGCTCGCGCAGGCCGTCCAGCACGATCTTTTCCCAGTCGGCTGGCAGATGCCAATCCTCATCGAGTGGCGACCAGGCGTGCCCATTGGGCAGGTCGAGAATTTCCAGGTTCTTGGCCTTGGCTGGATGGAGAAACCCACCGATCTGAAACGACACCGGATTGCGAATCCATGATCCCTGCGGTGGCGTGTAGTCGATACGTTCGAGAACGCTCCTCTCGTAGAACTCTGGCTGGTCGGGTTTGCGCGGCGCCGCCATCCTATTTCCCCTCTGGAGCCTTTTCGACGGGCAACCCCGCTTCGATCATGCGCTCACGAAAGACATCCTCGTAATCCGTGTAGTGCATCGTCACCACGTCCGGATTGCGCGGGTTGATGTGGCGGCGCTCCCGGTTGTTGTTGGACATGGTCAGGGTCGGGCTTAGCAGCACCCCTGGTAGATGCATCAGCTTGCTCAGCGGGAAATAGACGAACAGCACCCCCACCAGAAAGACGTGCACCACCAGCCAAGGATCTGGCCGCACTGCCAACACCGGCGCCCAATAGACAAGCCACATGGCTATTTTCTTTACGCTTGCCAGATCGGTTCTGACGAAATGCCTCATCACGATGCCGGTGGTGGCAATGACCGACAGAAGCAAGAGCGGGAAGTAATCCGCGGCGAGCGAAATGTAGCGCACACGCATCAGCAGTAGGCGGCGACCGAATAGAAGGGCCAAGGCCAGCGGGAATAGGAGGCTGGTGATATGGACCTTGGGCAGAACCATTTCCGTCGCGACATCGAATCGCTCAAGCAGCGCGACGAAGGCGGGCACCGGATCGAGAATGAGCCGCAAGTGCCGCACAAGGATGATGAGAAGCGAGGCGTGGAACGCGACTGCGATGAACCACAGCGAGCGCCCCATGCCGTGCGACAGCCCACGCGCGGTGGCCGGAGCCGTCGGAGTGGCGCGAAAGAGCGGGCGAAAGAGCACGATGTCCAGAAACATCCGCCAAAGCACCTCGCCCAATGCGTGAGGGGTGCCGCTGCGGCTGTGCGAGACTGAAGCAATGCTCTTCTGCTGGCCCAAGGTCAGTGGAATCCGAAAAGGCACCGGCGCCCGCATCCAGCGCAGAATCTTCCAGACCAAGGTGGCGGCAAAGGCCAAGAACGACAGTGCGGCCACTGCCAGCACGAGCAGCGGCCATCGCGCGCCTAGTAAGGGAGCCATCAGCGCGGGGACGGCACAAGCGAGCACGACGGCGCCAAGCGCACCGCCAAGGTGCAGAAACAGGTGCCGACCCGCGCGGAACACCGACGCCTCACACGCAGCCGGTTGGCTTGGGCAGCCCGGCGGCCTTGCACGCGCCCTTGGCAGGCCCCGTGGGGAATAGCTCGTAGACTTCGTTGAGCTTCATCCCGACTTCCTTGCACATCTTGCGGATCATCGGCGCGATGCCGAATTTCTGGTAGTGCTCGCGGAGGTAGTTGATGAGCTGCCAGTGTCGCTCGGTGAGCTCACTGACCCCCTCGGTTTCGGCCAGCACCGCCGCCACACTTTCGGTCCATTTAGTAGGCTCTTGAATGAACCCGTCCTCGTCTACTTCGATCTGCGCGCCTTGAACTGTTATGGATGCCACAGTTGTCTCCTATTGGGGCTTGGGTCAGTTTCCTTCTTGCCCGCGCTTCACGGGCAACACGAACAAGGGCCGGGGCCCATTCGGGAGCCCCAGGGGCAAACAGGTGCAGGTAGCTGGCAAACACGTTGCCAACCACGATGCCGTCTCGGCCATCGCCAATTCCGGTTCCAGTCTGAAGGGATAGCGCCGTCAACACGAGTGCACTATTGTGAACCACGCGCGAATAGTGGAACTCATGCCCGCGCAGCTTGGTTCCACAGGCCAAGAACGGATTGTCGCTGTCGATGCACGCTTCCACGTAACCGTGCGCTTGGGGATGCTCAGTCTGTTCAATCGTGATGGGCAGCGCGCCGACCATCGGGTAGCGCTTGCCGTGATTGACGAGGTCGACTGCCAAATACATGAGCCCCCCGCATTCAGCCCACACTGGCAGCCCATCCGCGATCCTGGCTGCCAGCGCAGCTCGAAAGCGAGCGTTGCCCGCCAACTCGGCGGCGTGCTCTTCGGGATAGCCGCCACCCGCATAGAGGGCATCGATATCGGGCAGATTGGAATCGCGCAGCGGTGACAAGGGCACCAAATGCGCCCCCTGCGCCGCTAGCGCGGCCAGATTCTCGGGATAGTAGAATGAGAAGGCGTCGTCCTTGAGAATCCCGATCTTGACAGGTTCTTCGGCGCACGGGACGGCATTGCGAAGCTCCACCTGGGAGGGAAGAGGGAGAGCCTGCTTGGCCAAGCCGGCAATCGCATCGACGTCCATGCCGAGATCGACGGCCTCGCCCATCCGATCGAGGGCGCGCTCGCGGTCAGCTCGCTCGTCTGGCATGACCAGACCAAGATGGCGCGAAGGCAGATGGTCGAGGGATAGCCTAGGAATGGCGCCGAGCACTGGTACGGAGGTCGCTAGCGCGATGGCCTCGCGAATAACTCGTTCCTGCCGCTTGGTACCGACCCGGTTCAGAATGATGCCAGCCAGGTTCAACGCGGGATCCATGGCGCGACAACCGAGCACGAGCGCCGCGATGGTGCGCGTGGACTTGCTAACGTCGATCACCAGAAGCAGTGGCGCCCCGATGCGCTTGGCCAGTTCGGCGGTCGAGTGCGTTCCTTCGGCGTCGACGCCATCGAAGAGCCCGCGGTTCCCTTCCACCACCGCCATGTCCGCCCCGCTGGCATCTTCGAGCGAGCCAATGATTGCACCTTCGGACATGAGGAAGCTGTCCAGGCTTTTGGCGTCGATGCCTGCGGCCGCGCTCAGCCAGGCAGGGTCGATATAGTCCGGCCCCTTCTTGAAGGGCGCCACGCGCAGTCCCCGCCGTCGCAAAGCACGAATGAGTCCGGCCGACACCAGCGTCTTGCCGGAACTGCCGGCAAGACCGGCGACGACGATTCTTGGTAGGGCGAACGACTTCATCGCGTGGTATCGATTTCGGCTAGCTCATTTCCAGGAATCCCGCTGGGCACTCTTCGGCGCACTTGCGGCAGCCATCGCACTTGTCCGGTTTGATGGCGTAGTACTGCCCTGGGGTCACATTCGCCAGTCGGGTCATGCAGCCCGGTGTGCAGTACATCCAGCAGCGCTCGCAACCAAAGCAGTCGCCGCACGACAGACAGCGCCCCGCCTCGGCGAACACCGCCGAAACATCGTGGCCAAGCTCAATCTCGCTTTGCAGATCGGCCAAGCGATCCTGCACGGGGGCGAGCTTGCGTTCGAGACGTGCCTGCGGCTCGTAGAATTCGAGCTTGAGCCGACCAGGCAGTACATCGGGAAGTTTCTCCTGTTCGGGGACTGGCTTGCCTCGCAACTCGGCGTCGATGGAGATGGCCACTTGCCGGCCTTGCCCGATCACAACCGCGGCGAAACTCGGAGTCACGGCATCGCCGCCTCGCCAGACGCCCTCGGTCTGCGTCTTGCCCTTGTGATCAGTTTCAAACTGCGCCTCGTTGCCCTTGAAGATGCGATTCACGTTGGGCTTCTGTCCCAACGCCAAGATGATCGAATCGGCACGCAGCTCGTAGCTCTTGCCCGCGATGGGGGTCAGCGCCGGGAAACCATTCGCATCCTTTTCACCCAGCTCGATACGCTGGACGACCGCGCTGTCGACACCGCCCATCACGTTGCGAACCACAGAATTGAGCGTGGTCCGGAACTCAACCTCCACGCCTTCCTCCATGGCCTCGCGCAGATCGTCGTCGATGGTTTCGTTTTCCCGCCGCAGCAGCGTGATCACTCCCTTACCGCCGAGCAGACGGGCGCACACCCGCGCGGCATCGATGGCCGTGTTGCCACCACCCACCACCACCACGTGCCGGCCCAGCGCGGGAGGCTCGTGCCGGGCCACATCGCGCAAGAAATCAACTGCTCGGAACACCCCGACACCGCTCGTGCCGGGAATGTCCACATCGCGGCTCACCGCCGCGCCCGGTGCCACGAAGACGGCCGCGTATTGTTTGCGTAGCTCGTCGAGGCTGACGTCGCGACCGATGGTGGTGCGCGTACTCAGCTCGACCCCGACATCCAGAACGCGGCGAATCTCTCCTTCCAGAACGCGGGCAGGCAGGCGGTAGGCCGGGATTCCGTAGCGCAACATTCCGCCGGGCTGAGGCATGCCTTCAAAAATGGTCGAGGCATAACCACGACGGGCCAGTTGATAGGCGCAGGACAAGCCGGCGGGCCCAGCACCGATGATGGCCACGCGTTCGCGATGGAAGGGCCGGTCGGGACAACCCGGCAGCTTGTGTCCGCGATCGAGCGCCCAATCGCCCAGGAAGCGCTCGATGGCCCCCACGGCCACGCCGCCATCCTTCTGGTGACGGGTGCAGCCCTCTTCGCAGCGATGCGGGCAGATCCTACCCGTGGTGGCGGGAAAGGGGTTGGTCTCGACGATAAGATTCCACGCCCGTTCGCAGGCCTCGTCGTCGCTCAGGCCAAGCTTGGCCCGCTGGTTAAGAATCGCCACTGCGCCACGAACATCCGTCCCTGCAAGGCAAGCGATCTGGCAGGGACTCGCCTTTTTGACTGGCCGGGGCCGCAAGGTCGAAACCACCGCGCTGGCCGAGCCACCCGCCCGGGGCCGCAGCGGCTTCTTGGCTTCGTTGCGATGGAGCAGCGACATGCCGTCACTTCTCGGGTGGAAGCACGATGTAGCTACCGCCGACGTAGGAATACGTGCAGCGGTCGTCCTCGATCAGCAGCTTGATGGCGTCCTTGCACATGGCTTTGTCGCAGGCTTCGCCGAAGCGCTCGATCATGGCCTTGTTGAGGTCGAGCGGCTTGAGCTGCCGCTTGCCGTGACATTCCTTCACCATGGCGACCATGGCGTCGGCAACCTGTTCCACGGATACGTTGCTCATCGGCTCATCCTCCAATTATCCGATTGTCTGGCTATCCGCTCTGTCCCCAAGCCGGCGAACGCCGGAGTTGCACCGAGCACTTGTAGGTTCCCCCCGCGTGCGTGAAGTCATCGATGTGGTCACGCGTGAAGGGAATGTCGGCCATCCTGAAGAAGCGTGGCCAGCCGATGCGTTCGATCCACTCACCCATGCGCTCAAAGGGCTTGGCGTGGGCGGCATACAGTTCCACCAGCGCCTTGACCGCCGTGGTGACCTCCGGCCAGCGCGGCGGATTGTTGGGCAGAAACGGGATGGCCAACTTGGAAAACATTGGCTCGCGACGGGCGTTGGACACCTTGCCGCCCACCCAGATCGATACGCCATCCTCGGGATCGTTCATGGTCATGGACGGGCACACGGTGTAGCAGTTGCCACAACACACACACTGCTCCGCGATGACCTCTAATGAAGGCTTGCCGTCGATGGTCGCGGGCCGAATGGCCCCGGTCGGGCAGGACGCGATGGTGGTCGGAATCTCGCAGGTCTTGAACAAGGTACCGTGGTTGATCTTGGGAACCTTGCGGTGAAGTCCCAGGATAGCGATGTCCGAGCAGTGAACGGCCCCGCACATGTTCAGGCAGCAGGCAAAGGCGATGCGTACCTTGGCTGGCAATACCATCGAACCAAAGTACTGAAACAGCTCGTCCATCACCGACTTGACCACGCCCGAAGCATCCGAGGCCGCCGAGTGACAGTGAATCCACCCCTGGGTGTGCACGATGCTGGTGATGGCCGGCCCGGTGCCACCCACGGGATACCCCTCGCTCTCGAGGCGCAAGATGAGCGGATCGACCTTGGTGCCGTCGGCGAGCAGGAACTCGACGTTGTTGCGGCTGGTAAAGCGCAAGAAGCCTCCCGAGAATTCGTCGGCCAGCGCTGCGAAAAGCCGGATGGTTTTGGTGCTGAGGAGCCGCGGCGAACCCGCACGCACCGAATAGAGCCTCTCGCCCGATTCCGCCGTATGGACCAGCACGCCGGGCCTAGGGATCTCGTGCCGCACCCACTTGCCGTAGTTGCGCTGGATAATGGGCGGAAGAAGCCCCTGGTAGTGAGGAGCCCCGATGTCCGTCTTGCGCTTGGCTGCTACTGGCGGCATTAGCTATTGTCCTCGTGGCGGGCGATGTACGGGTTGGTCCTTGGGTGCGCAACCATTTCGGGCTGCGGATCCAATCCAATCTGTTCCAGGAAATTGGCCAAGCCGATGCGCTGGATGAACTCGCCCACGCGCTCGCGGTGCTTGCCATGCTCGGACCATACGTCCCAGATGGCGGCCAGCAGCTCCTTGATGTCTTCGTAGGGGGCTACGAGCTTGATGAAGGGAACCAGCACCGAGGAGAGCAGCGCCCCGCCCAGCACCGGTGCCTTGCCGCCCACCAGCAGCATGGCCCCGCGATCCTTTCCCGGCGACAGTGCGCTCGGGAGGGCATTGATACAGTGCATGCACTTGGCGCACTCATCGTTGTCGATGCTGAGCATGCCATTCTCGAAGCACATGCACTTGGTGGGGCACCGATCCACAACGTCGTGCACGATGTCGGGCTTCCCAGCCGCCACATACTGATCGACCGCCGCCTTGTCGATCTGGATGTCGTCGCGCCAGGTTCCAATAATCGACAGATCCGAGCGGGCAATGGCGCCCACGCAATCGTTCGGGCAGCCTGACGACTTGATCTTGAACTTGTAAGGAAAGGCCGGGCGGTGCATCTCGTCTTGATAGGCTTGGGTCAGCTCATGCGTAACAGCCAAGGTGTCGAAGCACGCCCACTCGCAGCGGGCAGGACCGCAACAGCAGCTGGGCGTGCGCAATGCCGAGCCCGAACCGCCGAGATCGAAACCAGCCGCGAGAAGCTCGTCGAAGAGCGGCTCCAGCTCAACGGTCTTGGCCCCCAGAAAGACGGCGTCACCGGTGGCCCCGTGGAAATTGGTCAGACCAGAGCCGTGCCGTTCCCAAATATCGCAAAGCTGGCGCAACACATCCGACGTGTAGAACCAGCCCGCTGGTGGATTGATGCGAACCGTGTGGAACTCGGCGGCGTCTGGAAATTCCTGGGCCAGGTCATTGTAGCGACCGATGACCCCACCACCGTAGCCCTTCACCCCGACCATCCCACCGTGCTTCCAGTGACCGATCTTCTCGGTGTACGAGCGTTCGAGCACAGAGAGCAAGTCGGACGCCATGGGGCCATCCGCGCTCTTCTTGATTTCCTTCACGAAGCTCGGCCAGGGGCCTGCTTCAAGCTCATCGACCAATGGTGTTGATTTCTTGTTGGTCACGGTTTTCTCGCGACTCTTTGCACAGCAATAGCCGTGCCGTGCCTCTCCTACCCGTTCGCCTTGCCTGAATTCAGGCTAGTTCCCGCAACAACGAAAGCGCAGGCTGTGCGGAAGACAGTCGCAAGCGCCAATGGACCACCGTCGTTCCGTTGTATATAACGGGCCAGCCCAGCATATGTGCTGGCCACAAGAGTCACTGCACGCAAAGCAGAGCGTGTTTTCCTGATTTGGCCCACACCGTAGGGTCGCGAATCCCTCGGCACGATTTGTGCTGTGGAGATGCCCCGTGCAAGTGCGCCCATCCCATCCGCCCCCTCCATGCCTGGAGCTGCAGGCATGAAGCTCGGCCTGAGCAGGCGAGAGCTCCTCGCGAGCACCGGCGCGGCACTGGGTGCCGTGATCGTTACGGGCACCGCCTCTCGAACAACGCTGGGTGCGGAGGGCAAGACCGGGCCACGATGGGGGATCGCCGTCGATATTGCCCGTTGTGGAAACCAGTCGGGATGCCGAGCCTGCATCGACGCTTGCCACGCGGCCCATCGGGTTCCGCAAATCGAGGACGCTCGCCACCAGGTCAAGTGGGTTTGGAAAGAGGCCTTCGCCCGCGTGTTTCCCGAGCAAACCCATGGCTGGGAAACGGATGCGCACCAGCAGGCACCCGTGTTGGTATTGTGCAACCACTGCGCGAAGTCACCTTGCACGAAGGTGTGTCCCACCGGCGCGACTTGGCGGCGCAGCGACGGCGTGGTGGCCATGGACGAACACCGCTGCATCGGCTGCCGCTATTGCATGGCCGCGTGCCCGTACGAAGCGAGGAGCTTCAACTGGGTCGATCCACACCCAAGCCCGAACCCGGGCAACTACCCAGCGCGCACGGCCGGCGTGGTCGAGAAATGCAATCTGTGTGTTGAACGCATCGACAATGGGCAGATTCCGCTGTGCGTGGAGACCTGCACCGGCACGGGCGCTGGCGCGCTGACCTTTGGAAATCTAGAGGACGCGAGCTCGCCGCTGCGCCGGTTGCTGGCCACTCGGCAGGTGCTGCGGCGCCGCCCCGCGCTCGGAACCGAACCACGCATCTTCTATCTCGTGTGACGACGATGCTGGAAAACCGCCGCCACCGTCTGCTTGCTTGGACCTTTGGGACAATCCTCGTTGGACTGCTCGTGCTTGGCAGCGTGGCCTACGCCACGCAGTCGCGCACCGGGCTTGGGGTCACGGGGCTGTCGCGCGAGATGCCGTGGGGCCTCTACATTTCGCAGTTCACCTTCCTGGTGGGCATTGGGGCGTCGGCGGTCACCGTGCTCTTGCCGTACTACGTCCACCATCAGAAGGTCTTCGCGCGGGCACTCATCCTGGGCGAAATCGTCGCTGTCATTGCGCTTACCCTGGCACTCCTGTGCATCACCGTGGATCTGGGCCAGCCGAGTCGTTTGATCAACATCCTCCTCTACCCGGCGCCCTCATCCCTGATGTTCTGGGATTGCCTCACCCTCGGCGGCTACTTGACCCTGTCGGTGGTCGGCCTGGCGGCCACGCTGTTCGCACGCGGCGCCGCACCGGCCAAATGGATGCGCGGCTTGGCCTTGGCCACCATTCCATGGGCCATCGGCATTCACGTCGTCACCGCCCTGCTCTACGCGGGACTCGCGGCCCGGCCGGCCTGGATGACCGCTATCCTGGCGCCGCGATTCTTGGCCACAGCATTCGCCTCGGGGCCGGCGCTGCTCATCCTGCTCGCCGGTGTGCTCGCGCGCGCCAAGGTGTTCGACATCGGTCGCGAGGCCGTCGAGCGGTTATCCATCATCATGACCTACGCCGCCGCGGCAAGCGTCGTGCTTGCCGCCCTCGAGGCGTTCACCGCGACCTACTCGGGCATTCCAGCGGTGAGCGAACACCTGGAATATCTCTTTCTCGGACTCGACGGTCACTTTGGGCTCGTGGCCTGGACGTACGCTTCGTGGCTTTTTGTGCTGCTCGCGCTGGTCGTGTTGCTTGTTCCGCGCCTGCGCCAGCGGCAAGGGCTGACCTATGCTGCCACCGCGGCGGTACTGCTCTCGGTGCTCATCGACAAGGGGCTGTGCCTCGTCCCTTCGGGCTTCGTCCCCTCGCCTCTCGGTCATGTGCGCGACTACCGGCCAAGCCTGATCGAATTGGCCATCGTCGCCGGCATCTACAGCGGCGGCGCCCTGGTATTCGGCGCCGCCTGCCGCTGGCTGCTGATTTCAGACGTACCTTCGCAATCCACAATCCATGCATTGAATCCACCACCCCCAACCGCGCGCGAACCAGGCATGGCAACGGCCGCGCAAATGGAGAACTGATGCCCAGCTACGTCATCGCCAGCAAATGTGATGGGTGTAAGGCTTTGGACAGAACGGCTTGCCAGTACATCTGTCCCAATGACCTGATGACCTTGGACCGTCAGAAGATGAAGGCCTACAACCGCGACCCTGTCATGTGCTGGGAATGCTTCAATTGCGTAAAGGTGTGCCCCACCCAGGCCATCGAAGTCAGGGGCTACTCGGATTTCGTTCCCTTGGGCGCCAGCGTGAGCGCGCTTCGCAGCACCGAGGACATCATGTGGACGGTGCAGTTCCGTAATCCTGAAATCAAACCCAAGCGCTTCAAGTTCCCCATCCGCCGCGGCGTGGGCGAGGGCCAAATTGCGCCATTCGGCCACTTTCCGACGGAAAGTGATGATTTGAAAAGCCCGATGCTGATGGGCGAACCGAGCGCGCTCAATACTGAGCAAGGGCCCGTGAAACACACCGCGCTTCCCGTGCTTGCTCTCACCCGATCGCCGAATGGAGGAAAGTAGTCATGACGGAATTCAA
>Ga0302321_100002533_pt1 | contig 15665 bp, 16 predicted proteins | sample Fen_T0_1_FD_202505 | JGI IMG/M metagenome (GOLD analysis project Ga0302321, IMG submission 202505) | Peat permafrost microbial communities from Stordalen Mire near Abisko, Sweden - Fen_T0_1 | ecosystem: Environmental > Terrestrial > Soil > Wetlands > Permafrost | place: Sweden: Abisko...
GAAACCACATCCACTTGTTGCAAGTTGCAGACCTGAATACAGTAGGTCTCGATACGGCGGAAGAACACCGCCTACTCGACCACCGCAATATGCTTTACCTGTTCCAGTTCAGCAGCACCAGCCCGGCCAGGCAGACCAGGATGCCGATGATGTTGACCGGCGAGAGCTTGTCCTTGAACATAAAGATCGCCACCGGCACCAGGATCAGCGAGGCGACCACGTTGGTGAGCACGGCGGCCAGCCCGATCTGCCAGCCCGAACGATAGACCAGCAGGAAGCCCACCTCCAGGCCGATGATCGAAAGCGCCAGCAGGAAGGTGGCCCAGTTGAGCTGTTTGAAAGCCGCCAGCAGACCGTTTTCGGGCGGGATGAAGATCAACAGGATGAAACACAATCCCAGCGAGACGGCGTAGGTGACCATGACCGAGACGATCGGGTGCACGTCCGCGGGGATGAGTTTCTGCGAAAAATGATACAACGCGCTTGAAAGGATGGCCAGTGTGATGGAAAAGTAAAAGAGCAGCATATTCTTACGCTCGATCATAAAGTGGGATTCCGGGAATAACTCAGGGAGTGCCGACCGTATAACGCAGCAGGGCCTGCTGAAAGCCGAAACGGGTGCCCATGTGATCGAATTTCAAGAAAACAATCCCCACACCGACACAATACGTCTGCAGGATGCTGCCTCCATTGTAATGATCGATCAGGTCATAACAATCGTTGAACTGCTCGGCGGTGGTCTCATAGGGCCTATGAGCGACAACTTCGCGCTCGCCCGAGATGTGGCAATCGGTGATCCGTTTGTGGCTGGGGTCCTTGGGGTTGAACTGCAAGGGGCACCAGGTCTTGTTCACAGCCAGTGGAAAATCGTAAGCCAGGGCCAGATCATCGACATTCAGGGTCTCGATCGAAACGGCCAGGCCGCTTGAATATACCTTTGCGCCACTCACAGCAAACCAGGTTTCCTTGTTCTGTTGTGCCGTGAAGTCGTCTGTCCAGCCGGGGTCAGCGCTCACCAATTTCCATTCCCTGACAACGTGGGCCACCGAAGTAGATGCCGTACTTTCCGCATCTGCAACCTTCTCGGTCAATTGGTAGGTGGCATTGAGAAAAGCGTTCACACTGCCACCGGCAGGTTCGTAGACTTTGTAAGTGTAAACCCAGGTGGTTCCCCTGGAAAGCGGAAACTCAACTGGCGTTTTCGGCGCCGGTGAGGAACATGCAGAGACAAGAAATGCAAGCAGCAGGGAGATGACCCGCTTTTTCATGTTGTTTCCTTTTTTTCAACACCGGCAGAATAAATGTCGAAGAGTTTGTGCCGGCAAGCGCGCATTACGGCGTCCCGATCAGATAGGTGCTCAGGTTCTGCTTGAACCCGAAATTGGTGCCCACGTGGTCGAAACTCAACATCACCACACCTACACCCGTACAAAACCGCTGAAAGATCTGGCCATCGCTGTAATGATCGACCAGGTTATAACAATCGGTGAAGCTATCGGTACCGGATGTAAAAGTGGCAGGTCCGATCACTTCACGCTGACCGGAGAGCCGGCAGTCGGTGATTTGCTTGTGGCTGGCATCCTTGGGATCGTACAGTTGCGGGCACCAGGTTTTGCCGGGGGTGAGCGGAAAATCATACGAAAGGGTCATGTCGCTGACCTTGATATTGGTGGGATCCACAGCTGTCTTCTGGCTGTAGACCCGCTGGCCGCTGATGACGTACCAGATTTCAGTGACCTGAGTGGTCGTATCTCCCGACCAGTTCGGATCGGCCTGAATGAGTTTGAGCTGCCTTTTGGCGTGAGCGACCACGTAAGAAGGCACGACGGTCCGCTCGACCACGACTTCGGCCAACTGAAAGGTAGCCTTGATGGTCTTGGCCGGGTCGGACGAGGATGGCTGGTAAGCCTGGTAATAGTAGACCCGTTGGGCATTCTGGTTTAGGTTGAACTGGTCGAACGCCCGGATCGGCTGCGGGCCGCAGGCACTCACCAGCATGAAAATCACCAGGATGGGGAAAAGCTTTTTTTTCATAAAACACTCCAATGCAGCAGTTTTTCACGAAGGCCCGTAAAAAGACGGGTTCCCTCACCAATCACCAATCTACCAACTACCAATCTACAATAACACCTTCAGGATGAAATCCGCCGTGTGCCTGCCGGCGCTGGCGTCGGTGTAAGTAATTTCCTGCGCGATGAAGGACTTGCGTTCGGCGGCATCGAGGGACGGGTCCTTCAGATAGGCGTTCAGCACGTCGCGCAGCTCGGCCTCGCTCGCAGCTACACGGCCCGCCCGCGCCTTGCGGAAACGCTGGTGCGTGGGCCAGTTGCCGATCTCTTTGAGCGGCAGCGAGTATTTGCCGGGGATGTTCCAGCCGCCGGGGGTGTCGATGACGGCGGCGACGATGGGCGTGCCGTGTACAGCGGTCTCGACCACCATGGTCGAGTAGACCGTCACGAAGACGTCCGAATAAGCCATCATCGAGGACTTCTCGTCCATGTCCTCGCCGCCGTAGTAGCCCAGCGAGCCGCCCAGCGCCACGGGCCGCACCACGTGCACGTGCGGATACTTCTCTTCCAGGGCGTGGATGGCCTCGCGCTCGTCGGCGAAGATGCGCGGCTTGTCCTGGAAGTGGCTGGGGTGCAGGCGCACCAGCAACTGGGATGGCTCTGCGAGTTCGTCCGATGAGACCAGCCGGGCCAGGGCTTCCACGTTGGGGTAGTTCGGCGCAAAGTGGACGAAGCTGCAGGCGTAGGAGATCAGCTTGCGGGCCGGGTCCAGCCCGTGCAGGCGGAAATACGCGTCCCTGGGCATCAGCCAGCTCTTGCGGAAGTAGCCGTCGTATGAGGGGATGCCGCCGATGTTGACACGCTCGGGGCGCCAATCCGAGCCCCGGACAAGCTCGTCCTTCTGGACCTGTGACCAGCAACTGGCCCAGTCCACCGGAGCGCCGGGGATGGCGTAGCTGGACGGGTTGTCCCAGCCGACGATGACGGTCATGGTCGGCACACCGCGCGCCGCGGCTTCGCGCAGCAGGTAGCGGTCGATGCGCCAGCCGGGTGTGGAGGCGATCACCAGGTCCGGCTGATATTTCTCGAACAGGTCGGTGTAGATGTTGGGGGTGAAGCGCATCTGGGCGCGCACGAGCGCCTTGCGGGCAGCGCTGCTACTGCGCAGTACCAGCGTTGCCAGCGCGGCCGGCAGCCAGACGCCCAGGCGAAACTTCCACGAGTTCTCGCCCCAGACTTCCCAGATGTGACTGGTCTGGGCCTCGATGTTGATGCGCCACGAACTGCTGACGCGCCGCAGATAAGCCAGCAGCCATTGGCGGCGGTTATCGACTTTGCGGTAATAGTCGTTGGCCTGTTTCAAGCGCAGGCCTGCGATGGTCAGGCCCGGGCGGGCGAACTTCTGGGCGATATTCTCGCACAGGTCGTCGTCGGTCAGGAGCACCACTTCCACACCTGCCTCCAGCAAAGTCGGGATGATGTCGCTTTGTAGGAAGTAGATGATGGCCATGCCGTGGTCGGCGCAGATGAAGACTTTTTTAGACACTGAACCTATTCTATGCCAATTTTTCAAGGAAGAGAGTGTCGCACGGCCCCAGGATCGTGTGGTGGCTGTATCAGCGCTCCAAATGAAGGGATTGTTCCAAGTAAATCCGATCTTGCCCAAAACGATTTGTTATTACCACAAGTCTTGCGCAAAAACGATCTATTTGCCCTGCAACCGCATCTTCTGTTGGCACAATCGCCCAAACGAGCTTCTGATTTTGATTTTGAGGTAGCAAGTATAAATTCAACCCCACCAAAACAGTTTGATCAGGTTGTACCCGGCGTAGAACGGAGCTGCCCTCCGAAAAATAATCAAGCGGATTTTTCGAGGTGGATAAACGCAAATCCTTAACCCGCAGATCAGGCACCAACGAATAAGATTGAGCATCGTTTTCAATCAGACGAATATAGGAACCCGGTCTTACCCATAGGGCCAGAGGAGTTATTCCATGGGGGCATACAATAGGCGGGATTTCTGTGGCAGGCTGGGCCGAGACCTTGATTGCGACCGGGCCCAGCACACTCAATGTAATCAGAAATAATGCATAAATGGGTGTAAAACTCGCACGGAAACCATTTTCGGCGGTCTCTGTACTTTGTGTTGGTATTGAGGATATGGATAAAGCAGGCAAAATCATAAAGAAAGGCATGGTTGATGTCATTGCGCGAATTCCCTGGTCACTGGGTGGAGTAAATGGAATGGATAAGAACACCCCGGCCAGAGCAGCGACAAGAAAATATTTGGTGCTACTTGCGCGCATCCGGATCAAACGAAATAATCCAAAGAAGACACAAGCATACAAAAAGTAAGCTGCCAATGTTTGCGACTCAGGCGAAAAATACAAGAACTCGAACATTGTTTGAGGCTTCAAATAATCAACATAAGCCCGAAATACCCCCAACGGCAAGTTCCAAGGGTTTTGTCGCAATGCAGAAATAATATAAGGCCACGCAGCAGATTCTGAAACTCCTGGGTGCTCAACGTAGAAAGCAACCCAGCTTCGATAGCCAGTTGCCACTCCATAGAAAGTCGAGCCAAAATTTTCGAAAAGACCGCCAAGCGAGTTGCCAATAGTCTTGAATACAAAAAAATTGAGCAGAAATCCCGATAACGCCACGCCGGACAAAACGCCAAATTGAGTTATGGAAAAGCGCTTGTTTTGGTTTTGGAAAGCCCCCCAAAGAATAATCGTAGGGATAATAAAAAATGTTCCTGCTCTCGCACTCAACGCCAGGGTCAGCGTTAACATGCCCAATAAGATCTGCCCATTTTTTTGCAGCCGAATTCCTCTCAAGAATAGCGTGAGCGCCAGAGCGCCCAGAACCAATCCCAATTGTTCCGTACGCACTATGCCGATGAAACCGAAACCTTTGTAACAATAGTACAAAAGCACAACAACCGCCATAGCCGCCATTGCACCAAAAGATTTTTTAAACTCGTTCGCAAGTAAGACAATAGCAAGAATAACCATAACCGCAATTATGATCAGCGCGGCCTGCAGATTTTGCCCTGTGATTTTCAGAATTACCGATAGAAATCCCGTAAACAAGGGGCGGCGCGATGAAAAGGCAGTAAGCGGAAGTCCATAATGAAGACGTAATGCATCGCTATAGTATGGCTCGGCATCGCCGATGGGAAATATGCCAGCGATTACACTTTGATCATAGTGGGCCGAACGCCAAAGCCAAAATAAAGGAGGTAAGAAGAACAAAAAAATAAGAAAAGCGCTGATCCATTCACTCCACCGATCGTTATAGCAAAACGATAATCCCAATAAGACTACCAATAAAACCAGGCTATAAATATTGTCGAGGTGGTCAGACGATTGATAAATGCTTTCATAAGAAATAAAGAAAATAGCCAGAGCAATAAATATGAAACGAAATGGAGTACTTAACAGATTTCTAAATCTACTTTGTATCTTATTCAACATGTCTATGCTCCAAAAAAACGTATCGTTCGCGCCTATTCCTTTGCAACCCGCGCACCCTGGCGCCGCCCATCATATTATCCCGAATCTCGTACGGGCATTGTTCTCGAAGCGCAGCGGAGTGGGATATTATCCCGCGTCTCTTGCGGGGCGCGGTCGTGGAAACGCATAAGCGCAAGTATATGTGCTTCGGTGCTGATGCGCCACGACCCGCCCACGCGCCGCAAATAGACTTTCCGGTAGTAGCCATTGGCCTGTTTCAGCCGCAGCCCTTCGACCGTCGGCCCCGGGACGGGAAAACTGTGTGGCAATACGCTCGCGGATGTAGTCGTCAGCCAACAGGATGACTTCGACGCCGGCTGCCAGCAGCGTGGGAATCACATCGCTTTGCAGGAAGTAAAAGAATTCTCTGCGATGAAGGCTACTGCATTCGCCTTTACTGCACTGGATGTTGGATACAGGGTGAGTGTTGGCGTTGGCGTGATGGTTGGATAAGGATTTTTGGTCGGCATCAGCCATACCAAAGTGGGAATTGGCTTTGCTGTGGGCATATCGGGCCACACGGTACCGTGAGGTATCCCGGTTTGCTGCATGGGTAGAAGCGTGGGAGTAACGAACGCGGTTGGAGTGGGTCCACAGGACAACAGCAAGACAAGGATGGTCAAGGTGGCGATGATACATTTTGCTTTCATGAAGTCAGCTCCCGCCGGGACAGGGGCAATTCTACCCTACTTTTTGCCGCCGGTGACCAGCCTACGGAATCCGTGTTCTCCGCGTGTATCTGTGTCCGAAAGCTCCTTTTGCTCTTTCCCATTACGGCTTCCCGCAGCCGCTCTCGGGCAGCCCATTCTCTACCCGGATGGCCTGCCAGAACACGGGCGCCAGCGTCTCCATGCCTTGTACCAGGCTTTCGTAGGTGTTGCCGCTCTTGCCGGGATAGGCAAACAACGCAATCGTGTAAGCCCGCTCCCCTGCCGCACTGGGGAACTCCACGATGGCCACGTCCGCCACGGCCAGGTAGGGGGTCGTGATGGTCCCGCGCTTGTTGTAGATGGTACCCCAGCAAGGCAGCCGGCCGCGGATCACACCGATGCGCGTGTTATCGGCCGAGGTGTATTCGGCCATGTAGTTCAGCATGATCTGCCTGGCCGGCGGCAGTAGCCGCTCGCCGGCATAGAACCCGTCGATCAGGGCGGCAATATCTTCCACGGTAGTTTTTCTCAAAAAGATATCGGTATGTGCTGCGCCCCACTCATTCAGGGTCGCCTTGACGTCCAGGCGGCTCTCTCTGATTGCCTTGACCAGGCTGTCTGTGGCATCTTCTTCCGAGACGACCAGCATGGCGTGGAGCAGCTGCTGGTAAGTGCGCCCATCGATACCTTTCTCGGCCAGGTAGCCTTCCAGTGAAGGGGTGCCGACCACTTCGACCGACTTGAAGAACAGCATGGCAATCGGGATTTTGATGGTCGAGGCCGCCTCGATGCGCTGGCCGGCCTGGGTGGAATACAAGGTCCGCCCGGCCACGCGCTTGACGAGGATGTGCCAGTCAGCGGGATAGCGTGCCAGGACACCGTCGATCTGGCTTTGCAGCGCGGCGAGGTCTGCGGTTGGCGGGGTTGTAGGCGTTACGGTCGGGGAAGGGGTGATCCGCGTGGCGGGGATCGGGGTGGGGAGGGGCGTCGGGGATGGGAAAGCGGGCGAGACGGCCAGCGTGATTGGGGGCGTGGTCCCGCTGGGGATGGGCGTCCTGGTTGAAATGAGCGGGCTACAGGCGGCGCAAAAGAGCCATAGGAACAAGATCCATCGGCGCATTGTGGGCGTTCAGGAGTAGTACCACTTGAAGATCGTGTCGTAGACCCCCAGCAAGGCTTTCCGGATTGGCGGCAGGTTCACCAGCCGCCGGAAGAGCGGTTTGCGGGCCGGCGCCGCCGTTTGTGCAGCCTTGCCGCGCACGTAATCGGTGGTGTTCGATAAATTCATGGTCAGTGGGTCGGAGACCATCAGGCGCAGCAGCCCGTGCTGGTTCATGCGCTCGTCGAGCATCTTGACCTGTCCCATGGGCTTGTCCATGTCGAAGGGCAGGAACTGCTCCAGCACGGATTTGTAGGCGGTGAACTGCCAGTGCGAGGCCCCGGCGAAGGCGGTCAGGCCCTTGTAGGTGATCTTCCAATCCTGCGTCTCGGCGTAGACTTTGCGGTTCTCGGCTTCTTCCTGCCCGAGTGAGCGGTTGAATTCCCAGAAGGTCTCCCAGGGAATGAACTGCCCCTTGTTCAAGGTGCAGCCGCTGGCGTGGCGTGCCCATTCGAGCGTGAACGAGTAGTAATCGGGGTTGGTGCGGAACGGGCGCCCCGTCACCATGCCGGTCTTGGGGAAGGTTTCGAGCACTTCGACGGAGCGCGACAGCCACTAGGGGTAAAAGAGCACGTCGCTGTCGGTGTAGGAAATGATCTTGCCCGGTGCGCCGGCCAGCATGATGTTCCAGGCCCCGCCTTTCCCAAGGTTCTTTTCGGAGAGCATCAAATATTGGATGCGGCCGGCTTCCTTCTCGCCGATCAGGAAGTCGCGCACATCGGCGCACGAGCCGTTGTCGAATACGAGCAGGTCGAAGGGCAGGCCGGGGTCGGCACGCAGCGACTCGAGGCTGACCTTGAGCACATCCAGCGCCTCGGCGTAGAAGCCGCTCAGGAAGGGGATGTAATTGAGCAGGGCCACCGTCACCGCTTCGGGTTTGGTGACCTGGTTGACGAACTTGGCAGGGTTTTGGCCTTTACGCATTTGTGTACCTGGGCTAAAGAAGAAGTGGAATGTACCCCATGGGGGTGAAAAAGGAGAGTGGAACGCTTAGCTCTTGTTGGCTTTCTTGCGCCGAAAGGCTCTCCCCAGACGCCACAAAGCATTGGACAGCCTGGTAGAGCCAAATGCGAGCAAGGGGAAGGCTTCGATGCGCCGCCAGGTGCGGGCGCCATTCACTTTCTGCGGCAAGATGCGACCCTGTTCAAGGCGGTAGTTCGTATCCAGCAAGGTAAAACGGGTCACCGCCCGCCCGCCGGCCAGGCGGATGTTCTCGTCGGTCTCGGGATGGCTGTAATGGGGTTTCCCTCCCGGCAGGTGGCTGTAATCGTGGTTCTGGTGGATGACCAGCACCGAGGCGGTGGCATCCACTGCGGACCAGGCTTCCTTGCGCGCCTTGTAGATCATCCAGTTATCCCAACCGGAGCGGCCGATCACGAAGTCGGGGAGTTCGCTGTAACAGGCCTTTGGGAACAGGAAATAGTCGCTCCCGGCCGGGCGATGCAGGACCCCACGCGCCTGGACGGCGGAACGCAGCCGCCCTTCCCAGTCGCCGGAGAAATCGAGGCGTTCGTTCACATCCAGGTCCCAACGCTGCCCCAGGAGCACGAACTTTTCGTGCTGCGCCGATACCCGGGCTGCGGCATCGAGAAAATCAGGCAGCAAGAGGATATCTGCATTGATGATGCACAACAAGGGGCTGTCGCTCGCCTGCCTGGCAAGCTGGAACATCGACGAGATCAGCGGCGCGCCGCTGGAACTGCGCGGTATCTCGGGGATATGCTGCACGCCCAACTCGCGGGCCGTCTCTGCCAGGCCGGGCTCTTCTCCCAGAAGGATCACCCGCACATCCGGGAGCTTGGCCCAGGAAGCGATGGCATTGTACTGAATCGTGGCAACATGAGGGTTGGTAAAAGGTTTGGGGGCTGAAAAGATAGTAATCAATGGCATAAGGCCCGACAGAACCTGCCGGTCCCTCCGTCACTGAACAGACTTGGTAGACCGGGGATCTATTTCTTTCATGGATTTATGGCGCACGCCGGCATTGATTTCCACGAGCTCAGGATGCTTTTGGACGACCGTTAACACATCGTACCACGTAAAATCGATTTTGTCTTTGAGGTAGCCAAGCAACTGGCGGACGAATTCCAGGTCCTCAGGCGTATCCACCGTCCAGCGTTGGGAACCATAGTCGGGCGCGTGGTTGAGCAGGGCAATCTTGAAGCCGCGCGGCGAGGTGCCCGTCGAAAGCCCTGCGCCCTGTGCCGAAAGCACAACGTCCTGGTAAAGGAACGGCATGACGTGCTCGTGGTGGAAAGGCTGGTCCGCTTCCTTCCAGGCCCGCTCGAGAGCGGCGAAGGTACAGACCTCCACGTCCAGGCCGATTGGATAGGTGCGCGGGAAGGGCGGCGGCAGGCGGTTGGCCACGAAATCGTAGCCGCCATCCAGCAAGGTGGCGATCGCCTGGTCGATCAGGGCTGGATCGATCAGCGGGCAGTCGGCGGTAATGCGGACGATGATATCGGCCTGGTGTACCCTGGCGGCCTGGTAGTAACGGTCCAACACATCGTGAAGGGCGCCGCGCGTGCAGGGGACGTTCATCAAGGCGGCAAAGGCCGCAACGGGCTCGTCCGCTGCGTCGGTCGTCGTGGCAACGCAAACTGCGCTCAGGGAGCCGGCCCGGCGCGTGCGTTCGATGACACGCTGAATCATAGTCTTCCCGGCAAGGTCGAGCAGCACCTTGCCGGGAAGACGTGAAGAACCCATGCGCGCTTGTATGATGGCGACTTTGTTCACCAAGAGATACTAATTCTTTCGATTGAGCTGGTCGATCAGGAAAACGCCATTGACCTTGAAGGTTTTCTCGGTAATCCCATAGAAGAAGAAAGTCTTCCAGATTTGTTCGCGAACGCCGTGTTTGTCGCAATTCGACATCTGCATCACCGGTAGATAGCCGGCAAAATTGATGATCATGTAGTCGCTTTTGGCAATATACTGGTAGCTATCGATAGTAAGATCTGTCTGCCACAGCGCATTGTACCATTGAACGTAGACCTTCCTCTTCAGGTTGAAAAGCATTTGCAGGGCGATCTGTACATCTTGAAGCCTGTCACCCGTGCGCATGCGCCTGGAGACGATCGGGACCAGTGTAAATTTTCCACAGGCATCTTCGCGGCCCAACTCAGGTTGGATGAGGAAGAAGACGATGTGGTCCTTCATCATTTCACCGAAGGTCGGCGTATTGGTGGGCTTGACGTTCAGGACGGGCTCGTCGGTGGCGGTGGGCTCCGGCGTCTCGGTATCGGTGGGGGTTGGGTTGAAAACCTCGACGATGATGGTCGGGCTGGGAATGGGCAGGGGTGTGGCCGATGGCTTGGGGGTCGCAGAAGGGACTACGGCGCTCGGCGCAAGGTTGTTTTTCGCGGATGAGGCACCCAGCACGATGTTGATAGCCGATAGGTTCGCCGGCTCCGCTTTTCGAACCAGCAGCTTATCACCGTATACCCAAAAGATCAACATGGGGACGAACAATAAAAGGCTGACGAGGCTGAGTTCAATAGGGTAATTCTTCATGCCTCCTATTATTCACCGTTTCCAGCGGGGGAAAATTTCAATCTCATTTCGTATACATGAAAATTGCATTTCAGTAAGGGCGGCAGCGCTCCGCTCTTATGCTCATCACTCCAGTCACCGGCCTGAAGCGGCCCTTTGGTAAGCGGCGAGCAGCTTGGCTGCGTTCTTCTCCCAATCCGCGCGTTCTTCGGCAACCAGGTGGGCCTGGGCACCGATCTCGACCAGGCTGCGGCGCTGCGCGATGGCGGCCAGGATGCCGGCAGCCAGGGCATCGGCGTCCCCGTCCGGGAAAAGCCAGCCGTTCCGGCCATCGAAGACCCACTCTTTATTAGCCGGGATATCTGAGACCAGGCAGGGCAGGCCGCAGGCCAGCGCTTCCATCAAGGAGACCGAGGAGCCGTCCACATGCGAGGGCGAGATGTACAGGTCGGCCATGCGGTAATAGCGCGGCAAATCTTTTTGCCCGATCTGCCCGGCGTAGGTGACGCGCTCACCAACGCCACCGTGATCGAGGATTCGGCGGATTTGCTGGCCCTGAGAGCCGCCCGCCAAAAGCAGCAGGCTTACGTCGGGACGCTGTGTGGCGACTTTGACGAAGGCCCTGGCCAGGACGTCCACGCCGTAGTTGGGCTCCCACGAACGGTTGCAGAACAGCGTAAAGCCCTGCGCTCCGCCGATCGGCTCTTGGCGCGGTTGGGGGCTGAAGTGCTGCAGGTCCACGCCCCAGGGAAAGACCACGGTGCGATCGGGGTCCATGCCATAGGCAACGGCCTTGTCGCGGGTGACCACAGCATCGCTAGTGAAGAAGGCACTGCGCTCGAGGGTGTAACGCGTGGCAAAGCGCCAGCCGCTACCGCGCTCAACGTCCTTCATCAGGTCGAAGCCCCACGACATGGTCAGGACCGGGCGGAAACCGGTCAGCACGGCGATGAAGGCGCAGGTCTGGATCGGCCCGGCGTGGATCAGATCGGGTTGGATCTTGCGGATAATGCGGCGCAGCCCCAGCACGTACTTTGGCAGGTCACGCCAGCGGAAGGGTCCCTGCCCGCCTTCCCAGAGCACCTGCTCGATGTTCTCGGGGACAGGCCGGTCCTCGACCTGGCGCGGCCCACGCTGGAGACGGACGTAGAACACCTGGTGCTCGCTTTTGGAGAGCGCCGTCAGAAAGCGGTGGTCGTGAGGGCCGTAATCGAAGGAGAAGTAGAGGATGCGCATGGATTGGTAGATCGGTAAATTGGTAGAGTGGTAGATTGGTAGTTGGTGGATTGGTGGAGGGGGAGATCAGAAAACTAGGCTCCCAGGTCGAGCCAGCGCAGTTCTATGCCGGCGGGCAGGTCGAACAGGGCGTGGGTGCCGATTACGTCCTGAATCTGGTCGGGCTTGATGGCGCCAGGGGTGGCCGGGCGCAGCACGTCGATCATCTCGCGCGTGAAGCGTTCGCCGGCCTGGATATCGCGCGCCGCGCGCAGGCAGCGCCGCTGGACGATGGCGGTCTGGACTTCGTTCTCGGCGATGAACTTGTCCGAGCTGCCCAGGGAGCGTTCCAGCAGGCGGGTCTCTTCGACCATGCGAGCCCATTTATCGGGGTCCATCGCAAACTTGTGGTCAGGGCCTTCGCGGTCGTTGCTGTCGGTGAAATGGCGCTCGATGACGCGCGCGCCCAGGGTTACGGCACCCAGGACGGGCGCCAGCGCGTGGGTGTGGTCCGAAAGCCCCAGGATGACGTCGGGGAACATGGCAGCGTAGGTTTTGAGCACGTTGATGTGCAGGTGGTCGTAGTTAGCGGGGCTGGCGGTGTAGTTGGTGTTGCACTGCATCAGCACCAATTGTTTGTTGATCTTCAGGATGGCGTGCACGGCCTTCTGCACCTCGCCAATCGTGGAGGCGCCGGTGGCGATGAAGAAGGGCTTGCCTTTGGCGGCCATGCGCTCGAGGGCCTCGATCCAGTCGATCTCGCCGGAACCGGCCTTGTAGACCGGCACGTATTGATCCAGAAAATCGATGGCTTGAAAGTCGTACGGCGAAGAGAAGTAGTCGATGCCCACCTGGCTGCATTCTTCACCCAGCTCGACGGACCAGTCGAAGGGAATGGAGGCGCCCTGGTAGACTTCGAAGACCGACTTCTTCCAGTTAGCCTGATGGGAGACCTGCCCGCCACTCATGGCTTTGAAGCCGTAGTCCGAGACGATCTTGGGGGCGTCGAAGTTCTGGAATTTGGCCGCGTCCGCGCCGGCTGCTTTCGCCAGGCGGATGAGCAGTTTGGCGCGGTCCAGGTCGCCGTCGTGGTTGGCAGCGATGTCGGCGATGAAATACGTGGGGTGGTTGGGGCCAATGACGTGGTTGCCGAAATGGATATCCATAAATTCCTCCATGTTACAGTTACGAGTGGTTTCGACACCTGCACTGCACCAAACGCAGTGCGGTGCAAGTGTACGGCGCAAGGGTTTCTTTTCTTTCTTCGGAGGCCCTGAAGCGCCTACTCAACCACCTTATTCGATTGTTGATAACTGCGCATTTTCTGTGGATAACCCTGTTGGTGCTGTGTATAGAACTTCGCAATTCCGGTTGAAACGCCTGGGATTTCGAGGCCAAGAGCGGTGGACAACTTGTGGATGGACAGCCGCAGGTTGTGGGAACGGCGGGCGGTCAGCTCGGATTCTTCGACGGATTTGGGGATAACCTGTTGAGAATCGAAGCCGAACTGTTGAGAAATCTGTACCCCAAAGTCGTATTTGCTGAGCGCTTCCGACCCGACGACGTGATACAGCCCGGAGAGGTTTTTTTCGAGCATGCGGACCAGCACTTCCGCCAGGTCACCGACGAAGAGCGGGCAGAACCAGACGTCGGTAAAGCCGTTGCAGGCCTGCCCGGCGGATAGTTTGTTGTAGAAGAACTCGGAGAGCGAGCGCGTGGCGGAAAGGCTCCAGCCGAAGAAGTTGACGCGCGCTACCGCGGCGGTTGGGTCCGCCGAGAGCACATTTTGCTCGCCCTGCAGCTTGGTGGCAGCGTAGACGCCGAGCGGGTTGGGGCGGTCGGTTTCGCGGTAGGGCTGCGGATTGGTGCCGTCGAAGACGGCGTCGGTGGAGATGTGGATCAGGCGGATGCCGCTCCTGGCGCAGGTCTCGGCCAGGGCGCCGGGCAGCTCGGCGTTGACGATCCGTGCCAGGGCGGGATCGGCCTCGCATTTCTCGAGGTTGGCCAGGGCCGCGGTGTGGATGATGGCGTCGGGGCGCACCGTGTCGATCAAACGGGAGAGCGCGCCCGGGTCGGTCAGCTCGGCGCGCACCAGATCGAAGGGTGTACCCGCCAGCTTGCCGCGGTCCACACCAACGATGGTATGGCCAGCGAACTCCATCAAACATAGGTTGAGACCCAAGAGGCCGGATGCGCCGGTGACGAGGAGCTTCATCTAGCCTTCCAAGGTGCCGTTCGCGAAGTCGACCTCAAACGGCGCGATGAATTTCTTGATACCTGCCACGTCCAGCCAGGCGGTGTTGTTGTCGCTGGAGTAGTAGAAGCCTTCGGGCAGGGGCTGGCCCTTTTCCTTCCAGGAATAGCCAAACCAGCTGGCTTCGGCGGGCTGGACGACGTACATACTCTCGAGCTCGACCGAGTGGCGGGCTTCATCATCGGAGAGCAGGTCTTCGTGCAGCTTTTCGCCCTGGCGGATGCCGATGGTCTCGATTTTAGCGTCGGGGGCGATGGCGCGGGCCAGGTCGACGACCTTGGTGCTGGGGATCTTGGGCACGAAGACCTCGCCGCCTTCCATCTGCTCGATGCAGGTGATGACGAAGTGCACGCCCTGTTCGAGCGAGAGCCAGAAGCGTGTCATGCGTTCGTCGGTGATGGTGATCTTGCCGGAGGCGCGCTGTTTGAGAAACAGCGGCACGACCGAGCCGCGCGAGCCGACCACGTTGCCGTAGCGCACGCACGAGTAGCGCGTGGCGGTGCCGGCGGCGTAGGCGTTGGACTGGATGACCAGCTTCTCGGCGACGAGCTTGGTGCCGCCGTACAGGTTGGCGGGGCTGACGGCCTTATCGGTGCTGAGCGCAAGGACTTTCTTGACGCCCGCGTCCAGGGCGGCCTCGATGACGTTGGAGGTGCCCATGATGTTGGTCTTGATGGCCTCCATCGGGTTGTACTCGCAGGCCGGGACCTGCTTGAGCGCCGCGGCGTGGACGACGATGTCAACGCCGTGCATGGCGCGCAACAGGCGTTCGCGGTCGCGCACGTCGCCGATGAAGTAGCGCAGCGAGGGGTGGTCGTAGCCGGCCACGCGCATTTCGTGCTGTTTGAGTTCGTCGCGGCTGAAGATGATGATCTTCTTGGGCTGGTATTCGGCCAGCATGATCTTGGTGAACTTCTTGCCGAACGAGCCGGTGCCGCCGGTGACGAGGATGACTTTATCTTTCCAGTCCATGAGGGAACTCCAGAGGATAGAGAATAGTGAACAGAGAACAGAGGGCAGTGATCAGTAGTCAGTAATCAGTGAACAGTGAGCAGTGAGCAAAGAGCAGAGCTTGGAGAATGGCGTAAAGCCATTCTCTTTTTCATTTTACCGCATCGAACAGGCCGGAGCCGTTTTGGATGAAAATGGCGCCCTTGGACTGTAATTCGGCTTCCAGTTCGCTGCGGAGTTGCGCCAGCGCGCTGGCGGGTATTGCTTTGCCGCGGGCCGTCGAATGAATGTAGGCCATGAGCGGCTCGATCTCGGTGACACGCAGGTTGTCATCGTAACTGTGTATTTCGACCTGCCGGAAACAGGGCTGCAACTGCGCCAGGCCGTTATCCAGGGTAAAGCGCATCCGGAATAAGG
>Ga0302321_100002535_pt1 | contig 15653 bp, 11 predicted proteins | sample Fen_T0_1_FD_202505 | JGI IMG/M metagenome (GOLD analysis project Ga0302321, IMG submission 202505) | Peat permafrost microbial communities from Stordalen Mire near Abisko, Sweden - Fen_T0_1 | ecosystem: Environmental > Terrestrial > Soil > Wetlands > Permafrost | place: Sweden: Abisko...
CACCGTGGGCAAACACCGTGTCGTTTACCAAAAGGACGACCGGATAGTGGCTCAGCTTGCGTGCCCAGGGTCGCCCCGGGAGGAACGACAGTAAACGACCCCTTGCGTTTTCCGGAAATGCTTCAATCGATGCAGGCAAAGGACCGATTGCCGCATCGGCAAACTGCGCAAAGCCAGCCGATGACACGTACCGTAAATCCCCCGCGACGTTCATGACCTCATGATTACCGTTAATACGATAGAGCGCTCCACCTCCGGCTTTCGCGCTAGCCGCGATCTTGTCTAGCCAATCGAGTAAGGGTCGCTCTTCGTCGCCGCGATCGAGCACGTCACCGGTCTGAACGACAACGCTGGTGCCGCCAATCCATTTCTCAGTCTCATCGATTACCTTGGCCAATTTGAGAGTCGCGATGGCAGCGTGGAGATCACCGTGCAAATCCCCCACGGCAAACACATGACCCTTGGCCTTTGCATAGGTTTCGGGTGCGGGTGCGGGTACGGCTACGGCTACGGACGCGGGCTCAGCAACCGCATCCTTCGATTCGGGAGCCCTTGGGGGCTCAGTCAGTTTCGGCTTCGTGCTTTCGACGCTTGGCGCCGGAGGAGGGTCGTGATGGCAGGCTACGAGTCCCACAAAGAGGACGACTAGGCTTTCGGCAAGTAGGCTAGGTATCCGAATTGTCACTGCTGCGAGCCTAACCAATCATGCGCCAAACAGCCAGCGTATCAGGGGCGCCCAGGTGGTCGGCTCGAACCGCAATGCCGTGCCTTTGGGGCACAAGTGAGCACGCTAGTTCACGGGGTCAGTCGGGCGCACCCCAATTCTCCTGCAATTGGGCATGCCCGAGTTGGCCCGGTCCCTGCAACGGCCGCTTGTATGCGGTTTGCGCGGGTGCTTCTTCTCCTGGTCACAACGTCCCAACTTGGCTGCATGACGGTTGTCGAGCGGCCCATTTCACTGCCCCTTCCTGAGAAGAAGATGCTTATTGGTCCGGAACCGAATCAAACCGCAGTTGCAACCACCTTGGAGCTGCAACGCGGTGTCCTGAAAGGCAAGCTGCTCTACTCAAACGATTGTCGGCTTGGCATGATCGCGCAACAGCGAAACGTGATCCGCCGCACAGAGAAGCCGAACTATGGTGCTGGCGTCACCTCGTTGATCGTGGGAGCCATGGCAACCGTCATTTCCGGCGCCGTCATGTCCAACTTGGACACCTTCTCCGATGAGGAAACCTGTTCCGTTGACAGCCAGGGCCAGGAGAGTTGTAGCAGTGCAAGGGGAAGAGCAACTGCGGGCGGAGTTGTTGGGATGATAAGTGGGGTAGCTCTACTTGGTACGGGACTTGGGACTTTAGCGCGGCGCGAGAAGAGCAAAGACATTGAAAGCGATGAGCCAATCACCTCCGGCGGCATCAACCGAATCAATGAGACCGGAGTCCCCTGTGGCGAGGGACCTGCAGGCAATTTCGGCCTTGCGCTACGACGCGGAGACATTAGGGTTGCCCAAACTACCGCAAACAGCGACGGCGAGTTCGCGTTCGCAATCCCACCGACCTTGACCGGACAGGTCAGTATTTACGTGGACAGCGTTCCGAACGAGCCCGGTTTTGTCGAAGTTGGCAGCCACGTCACAAGCTTTGACATCCCGGCTGAACACGGTCCCGAAAATGACCTTGAGCCACCTGGTTCTTCGGCTCCATCAGTTCTGCCCAAGAGTTGGGAGGACGCGAAATAGATTCAGTCATCAATGTAGATGGCGTGCACGTCGACACTAGGCCGTGAGCCCGTCGCCTCGGTGACCATGCGCCTTACGGTCCGTCGCACTTCTTCATCAATAGACCTTCGGCGTCGCACCAGCTGTGGCACGTAGCGACTCAATTCCAGGCCCACGCTGCGAATAACTGCGGCATGTTCATTTGCGCCCGGGATCCCCCAGAGCGAGATCACGGGTGGTACAACCAGCTTGCCTGCCTCGCCCAGTACCAGCGAGACGCTGACCATACCCTGTCGCCCTAGCTCGATACGTTCATCGAGCGCCAGGGCTTCAAGCGGTCGGCCCCCCAAATCGATAGGGATACGCCCCACGGGAACGCCATCCGCAGGTAGCAAACTGCCCTCAGAAAGCCTCAAGCTAGCGCCGTTTTCGATAATCTTGATGGCCCTGCAACCGACCGTTTCAGCGAGTGCGGCATGCTTGCTCAAGTGGTGCAATGTTCCGTGCACCGGCACGAAGGCCTTCGGTCGAATCAGTTCGAGCATTCTGAGCTGCTCTGCTCGACTGGCATGCCCACTCACGTGCACGTCCGGATCGGTGTGACGGGTATGAACAATGGCACCAAGTCGCATCAAATCACACACAACCTCATGCACAGGTCGTTCATTGCCGGGGATTACTCGACTCGAAAACACAACCGTATCACCACGCTCAAGTTCCACCCAACGGTGGTTCCCCTTCGCTAGACGATACATCGAGGAATTGCGCTCGGCTTGCGTTCCGCCCACCAGCACCATGACTTGATCACGCGGGTAGTCCCGAAGTTGTTCGACCCCGATCAGCAAATCGCTTGGCCACTTCAATCGGCCAATGTCGTGCCCAACCTGCACCTGAGTTGTGAGGCTCCGACCTAACAAGCAGAGCTTGCGCCCCTGTCGCAAAGCGAGCGCCCCAATTGTGGCCAGGCGTTGAACGTTGCTGGCGAAAAGTGCGATAAACAGGCGCTTTTTGGCCGATTGCGCAAGCCTCAGGAGCGCTGTGCTCACCTGACGCTCGGACCCTGTTCGATCGGGAACGTCAATATTCGTGCTGTCGCTCAGAAGCAGATCCACGCCTTTGTCGCCGATCTCGGAAAGTCGAGATTCGTTCGTGGGCTCGCCGAATGGCGGATCGGGATCAAAATCGAAATCCCCCGTATGCACGACGGTTCCGGCAGTGGACCGAATTGCAAGCGCCGAGGCTTCGACAATTGAGTGGGCCACGCGAATCGGTTCGACTTCGAATGGACCAACCTCATACCTTCCACCCGCTACGGCGCTTCGCAGATCGGCTTTGTCGACATCGAACCCTTGTTCACTCATACGGCGGCGAACGAGACCGAGCGCGTGGTTGGGCCCATACACCGGGACCGTCATCCTACCGAGCAGGTACGGTATGGCGCCGATGTGGTCCTCATGTCCGTGCGTCAAAAACACGCCCTTAACGCGACTACCCTGTTGTTCAAGGTAGCGAAAATCCGGGCGGATGACGTCGATGCCGTGATCGTCAGTCGGAAACGACGTCCCGCAATCGACGACAACGATCCCTTCCGGGTGCTCGAGCGCCATGCAATTCATCCCAATTTCCCCAAGTCCTCCAAGGGGAATCACTTTCAGATCGGCTTGACTCATGGCGTTATCGCGAGAAGGTCCGACCTCTACCCCCCGCGGCTTCCCCGGGCCATACTTCCTCGCAGAAAAGGCGCGAATTCTAGTGGTCCGTTGGCCGATACCCGCAACGCCTCAGCCTAAGCCTGGCCGACGCACGTGAAGTTCACCATGCAGAAGGGGCCGACCCCTCAATGGACGCATCCCGGCGGTCGCGCTAGGAGCAAGGCAAACATGACCCAGCCTCGCATCGTTACCCCGGAAGAAGCCAAGACACTGCTCGATGGCGGTGCTCGGTACCTCGACGTCCGCAGCGAGCCCGAGTTCGAAGCCGGACATCCACCGGACGCGCTCAATATTCCGCTCCAGCACGCTAGTGTTGGCGGCATGGTGCCAAACGACGATTTTGTCGCGGTTGTCGAGGCAAATCTACCAAAGGACTCGGCTCTGGTAGTGGGCTGCAAAGCTGGCGGACGCTCGCGCCGAGCGGTCGAGCTCCTCGTTGCTGCTGGCTACACGAATTTAGTCGATCTCGGTCCGGGGTGGGACGGAAAACGAGATGCATTCGGCCGCCTTCAGCCGGGTTGGAGCCGTCAAGGTCTGCCCGTCGAGACAGGACTGCCAGAAGGTCGCAAGTACAGCGATCTTGCCGCAAAAAAGGCCTAATCTTAAAGGTGTGTTTTCGACAATCGGGTCGTCCTTTCGAGCGAGCCCTTTTGTTTGTAATTCGTGGCCACGGGCATCCCCCGCGCCGGCGTCGTTCGACCCAATTGCGTTACGTTTCCGATATCAACGTCAATAAATGCAATCGCCCGCACACGGCCTGCGGAACGATCGCAAGCCTCGACACATAATCCTGACCCAAGCGGAGCGTTGTCCGGCTATTTTACCCGGCAGCCACACTGGCTCTACTTGGAGACACGGATGAATCCACTTCATTGGTACGCACGACGGGCAAACCGCCGAACGTTGTACGGCGCGACGCTTCTTGCGACAGCCATGGTGGGTTGTTCAGGTGAGCCAAGCCGACAACCAGAAAGCGGAGCGGGTGGACTACTTGCCTCGGGAGGCAATTTTTCCCAACCGACCACGTCGTCGGTACCGGGGGGAACGTCGGGGGCCGGAGGGTACAGCCCACGTACCCTATCGACATCGAATGCGGGTGGCGCTTCGGCAAGCGGCGGAGTCGCCTCCGGCGGAACCCAAAGCGACACATTCACGGTGGCGGGCGGATCGTCCATGTTTGGCGGTTCATCGGCGAATGGCGGCACGGCTACAACCGGTGGGACTCGAGCCACCAGCAGTGTGACGGCGAATGGCGGCACGTCTGCAGTCGGCGGAGCGCGTACCACCAGCAGCGCGACAGCTACAGGTGGCACGTCTGCAGTTGGCGGAGCGCGTACCACCAGCAGCGCGACAGCAACTGGCGGCACTACAGTTGCGAACAGCACCACTGCGTCTGCGCCCCCTGCTGTAACCAAGATTGGGGAGCTTCAGATCACCGCTGACGGTTACGCGGCTTCCATGTATGGCGGCTACCTGAACGGCGAGTCCTTTCAAGAGGAAGGCATTTTAACGTTCAATGGCTATCAGTATGTGTCCTTCTGGAACACCGCAAAGCATGTTGTGGTTGCGAGGCGTCAGCTCCCGAACGGCTCCTGGTCAGCGGTCGAACTCACGGACTACACCACTTCGTCAACAGACGATCACAATACCATTTCGATGGGAATTAGTGCCGTGGACGGCACCCTTCACCTTTCCTTCGATCACCACGGGGTACCCCTCCACTACCGAAAATCGATTCAAGATTTGGTGTCCAATCCGATTGCAGCAACCTGGATTGCCAGCAGCTTTGGGGCAACCACGAGCGCCCTCGTTGGAACCACCGCGGTAGATTTGGTTACCTATCCTCGATTCATTTCGGAACCCGGAGGCAAAAAAATGCTCTTCGGTGCTCGTTTGGGTGAAAGCGGCGCCGGGGACGAGCATTTGTGGGAATACGACGGTGTAACGCGAAGCTGGACTTACCTCGGCAAATACCTGGATGGCATCACAGATAGCGTCAACGCGTACCCGCATGGCTTGTCCTACACGAAGGGAGGGACACGCCTTCACATCACCTGGTGTTGGCGGGCAACACCCAACGCTAGTACGAATCAAGACCTGATGTACCTCTATAGCGACGACAATGGTCGCACCTGGAAAGACAACCGCGGGACCACCATTAGTGTCACCGGCACAACTTCGGTGCGAATTACCACCACCAGCGCCAAAGTCTGGACCATCCCTCAGAATCGCGGACTCATCAACCAAGAACACATGGCCGTTGATGCGTCGGGCAGGGTCCATGTCCTGCTCGGACACATGCCGGACGCTCAAGCCGACGACGCAACGTTCACCAGTGCCAGAACTAAGAGCCAGTACTTTCACTACATGCGGTCTACCGACGGAACCTGGGTCCGTCACTCAATTGCCAATGCGCCGGTTGTCTTGAATTTTCGCGGCAAGCTTGCGATTTCATCGACCAGCAACGTCTATGCAATCCTACCGAATCTGCGGATTGCTGCCGCCTCACCCAACGACAATTTTGCAGCCTGGTCCATTTTGGCGACCGATATATCCCGAAGTTACTACTCCGATCCATTGATCGACTCTTCACGTCTAGAAAGCAGCGACAACCTAACCATCTACTACCCGGTTCAAGCGGTGAGCTCAAAGTCGACTATCTTCGCCCTTGATTACGCACTCAAGTAAGCTCGCCTGACGGCAATTGGCAGTTTGCCTTCCGGCAGCGCATGAGGGCGGAGCGTTCGCTCGACGTGAGCTCTGGAAAGATGCGATAGCAACTCTCGGTCCCCGCCGAACGCTTCATTCAGCAATGGCCTCTAGACCTCGACGCAATCACGAAAGGACGGTGCCGCGACGGCACAACCAAACCGACTGCGAACGTCTTGTGCGAAGCGCTCCGTCACGCTGCTCCCGCCATGCACGACGGCAACGTGCTTCGGACCGTTCGGCATACGACCCAACCAATCCAAGAGTTCGTTACGATCCGCATGGCCGGAAAACCCTTGGATTTGTGCCACTTCGAGATTGACGGGCAAGTACTGATTAAACAGTCGAACTTCCGATGCACCATCCAAGAGCAGTCGCCCCAGCGTTCCGCTCGCCTGATAGCCGACAAAGAGGAGCGTGCTGTCTTCGCGCGAGAGATGTCGGTTCAAGTGATGCTTGATACGACCGCCATTGCACATACCAGACCCCGCAATAATGATTGCGGGGCCCTCAAGTTCATTGATTCGTTTCGAATCGTCACGCGACGAACAAAGCTTGAGCTCCGGAAGTGAAAAGGGGCTGTCGCCATGAGCAAGTCTGTCACGCGACAGCTCATCCAGTGCTTCCGGGTGGTGCCGGAATACGTTGAGTAGACTCACCGCCATGGGGCTATCAAGGAAGATGGGGACAGATGCTATGCGTCCACCACGCCGCAAGCGTTGCAGGTGGTACAAGAGTTCCTGCGCACGCTCGACGGCGAAGCAGGGAATGAGCAACGTGCCCCGACGCTTGATGGTGCGGCGAATTACGTGCTCAAGCTGGGTTGTCACGTCCTCGGAGTCGTCGTGGAGGCGGTCACCATAGGTCGATTCAACAACAACCAGGTCAGCCTCGGGGGGATCCCAAGGGTCAGGCATGAGCGGACGGCCTTTCCGCCCCAAATCACCTGAGAACAGCACGCGTTTGCCCGATGCGGCGTGCTCCAAGAGCACCATGCTGGCACCAAGTATGTGACCCGAAGGATAGAACGTCGCGGTGACACCCTTCGCCACTTCCACGCGATGCCCAAACTCCTGCCCAGAGAGCGCCTGTTGCGTTGCTTCGACGTCTTCTTCCTCGTACAAAGCCTCGATGGGAAAGATCGATGTGCGCCCCTCACGCTCGTGACGCTTGCGCTTCCACTCCACGTCTTCAGCCTGGAGTCTTTGTGCGTCAAACAACACAATTGGCGCAATCTCGGCTGTCGCCCGCGAACAGTAGACCAGGCCGCGATAACCGAGCCGCACGAGACGCGGCAGCCACCCGGCATGGTCAATGTGAGCGTGCGTCAGTATGACCGCGTCAAGCTCACTCGGCGCGACCGCAAAGTCTTCCCAGTTGTGCGCGGCATTCTGCCGCTCCTGGTAGAGCCCCGCGTCCACGAGAACGCGGACGCCGTCTGCCTCGAAGAGGTGACGTGAACCTGTGACGTTGCGTGCGGCACCCAAAAACGAGACAGATACGGTCATAATTTCCTACTAGCCGTCAAGGTGAGAAAGTTGAACTGTAGCGCGTGGCGGGGGATCATTCAGAGCTTCAGGGCCGAGCAAGTCACAGATAATGCTACGAGATGCGGTCTTGCCTGCACCCATTGCCAGAATGACCGTGGCAGCACCCGTGACAACGTCACCTCCGGCATAAACGCGCTCCTTGGTCGTGCGACCATCCGCATCGCCCGCGACGATGGTGCCCCAGCGCGAGACGCCAATGTCCGGAGTCGTGTCTTGGATGAGGGGATTCGGCTTGTTGCCGATCGCGATAATGACAACATCGCATTCGATTTCGAACTCGCTCCCCGTTACAACGACGGGACGCCTACGGCCCGAGGAATCGGGCTCCCCGAGTTCCATGCGCACGCAACGAATTGCGCGGACGAATCCCTTGTCATCAGCGAGGATCTCAATCGGATTGCACAAGAGCTCGAACCGAATCCGTTCCTGTTCGGCGTGGTGGATCTCCGCGGAGCGCGCTGGCATTTCCTCCCGACCACGACGGTACACGATCACGGACTCCTTCGCGCCCATTCTTAGCGCGGTGCGCGCCGCGTCCATGGCCACGTTGCCTCCACCAACCGTGACCACGCGTTCGCCGCGCAATACGGGTGTGGCAGCTCCCGGCTTGTAGGCTTTCATCAGGTTGCTGCGGGTCAGGTACTCGTTGGCACTGTACACCCCGATCGAGTTTTCTCCTGGGATTGACATGAAAGTAGGAAGGCCCGCGCCGGTGCCAATGAAAACGGCGTCAAACCCTTCCTCTTCAAGGAGTTCGTCGATCGTGGCAGTGCGCCCCACAACAAAGTTCTTCTCGAGTTTGACGCCAAGCTTGATGAGTGCAGAAATCTCACTTTGCACGATGTCCTTCGGCAGCCGAAACTCTGGGATACCGTAGACGAGCACACCGCCGGCCTCGTGCAACGCCTCGAAGACAGTCACGTCGAAGCCCCATTTCACAAGCTCGCCTGCCACGGTTAACCCCGCCGGACCGCTACCCACAACCGCCACTTTCTTGCCGTTGAGCGGCTTCTTTGCCGGAAGCTGCGCGGTTCCGTGCTCACGCTCCCAATCAGCCGCAAACCTCTCCAGGTTGCCGATAGCCACGGGAATGGCCTTCTTCGCCAAGATGCAGTGTTTCTCGCACTGATCTTCCTGCGGACACACGCGACCGCAAATGGCCGGCAGCGAATTGGTTTCCTTCAGCTTGCGCGCGGCGTCGGCAAACTGCCCCTTGGCAATGAGCGCGATGAATTCAGGGATTTGGATCTGCACCGGGCAACCATTGCGACAGTCCGCCTTCTTGCATTGCAGGCAGCGCGTTGCTTCTTCGATGGCGAGCGCGTCGGTGTAGCCGAAGGGGACCTCTTCGAAATTGGCGCGCCGCACTTCCGGATTCTGCTCCGGCATGTCGGTACGGGGACGTAGCTTGCCCTTTTTTGGCGATTCCGCCTGGCTCATGATTTCTCCTCACTCATCGCCAGCATGCGACAATGATGCTCTTCCAGCTTCCGCTTTTCGAACTCGCGATAGCTCCCAAGCCGTTTGCCGAGTTCCGCCCAATCGACCCCAGCGGCATCGAATTCCGGACCATCTACGCAGGCAAATTGAGTCTTGCCGTGCACCGTGACCCGGCAACCACCGCACATTCCCGTTCCGTCTACCATGATGGGGTTGAGGGACGCGACTGTCTTGATTTTTGCAGCAACCAGAACTTCACTGCAGGCACGCATCATCGGAACGGGTCCAATTGCAACTGCGAAATCGAAGACTGATTGTTCCGCAATCAACTTCCGAATCACGTCAGTGACAAAGCCCTTTTGCCCAGCGCTACCGTCGTCCGTTGCGACGAAAACCGCATGGCTAAACGACCGCATCTCGTCTTCGAGCATCAACAGCTCTTTGTTGCGCGCGCCAATGACGGTCGTTACATCGTTCCCTGCTTCCGCAAGCGAGCGCGCAATCGGGTGCAGCGGAGCCGTTCCTACGCCGCCACCAACACAAAGTACTCTACCAAACTTCTCGATGTGGGTTGGCCGTCCCAAGGGTCCCACGAAGTCCGCAACTTCCTCGCCTTCCTTGAGGTTCGCAAGCGTTGTCGTCCCTTGCCCGACAATTTGAAAGATGATTTCCACCCAACCGCCGTCGGCATCCGCGTGCGCAATGGTCAGGGGAAGCCGTTCATCTTGCGACGTCGGGCGCACCATAATGAATTGCCCGGCCTTACGCTTGCGTGCGATCCGGGGCGCGTCGATGCGCAATCGAACAATTGACGGGGAAAGCTGTTCGCGTTTCAGAATGCGGGCCATGCTTGAACTACCTAGTGTACGGGCGGACTTTGATTTTCGGTACGCGCGGCAGGCGCATCTCATCGCAATTTTTCGTAATGTTTCAAGACAATTGTGGGCGCCAGCCCCGCCCAGAGACCGCGGTTGTTGGCGAAAAGGCGCCCGGACCCGGGCCTGACTGGCGGCGCGCACCGATAACTTGTCGTAATTATTGGATTATCCAAACCACTGGACCTTGCCCAGGGGATCGACCCGAAGAGCCGCCGCAGCGAACCCGTGGCGACAAGGCTCTTCAAGCGCAGTTCTGCAATCGGCATCATCCCCTAGCGGGCCCCCGGAAACGCGGCGAACGGCGGCAATGTCTCCGCTGCGCCCATGTCCTCCGCGCCCAAATACCGAAGCACCAGCTCCTTCGCTCCCGGTCGCGTGTACACGTCCGCCCTCGGTTCACGGATGACACCTGCAATCACCTCCGCCACTTCTTCCGGAGTCTGCGAGTTGGCGAATGTCCGCGAATCCGGACCGCCATGTCGTACGCTGAGGCCAAAATCAGTCGCCACCACGCCGGGGTGAACACAAGATACAGCAATACCCGGACAGGACTCGGAAAGTTCCATTCGCAGGTTTGCCGAGAGCGACACCATGGCGGCTTTTGAAGCGGCGTAAGCCGATCGAATGGCGGCGAATGGCACGCGTGCCAACATGGACGAGATGTTGATGATGTGACCCTTTCCCGCTGCACGGAAATGCGGCAAGACGGCCTGCGTGACGTACAAAACAGATTTGACGTTCACTGCCATCATCTCATCAAGGTCATCGTCGGTTAGTCGTGATGTCAGTTGATTGATTCCGCGTCCCGCGTTGTTGACCACGACGTCGATGTGGCCTAGCGTCGCAATGGTGTGAATAATGGCGTGATCGACTTCATCGCGCTTCGTCACGTCGGTTTTGACCACTAGTGCTGGCGTCGGAAGCGTAGTCGCTAGCCGTTCAAGCTCGGCCATACGTCTCGCGAGCAAAACGGTCCTTGCACCTTCGGACGACAAGAGCCTGGCAAGCGAAGCGCCAATTCCAGAACTTGCACCAGTAATTACGACGACCTTATTCTTCATGGGTCGGTAGTTTGGCGATTTGGCACCAAGACCGCAACCTCCGCTTCTGTTCGCTCGCGCCAAAGGCAAGGCACGGCGGCGCCATTTGTAACCCGTTTCAGGGTCAAGCCATCATTACTTGGCTTGTGCAATCTTCATCGACGTGACCATTTCCATTTCGACCAGCTGCCCTCCGGGCGGCACGCTCGGCCCCTCAGGTATGCGCATCTTCATTGAAAGGTTTATCGCGATGTCTGAGGTCGAAACACAATTCTTGAAGTCAATGTGGGTTCTACCCTGCCCTTTCGATGCAAGACTCACCAACTCCACCGTCATGCCCGCGGGCATCCCCGGAGGTGCGATCTTTCCAGGCGGGGCAGTCTGTTCGAGTTCAATGTCGGTTAGTACCCCTTTGTCATCCAGTTGCACCACGCTGTACGCGGCCCGTTGCAGCAGTTTCACGCCAAATTGGTCAAAGTGGGAGACGACTTGCCACATGCCACCAACACCAACTGCCTCGTCTGGCAACGGTGAAATGAGCTGACCCACCGATTGCTTAATGGCTTCCATCATCTGGGCCACTTGTGGGTTTGCAATCTCGCCTTGGTCCATCTCAAATCCGAGTAAGCTCCCCCGAGTGTCGCTTCGCTGTCGACCATGGAACGCCTTGAACTCCGCAAGCATTTCATTGACCTGCATAACTGCCGGATCGCTTTTGCTTCCTTCCACTGAGGCCGCCAGAACCTTGAAGGCAATCTGTGCAAATGCTTGAGACGCGTCCGTTACTTCCCATTGAATCGTGGTCGTGATGGGCGGGACGTCAGTCCCGGGCATCTGCTCCTCGCCAATTTTCACTTTGATCTGATTCTTCTGGGTCAGCACAAGCTTGTGCTTGTGCCCTTTGACGAATGAGTAGCGCAATGGTTTCCTTGGTTCGGCACCGTTAGATAGCAGCTTCACGCCGTCCTCTAGCTGGGACAGAGCGCTGGGCTTGGGCTCGGCTGCGGAACCCGATGGTGTGGGCGCCTTGTCAGCCGGCAAGCTTGCACTTGCAGCGGAAACAGTTCGCCCGACGTCTTCTTGCTTCGGTCGTTCGCACGCCACCAAAACCAAACCCCAAAGGACGCCCACCAAGGCCAAATTCTGCCGCAGATTCATGCCCCTTCCTAAGCTAGCCAGGTGATGAAGTAAAGCCGTTCCCGTGCAGAACGGTCGAATCATTGGGTTGATTTGCCGCGGTAACACGGGCTTTCGACGAGCGCCATTGCTCGGCACGTAAGCAGCAGCATTGCCAAGGCCCCGCGACTTCCCCCGAAATGGCCGATGTGCGCGCGCGACACACAGGGACAGAAGTGCACCCTGGAGGCATTGTGCCAGTTAATGTGTCCTCAGGCTTCTGGGACCAGTCAAAAACAACATCACAATTGTTGGCACCACAGGCACCCAACAGCGTCTCACTGTTTTGCTTTGAGCCTGAACGATTTATTAAGCCAAGCGCGGTAACTCGCGTCAAAGTAGATAGTGATGACTACTTTGCTTTTCCCGCGCTCTCGTGCAGAAAGCATCGTGTCGCTTCTTCTTGCCGCAAGCTTCGCGGCATTGCACGGCTGTACGCCGTCCCCCTACTACGTCAGCGGCGACACCGGCAATGGCGGCAACGACGCGAATTCTGGAGGAACATCCGCCGCCGTAACGCACTCCGGCGGTTCTGGAAACGCCGGGGGAGCAAGCAGCGCGGCGGGTGTGGGCGGTAGCACGGTGCACCCAACCACAACCACAACCACGACGGCAGGCGGGGGAAGCGGGGCACTTGGTGGCACGTCGGCTTCGACCAGCCTGCGTAGCATGCCTGCGGTGGGCGGTACTAGCAATGCTAGTACGCTGACTGTTGGCGGCGCGACGGCAAGCGGTAGCACAAGTGGCGTCAGCACCTCCGCTAATGGGAGCACCACATCCGCAACTAGCGGTACTTCGACCACAACGGGGACATCGTCGGTTGGCGGCTCTGCAACCACCGGCGGCAGTTCTAGTGCAGGCGGGACCACTACCACCAGCAGCAAGGGTGGAGCGAGTGGCACCGGCGGGACTTCGTCGACAGGGGGTACTACGTCCAGTGGTGGCACGGCGAGCAAGGGCGGCACATCCAGTACGGGCGGCACCGCGCCTGGGCTCGGTGGCACGTCCTCAACGGGCGGTACGTCGAGCGGAGGCACATCAAGTAAAGGTGGAACATCGAGCGCCGGAGGCACGACCACGGGTGGAACATCGAGCAAAGGGGGAACAACCGGCGCGGGAGGCAGCAGCTCAACGAATGGGTATTGCTCCACCTATTTGGATCTTGGAACCGTTGCTACGTCACCTGTGGCAAATCAGGCCGTGCCCGTCGCAGCAACGTGCTATCGGTTCACGGTTTCGTCTGCGACGATGAAGCTCTACGGCTTACAAATGAGCAACTGTGATACGCGCACCGTTACCGTCAATGGGACGGACTCCGCTTGTGCACCCGGCGCTGGCTGTTCTGTGAACCTTGCCACACCAGTGTCGCGCGCCACGGATGGCTACTGGTACATTAGTTTCACCGTTGGCACGTCAACCAACTGCACGTCCGGTTGGTGGTGGTGGTAGGAACGAACGCATCGAACGAGATGGATTTTCCCACGCTTTGCGCATGCGCCCGCAGGCCCTTCTGCGGCACCAAACACCTCCATGAACTGACCCTCACGTTCCGCGAACTGGCGCAGAGTCGTCGTCTTATTGCATTTTGCACCACGGGGGACGAATGGCGCACGACTTCCCTGTAGAAGTTGCCAGATGTTGCGATATTGACGCAGGATCGTAAGGCCAATGCCAATCTACAGTATTCGCGGCTTTACTATCTCGGCAATCGCTACGCTCCTGCTTACGGGACTGGCAGTGGTTTCAGCGCCGGGGTGCAAGCGCAGCAAACCGAATTCCGCCAAGCCCGAAAAGTCCGCGCCAGCAGCGGCAATCGTCCCCGAGAAGTCCTTGATGCCGGCTTCCGCGTGCCCCTATGGCCCTGGGGCGCTGCCGGCACAGACGCTTCCCGCGGATGCGCTCCAGGGTGACGCTATTCCAATCGATCATTTTGTGATCGTCATGCAGGAAAATCGCTCCTTCGATCACTATTTTGCGAACCTGAAATCCTATGGGCAACCCGACGTTGACGTTGCGGGTCCCGATGCCCAAAACCTTGACCCCGACGACGGCAACGCCGTAGTTCATCCGTTCCTCTTGCCCCACCCTTGCAGTGACGATCTCCCGCACGACGCGAAACGTGTTCGCGAGCAGTTTCATGACGGCAAAATGGACGAATTTGTCGCTGTTGCCAATCGTCACGGCAAAGAGGCGATGGGCCGCTACGACGAAAAGACACTCCCGTTCTACTACGCGTTAGCAAACCAATTTGCCATTGGAGACCGTTACTTCGCATCGTTCCTCGGTCCGACCTGGCCAAACCGAATGTTCTTTATATCCGGTGGCTCTTTTGGGCACATCTCCAATGTCCGACCAGAAAAGGGAGATGAAGGACAATCCATCTTTCACCAAATGGAGACAGCTGGAAAGTCCTGGATTCTCTACTCCGACACGGAGACATTTGAGGAGCAGATGTTCCCGGTACTGCGTGCGGAAAAGGGTGAACACTTTCACAAGATGGCGCACTTCTTCGAAGACGCCTCCCAAGGAACGCTGCCAAACCTCGCATGGGTTGAATCGTCCTACGGCGGCCCGATGGCAACCGACGAGCACCCGCCGGCTGACATAGAATTGGGTCAGAAATTCGTTGCGGATGTCATCAAGGCCGTGCTCAAGAGCCCGAACTGGAGCAGAACCGCGCTTGTCTTCACCTACGATGAACACGGTGGATTCTACGACCACGTGACTCCACCTCCGGCATGTGCGCCGGATCCACACGCGCCAACGGCACCAAAGAATCACCAGATCCGATTCGATCACCTTGGTGTGCGGGTGCCGTTCGTAGTGGTATCGCCCTTTGCGAAACGTCACTATGTCTCCCACAAAACGTATGAGCACGCCTCCGTGCTGAGACTGGTCCAAACGCGATTCAATTTACCCGCAATGACTGCAAGAGACGCCAACGCATCGCCGCCATACGATCTCTTCGACTTCGCCAATCCGCCGTTCGTCAAGCCGCCGTCACTTCCCGACCCCGTTGTGCGCCAAACGGAACTTGTGTATTGCGAGCATGAGTTTGAGTCACATCGTCATCGCGAGGAAACCATCCTCATCCCGAAAGCCCAGTAGTTAGTCGTGTTTCCGTTTGCATCGCGTGCCACAGCGAGGCATATGGCCATAAGAGGTTCTAAATATGAAACTTGTTGCCTACTATTCACCCATGTCGAGTGCCACGCGGATACTTTGGGCGCTCGAAGAGCTGAGTGTTCCATACGAGAAAGTAAAGATTGACCTCGCCAAGGGAGAACAACGCAGCCCTGAATACCTAGCGTTGAACCCCAACGGCAAAGTGCCGCTGCTCGTGGCAGACGGTACCCCGATTTTTGAGTCGGTTGCTATCCTGTGTTTTCTCGGGGAAACCTTCGGCGTAGAAAAGGGACTATTTCCGGCGCCGG
>Ga0302321_100002536_pt1 | contig 15652 bp, 12 predicted proteins | sample Fen_T0_1_FD_202505 | JGI IMG/M metagenome (GOLD analysis project Ga0302321, IMG submission 202505) | Peat permafrost microbial communities from Stordalen Mire near Abisko, Sweden - Fen_T0_1 | ecosystem: Environmental > Terrestrial > Soil > Wetlands > Permafrost | place: Sweden: Abisko...
CGACGGCTATATCCACGTCTTCGATCCTGATAGCGGCCAGTTGATCGGACAGGTGATGGATAAGACTGGTGCTCCATTACAGATCGATATGCTCTGGTCCTTGACTTTCGGCAACGATAATAAAGCTGGCTCTCATAATCAACTGTACTTTGCCGCTGGCTCAAGCTCAGAGACGGCTGGCCTCTTTGGGCGGCTTGATCTGGGAAAATAGAGAAACTTTAGTTGGTCTCCGGCCTTCGTGTTCGCTCACGGAGTCTTACGATATACAGCGCCTTGCTGTTCACGATTGGGATGGTTGATCGCTCAATCCCTCGTGACAACTCGGCGCTGTTTTTTTCTCATAAGTCGAAAATCAAGCAATGAGAATCTCCCCACGTAACTTTTCTTCCCCATTTTCGTGATAAGTCTGTCTGTCATGGGAGACGCCCATGAAATGCTTCTTCGAGAAGAGAGGTTCTATTATGAATAGCTTCAAAAATGTAGTGCTTTTAAGTGCAGGAAAACAAATGCAATAGATTGAAAGGATCAAAAGCGTCATGATTTTCTTCCATGCCTTTACAGAGATTTGTTGCCTTGTGCCTTGCCCTATTGCCTTCATCATCTTTGCAATTCCACCTTTCGCCCTTGCCCTGCGCCGCCGCCGAGCAAAATACGCAGCCAGCCAGGTCTACCAAGGAGATTTGCGCGGCTAAAAGGTTCCCCATGATGTATACTAATAACCATTAAAGTAAGAATGGCCGATCTTGTTGAAAGGTAAAATAAAAAGAGACAAACAGGCAAAAGATGAAAAGACTCTGCGAAGCAGAGGTGCCGTATTTATCGTGCACAGGCCGGATTTATCCGGAGGCGACCACAAATTAGAAAAAATACACAAAAGTATCATAATGAAGCAAAAACGAATACAATGAAATGGAACAGTGACACATCACACCATGTGCATGCTGGCAGCGACAGGAGGGCATTTCCCCCATTTTCATGCAAGCAGAAGAACGGAGACATTAGTGTTTTTAAGCGAGTTTTGTGGAGATCTCCGGATAAATCCGGCCTGTGCACGATAAATACGGCACCTCTGCTTCGCAGAGTCTTTTATGCAGATAACGAGCATTTCTTGTCTTCTCTTCCACATCATCAAAGGAAACCATTTTAAGAGAGGAAATTTTTCGCGTGAATGTTTGTACAGCAACTGGTCTGAATAGTCTGGGCACAGCGCTTGGGCTGAGCTCCATCACTGGCTATAGCCCTTACCTGCCCGTGCTCGCCCTGGCGGCGGCTACGAAGTGGTTTCATGCGTGCGATCTAAATGGATCGTTCGGCTTTATTACCAACGATTGGTTTATCGTGATCATTGTATTGCTGACGATTGCTGATCTAGTCATCGATAAAATATGGGGCGCAAGTGTGGCCTGGCATACAATCCATGCAGTCATCTCGCCATGCATTGGAGGATTTATTACACTTGCCACTATCCCTGGCAGCATGACTATCCCTGGCATGCATGCGATTCTTCCTGGAAGCGCCGATCATCTTATGAGTAGCGTAACGAACATCGGATTATTGTCTCAGGCTGGCGGGACTCAGTTGTCGGGGCTTCTATTCTCGATTTTCGCGTTTATACTTGGCTTCCTCCTCACTGGCATCATCTATCTACACCGCCTGGGCGGGCGCTTAGTGATCCATTTCGCGAACCCTGCGGTTAGCCTGATCGAGGATATTATCGCGGTGATTTGCGTCCTACTCTCTTTCTTGGCTCCGATTGTGATGTTAGTTATCGTTGTCCTTCTTGTTATCGTGATACTATCTACCTTCAAATTTGTGATCAATGCGATCACAAGCATTTTTCGTTTCATCAGTGGTTAGTTTTAGAGCACTCCTGCCCTTGTTTTCAGTGTCACTGCCCCAGAACCTCCCTTCTCCAACTACTGGGGTCCAGCAAGGCAATGGTGAGAGCCACCAGAGCAATGAGATACCACAGAATTCGAGCAATAAAAGGATTTAAGGCAGCAACACCAGATGAAAGCAGAAACAAGATCGGAGGAAGAAAGGCGCGAAATTGGCCGAAGCGAAATGAGCGTCGATCAAGTTTGCTGGAGAGCAAACGCCCACCAGCACTGGCATAGAGCCACATCACCCCTGAGAGCGATCCGGTGATGGCAAGCGTCAGCGCATAGAAGATGCAGGCCGTCCGATTATCGTAGTCACCAATCACTGCTGTCGGAAAAGGGATAAAGGCAATACACATCAAGAGCAAGAGATTGAGCAGCAGCAAGATCACATCGTAACGTGCGATGTACTGGAACATGCGATGATGTCCAAGCCAGTACAAGCCGATGGCGAGAAAACTTATGCTAAAGCTATAGTATTTCGGGCCGATGGCGAGCAACTCGTTGAAGAGATCGGCATCAGTTACATTGGGGGAGAGCAATGGGAGCCGGATATCGAGGGCCAGGAGCGTAATAGCAATAGCGAAGATGGCATCACTGAAGAAAATCAGCCGTTCTAAGGCCGAATCCTTATCTGGCTTTGTTTCGGGCAATGATCTGGAAGCTTCGTTACTGATATGCTTAGGGGTGTTCACGTCAGATCTCTCCTCATGAGTAATAAACGCCTGCTTTTCAGATGCACATTGGCAAGCAGAGGTATTGTAGCATAGTACGGCTCTTGCTGCATAGACACGATAACCGGAACAGGCGAAGATCTTCGACGAGAAGGGGACAAGCTATTCTCATGCGCAGAACGTAAAGGGCGATTCTGCCTCTCAGAGGGAATCAGAATTCTATTTTCGAAGAAGGATACTTCAGGTCATTTACCGCTTCTTGTGGAAACTTCCCTGCTTTCTTAGGTATACTTTAGAAAAGTAGTGTTTTTCTAGAATCGCTGGAAAGGACTGACGACGATGTTACCAACCGATTATCGCACGCTCTCTACCACCAGTCCGCGTGGGCTGCGTCAACATCTTCCCCCGATGCGTTTGTGGCAAAAGGCTAAACGTTTGGGCATCTGGAACCCGCAGGATATCGATCTGACCCAGGATAAACTCGATTGGCAGGGCTTACAGATAGAGGAACAAGAATATCTCCTTAGCCTCTGCTCCCGCTTCCTGGCTGGCGAGGAGTCGGTGACGCTGGATCTCTTGCCGCTCATCAAGGTGGTGGCGCAGGAGGGTCGCATCGAGGAAGAGATGTTCCTGACCTCGTTCTTGTGGGAGGAGGCCAAGCATGTCGAGGGCTTTCGCCGCTTCTTCGATGAGGTGGCCAACGAACATAGCGATCTCACACGCTTCTATAGCCCCGCCTTTAAGCAGATCTTCTACGATGAACTGCCCAGGACGATGAACGCACTCTACACAGACAGCTCTGTCGAGGCACAGGTAAGTGCGTCCGTCACCTATAATATGATTATCGAGGGGGTCATGGCCGAGACTGGCTACTACGCCTTCTCCCTGGCCCTGACGAGAAATAAGCTGATGCCCGGGATGCAGCAATTTGTAACCAATCTGAAACGCGATGAGTCACGCCATATCGCCTTTGCAGTCTACTTCCTCTCACGCCTGGTGGCTGAGCATGGGGACCGCGCCTGGAATATGATTGAGCAACGCATGAATGAGCTGCTCCCCCTTGTGCATGAGAGCAGCGAGCGCGCCGGAGTTAGCTATACCACCCCCCCGTTCAATATCGATGCCCAGGAGGTGGATGCATATTCATCGATGCAATTCAAGAAACGCATGGAGCGCATCAAGAAGGCGCGTGAGCAGACGCTGGACGAGATCAATAACGAAGTCAATAACGAGGTCGAGAGCGAAGTCGAGAACCTGGAAGCTCTGGTGACCAGGACCGTCGTCGAATGAGAATAATCAGGAATAATGCTCTCTTGCGCTCCCACCCCGCTTGCTTGAGTGGGGTGGGAGCGGCAGTTGAAAGAGCCTACGCCTTTTCTCCATAGCCTCGCAAGTCGTACAAAAGATTTGCAATGGGTGTAGGTGATTCCACCCGCTGCGCTTTCTCTCTGAGGAGGGTAAGATCCTTCGACCCTATTTTGCTCCTGTTGAACGTCACGCTTTTCTCTACGATCATGTTGCTATAGCTCTTATAGATGGGTGCGGGGAATAATGACTGTGTCAGCATATCGGCCACTGCTCTTGGATCAACTCCAGCCTTCTCGACCACCGCAAATGCTTCTATCATCGAGTCTACAGCCGAACCAATCAGGAAGTTTCCAACGAGCTTGACAAGCGTGGCCGCACCGACCTCTTCACCAAGATCGAAGATACCCTGTGCCCCCATCGCCTGCAGAAGTGGTCGGACGCGTTCTTTGGCTTGCAGCGGGCCAGCAAAAGGAATCCACAGCTGGTGGGCGGCAGCGGCCTCAGGTCGCCCAAAGATGGGTGCCTCGACAAGAACACTGCCATATTGTGCATGCAGCGCTGCCAGCTTCTTCGACGTTTCAGGCGAGACTGTAGCCATCGAAACGTGGATGCCCCCAGGTCCCAGGCGCTCTAAAAAACCAGCGCTCTTGACCACGCTTTCCAGAGCCGCATCATCCCACACAAGGCTCACAACAACCCCTCCAGTCGTCAACACATCCGCAGGTCTGTCTACTAATTGCGCTCCCTGAGCCACCAGAGACTCCGCTTTGCTTGCCGTGCGGTTATAGACCCGTAGAGCATACCCGGCCTTGAGTAGATTGGTAGCCACCGGGAGGCCCAGCAGGCCAAGTCCGATAAATCCGATTGTCTCACTCATTTTTATCAATCCTTTCACATATGTCGCTTTCACAAACATGATCTTGACGTTAACGTCATATTTTGAGTAAAAAAACCTTAATGGCTCTCTGTCTCCTTTAGCCAGCGCTCAAAGCGCTCGATATGGGCCTGTAAGTCGGCACGAAATTGCTGGAACGCGCCGATCTTCTGGTCCGTCTCAGCGAGATGCTGGCGCAGGATGGCGAGCACTTTCTGTTTTGGTTGTACTCCACTGGGATCAGCAAAATAGAGATCAATGACATCGCGTATCTCATCCAGGCTCAGCCCCAGCTTCTTTAACTGGTCAATTTTCTGCAGGCGAGCAAGTGTCTCTTCTGTGTAATAGTGCTGGCCGTGCCCCTCCCGCTCACCAGGAGGGATCAATCCAATGCTCTCGTAGTAGCGAACGGTACGCGGCGTTACCCCGGCCCGTTCCGTTAAATCCCCTATACGCATACGCTCGTTCATCGCTCACTCCCAATGTTACGTCAACGTCATGTTTCCATGATACAATCCTGACGAGGATTTGTCAAGGCTTCCATAAAACATAGATACTTATCATTTGACGCCAATAAAAATTACAATGGAGAGAGGATGGCAGAAACGGCTCTGTGAGCGCCTGTCTTTTGACATTTTTGAGAATATCAGGAAATACTGTAAGGATGCTTAATGATACTGCATATCATTGACAGGGTGATCTTGCCTATGGTATACTCCAGCTAAGGATATGACGTATCAGTAATTGGTATGTTTTTTCACCTGGAGGTTAGAAATCCGTGGTAGCACGACACAGAGAAACGCTGCCGTTATTGGCTCTGCTTGCGCTCTTTCTCTTTCTCTTGAGCGCTTGTGGCGGGGCGGCGGGCGGCTCGGTTGGCGCAGGCAATAATATATCTTCTTCAACCTTGAACGTTGTGGCAGCAGAGAATTTCTATGGCGACATTGTGAAGCAGTTAGGTGGTAGCCATGTCAATGTCACCAGCATTCTCGCCGACCCAAACGTCGATCCCCATGAATACGAGACGAATGTTAATAATGCGAAAGCGGTCTTCAAGGCCAATCTGGTCATTGAGAACGGCGGCGGCTACGATAGCTGGATGGATAAGTTGCTTGAAGGCTCGCCCAATAGCAGCCGCATCGTGATCAAAGGTTTCGATAGCGCACCCAACAAAATACCTGATAATGAGCATGTCTGGTATAGCATCGATAATGCCCAGTCTATCGCGCAAGTTATCACCAATGGGCTGAAGAAGCTCGACCCGACCGATAGCACGGCCTTCGCTAGTAATAACCAGACCTTTAACACGTCACTCAACCAGATACGCCAGACGATGAGCGGGATCAAAAGCAAATATAATGGTACATCTGTCGGGCTTACTGAAACGATATTTCAATACCAGACCGCGCCACTCGGCCTCAAAGTGCTCACGCCCGAAGAATTCCAGAAGGCTATAGCGGAGGGAAACGATCCGCCTGCCGATAGCGCGATCATGGCAGAGAACCAGGTCAAGAGCAAACAGGTTAAAGTTCTGATCTATAATGAGCAGACGGTCTCTCCGGTTACAACCAGACTGCAAAATGATGCGAAGGCCGCCGGTATTCCTATCGTCCCGGTCACTGAGACTATGCCCAGCAACAAAACCTATCAGAGTTGGATGCTCTCACAGCTGGGGACGCTTTCGCAGTCGCTCACGCGAGGCAACAATGGATAATCTTAAATATCAACGCGACGTGGTCGAGCTTGAGAATGTTGAGATACGCCTGGGTGGACGCGTTATCCAGGAGAGTATCAACTTCACGGTGCGGGAGGGCGAGTTTATTGCGATCCTGGGTCCCAATGGCGCGGGCAAGAGTACGCTACTCAAATTGCTGCTGGGGCTGATCAAGGCGAGCGCAGGCAGCGTGCGTATCCTGGGTGCACCTGCGCGACGTGGCAATAAAGACATTGGTTATGCTCCGCAGCATCGCGTGCTCGAAGCGGATCTGGCATTACGGGCGCGGGACGTTGTGGGCTTTGGCCTGGATGGCAACAAATGGGGTCCTGGCTGGCCCAATCGCAAACGAGATGCGCTGATCGACGCGGTGCTGGAAGAGGTGGATGCACAGCGCTTCGCCAATGCCCCCGTCGGCCAGCTTTCTGGCGGCGAGCAGCAACGTATCCTGATCGCGCAGGCCCTGCTGACCAGTCCGCGCCTCTTGCTGCTGGACGAGCCGCTAGCAAGCCTGGACATCTCACGTGAACAGGAGATCGTCTCGGTCATCGGCCGTGTATCCCAGGCGCGCAACATAGCGGTGATGCTCGTGACCCATGATATCAACCCATTGCTACCCATCGTCGATCGCGTCCTGTACATGGCCAATGGGCACAGCGCAATTGGGCTGCCTGAAACCGTCATTACCAGCGAGATGCTTAGCGATCTCTATGGCTCACCCATCGAAGTTTTAGAATCACGCGGACGGCTCTTCGTCGTTGGCTCCTGATCTCTTATGCATCATAGGAGAACAGCAACTGTGTTGGGAAACGTGTGTAAATGTATGCAATGAAAACGAGTGCCCTAAAATAGGGAGGTTGGCATTGAGGAAATTTTATGCTTGATGCGTTACAATATCCATTTGTGCTGAATGCGCTGTACGCGGGCTCGTTTGTCGCGATTGTCGCGGCGGTGATCGGGTACTTTATGATTGCGCGTGGGCTGACGTTTGCGGGCCATGCGCTACCAAATATTGGCTTTGCGGGCGCGGCAGGCGCGGTGCTACTTGGCATTGATCCAGTCTATGGGCTTTTCGCCTTTACGCTGCTGGCGGCGGCCGGGATTGGGATGCTGGGGCGTGCGGCGCGTGAACGCGATATCTCCATTGGTATCCTGATGACATTCGCGCTGGGGCTAGGGCTGGCCTTCCTGGCCCTTTACTCAGGCTATGCTGAACGCGTCTACAGCATACTCTTCGGCACCATCCTGGGCATCAGCCAGCAAGATGTTCTGATCACGGCCATCACAAGCTTGCTCACCGTTGCAGTAATCCTGGCCTTATTTCGCCCGTTACTCTTTAGCACGTTTGACCCAATTGTGGCGGAGGCACGCGGAGTGCCGGTGCAGATGCTCGGCATGTTCTTTCTGCTACTGACGGCAATCTCGGTCTCACTCTCAATCCAGGTCACGGGGGCGCTGCTCGTCTTTACGCTGCTGGTGGGGCCAGCTGCTACGGCGATACGTATTGCGCGCAGTCCATTGTGGGCTATAATAAGTGCAATCGTGCTGGGATTGCTATATACATGGCTGGGGATCTTGCTCGCCGTACAAAATGGCGAATGGCCGGTGAGCTTCTATATTGCCACGATTGCCTTCGTGGTCTATCTGCCTGTACGCCTGCTTTCACCACTGTGGGCGGGCCGCGCCAGCCGCGAGCCAGCAAAGATTGGGCACGCAGGCCATGCTCACTTGTAACGGCAAAAACAGACAAATGCGTCACAATGCGCCTCAACGTAAAAAACATCAGGCTCATTGAAACGTGAAAGCAAAACAAGCAATACACGGATGCTATGAATAAACCTGGTTCCTTGATGGATGCCTTCGGATAAATCCGGCGTGTGCACGATAAATGCGGCACCTCTGCGGAGCAGAGTCTTTTACGCGTTTCGTTCGTATAGAGCAGGATCATAAAGAGGTAGTATGTTGCAAATGTTTGGTTTTGAGTTTGTGCAGAACGCTTTTCTGGGCGGCACGATTGTAGCAATTGTGGCAGCCCTGGTGGGCTATTTTGTGGTTTTGCGGGCGCAGGCGTTTGCGGGCGAGGCTTTGACAGATATTGGCTTCGCGGGGGCAACGGCTGCAGCCCTCCTGGGCATCAGTTCGCTACTTGGGATGATTGGCTTGACGCTGCTCTCGGCGCTAGGCATGGGGGCGCTGGGCGATAGGATACGGGGACGCGATGTCGAGATCGGGATGGTGCTTTCCTTCGCGCTGGGCCTCGGTGTGCTGTTCCTGAGTATCTATGCACAAAGTAGCGCATTGCATGCGAATGCAGGCATCAATATACTCTTTGGCTCGGTGCTGAGCATTACACGCACAGATGTCTATCTGGCATTGGGCTGCAGCATACTTGTCCTCATCGCGCTCGGTATCCTCTTCCGGCCACTTTTATTTGCCTCGATTGACCCGACGGTGGCGGAGGCGCGTGGCATCCCTGTACGCCTGCTCTCGACCCTCTTCCTGCTCCTGGTGGCGGTCACGGTCGCCGAATCGGTGCTGGTTGTTGGTGTGTTGTTGGTCACAGCCTTGCTCATTGCTCCGGCGGCGGCGGCGGTCAACGTCACCCATCGGCCACGCACGACGCTCATTCTCGCGGTCCTGCTCAGTCTGGGCATCACCTGGGGCGGCCTGATCCTGGCCTTTATAGGCACTATACGTCATCTGCCAGCCGGATTTTATATTGCGACACTGGCAACACTCTGTTATCTCGTCTCCGTCGTTGTTGGGCGTCGACTCTCGCCACATCGGCTACGAGAAGAGCCCGAGCCATGTCAGGGCTGTCAGGAGAAGGGCATTCCGACAATCAAGCTGGCCGAACCCATACAAAGATAGCCTGATAGAGTTTCATACTTTTACTACCCAACGCGATGTGCACGTTTTTTCTTGAGCACGTACTTGCGCTCAACTTACATCCTATGACTATACGAAGCACATATGATCTGTTCGTTGGTACAGGAACAATACTGTTCCATTGCCTCATGATCTCCCCCTCTCTGTGTAGTACAGTTCCCTCAGGATATTGATTTGTGAGACAGAGGAGTATACGCTTTGGAAGATCAAGTGACTCATTAGAGAGAAAAGAGGAAAAATCCATGAAAAAGCAATTAATGCAGGCGATACGTGTGCATCAGTATGGGGGACCAGAGCAGCTTAAGTTAGAGCAGGTCCCTCGCCCAGAGCCGCAGGCGGGTGAGGTACTTATTCGTGTCCATTCGGTCGGCGTTCTGCCAGTTGAGTGGAAGATCCGACAAGGCTTCTTTCAAGCGATTCGCCCGGATCTATTTCCCTATATTCCTGGCTCGGCCATTGCTGGTGTTGTGGAAGAGGTTGGCCCTGGTGTCACTACCTTCAAGGTCGGGCAGGCGGTATTTGGGCGCAGCACGAACGGCGCGTATGCGGAGTATACGACAACGGCTGTAGCCCCGCCAGCTCTGGGTCCAGTGACATTTAGCCTATTGGCCGAGAAGCCTGAGACGCTCAGCTTTGACGAGGCTGCCACGATCTCAGGCGGAGCAACGATTGCCTGGACCGCGCTCTTTGAAGATGGGGCATTACAAGCAGGTCAGCGTGTCCTGATCCATGGCGCTGCTGGTGGCGTAGGCTCCTTTGCAGTCCAGTTCGCCCACTGGAAGGGCGCACAGGTTATCGCCACATCTTCGCAAGCCAATATGGACTTTGTGCATTCTCTCGGTGCGGAGACTGTGATTGATTACGCCTCCACTCCATTTGAGCAGCTAGTACACGACGTGGATCTGGTATTGGAGACCATAGGCGGGCAGACACTCCAACGCTCCATGACAGTGGTGAAGCGCGGTGGAAGACTGATCTCGCTCCTCGCCCAACCATCACCAGAGCTGGCACAGAAGTACGGCATCTATGCCAGTAAAAATGCGGCAAACCCTACCAGTAATCTGCTGTGGACGATTGCTCAACTGATCGAAGAGGGGCAGATCAAAGTCACGATCATGCAAACTTTTCCCCTCAATGAGGCGAGCCGCGCCCACGAACTGAGCCAGACTGGACATGGACGCGGCCGCATCGTGCTGCATATCGTTGATTAACACCCCTCGCTCAACTAATCGATGCAGCTACCCAGCTTTGCTACCTAACATCTCTCTCTGAGATACAACTCTCCCTCAAAGGAAACGTAGTACTCTACAAACGCTATCACGTTAGGTAGCATAGCACACACTTTCTTTGAGTGAGAGGGAAAAGATGCCCAGACGCGTATCCTATCAGTTGCAGTGGTCGGCACCGACACAGGAATATATTATTTTGCACGATTCCATACCTGTTGCACCCAGGATCGAGCCCGATAGCCAGCCCTGGTTCGCCTGGCTTGAGACCATCTCCTCTTTCTCTTTCCAGAGCCGCTCTGGCGGGAGTTGTACGGTGCGTAAAGAGAGTGTGCAGCGCGGAGGTGCCTACTGGTATGCATATCGACGCCAGGGAACGCGGATGGTAAAACGTTATCTCGCCCGCGACCTCACACTGGCTCGCTTAGAGATGGCTACTACCTCTCTCGACGCCACGCTCTCTGACTCAGAGCAATTCATCGCTCCCGCAATAGAGACTACACATGCCAGCAAACAGGCGACAACATCACCACCATCCAGGGAGACAACCATTCCATTGCAACCACTCATCACAACGAAGCAACACCCTCCACGTCTACCAGCACAATATGTCTCGCGCCCACGCCTGCTGGAGCTGCTGGAGCAAGGGATACAGCGGCCGCTGACGCTGGTATCAGCACCCGCTGGCTCCGGTAAGACGACGCTACTGGCAGAGTGGGCCGCGCAGAGCGCTCTCCCGCTGGCCTGGATCTCGCTCGAACCAGCGGATAACGATCCGGCACGCTTTCTCTCTTATCTGATGGCCGCACTGGCAAGCCTGGATATGCGTATTGATAGCACCTATCAACCCGCTCACGATCCCGAACATGCTCTGACCACGATGCTGAATGCTCTTAGCAAGGTGCTCCAGCAAGAAGCCATTGTGATCCTGGATGACTATCATTGCCTGACCACAGAGACAACTCACGCGCTACTGCGTTTCATTCTTGATCATCTGCCCACACAACTGCATCTGATGATCGGCACACGCATCGATCCGCCGCTATCCCTGGCGCGTTTGCGGGCGAGGCGACACCTGAGCGAGATACGAGCCGAAACATTGCGCTTCGCTTCCGATGAGGTTGAGGCCCTGGCAAATACGATGGGGCTTGCACTATCAAGCGAGGCGACCGGCTTGTTGGAACAACACACTGAGGGCTGGATCGCCGGAGTCCAGCTGCTGGTGCTCGCGCTGCGTGGACATACAGATGCGACGGCGTTTCTGCGCACATTTCGTGGTACGCATCGTTTCCTCCTCGACTATGTGAGCGAAGAGGTACTGGCTCAGCAGACGCCCGAGACGCAACGTTTCCTGTTGCGCACCTGTATCCTGGAGCGCATGATCGGGTCACTATGTGATGCGCTGACAGGTCTACCAGACGGTCAGGCGCAGCTCGCGGAGCTTCTACGGGCCAATCTTTTTGTGAGTGCCCTGGATGATACGGAGACCTGGTATCGCTATCATCCTCTCTTCGCCGAAACGTTGCGCGCCCATCTGCAGAAGCTAGAGCCAGAACTGCTGCCTGAGCTCTATCTGCAGGCCAGTCGCTGGTACGAGCAGCAGCAAAGCAAAGAAGAGGCATGTGACTACGCATTTTTGGCCGCTGATTTTCCACGTGCAGCACAGCTGCTCACAGACCTTTTGCCACAGATGATTGAGCGGGGACACTTTGCGCAGTTAGGCCACTGGCTCGATCAGCTCCCACCAGAGCTGATTGCCACATCACCACAGCTCTACATCGTAACACCCTGGCTCTACTCATCCAGCCTGAACTCGCCCGACCATATGGAGCAAACACTCAAGCATATGGAACAACATGTGCAAAAGCAACAACAGAATACAGCTAATGCCTGGGTAGAACCACAAAGTATCCTCACCATGCTCCATGCGGTGACAGCGATGACACAGAACAATCTACCACGTGCCTTCTCGCTGATACGTACGGCGCTGCATACGTTGACCAGACGCAAAACCGCCTTGAGCCAGCTTCTTTCACACTTCTTCGAGATCACGCTTAGCATCACCTATGGGGCAAGTGGCGATCTGGCAAGCGCAGAGCAGGTCCTGCTCGATCTTGTTTTTCTGCAAGAAAAAGATCCTTTTTCATTGATCCATCTAGCGGCTCTCTTTCTGTTAGGCGAACTCTATACGGCTCAGGGGCGACGACACAAAGCAGAGGAGCTTTACGCGAACTTTGACAGGATGTTTACATCGCACGCAGATATTCCGCCTGTGCCCCTTCTGGTGATAGGTTTTGGTCTGATACGCAGAACCTCACTATTGTATGAGTGGAATCGTCTGCCTGAAGCAGCACGCGATATACAACGAGTTCTAGAAATTCTTCCGCGCGCGATTCAGGGCATCGCTCCACAGGCGAACCGGCCTGCTCTATTTGCATTTGGTCTCTGGGCGCAGGCTCGCGTTGAATGGGCACAAGGGCGTCCCGAAGCGGCCCTCTATTTCTTTGAACTACTACTCCAACAACCAGAGATCATGGAGCAGCGAGTGTCGGGAAAAGAACGGCCCCTGGTAACGGTGCCAATACTCGCCGCTCGCCTCGCACTATGTAGCGGCCGCATTGCAGAGGCCGACGAATGGGAAAAGGACTGTGGGATACGCTTCGATGATGTGCCTAAAACATTGCTGGCAGGCCGAGAGGTCTTTGCCTATATGACATTGGCACGCATCCTGATCAGACGAGGGCGCAAGCAACACTCAGCCCTCTCAGAGGCCCTGATCCTTCTAGAAAATTGGCGCAAGCTCGCGCTACAGCTCGGCTTCCAGAGCTGGCTGATCGAGATCCAGATGCTCACCACACTCGCCTTGCAGGAGCAGGGCAATACCAGACAAGCACGCACCTTGCTTGGAGCAACGCTGGCACAGGCTGAACCGGAGGGCTATATCCGCATCTTTGCCGACGAAGGCCAGCCCATGCAAGACCTGCTCGCGTCCATCCAGGCATATACCACAGCCTCCCCCGCTTATATTCAGAAAATCCAGGCGGCACTATCATCCCCTTCACAGACGCTCCCTGGCCCAATACAAGCAAAAACGCCCCTACTCAATACAGGACACATAGCGCCCCAGGCACCATCCGTGCAGGCAGATATGCTTGATCCTCTGAGCGAGCGCGAGCGTCAGGTACTCTCTCTCCTGGCTACAGGGGCATCCAACCAACAGATTGCCGACCATCTGGTGATTAGCCTCAATACCGCCAAACGGCATGTGAAACATATCCTCGCCAAGCTTGATGCTCCCAATCGCCTGGGCGCGGTCGCCCATGCACGCGATCTGCACCTGCTCTAGTAGTCTGGTCGCAGGTTCATGCAAAAATACTCCCTGCAATACTCCTAAAGGAGCATGGCAGCGGCCTTCAGATACAGTACGCTATAAGGGCAATAAGCAACGACCAATCAACATACACATAGATATAAGCAAGGAGCTATTCCATGACTGAGATTACTATGCACGATATGATGGCGCAAGAAACGAAAAGAGATCCATATACATTCTATGCGCACCAACGCGCGACCGAACCGGTTTTCTATGTAGAGGATATGCAATCCTGGGTTGTAACAACGTATGAAGATGCCCTCTTCCTTTTGAAAGATCCACGCTTTATCAAGGATGCCCTGAAGATTGCACAGCCCGAAGACGACCAGAAGCTTGGAGAGGAAAGGTCGTCCTTGATGCGTACGATGCTTATGACCGATCCACCTGATCATACACGTCTGCGCTCACTGGTCTCAAAAGCGTTTACTCCACGCATGATAGAGCAGTTACGCCCACGCATCCAGCAGATCGCCGACGAGCTCGTGGACGCGGTGCAGGAGCAGGGGAAGATGGATATAGTTACCGATTTTGCCTATCCATTGCCCATCACGGTGATTTCAGAGATACTGGGCATTCCAGTTGCGGATCGCCAGAAATTCCGCATCTGGACACAGGGCATGCTCAATATGGAAAAAGATATGCACATATCATCAATACAAGCCTTTTCTCGCTATATCAAGGATCTGGTTGATGAGAAGCGCGCACATCCCGCCAATGATCTGACCAGCGCTCTGGTGCAGGTTGAAGAGAATGGAGATCAACTAAGCGAGAACGAGTTGACTTCGATGATCTTCCTACTGATAGTTGCGGGCCATGAGACGACGGTGAATCTTCTCGGCAGTGGCACCCTGGCACTGCTCCAGCGTCCTGACCAGTTTGAGCTGCTCCGGCGTGATCCGTCGCTCATCACGACGGCGGTCGAGGAGCTCTTGCGCTATACCACCCCGGTGAGCCTCTCCGACGAACGCTGGGCAAGCGAGGATATCATGCTGCACGGGAAGCTGATCCGCAAAGGTCAGATGATCGTGGCCGCACTAATATCAGCCAACGCCGATACGCAGCATTGCCCAGCTGGCGCAACGCTGGACATTAACCGACGCGATAATCAGCATCTAGCCTTTGGCAAAGGCATTCACTTTTGTCTGGGGGCCCCGCTAGCACGCCTGGAAGGTCAGATCGCCTTCAATACGCTGCTCCGTCGCCTGCCAGACCTGCGCCTGGCAAGCGATCCCGCCAAACTCGCCTGGAATGCCAACCCTATGTTGCGCGGCCTCAAAAGCCTCCCCGTAACATTCTAAGCAAACGTCAGCTTGCCGTCATTCTCGCCTTCTTGCTCAATGAATCGCTCAGCTTCGCTGAGCGATTCATCTCTTATTACATTTATTTTGCACTTTTACCCATTTTGTGCGATGCACAAAATGGGTAAAAGTGCAAAATAAATGTATGAATAGTAAAAGAGGTGCGAGCGCCGAAGGCGCGAGATCGCATGGACAAAGAGAAAAGGCAAGGTGGGCGAACTCTACCCTTGAGAAGCAACGCCTTCAGAGGTAGAGTTTTGCAGGCCAGAGCAAGCATCGGAGCTTTCCCAAGCATGGACTTCGAATTCCTGGCCTTCTCTGTTGATATTATTATATACCTTAATGCACGCTCTTTCAGCTTTTCGTGATATTTAGGATGGGTGCGGCAATTCCATGATGCCAGAGATGAGGCACAA
>Ga0302321_100002538_pt1 | contig 15646 bp, 12 predicted proteins | sample Fen_T0_1_FD_202505 | JGI IMG/M metagenome (GOLD analysis project Ga0302321, IMG submission 202505) | Peat permafrost microbial communities from Stordalen Mire near Abisko, Sweden - Fen_T0_1 | ecosystem: Environmental > Terrestrial > Soil > Wetlands > Permafrost | place: Sweden: Abisko...
TTTCCCGCAAGTTTATAGCGATACGGCGGGCAAAAATATTTTAGCTGCAAAGCGATGGTTTGGCAGCCGTGGACACAACTCCTTCAGAGTTGGGTTGGGTTAGGACGGTTACCCGGGGTAGCTCGTGGCCTCGCAACCCCGGGCTGGAGGACGGAATCCCGTTGGGATTCTTCAAAGGGGCACCGATGGTGAATGACGAATGTGCAGGCGGCGCGGCCCGAGGTTGGGACAAACAGGGACGGAAGGGACGAAAGGGACGCAAAGGACGGGCACGGACGAATAGGACGGATGGGACGCGATGGGGCGAATAGGCCGGTGAGATCCGCGGTGAACGGGCTTGACTTTGCGGGGGAATCGCGCAAGAAAATGGGCGGTGAACTTCAGTCCGGGAAACTTCTACGCGGTGTGGCGTGAGCGTTGTCGTGCCGTAAACATTTTGCGCGATGGCGGGACGGTGCCGCCGGAAAAATTGCTGCAAATGGTGTGGCAGCATCAGCGTCTCCGGCGTGATCAATTGAAAACTGCCGATGGCCGGACGTTGCGGGTGTTGCATCCGGGTTTTATGAGTCTGGAAGGAGGACCGGATTTTCGCGGGGCGGTGTTGCAGTTCGAGCATGAGCCGCCGGTCGCGGGTGATGTGGAAATTGATTTGCAGCCGGCGGGCTGGCACGCGCATGGGCATGATCAAAATCCAAATTTCAAGCAGGTGATCCTGCATGTGGTGTGGGAGGCGGCGAAACCCAACCCGGATGTGCCGGCGGTGCTGACGTTGCCAGCAGTGCTGGACGCGCCGTTGCCGGAGCTGGCGCTGGCGCTGGAGAATGAGGCGGGTTTGCCGCCGGCGTGGCGGGGGCAGTGCGCTTCGCCCTTGCGCGAGCTGCCGGCGGAGCAGTTGACGGAAATTTTGCAGGCGGCGGCGCGGGTTCGCTTCCAAAACAAGGCGGAAGCGATGCTGGCGCGGGCGAAAAACTCGGGCTGGGAGCAGGTGCTGTGGGAGAATCTTTTTCGCGCACTGGGCTACAAGAACAATGTGTGGCCGATGCTGAATCTGGCGGAGACGAAGCCGCGCTGGGCGCGCGGGGCGGATTCGGCGTTTGAGGTGCAGGCGCGTTTACTGGGGGTGAGCGGGTTGTTGCCGGACGATCTCACGCGGGCGCAAAAGAGTTCCGACACGTTTCTGCGGCGGGCCTGGGATTGCTGGTGGCGGGAGCGGGATGAATTTGAAAGTTGTGTGTTGCCGCGCGAGCTGTGGAAGTTTCACGGGCTGCGGCCGGCGAATCATCCGCAGCGGCGGCTGGCGCTGGCGGCGCACTGGCTGGTGTCGGAGACGCTGGTGGAACGGATCGTGGCCTGGGGGCTGCCGGCCGGGGCGGACGTGAGCCCGGCGCAACTGCTGGCGGCGCTGCACGCGATTCTACAGGTGGAGCAGGATGACTTCTGGTCGTGGCACTGGACGTTCAAATCGGCCCGGCTGGTAAAACCGCAGCCGCTGCTGGGGGCGGCGCGGGTGACGGATCTGGCGGTGAACGTGATTTTGCCGTGGCTGTGGGTGCGGGCACGCGAGGGCGGTAATGATGGTTTTCAGCGGGAGGTGGAGCGTCGGTTTTTGCACTGGCCGGCGGCGGAGGATAATTCGGTTTTGAAGCTGGCGCGGCAGCGGTTGCTGGGGACGGCTTCGGCCCGCAGCTTGCAGGGGGCGGCGCAGCAGCAGGGGCTGATGCAGATTGTGCGCGATTTTTGCGAGCATTCGAATGCGATTTGCGCGGACTGCCAGTTTCCGGAGTTGGTGAGGGGGTGGACGGAAACAAGGCTAAAGGCTAAAGGCTGAAGGCTAAAATCTGTCGCGGTAGAAAAACGGGGTGAACAACCAAGTAACCAAGAAACAAAGTTACGATGGGGATGGTTGTTTTGTGAAAAAACAATTGGCCTCCTCTCGAGGTTTGAAAAGGTAACCATTCAATGGCGCGGTTCGGCTCGAGGCGATTCCACCGTCCCTCGGGGACGGGAAAACTCGGTTGGGGACCGTACCAGACACTGGCGTGTCTGGCTTATATCCGAGGTCGCTTCGCGACTAAATACTTTCAGCCGGGGCAAAGAAAAGTCGGCCTCAGGCTGGGAGGGCTGAGGCCGCCGGGGAAAATACGGGCTTACTTGGTTACTTGATTTCCAAGCTGCCGAACGGGTTGCTGAGGCCGCCGGTCTGCGGGGCTTCGGCAATGTTTACCTTGCCTTTGGGGGTGGGTTGAGCGGCCGGGGCGCTGGCGGCGGGCTTTTTGGAAGCGTCGTCGTCATCGTCGTCGGTGTCGTCATTCTTCATGGGCTCGATGGTCTCACCCGCATGCGGGTTCTTGGCGCGCTTGGTGCGCGGCAACGGGCTGATCATGAGGTTGATGGCGCGGCCGACGAGCTTGGGGGTGAAATCGGGATGGCCAAAGGGGGTGATTTCCTCAATGAACTTCTTGATGACTTCAAAGCCGATCTCGGTGTGGGCCATTTCGCGTCCGCGGAACTTGAGGGCGACTTTGACCTTCATGTCTTCGCAGAGGAAATTCACGGCGTGCATGACCTTGATGCTGAGATCATGGGGGTCGATGCGGGGGCTCAGCTGCACTTCCTTGACGATGGAGGCGTGCTGATGCTTGCGGGATTCCTTTTCCTTTTTGGCGAGTTCGTAGCGGAACTTGCCGATCTCAATGATGCGACAGACGGGGGGCACGGCATTGGGTGAGATCTCGACGAGATCCACGCCATGCTGGCGCGCGAGGTTGAGCGCATCATTTAGTGGGAAAACCCCGAGCTGCTTGCCATCCGGTCCAATGACGCGAACTTCGCGGGAACGGATCTTGCCGTTGACTCGCATCTGCGAGGCGGGGTTATTGTTACGTTGCGGAGTAAAGGGGCGACTCAAGCGATCCTCTCCGGTTGGGGCTGATTGGTGATGTAATGCATCAAAAACTGTCTTCGGCTAATTAGTACTAGGGTTTTAGTCGCGACGGGCCGGAAGTGCAAGCAAATAATCATTAAAATGCAATAATATCATGCCGAATGGCGAAAGGATTGCACGCTGGCCACAAAGTCGTCGGGGACGCCGAAGTCGAAGCGCCGGGCGCCAGTCATTTCCAAGGCGAGGTAGCCGTGGCGCTGGCGCTGGAGTTCCTGGGCGCGGGTGAGCTGGAATTCACCATTATCGCGGAGGTTGTCGCGGATCATTTCGCCAAGAATGTCGTAAATGCTGGGGGCCAGGAGGTGCATGCCGAACCAGCCGAGCCAGGTGGCGGGGGGAAGGTCGTTGACGTGGAGCTGGGCCTGGGCTACGGCGAGGGCGGGTTTTTCGACGATGAGCGAGATATCGATCAGGCGGGGATTTTCGGGGCGGCGGGTGCCGGCGATGGTGCCGTAGCCTTTGAGTTCGGCGGCGGTGATGCGGTTGACGGCGGAGACGCTTTTGCCGGCGGAAACTTGGGCGAGGTCGGCGAGTTCGCGGTAGGGGGAGACGGGCTGGCCGCGGAAGAGGTGGTCGCCGAGGCCGAGGAGGATCATTTCGCCGTTGGCGAAGGCCTTGGTCTGGAAGACGGCGTGGCCGTAGCCTTCCTGCTGGTGCTGCACGGCGAAGGACATGCGGCGGGCGAAGCCGCGCATCTGGGTGGCTTCGCGGAGGAGGGCGGGGTATTTCTCGAGGCGCTTGAGGTAGGTGTCGTCGGGGCCGCGGAGGTAATGGCGGACCATTTCGTCTTCGCCGGGCTGGACGATGAGGCAGATTTCCTCGATGCCGGCGGCTTCGAGTTCGAGGAGGTGGTAATGGAAGAGGGCGCGGGCGATGCCGTCGGGGCCGACGACGGGGAACATTTCCTTTTTGACGGCGTGGGAGGCGGGGAAATGGCGCGTGCCGAGACCGGCGATGGGAATGACGGCTTTGCGGACGGTGGGTGCGGGCATGGGGTTATTGTTTGGGTTTATTACGCGGCCGGTTCAAGACGATCACGATGGCGCACTGGCCCAGCCAGCCGAGGACGGCGGAGAGGAACAAGGGGCCGATAAATGCGAACCGGAAAAAATCAGCGGGGTGCAATTCGCCGGAAAACAGCTGGAAGACGTAGTCGATGCCAAAAAAACAGATCAGGAAAATGGCGAGCGACAGGGCGAACCAAATTCGATAGCTGGTTTTGTAGGCGCGCGGGGTCATGCGGGGTCAGACATCAAAGCGCTTCCAGCCGCTGGCGCCGAAGGCGTAGCGTTTGGCGCCGAATTCGATGGCGCCGGGGGAGGTGCCTTCGAAGATGTCGGGCATTTCGCCGACGCGCCGGGAATATTCGATGGCGATCTGGGGGATGTGTTCCTTGAGGGCGGCGATTTTGCCGAAGACGGCGACGGTGCCGCCGGTGCCGCCGCCGGTGATTTTGGCGCCGTAAAGGCCGAGGGCGGCGCCGCGTTTGCGGACGGCTTCGACGAGGAAGTTCACTTCGGGGACGGAGAGGTGGCAGTTGTCGCGGTAGCTGGCATGGGCGCCGTACATGAGTTCGCCGGCGGCGGCGAGGGCGGCTTCATCGCCGGCGTTGGCGGCGGTGAGGGCGGCGATGAATTTCAGGACGCGCTCATTTTCGCCGACGGGATGGCGGGCGGGGCCGACGACATGGTAGGTGGCGTCGGGCTGGATGGTGGTGACGGGGTCGTCGTGGGTTTTGTAGCGGGCGAGGAAATCGGAGCCGAGCATGGTTTCGGGGATCGACTTTTCGTATTCGGCCTGGAATTCGGCGGAGGAGATTTCGGTGAGGTAATTGAGGGGGGCGCGGCCGGTTTTGGCGCGGAGGTCGTTGACGATGCGCTTGCCCATGAAGGCGCCGATGCGGACGTTGCCGTAGGCGTTGCCGGCGACGGAATGGCGGACCATGGAGTTGATGCCGACAAAGCCGGTGCCGGGGGGGATTTCGACTTCGCCGACGATGGAGCCGGGGCGGCAGAGGATGTGGGTGAGCTTGCTTTCGCGGCCGGTGGCGACGGCGATCTGGTCCATGATGCCGCAGGGCGCGCCGACGACGTGGTTTTCGGCCATCTGGCCGAGGCGGGCGATGCGGCTGCCATCGAGCTGGAGGCCGAGGTAGGCATTGAGGCAGGAGAGGGTGCCGATTTCGACGGCGGCGGAGCTGCCGATGCCGACGTTCATGGGGACGGCGCTCAAGAGCAGGAAGCTGAAGCCGTAGGGGAGCTCGACGGATTCCTCCTTGAGGAGGGTGAAAATGCTGCCGCCGATGTAAGCGGCCCAGGCGGCGATGGGGTTGGCGTGGCAGAGTTCGCGGACCTGGGCGTAGTTGCCGAGGGAATCGCCGGAGGTGAAATAATCCAGGGGGATGCGGGTTTCGACCGGCAGGCTGCGGCCGCCGACCTGGGCGGAGCGGATGCGCAGGGTGCGGTCGGTGCGGGCCTGGATGGCCATGAGCATGCCGCGGCCGAGGACGGCCTCGCAGACGTTGGCGCCGGAGTAGTCGGCGATGCCGCCCATGACATCGAGGCGGGCGGGGACGCGGGCGACCCAGACTTCGCCGCTGTTGAAGAAACCGGCGAAGCCCGTGGGGTCGCTGTTGGGCTTGCGCAGGAGGTTTTCGAATTCGGAAACTTCGAAGGGCAGGGCGGCGCTCATAGGTTCAAGATTGATGTTGTTTGATGATCCGGGTGCGGTTGGCGAAAAGATACCAAACGATAAAGACGTTGACGGCAAGCACAAAAAACAGAATCCAGGAGGGATGATGGATGAGTTCGAGCACCTCGATGGGGATGAAAAAGCCGGATTCGCCGATGACGAGCCAGACGGCCCAGCGCAGGCGAAAAATCAAGCCGGTGGCCTGGATCAGCAGGAACGTGCCGTAGAACACCGACACCCCGGCCACCCATTCCAGATTTTTGGGGGTGATGGTGGCAATGCGGACGGCGAGATCGACGAAGAATTTTTTTTCCGGGTCCAGGTGAAAAAAGGCGAGGAGCTTTTGGAAATCGGCCGGCAGATTGTTGTCCGTGAGGCTGTAAACGCCAAAGCCCAACAGCAGGGTGATCACGCCTTTCAGCAGCTTGAAGCCGACGATGGCGTAGAGGGTGGGCGCCCGTTTTTTGGGTGGGCGGACGGGGGCGGGGGCGGTCATTGCGGATCAACTGCCTCCCGCGGAACCTTGTTTTGCGAGGTTTCCACCTTGATATAATGGAGCACGACGGGGGCGAGGATCATGCCGGGCACGCCGAGCAGTTTTTCGCCCAGGACCAGGCCGATGAGCGTGAGCCACATGGGATTTTTGATCCGGTCGCCGATGATTTTGCTGTTCAGGAAATATTCCAGCTTGTGGATGATGATCAGGAAGACGAGGGCAAAGAGGGCCATCCGGGGCGAAATGGTGAAGGCCACAAAGACGATGAGGGTGTTGCTGAGGATGTTGCCGACGATGGGGACGAGCCCGCACAAGAAGGTCAGCACGGTGATGACGGCAATATACGGATAGCCGTTGCAGAGCAGGAACGTGCCGGTCAGGCCGGTGTTGATGACGGAGATGATAATTTGGGCGCTGATCACCCTGGAAAAGCTGTGGAAAAATGTCTGGAAGCGGCGGCTCAATTCCCGCACCACGGTGGCGTAAAGACTGTCGCGGGCGGCGCCGGACTCGGTTTCCGAACCCCAGGTGGCGCTGAGAAACATGCTGGCGGCCACCACCAGGCCGATGAGCAGTTGCACGACCTTGAAGGCGGCCTCGCGCGCGTGGCGGCCGGTGCCGGCGACGTCCTGGGTGAGTTCATCAATGGCCATGGTTTTGAGGGTGGCATAGTTGGTGAACGGGAGTTCAAAGCCCTGCTTTTCGGCAAAGCTGGCCACGGCGGGGATGGTGGTTTCGGCAATCTTGGGCAGGGTGTGAACGGCCTGTTTGGAAAAATAAACCAGGCCGCCGCCGATGACCGCCACGGCCACGACATAGATGGCCAGGCCCAGATATTTGCTGCGGCCGAAGCTGAACACGCCCAGGGCGAAGAAGCCGAACAGGGCCGCCAGCAACAGCGTGCCCAAATGCAACCAGCCCACCAACACCAACAATACGGCCATGATGGCGTAGGAGATGCGGGTGGACTGGCTCATGGTGATGCTTTGGTTTAACGGATGCGGGCCAGCAACCAATCGCGCAGTTCGGAGATTTTCAGGCGCTCCTGTTTGCCGTCGTCGCGGTAACGCAGGGTGACCGTGTCGAGCAGTTCGGGTTTCTCACCGAGCGTGTCGAAATCAATCGTCACGCAGAACGGGGTGCCGGCCTCGTCCTGGCGGGCGTAGCGTTTGCCGATGGAACCGCCGTCGTCGTAATACACGTTCATCCACGGCCGCAGCAGGTCGCGTACGGCGAGGGCCTGCTTGACCAGTTCGGGCTTGTTCTTGAGCAACGGCAGCACGCCGACCTTGATCGGGGCCACGCGCGGATGGAACTTCATGACATACGTCGTGGCGCTCTTGCCCTTGTCGTCGGTCTCGGTGGTTTCCGAATAGGCGTTGGCGATGAGGGCGAGGATGAGGCGGTCCACGCCGGCGCTGGGTTCGATGACGTGCGGGATGTACTGGCCTTTGGCGAGGCCGTTGGAGTCCTCGGTGGCCTGCTTCTGGATTTGCTCCGCAGTGTCGTCGGGCTTGGCGGACCTAGTCAGGTAATTCTTGCGGTGTTCGTAGTAACGGCGCCAGAGGTCGTCTTGTTTTTCCTTGGGCAGCTTGGTCCACGCCTGGCGCAATTCGTCGTCAAACACGCCCATGGGCTTGCCGGAGAAGCGCTGGTGCTGGCTCAGGTCAAAGTCGCTGCGCGCGGCGATGCCTTCCAGTTCGTCGCCCTTGACGTTGCCTTGCTCGTCCTTCTTGCTGAACGGGAACTTGAACAAGATATCCGTGCAGGCGCGGGCGTAATGCGCGAGTTCCTCGGGCGTCTGATGATGGAAGCCCAGGGTATCGCGCGAAAGGCCGATGCCTTCGTAGAAGCGCACGCGTTCCTCGACCCAGTATTGGTGCCAGGCCTGCCAGCCCCAGTTCGGCTGCGGCTCGCCGGGATGGCCGGTGGCGGGGACGGTGGCCACGCAGCCGTGGACGGCTTCAATGGCCTCGTCGGGCTTGATGAAAAATTCCAGCTCCATCTGCTCAAACTCGCGGGAGCGGAAGGTGTAATTGCGGGGCGTCACCTCATTGCGGAAGGCCTTGCCGATCTGGCCGATGCCGAACGGCACCTTCTGGCGGGAGGTTTCGAGGACGTTCTTGAACTGCGCGAAAATTGCCTGGGCGGTTTCCGGGCGGAGATAGGCGACGTTGTCTTCGCTTTCCACGGGGCCGACGTAGGTCTTGAACATCAGGTTGAAGGGGCGCGGCTCGGTCAGTTCCTTGGAATCGCAACTGGTGCATTTGGTGCCGGCGGGGAGTTCAAATTTCCCGGCCGCATTTTTGATGAGCGTGAGGCCCTGGTCTTCGCACAACTGGTCGGCGCGGTGGCGCTTTTTGCACTTTTTGCAGTCGCACATGGGGTCGCTGAACGTATCCACGTGGCCGCTGGCCTTCCAGATGGCGGGCGACATGATGATGGTGGCCTCGAGGCCGGCGACGTCATCGCGCTGGCGGGTCATGGCGTTCCACCAGAGCTCCTTGACGTTGCGCTTGAGTTCGGCGCCGAGCGGGCCGTAATCCCAAAATCCGTTGATGCCGCCGTAGATTTCGGACGACTGAAACACGAAGCCCCGCCGCTTGCACAGCGACACGATTTTCTCCATCTGCAAATTTTCTTTTGGTTCGGCCATAGGAACAGTCATTTTTCGTCAAGTGCGCAACAGTGTCAATCGCCGACCGCAGGCAAACGAGGCGGCGGGTAAACCTGGAAAAAGCAGTTCAACCACGGATAAACACGGATGGACACGGATTTCCAGCCTGTTGATCCTTGATCCGTGTCCAGGCGTGGTTTATGACTTCTTGGGCTGGCTTCAACTGCGGTTTTTAGGAAAATTTTATTGGATTTTATTGGAAAAAATAAACCGCGGATTTCGCGGATGACGCGGATGAGCCAACAGCAGCACGGTCCGGATGGACACTGCTTGCCGCCGGCGATATTTATTTTATTGCCACGCCGCCGCCCTTTGCGTTATCCGCGCCGGGGATGGCGGGAAAGTTCAAGGGTTCAGCCGCCACAGTGCGAAATTCAAGGCGGCCGCGAAACTCACCCATGCCAGATAAGGCACCAGCAACCAGGCGGCAGCACGGCTCACGGGGCGAAATGAAACCAGCGTCAGGGCGATGGCCAGCCAGAGCAGTCCGATTTCCGCCAAGGCCGCGCCGGGACGGTGCCAGCCAAAGAACAGCGGCGGCCATAGTGCGTTGAGCGCCAGTTGTGCGAGAAAGCAGCCCAGGGGCCGGCGCTGCTGGCGCCAGCCGCCTTGCTGCCAGACCAGCCAGGCGGCCACCGCCATCAGGGTGTAGAGCACGGTCCAGACGGGGCCGAAAATCCACCCTGGCGGATTCCACGATGGTTTCTGCAAGGTGGCATACCAATCTCCCGGCAGGAAGATTCCCCCGCCCGCCGCCGCGGCGAAGCAGAGCAATACCCAGCCCGCCAGCGCGAGCCAGCGGCGCTGTGGCGGCAGGGGGAGGTGGTTGGTGGTCATGATTAATTTTCAAGCCTTTTTCCCGGCGGATTTTGCCAGGCCGCGCAGCATGCCGGCAAAGACGAACTGGTGCAGCGGCCAGACGCCGTACCAATAGGCCAGTCCCCACAAGCCGAGCGGATCGAAGGTGGCGGTCTGGCGCAGCCGCGCGCCGCCGGCCTCGGCTTGCACCTCAAATTCCAGCCACGCCCGGCCCGGCAGCTTCATCTCGGCTACCAGCCGCAGTTGCCGCCCGGGTTGGAGGGATTCGACGCGCCAGCAATCCAAGGTGTCGCCGACGCGCAACCGCTCGGGATCACGGCGGCCCCGGCGCATGCCCACCCCGCCCAGCAACAGGTCCAGCCAGCCGCGCAACGTCCACAGCCAGTTGCCGTAATGCCAGCCCGTGGTGCCGCCTATTTTTTCGACGGCAGCAAACACCCGGGCCGGCGTCGCCGCGACCACGAGGGAGCGGGAGTCCACCAGCCGGTTGCCAAACCGCACGCCGCCCCACTGGCGGGGCGCGCTCGCGGCGGCAGACGAGGCATCGGACCAGCGCGTCTGCGCATAGCTGGAGTCCTCATTGTGCAGCGCCCGCGTAATTGCTTCGCGGACGCCGGCCGGCCGGATGGGAAACAGGCGCTGCGCGGACTGGTCGTGCACCACGGTCGGGTGACGGAGGCTGTCCACCAGCTTGCGGCCGACGCGGGCGTACAGTGGTGTCACCAGCCCCAGCCACAAGCTCGACAGGTGCGGCGTCAGCAGCGGCACGGGAATCATCCACCGCCGCAGCCCGCGCTGGCGGGCGTATTCGCGCATCAACTCGCCGTAGGAAACGCGGTCCGGCCCGCCGATCTCGATGATGAGGCTGCGGTCTCCGGTCTCCACCTCCAGTGCCGCCCGCAGGTAGGCGAGCACGTCGCCGATGGCGATGGGTTGGGCGGTCACCCGCACCCAGCGCGGCATGATCATCACGGGCAGGCGTTCCACCAAGGCCCGGATCATTTCAAATGACAGGCTGCCCGAGCCGATGATGATGGAGGCGCGGAATTCCAGCACCGGCACCCCCGACGCGCGCAAGCGTTCGCCCACCTCGTGGCGGCTGCGCAGGTGCGCCGACAGATCCGGTTCATCCTCGCCCAGGCCGCCGAGATAAACGATGCGCTGCACGCCCGCCGCGAGGGCGGCGGCGGCGAACTGCTCCGCGGCCAGGCGGTCCTGCGTTTCAAAATCGCCCGTTGCGCCCATGGAATGAACCAGGTAAAACGCCGCCGTCACCCCCGCCAGCGCCGCCGGGAGCGAGGCGGCGGCGAGGACGTCGCCGGGCACGACTTCGACGCCGGCCGGCACGCGGGACGCCAACTGTTCCGGCTGGCGCGCCAGACACCGCACGCGCCAGCCATCCGCCACCAGCAACGGCAAGAGCCGCCCGCCGACGTAGCCGGTTGCGCCCGTCAACAAGATGAGGCCGGGTTTGTTCAGGTCAGGCATGGGGGTGAGGGATGCATGGCACAGTGTAGCACAGTTATCAGTTGGGGGTGGGGAGGAAGGCTGAAGGCTAAAGGCTAAAGGCTGAAAGAATGACGAAGGGGTGAAAGCTGCGGCGGAAACAATGGGTAATAAATCCGAAACAAAGTTGGAAGGAGGGGACGCCGCACGGGGCGGGCGACCAGCAAGGAGAATGTGTCAGGAGGTGGCGGCTGGGCGGAGGGTATGGCTGCAACGGGCTTTGGGCATCCGCCCAACGATGCGCGGGAGATGGATTGTGATTTTCGGTCAGCGCAGTCTGGACGCGCGTTAAGCCGACGAAGACGTCGGCGCTCCGGGGCGCAGGGTGAATCAGGAGGCGTGGGTTGGCAGACTGGCGCTCATGTCCGGAGCGCCGACGTTGGCTTCAGCTATCTGCTAACGACCATGCTGGTTTACCGGTTGGTACTCGTGACGTTTTGTCCGGCCGCCTCTGGCTTGGGAGGCGGCCGGGGATTGGTCGTGGGTTGCCGTTATTTGGTCAAGATCTGGGTCTGGCCGGTGGGCGAGGTGGTGCCGGCTTTCGGGGTGGCGGGAGCGGTCGGCGGCTGCTCGATGGGCGCCTCGACGGGCAGGCTGTTGGTTTCGCTCGCATCCGGTTCCGGGGTATAGAAGCCGTCGTATTGCTTGTTCTTCTTGAACTTTTTCTGTTCGCGTTTGCGCTCGGCATCGATCAGCTTGCGCTCGTATTCGGTGTCTTCGGCGGAGGCGGCGGAAATGCCCGGCAGACGCTGCTGTTCCTTGACGGTGTTCTTGGCGGCGAGATCGGGGGTCTTCAGCACGGTGGGGCGGACGAGCACAATGAGTTCCTGCCGGTCCTTGGAATCGCTGCGCTGTTTGAAGAGATTCCCCAGCAAGGGAATATCCGACAGGAAGGGCACGCCGGAGGAGGTGTGGGTTTTATCCGATTTGATGAAGCCGCCGAGCATGACGGTGTCGCGATCGCGGACGGCGATTTCGGCGTTCAAGGTGCGCTTGATGGTATTGGGCACATTGCCGACATTTTCAATCAGGGTGTAACCATTCAGGTCGTCGATTTCCTGCATGATTTCCATGACGACGAGGCCGTCGGGATTGATGTAGGGAGTCACGTCCAGTTCCACACCGACGGACAACTGCGAATAGGAGGAGCTGTTGCCGTAAGTGCTGCCATAAGTGTTGCCGGTGACATACGGCACGGTATCGCCGACGAAGAACTGCGCGGGCTTGGCCTGCGAGGTCTGGATGCGGGGCCGCTGAATGATGCTGGCGTTGTTGTCGGACTGAGCGGCGGTGATGATCACATCCCAATTGGGGCCGATATTGCCGAACCAACTGGCGCCGCCGGGGAGGCTGTTGCCAAAGGCAGAATTGGTGTTTACCGACGAGGCCAGCGACGTGCCATTGGTGGAAACGCTCTGAACTATGGACATAAAACTGCCGTTTTGCATGCCGCCCGCGCCATTGACGGGAAGGGAGGAATTATAGTTCTGCGGTTTTTGGGCGGCCGACACTCCGAAATTAAATGTGCTGCCGATTTTCACGTTCATGATGACCGCCTCGATGAGCACCTGGGGCAGAGGGACATCCAATTTGCCGATGATGCCTTTGATGACTTCCATGTCCGCACGGGTGGCATAAATAAGAAGTGAGCTGCTGCTTTCGTTGGGAATGATCTTGGTCTGGCCGAACAACTGAATGTCCTGGCCGGCCTGGCCGGGGGCGCCGGTGCCGGTGGCTTTGTTCAGCAGATTGCTGATACGCTGTTGAAAGGAGGTGGCGTTGTTGGCCGTGCCGTTGGCGGTGTTCGCGGTGGTGCCGGCGCGGTTCATGCCCCCGCCGAGGCCGCTACCGATGCCACTGCTGGTGCCGCCGCCCATGCCGCCCATGCCGCCCATGCCTCCGCTGCTGCGATTGCCGGAAAACCCATTGATCGTCCCGCTGCTGGAGGAAGAGCCGATGCCGGCGCTGACCCCGCTGCCGCCGCCGCCGAGGCCGTTGAGTGCGGCGGCGATATCCGCCACCTTGGCATAGCGAATCGGGATGACCTCGGAGATGTATTCCGCCGGCACGCTGACGTCAATCTGCGCGATCATTTCGAGCATGCGCTTGACGTTTTCCGCGTTGTCACGCAGCACGAGGATGCCATTGGCATCAATGGGGAGAATGGAGTTGGCCAGCTTGGAAAAGGGCGTGATTACAGGCACCATTTCGGAGGGTTTGACGAATTTTAACTGGGCGATGTGGGTGACGTAGGAGCCGAGCGAGGGCAGGTTGGTGGAACCGGAGCGGTCCAGTTCCGCACCCGCGGTATTGACCTGGTCGACGGGCATGACTTTGACGAACTTCTCGCCGATGTTAACGACGGAAATGTTGTTCATCGACAGCACGGCTTGCAGGGCCTGGATGGCCTCGGTCTTGGTCAGGTCGGTCTGCGATTTCAAAATGATCTTGGCATCCGGCAGGGTGGAGCGCAGCAGGGTGCGGTTCACCAGTTTGGCATATACTTCGAGCACCTGGTTCACGTCTACGCCTTGAAAATTGATCATGCCGGCGTTGATGGTTTCCTCCGGGCGCGCATTGAGCAAGGCGGCCTCAGAAGCCGCCGCGCTGGCCTGACTGGCGGTGGGGGCCACGGCACCGGGTAAGCCGGCGCCGGGCAAACTGGCACCGGGTGCACCCGGGGCAACTGTTCCGGGCAAACCCTGGCCGGTCACGGGGTAGCGCGGCTGGGTGGAAGGAACGTTGGTGACGCCAAAGCGGGGCGGCCGGGTGCGCGGGATCGCCGGCATCGCCGGCGCGGCGGGGGGGGGCGTTTGCGCCCACGACTCCAGGCCGGCCAGGGCCAGCACCAGTGCGAAAAAGATGGTTTTCATTTTACCTTTGCGTTAGAGATTTTTGCGGCGTTTGTGCGCGCGGGGTTTTTCTGGTAGCTGGCCACCAGCTTGATATCGGCATTCAGGTGCTGCCGGGGGCCGTCCGGCGACAGGGCCAAATCCCGCACGCGGATCATGGAGGAACCGGAGCCGAGTTTGTAGAGGAAATCCACGAGCTGTTCCTCGGTCGCGGTGACGGTGATGTTTTGCAGCTGCTCCACAAAAAACTGGTTGGTGCTCATGATGGGGCGGGAATAATTCGGCATGCCAAAACCGCTCGCACCCGCCTGCGACTGAATAATGCGCATGAGGTTGATGGCCTGGTCCTCTGGCGCGACGAATTCACCCTCGTTCTCGAAGGTCTTCACCTGCTTTTCCAAAGCCGGCTGTTGGGCCACGGTGTTTTGATATAGCACCAGCTTTTGCCGGGCGCTCTCCAACCGGCGGCTCAAGTCGCTCCAGTCGGAAAAGTGCGGCTCCACAAACGCCAGATTCAGCACAATGAACAGCGCCACGCCGGCCCCGACGACGAGGCGGCGTTCCAGCGGACGCAGTTGGGAGAAATATTTTTTCATTTTTCCACCGCCTCCGTGTGCAGCAATTCCACCCAAAAGTTCCACGTGACCGAATTCCCGGTCGGCTTGGGCCCCACTGGTTCACCCTTCAATGGGTTGAACACCGGCTGGCCGTTGATCTGCTTCTTTTTTATGGTTTCATTGAAAGTAAACAGCGTGTTTACCTGATCCTGCGGAGCCGTGCCGCTGAGGCTCAACTTCTGCCCGTCAGAAAAACTGAAGCGTTGCAGCGTGATGCTCGGCGGCAGTTCGCCCGCCACCAACTGCCAGCAATCCAAGGCGGCGTATTTTAATTGCGAGCGCTCTTTCAGGATGTCGTAGCGCGCCTTGAGCTGGATGGCATTGGTGTAGGCACCGCCGAGACCGGCCACCTGAGTTTCCACCTGATGGGTGCGGTAGCCCTGGACGCCGACCGCGCAAAAATAAATCGCCAGAAAAACGGCGTAGAGGCAGCCGGTGTAGAACAGTCCGCGCAGCCAGAGCCGGTCAATGAACTGCTGGTGATAGCGGACGGTGAATTCCGCCGGCAGCAACTGGACCTGGGGGGCGGTGGCGGCCCTTTGGGCGGTGCGGCCGGCCAGTTCGGCAGGTGCAGGAGGGGCCGTGACCTGTACGGATTCGCCGAGGGCGGAGCGGAGGCAGGTTTCCCATTCGGTCGCATTGACCGGATCGGCCACGAGATGCCATTTGGGGGGGGCGGTCAGCCAGCCTTCCATTTCGCCGGCCATGGCCAGCAGCGAGAGCTGGGTTTTTAATTCGGCGGCGCGATCCCCGGCGACAGGCAGGGTGACAAAGCTTAGATTGCGCAAGGCGCCGCCGCACCACCACGCCACGAGTGCGGCATTCTGGCTGCCAAGCGTCAGCGGAAACAGCCAGGTGCCGTCTTCCTTGGGGGCGACGGATTCGAGCTGGTCCAGCATCGGCACTTCAAGGCGGTCGGCCTGGTAGCCATCGCGTTCGAGCCGGCCGAGAAATTCCTCGACCGCGCTGCGGGTGACGAGGACCACGACCACCGTCTGCAAGCTTTCGGTGGTGCCATCGGCCTTGGCCGCGCTTTGGCGGGTG